>Ga0172382_10005949_pt1 | contig 17970 bp, 13 predicted proteins | sample Leawel138RmetaG_FD_122245 | JGI IMG/M metagenome (GOLD analysis project Ga0172382, IMG submission 122245) | Leachate microbial communities from a municipal landfill in Southern Ontario, Canada - Leachate well 138R metaG | ecosystem: Engineered > Solid waste > Landfill > Unclassified | place...
AGCGGGCGGAGTCGCTTCCGGCTACGTCACGCTGGGCCATCGCTTCCATCATCCGGGTGAAATCACCGTTGGCGGGGCGGACGACTACCGGGAGAAGCTGCGCGCCTGCCATGTGATCGTCGACCATGAGGAACGGGAAGGGCTGATCCGCTCCGGCGCGGCGGAGGCCACCCGGGCCGCCGGGCTGCAACTGGTCGAGGATGAAGGCCTTGTCGTGGAAAACGCCGGGCTGACCGAATGGCCGGTGCCGCTGCTCGGCCGCTTCGACCCGGAATTTCTTGAGGTTCCGCCTGAAGTCATCCAGCTAACCGCACGAACTAACCAGAAATATTTCATCTGCCGCGATAGTGGCGGGAAGCTCGCGGATGCCTTCATCTGCACCGCCAATATCGTGGCGGCGGATGGTGGCGCGGCGATTGTCGCGGGCAATCGCAAGGTGCTCGCGGCTCGCCTGTCCGACGCCCGCTTCTTCTGGGAGCAGGACCGCAAGACCCCGCTGCCCGAGCAGGCGAAGAAGCTGGAACGGATCACCTTCCACGAGAAGCTCGGCACCGTGGCCGACAAGGTGGAGCGCGTGGCGAAGCTGGCCGAGTGGCTGGCTATCGAAGGTATCGTGCCGGGCTGCGAACCCGCCTTGGCGCGGCAAGCGGCCGAATTGTGCAAGGCCGATCTTGTCACCGAGATGGTAGGCGAGTTTCCGGAGCTGCAGGGGCTGATGGGCGGCTATTACGCGCGCGCCGAGGGCTTGCCCGATGCGGTGGCCGATGCGATCCGCGATCATTACAAGCCGGTCGGGCAGGGTGACGAGGTGCCGACCGCCCCGGTGACGGTGGCGGTATCGCTGGCGGACAAGCTGGATACGCTGCGCAGTTTCTTTGCCATCGACGAAAAGCCGACCGGATCGAAAGACCCGTTCGCGCTTCGTCGCGCGGCATTGGGAATCATTCGCTTGATTACCGAAAATGGCCTGCGCCTGAACCTTTCCGCCATTCGCCCCGAGCTTGTCGAAGGGCAGCTCAAAGCTACGGAAACCGGGGCTTCGACAGGCTCAGCCCGAGCGGATGAGCTTGCGGACTTCTTCGCCGACCGGCTCAAGGTGCAGCAGAAGGAAGCCGGCGTCCGCCACGACCTGATCGACGCGGTGTTCGCTGCCAAGAACAAGGATAGGGGCGGGGAGGACGATCTGGTTCGCCTGCTGGCGCGGGTCCATGCGCTCCAGGCTTTCGTCGGCACGGAAGACGGCAAGAACCTGCTGGCGGGCTACAAGCGCGCCGCCAATATCCTCAGGAAGGAAGGCTGGGAGGGCAAGGGTGTGCTCGAGCCGCATACCGGCGAGGAAGACCCGTTGGCACTGGTGGACGACCCGGACATGAAAGAAGTCGTCGCGGCGCGGCTCGCAGCGAAGAAAACGCTGTCCTACACGCCCGAAGCCGCGGAAAAATCGCTGCTCGACGCGCTTGAGTCGGCCGAGCCTACGGCAAGCGCCGCCATCGCAGCGGAAGATTTCGCCGGGGCCATGGCCGCGCTGGCTTCCCTGCGCGCGCCGATCGACGCTTTCTTCGATGAGGTCACGGTCAATGATCCCGATCCGGCAAAACGTGAAGCCCGCCTCGCGCTGCTTGATCGTTTCCGTGCTGCAGTGCACAATGTTGCTGACTTCTCGAGGATCGAAGGTTAGAAGGTCACAGGATTCCACACCACCTGACGGACCAATAAGCACATATATTCAAACGGTTGCGTCATGCACGCAGGGTTGGCACAGGTTCACTTTTGCCGCCTTTTGCGTCAACTAGAAGGACTGAGAGATGAGCAATACGGTCTATACGTTCGGCGGCGGAGCATCCCAGCAGGATTCCCGTGCCCGCGACAAGACCGTGGTCGGCGGCAAGGGAGCCAATCTGGCCGAAATGGCTTCCATCGGCCTGCCCGTGCCGCCCGGCTTCACCATCACCACAGAGGTTTGCACCAGCTATCTGGCCGATGGGGGCTTTGACGAGGGGTTGCGCGATGCTGTCGCCGCCGCGCTGGCCCATATCGAAGGCGTGGTCGGCAAGCGTTTCGGCAATCCGGCCGATCCGCTGCTGGTTTCGGTCCGTTCCGGCGCGCGGGTTTCCATGCCGGGCATGATGGACACGGTGCTCAATCTCGGCCTGAACGACGAGACGGTGCAGGGCCTGGCAGCCGTCTCCGGCGATGAACGCTTTGCCTGGGATTCCTACCGCCGCTTCATCCAGATGTATTCGGACGTGGTGCTTGGCCTCGATCACGGGTTGTTCGAGGAAGCGCTGGAAATCGCCAAGGAAGACAACGGCTTTCACGCCGATGTCGAAATGGGCGCGGAACATTGGAAGGCGCTGGTCGCCGAATACAAGTCGATTGCCCAGCAGGAACTGGGCAAGCCTTTCCCGCAGGACGTGCATGAGCAGCTGTGGGGGGCCATCGGCGCGGTGTTCGACAGCTGGGATTCCGACCGGGCCAAGGTCTATCGCCGCTTGAACGACATTCCGGGCGACTGGGGCACGGCGGTCAATGTGCAGGCCATGGTGTTCGGCAACATGGGCGACACCAGCGCCACCGGCGTCGCCTTCACCCGCGACCCGGCCAATGGCGACAAGGCCTATTTCGGCGAATGGCTGGTCAATGCGCAGGGCGAGGACGTCGTTGCCGGGATTCGCACCCCGCAATATCTCACCAGGGCGGCGAAGGAAGCTGCCGGGGCCAAGCAGCCGAGCATGGAAGAGGCCATGCCGGAAGCCTATGCCGAGCTGGCCGAGGTGTTCGAGCTGCTGGAGCGGCATTACCGCGACATGCAGGACATCGAATTCACGGTTGAACGCGGCAAGCTGTGGATGCTGCAGACCCGCAGCGGCAAGCGGACGGCCAAGGCCGCGCTCAAGATGGCCGTGGACATGGTCGCCGAAGGGTTGATCGACGAGGAAACGGCCATCCTTCGCGTCGATCCGATGGCTCTCGACCAGCTGCTCCATCCCGCGCTCGATCCGGATGCTCCGCGCGATGTGCTGACCAAGGGTTTGCCCGCTTCTCCCGGCGCGGCCTCGGGCGCGATCGTGCTGGAGGCGGATATTGCCGAACAGCGCGCGGCGCGGGGCGAGAACGTCATTCTGGTGCGGGTCGAGACTAGCCCGGAGGATATTCACGGGATGCACGCCGCCAAGGGCGTTCTCACCGCGCGCGGCGGCATGACCAGCCACGCGGCCGTGGTGGCGCGCGGCATGGGCCGCCCCTGCGTTTCCGGCGCTTCGCAAGTCTCGATCGACCTCAAGACCCGCACCTTGCAAGTGGGGCAGCGCCAGCTGAAGGAAGGCGATCTCATCACCCTGGACGGTTCCAAGGGCGAGGTGATGGCCGGCGAGGTGCCGGTGGTGGAGCCGGAACTGGCCGGCGATTTCGCCCATTTGATGGAATGGGCCGACCGCTACCGCAGGATGAAGGTCCGGACCAATGCGGAAACGCCCGAGGATTGTCGCAAGGCACGGCAATTCGGCGCGGAAGGCATCGGGCTATGCCGCACCGAGCATATGTTCTTCGACGAAAGCCGGATCACTTCCGTTCGCCAGATGATCCTCGCGGAGGACGAGCAGGGCCGGCGCGCCGCCCTGGCCAAGCTGCTGCCGGAACAGCGCGCCGATTTTCATGCGATCTTCGAAGTCATGACCGGGCTGCCGGTGACGATCCGCTTGCTCGACCCGCCGCTCCATGAATTCCTGCCGCATGGCGATGCCGAGTTCGAGGAGCTGGCCGATGTGACCGGGCTGGGCGTGGATCACCTCAAGCGACGCGCCGGGGAGCTGCACGAGTTCAACCCCATGCTGGGCCATCGCGGGTGCCGTCTCGGCATCACCTATCCCGAAATCTACGAGATGCAGGTCCGCGCGATCTTCGAAGCTGCCTGCGACGTGGCCGCTGCATCCGGCAATTCGCCGATCCCCGAGGTGATGATCCCGCTGGTCGCCACCCAGCGCGAGCTGGCGATCCTCAAGCAATTGGTGGACCGGGTTGCCGGGGAGATTTTCCGGGAGAAAGGCCGCACGCTCGAATATCTGGTGGGGACGATGATAGAGCTTCCCCGCGCCGCCCTCATGGCAGGTGAGATCGCGCAAGAAGCGGCGTTCTTCTCCTTCGGCACCAACGATCTGACGCAGACCACGCTGGGCGTCAGCCGGGACGATGCGGGCCGGTTCCTGGTTCAGTATGTGGAAAAAGGGATTTTCCCGCGCGATCCGTTCGTCAGCCTGGACATAGAGGGCGTCGGGCAGCTTGTCGCGCTGGGCGCGGAGCGCGGGCGCGCCACCCGGCCCGCGTTGAAGCTGGGCATCTGCGGCGAGCATGGCGGCGATCCGGCCAGCATCGCCTTCTGCGAGGAACAGCAGCTCGATTATGTCAGCGCGTCGCCCTATCGCGTGCCGATTGCCAGACTGGCGGCGGCGCAGGCGGCCTTGCGGGCAAAGCAGGGCTAGGGGCAGGACCTAGGCGCGCCAACCGCTCAAGGTCAGGATCTCGAAGCGTTCCGTCACTCGCCCGTCGGGGTCGGCCGCTTCGAGAAACGCCTGTTCGGCGCGGGCCAGCATGTCGCGGGTCAGCGGCGGGGCCGGATCGGCCAGGACATTGCCCAGCGCTTGCGCCCGCAGGTCGGCAATCAGGGAGGCAAGGGAGCCGAAGCGGACGTCCAGACCACGCCCGTCGGCCACCTGCTTCGCGAAGCCCGCCCGTTGGAGCAACTGCCCGCCCGCCCGGACATCGACCATCGGGTGAAGCCGCGGCGCGGGGCGATCTCCATCCGCAACGAGCATGGCGGTTCTGAGCCTGGGGAGGCTGCCCGATGCGACGAAGCTGGCGATGGCCATTCCGCTGGGAGTCAGTGCGTTACGGATATGGATCAAGGCGCCGGGCAGATCGTTGACGGTGTCGAGCGTTCCCAGGCTGGCGATGAAATCGAACGGGCCGAATGGATAAGGCCGCTCCTGATCCAGCGGAATCGCCTGCTTCAGCCCGGCGGGATCAGCCTGGGTCACGGCGCAGCCGAGTGTCTGCAAGGCTTCCGCCAGGGTGCCCGTCCAGTCCCCGACGATCAGCGCGGATTTCGGTTCGAAACGGATGAAATCGAGCCGATTCAGCACATCCTCGACCATGTCGTCGATGATATAGCGCGCCGAGGCCGATTGCCTGTGGAGGGCAAGCGCCCTGCGCCGCGCGGCATCGCTGCGCTTGCGGGAGAATATGATGGGTGGAGCGGGTGCGGACATGGTGGCTCCCTGCCGTGCCGTGGGGCCAAGCGCAAGCATTGCCCAGGCAGGCGTGGGCTGGTTAGATTGGGGATATATGCTCGGAACCATCGGCGCGGCTCTGACGCCCATCATCGATCTGATCTATCCGCCGCGCTGCCCGCTTTGCGGCGAAGGGATGGCGGATCAGACCGGCGTTTGCGGCCCCTGCTGGCTGAAGCTGGACATTCCGGGCGAGCCTGCCTGCACGGCCTGCAAGCGCCCGTTCCGCGACGGTGTGGCGCAGCCCGGCTCCCTCTGCGCGCCCTGCCTTACCGCCCGGCCAAGGCATGACGGCATAGCGGCGGCGACGCTGTACAACGATGCGTCCCGGCGTCTCGTGCTCACCTTCAAGCACGGCCGCCGGATCGGCCTTGCCAGGGCATTGGGGCGAATGATGGCCGCCCGGCTTTCCGATGCGGAAGGCGAATGGGTGATCGTTCCCGTGCCGCTGCATCCGCGCAGGCTGTGGAGCAGGGGGTTCAATCAATCCGCCCTGCTTGCCAGGGAGATCGCGAGGATACGGGGCGAACCGCTCGAAATCGATGCGCTGGTGCGCAGGAAATACACGGCGCCGCTGCGCGGCCTCGGAAAAAAGGCAAGAGCGCGCGCGCTTTCGGGCGCGATCCGCATCCGGGCGGGGAAGGCCGATCGAATCCGCGACCGGCAAATCATCCTGGTGGATGACGTTCTCACCAGCGGCGCGACCAGCAATGCCTGCGTCTCCACGCTCAAGAACGCGGGAGCGAGCAAGGTCATTGTCGCATGTTTCGCCCGGGTTCTCGATGATGCCTTGAATCCGTCGCTCGATAACGATCCTGCATAAATGCAAGGCGCCCGGACCAGAGATCCGGGCGCCAGCGTGACGAATTCTTCAAGGCTAGGCCGGCCCCTGTGCCGGCGGCGCCTTGTCCCTCATATTTCATCGGCGCGCCCTTGATCGGGCTGCTGCCGAAAACCCCTGCCCCTTGGCGCTGTTCATCGAAGCGCCGCCGGATTGGCGGAATGCCCTTGTTGAGCACTTGGCTTTTCCCATTAAAGCCTGGTTCACGGAAGCGTCATTCATCCCTTCGATGGATTTTGGCGGGGAGATGTGGTTATCGTGCAACAACCGCATTGCAGCCCAAGCTCATATACTCCCGGAGGACAGGCGCCATTTCTACCGACGACAAAGTTACCGCCGCTCGCGAACGCGGCACGCAATTTCTGCCCAGATTCGATCAGAACGGGCTGCTCACCGCCGTCGTGATGCATGCCGGTTCGGGCGAAGTGCTGATGGTCGCCTTCATGGATGCCGAGGCATTGGAGAAAACGCGGGAAACGGGTCTGGCGCATTTTCATTCCCGCTCCCGGGGGCGCCTCTGGATGAAGGGGGAGACATCCGGCCATGTCCTGCGGGTGCAGGAGATTCTCGTGGATTGCGATCAGGACGCCTTGGTCATCAAGGCGATCCCGGCCGGGCCTGCCTGTCATACCGGGGCAGCGACCTGCTTCTATCGCCGCCTCGAGGGCGATGCGCTGGTAACGGGCGGCGGCTGAATATCCCGTAAGACAGGATTGGAATCGGGCGGCTGAATAACGATATGATCTTCGAATATTTGCGCAGCCTTTGATTGATGATCGAGGGGGAGGAGACCCACCCATGGCCGAATACAATGCGCCCGTGCGCGATACCGTTTTCATCATCAACGAACTGATCGGGCTGCAGCAATACTCCGCCCTTCCGGGGTTTGAAGGTGCAGCAGACGATCTCATCTCCACGCTACTGGAGGAAGCTGGAAAATTCTGCACAGAGGTGCTGGCGCCGCTCAACCAGATCGGCGATGCGCAAGGCTGCACACGCCATTCCGACGGCAGCGTGACCACGCCCACAGGCTTTCGCGAGGCTTATGCCCAGCTTCGCGAGGCGGGCTGGGCTACTCTGGCGCAAGACCCGGCATTTGGCGGGCAGGGCCTGCCGCATGTCCTCAATTTCGCGGTCGAAGAGTTCATGAATGGGGCCAATCAAGCCTTTGCGATGTATCCCGGCCTGGCCACCGGGGCCGTGGCGGCCATCATGGCGAAGGGAAGCGAAAGCCAGAAGCAGACCTACCTGCCCAGGATGATCGCGGGCGAATGGCTGGGCACGATGAACCTGACCGAGCCTCAATGCGGCACCGATCTCGGTCTTATCCGCACCAAGGCGGAACCGCGGGGCGATGGGTCCTATGCGATCACCGGCTCCAAGATCTTCATTTCCGCCGGCGAGCACGATCTGACCGGGAACATCATCCATCTGGTTCTGGCGAGAACGCCGGACGCGCCGGAAGGCTCGAAGGGGATTTCCCTGTTTCTCGTTCCGAAGGTGCTGGTGAACGCGGATGGCTCGCTGGGCGAGCGCAATGCCGTCTCCTGCGGCTCGATCGAGGAAAAGATGGGCATTCACGGCAATGCCACCTGCGCGATGAATTACGACGGAGCCACGGGCTGGCTGGTCGGCGAGGAGAACAAGGGCCTCGCCGCGATGTTCATCATGATGAACGCTGCCCGGCTCGGGGTCGGCATACAGGGGCTGGGGCAAGCGGATGCGGCCTATCAGAATGCAGCCGCCTATGCCCTGGAACGGCGCCAGGGACGCGCGCTTACCGGGCCTGCCGAGCCGGATCAGCCCGCCGACCCGATCATCGTTCACCCGGATGTGCGGCGGATGCTGATGGATGCCAAGGCATTTACCGAGGGAATGCGGGCGCTCGTCCTTTGGGGCGCCTTGCAGGTCGACCTTTCCCACAAGGCCTCCAGCGAACAGGAGCGCCAGCAGGCGGATGAACTGGTCGGCCTACTCACTCCGGTAATCAAGGGCTACGGCACCGACAAGGGCTATGAAGTCGCCACCAACATGCAGCAGATCTTCGGCGGTCATGGCTATATCCGCGAATGGGGCATGGAACAGTTCGTGCGCGATGCGCGGATCGCCATGATCTATGAAGGCGCGAATGGCGTGCAGGCAATGGACCTTTGCGGCCGCAAGCTGGCATTGAACGGAGGGCGGGCGATCCAGGCCTTCTTCCGGATGGTCGACGAAGAATGCGCCGCTGCGGAACAGGACGCCACCTGCGCGGACATCGCAGCCCGGCTCGGCAAGGCCAATGGCGAACTGAAGGCCGCCACCATGTGGTTCATGCAGAACGCCATGACCAATCCGAACAATCTGGGCGCCGGCGCCCATCATTACATGCATATCGCCGGGATCGTGGCGCTGGGGCTGATGTGGCTGCGCATGGCCAAGATTGCCGCGCGCAATCTTGCCGCAGGCACCGACGATGCCGGATTCTATCAGGCCAAGCTGACCACGGCCCGCTATTTCGCGGAGCGCTTCACCCCTGATTGCGGGGCATTGCGGCGCCGGATCGAAACGGGTTCCGCCAGCATGATGGAACTGCCGCCCGAGGCCTTCGTCCATCGCTAGGGTCAGGACTGGCGGATATCCGGCCATGCGTATAAATCGCCGCCATGGACCAAGAATCACACTCCCCGCTTCGCCCGCTTCCGCTTCTGATCTTCAGCTCACGCTGGCTGCAGCTCCCGCTCTATCTCGGCCTGATCGTGGCCCAGTGCGTCTACGTCTTCCTGTTCATCAAGGAACTGGTTCACCTGGTGACGCACGCCCACAACTTCGGCGAGCAGCAAATCATGCTGGTGGTGCTGGGCCTGATCGACGTGGTGATGATTTCCAACCTGCTCGTGATGGTGATCGTCGGCGGATATGAAACCTTCGTTTCCCGGCTGGGGCTGCAGGGTCATCCGGATCAGCCCGAATGGCTCAGCCATGTCAATGCCGGGGTCCTCAAGGTCAAGCTGGCCATGGCCATCATCGGAATATCCTCGATCCACCTGCTCCGCACTTTCATCGAGGCGAGCAGGATCGGAATGCCGACCGCCAATGTGACGGGGGAAGGGGTGATGTGGCAGACGATCATCCACAGCGTCTTCATCCTGTCCGCTCTCGGCATTGCCGTCGTGGACCGCATGGCGCAGCCGAAACACTGACCGTCGTGCAGACTTACGGCACCGGGTCGGCGACGACCTCCACCGGGATATGATTCAGGTTGATGATGCCGGAAGGCAGATCGAGCAGGGTTTCATCGGCAAGGTGGTTGTAATTCACCCCCGGCCGCGCCTTGGCCTGCGGCATTCCCGGAACCTCGTCATCCGCATGTCCCCAGCCATGCGGAAGGCTGACCACGCCGCGCCGCATCTCGTCCGATAGCTTGACAGGAACGTTCACTTCCCCGGTGCGCGACCGCACGGTCACCCGATCGCCATCCGTAATGCTTCGTTCCTTGGCATCTTCCGGGTGAATGAGCAGAACGCAAAGCTCCGGTCCCTTCGCGAGGGACGGGAAGTTGTGCATCCAGGTATTGCAGGTCCGGATCTGGCGGCGTCCGACCAGATGAAGGCCCTTCGCCCGCTCGCCGTCCACCCACTCGGCCACGCGCGGAACATCCCCGATTATCGCCGAAGGAGCGAGATCGACACGCTTGTCGGGGAAATGAAGCACTTTCTTGATACGCGGCTTCATCGGCCCGAAATCGATGCCCTCTCCATGCGCCTTGAGTTTCTGGAACGTCAGCCCGTCCGGGCGTTCGCCGAAATGATCTCCATAAGGGCCTGAACGCAGCAGCATGTCGAACATACGCTCCTCGCCCGGCTCCGTGCCGACATGCTGGATGACCTGTTCGAAGGTCATGCCCTCCAAGACTTCGTTCCCCTGGTCGCGAAGCTGATCGAACAGCATCCGGAATGCGGAATCGTCGGCTTCCTGCACAGTCATGCCGGTGAGGCGGGCGATCAGCCCGCAGAATATCTCGCTATCGTGCCGCTGGTCGGACTGCTTCTCGAAGATGGCTGGGGCATATTTGATATAGTCCCTCACCGTCAGGAAGGTGAAGAAGATCATGAAATCCGAATGGGACAGGTGCGGCGGCGAAGGCAGGATCACATCCGCGTGGCGGGTCGTCTCGTTGATGTAGATGTCGAACGCCATCATGAATTCGAGATCTTCCAGCGCTTCGGTCAGGCGACCGCCGCCATTGGCGCTCGACAGGGCGGGGTTCGCGCCCATCGTCACCAGCGCCTTGATCTGGCCTTCGCCCGGAACCGTCATTTCCTCGATCATCAATGCCGATGGAAACTGGCCGGCGAGTTCGGGAAAGCCGCTCACCCGGGAACGATAGCGATCGTAGGGAATTTGCCCGTCGCGGTAAGTGTCGGACATGATGACAGGCTGGAATGCGCCGCCGGGGAACATGGCCCCGCCTTCCCGGTCCAGATTGCCGGTCATCGCGTTGACGGCGGTGATAAGCCAGTTCGTCACCGAACCGAATTGCTGCATGCAGGAGCCGATGCGCCCGTAAATGCAGGCCCGCTCGGCCGAGGCCAGTTCCCGGGCGAGCGTGCGAATATCCTCTGCATCTACGCCGATCGCCGGACTTACCCTTTCCGGAGCGAAGGGCTGGGTCAGACGCCGCAATTCGTCCAGATTCCGGATACGCCCTTCCAGGTGCCCGAGGTCCACCAGGTATTCCTCGAACAAGGTCCGGGCCACCGCGAGCAAAAGCGCGGCATCTCCGCCAGGCTCGATGGAAAGATGCCAGTCTGAAGCCCTGGCCGTTTCCGTGCGGCGCGGGTCGATCACGACAACCTTGCCTCCGCGCGCGCGGATGGCCCGCAACCGCCCCGGCACATTGGGCGCGGTCATGAAGCTGCCGTTGGATTGCAGCGGATTGGCGCCGATCAGCACGAGATAATCGCTGCGGTCGATGTCCGGCACTGGAAGCGAGGCCAGCCCGCCGAACATGCTCGCCGCCGCCAGGAAATGCGGATGGCAGTCGATGCTGGAAGTCGAGTAGATCTGCTGGGTCTGAAGAACATTGAGCAAGGGGCCGGTATAAAGCGCCAGCCCCGGAACATGGGCAATCGTGGTCCCGAAGAAGAAGCCCAGCGCATTGCGCCCATATTCGTCTTGAATAGCCTGGATACGCGCGGCCGCGAAATCCAGCGCTTCGTCCCAGCTTGCCGGCTCGAACTTTCCGTTGCGCTTGATGACCGGGCCAGTGAGCACATCCGGATCATGATGAAGATCCTTCACGGCATAGGCCTTGGGGCAGATATAGCCCTTGCTCAGCGGATCGTCCTTGTCGCCTCGAACTTCAAGCACCTGGCGGCTGGAATGATCGACCGTAACTATGGTGGCGCAATTCTGCTCGCAAAAAGGGCAGATGCGGCGATGCGTCTTTACGCTGTCAGCCGTGGCGGCTGCGGACATGCGCTCTCTCCAGAAAATATGTTCTTCTTTGTATTCATTTTGGATGAAAACTTTGCGGAATGCAAATACGTGAAACGCGTTCTAATTAAATATCTCGTCGAACAGGCTGGTCATCGCGGCCCAGCTCTGCCGGTCCGCACTGGCGTCATAGGCCACGGCATCGATCGGGCGGTCGTCATTGGCGGGATCGGTGAAGCCATGCAGCGCCGTGCTGTAGACATGCAGATGCCAGCGGGCGTCGGCGCCGTCCATTTCCTGCATGAACGCCTGGACATGGGAGCGCGGAACCAGGGGGTCCTTGTCCCCATGGCAGACCAGAATCCTCGGAATGATCCGGTCGCCGGGCCGGGCGGGGGCCGAGGTTTCGAGCAATCCATGAAAGCTCACCACGGCGGCGAGATCATGGCCCGCCCGCGCCATTTCGAGCGCGGCCTGCCCGCCCATGCAGAAGCCGATCGCGACACGGGGAAGCTGGCGGGATTGGGGCAAGGCCGCCAATGCATCCAGCGCCGCGCCGAGCCGCCGGCGATAGACAGCGCTATCCTTCCGCAGCGAAGCGGCCAAACCCTGCACATCGCCGCCGCTCACCGCATCCCCGTAATAATCGGCGACGAAGGCGATATATCCCATCCGGGCCAGCAGCGCCGCCTTTTCCGCCACTCGCGGCGTCAGATTGGCAATGGTCGGGAATATCAGAACCGAAGCGCGTGGGCTTGCCTCCGGCATGGCCAGCCAACCGGAGAGCGGCGTTTCCCCATCGCCATAGGGATGGGGTTTCAACTCGATCATTCGGGCAGGAAATCCGGCACCGAGAGATAGCGCTCTCCCGTATCGTAGTTGAAGCCGAGCACGCAGGCGCCCTTGTCCAGTTCGGGCAATTTCTGGGCAATCGCGGCAAGGGTCGCGCCTGAGCTGATGCCCACCAGCAGCCCTTCCTCCAGAGCGGCGCGGCGGGCCATGGTCTTGGCCTCATCCGCGCCGACCTGGATCGCCCCATCTATCGCTTGCGTGTGCAGGTTCCCCGGAATGAATCCGGCGCCGATTCCCTGGATCGGGTGAGGGCCGGGCTGCCCGCCCGAAATCACCGGCGAAAGAACCGGCTCGACCGCAAAGGCTTTCAGTTCGGGCCAGGCCTTCTTCAATACTTCGGCGCATCCGGTCAGATGCCCGCCGGTCCCCACGCCGGAAATCAGCACATCCACCGGGGAATCGGCAAAATCGCGCAATATCTCCTGCGCGGTCGTGTTCGCATGCACCGCCACATTGGCGGGGTTCTCGAACTGCTGGGGCATCCATGCGCCAGGCGTTTCGTCCACAAGCTGCTGCGCCCGTTCCAGCGCCCCCTTCATGCCCTTTTCCCGGGGAGTGAGATCGAAACTCGCGCCATAGGCCAGCATCAGGCGCCGCCGTTCCAGCGACATCGATTCCGGCATGACCAGGACGAGCTTGTAGCCCTTCACGGCCGCAACCATCGCCAGGCCGATGCCCGTATTGCCCGACGTAGGCTCGATGATCGTGCCACCCGGCTTGAGGCTGCCGTCGGCCTCGGCGGCCTCGACCATGGCCTGCGCGATCCGGTCCTTGATCGAACCGCCGGGATTGGCGCGCTCCGATTTCACCCAGACCTCATGATCCGGAAAAAGCCGGGCAAGGCGGATATGAGGCGTGTTTCCGATTGTCGCGAGAACGTTGTCGGCTTTCATGGCGAATTTCCTCTCTCGTCACTGCGATATTGCGCGGAAAAGGTCTTGGCATGGCGCAACTCGGGAAAGATCCATGCCCAGATTGCAGTGATGACTATCGCACCAGCGCCGCCAAACACAACCGCTCCCGTGGCGCCCATCAGCGCCGCAGCCATTCCTGATCGCATTTCGCCCAATTCGTTCGATGCCGAGATCGCAAGCCCGGAAATCGACGAGACCCGCCCCCTCATCGCGTCGGGCGTGTTGAGCTGGATGAGCGAGTTGCGAATGAACACGGAGACCATGTCGGCGGCTCCAAGCACCGCGAGCAGACCCAGCGACAGCGCCAGATTGCGAGACAGGCCGAAGCCTATGGTCGCCGCGCCGAACAGGACCACGGCCCAGAGCATCTTCACTCCGACATTGTTCTCTATCGGCTTGAACGAAAGCCACAACGCGACGAGGGCCGCGCCCACGGCGGGCGCGCCGCGCATGAAGCCAAGCCCTTCCGAACCCACCGCAAGGATGTCGCGGGCGAAGACCGGCAGCATCGCCGTCGCTCCGCCAAGCAGCACCGCGAACAGGTCCAGCGTGATGCAGCCGAGCAGGAAGCGCTCCTTCCATGTGAACTGAAGGCCTTCCGCGATCAGGCGAAGGGGCGGTTCCTTGCTGTCGGACGCGGCAGGTGGCAATGGCCGCACCGCGATGATGAGGATTGCGGCGGCAATCATCAGCACCGCCGAAAGGAAATAGGGAACCGACGGAGAAAGCGCGAAAAGCAGCCCGCCGATAGCGGGACCGGCCACGCTACCGCTTTGCCAGGCGATGGAACTCAAGGCGATCGCCTGCGGCAACAGGCGCGGCGGCACGATATTGGGCGCGATCGCGCTCATCGCCGGGTTCGTGAAAATCCGCGCCGCGCCGTGAGTCGCGGCTAGGCTGAACAGGATCGGCAGATTGAGCGCATCATACCACGTCAGCAGGGCGAGGATGGCGCCAAGCCCGCTATCGACCAGATTGGCCAGCGCGGCCACTTTCCGCCGGTCGAAACGATCCGCGACCAGGCCGGCGACTGGAGTGAGCAGGAACAGCGGAATGAACTGGACCAGGCCAAGCAAACCGAGCTGGAACGCGGCCTCCGGCTTGTCCATGCCATAGTCCGAGCGGGCTATGTCGTATGTCTGATAGCCGATCAGCACCACCATCGAGAGGGTGGCGAAGACTGAAAGGAAACGGGCAAGCCAGAAGAAGCGATAATCGCGGATCTGGAGCGGCGAATTTGGCTCTAGCACATATTGCGCATGGCAGGATGAAAGGCTCTTGCCAAGAGACCGATTGAGCTATGGCGATGTTCGATGCGCTATTTCAGCGGCGGCGGCGCAGCTTGGGATTGGGCTGCATCTGATCGATCATCTTCACGAAATCCTCGAAGCGGATGATCCGCTCGAACTGGAAGCCGGCGCGTTCGTCCATCGTCCAGATAACATGGGCTTCGATCCGGCCGATTGCCGGCAAGCGGATGGTCACCCGGTCGCCGCGCTGCAGATCCGGCGAGCTGTTGATCATGAAGCCGTGAGCGGAGACATTCACGATATGCAGCCCCATATCGCCCCGCTCGCGATGCTCTCCGATGACCGGATAATCCACGGGATGCCGGGCCGCACGACGCAGGTCCGTCACAGACAATTGTGCTCCACCAGCCACGATGTTCAGCCTCCCGATGGTTAATTGGAAGACCGCTTATCCCATCAAATGGCTGACAAACCGTAAAGCCTGCAAGATTTTGCCGGCAGGCGGCAAAAATCAGGCAAGGCGCAGGATGGCGTGTTTCTTCTTGCCCAGGCTCAGGCGCGCGGTCTGGCCGGATTCCAGGCGGACAAGATATGCGGGGTCCTTGATCGCCGCATCGTCCAGGCGCACCGCCCCTTCCGCGATCTTGCGCTTGGCCTCGCCATTCGATTGCGTGAAGCCGATCGCGGTACAGGCGGCCGCCAACCCGATGCCTTCCGCCGGAATGTCCAGCTTCGGCAAATCCGCGCCGATCCCACCCGAAAAGGTTTCCGCCGCCGTGGCTTCACAATTTCGCGCCGCTTCCTCGCCCCGGCAAAGCCTGGTCGCCTCGTTGGCGAGAACGATCTTGGCCGCGTTGATCTCGCTTCCTTCCAGCGCCTCGAGCCGGGTGATCTCGTCAAGCGGCAGGTCGGTGAACAGGCGCAGGCGCGCGCCGACGTCGCGGTCATCCGTGTTGCGCCAGAACTGCCAATAATCGAAATGGCTGAGTTGATCGGAGTTGAGCCACACCGCGCCGCCCACGGTCTTGCCCATCTTGGTGCCGTCGGCATTCGTGAGCAGGGGAGTGGTCAGCCCGAAGACCTGGATGCCATCGACCCGGCGCGCAAGCTCCACGCCATTCACGATATTGCCCCACTGGTCGGAACCGCCCATCTGCAGGCGGCAGGCCGCCTTCCGCGACAGTTCCAGAAAATCATAAGCCTGGAGGATCATGTAGTTGAATTCGAGGAAGCTCAGGGACTGTTCGCGATCCAGCCTCAGCTTGACCGAATCGAAGCTGAGCATCCGGTTGACCGAGAAATGCCGGCCGATGTCCCGCAGGAAAGGGATATATTCCAGCCTGTCCAGCCACTCGGCATTGTCGACCATGATCGCATCGGTGGGCCCGTCCCCGAAGGTCAGGAAGTTCTCGAACACCCGGCGGATGGAGGCGACATTCTGCGCGATGGTATCTTCGGTCAGCAATTGGCGCGCTTCATCCTTGAAGCTGGGATCGCCGATCTTGCCGGTTCCGCCGCCCATCAGGACGATGGGCTTGTGGCCCGCGCGCTGCAGCTGGCGCAGCATCATGATCGATACCAGATGCCCGACATGGAGCGATGGCGCGGTGGGATCGAAGCCGATATAGCCGGGCACGACCTGCCCGGTTGCCAAGGCGTCCAGCCCGGCCGCATCGGTCAGTTGGTGGATATAGCCCCGCTCATCGAGCAGGCGCAGCAGGTCGGATCGATATTGACTCATGGTGCCCTTCTTTCGCGCTGGGCGCCTAGCACGGGGAAAAGCAGTTGCAAACGCATCGCCTGGTCGCGCACCCCGATCATCCGCCGCTGGCTGTAAAGGGTGTGTCGCTGCGGTGGGTGGATCTCGATGACGGCCGCACCATATTGCGTTATCGACTCGACGGATGCGGCAGCCTGATCACGCCAGCCTATTCGGGAAGCGGCCGGGCCGACGATCTCTGGAAAACCACCTGCTTCGAATTGTTCCTGAGCGATGGGTCGCCCGCCTATTTCGAGTTCAACTTCTCTCCATCGAGCCGATGGGCGAGCTACGGCTTCGAAAGTTACCGAAGCGCGCCAATCCAACCCGAACTGTCGATGCAGCCGGAAATCAGGAGCGAGCGAGGCGCCGAGATATTCCTGCTCACTGCCTGTCTCGCAAGCGATGACATTCGCGGCGCGACTCGCCTGGGGGTCAGCGCGATAGTCGAGGAGGAGGGCGGACGGCTGTCCTACTGGGCCTTGGCCCACCCGAAAGGCCGCCCCGATTTCCATCATCCCGCTTGCTTTGCCGCAAAGCCGCTGTAACCGAAGCGTCCATGAAATTCGGGATCGATCGTCTCCTCGCTGAACCATCACTGCGCCAGCCTTTGGAGGGCCGCAGGGTTGCCCTGGTCGCGCACCCCGCTTCCGTCACCGAAAGGCTGGTCCATTCGCTGGATGCGCTGGCCGCTTGCCCGGAGATAAGGCTCACGGCCGCCTTCGGGCCGCAGCACGGGCTGAAAGGGGACAAGCAGGACAATATGGTGGAGACGGCGGACGAGATCGATCCGCAATACCGCATCCCCATTTTCAGCCTCTATGGCGAAGTCCGCCGGCCGACCCCGGCGATGATCGACGCGGCCGATGTCTTCCTGTTCGACCTGCAGGATCTCGGCTGCCGGATCTATACCTTCGTCACCACGCTGCTGTATCTGCTGGAAGCCGCCGCAGGCACCGGCAAGGCCGTCTGGGTGCTGGACCGGCCCAATCCGGCGGGAAGGCCGGTGGAAGGCACGCTGCTGCTGCCGGGGCAAGAGAGCTTCGTCGGGGCGGGGCCGATGCCGATGCGCCATGGGCTGACGCTTGGCGAGATGGGGCATTGGTTTGTCCGGCATTTCGGGCTCGATGTCGATTATCGCGTGATCGGGATGGACGGCTGGCGGCCCGATGCGGCTCCGGGCTTCGGCTGGCCGGAAAGCCGCATCTGGATCAATCCCAGCCCCAATGCCGCCAATCTCAACATGGCGCGCGCCTATGCCGGCACGGTCATGCTGGAAGGCACGACCCTGAGCGAGGGCAGGGGAACCACTCGCCCGCTCGAAGTGCTGTTCGGCGCGCCGGACATGGATGCCCAGGCGGTGCTGGCGGAAATGCAGCGCCTGTCGCCCGAATGGCTGGCGGGCTGCGCGATCCGCGAATGCTGGTTCGAGCCTACCTTCCACAAGCACGCCAAGAGCCTGTGCAGCGCCCTGATGATCCATGCCGAAGGTGCATTCTACGATCACTCCGCGTTCCGTCCCTGGCGTCTCCAGGCCCTGGCCTTCAAGGCGATCCGGCGGCTTTATCCGGACTATCCGATCTGGCGCGACTTTCCCTACGAGTATGAGTTCAAGCGGCTGGCCATCGATGTAATCAACGGCGGCCCCGCC
>Ga0172382_10005950_pt1 | contig 17968 bp, 20 predicted proteins | sample Leawel138RmetaG_FD_122245 | JGI IMG/M metagenome (GOLD analysis project Ga0172382, IMG submission 122245) | Leachate microbial communities from a municipal landfill in Southern Ontario, Canada - Leachate well 138R metaG | ecosystem: Engineered > Solid waste > Landfill > Unclassified | place...
AATTCTGTGCAGCTTTCTTTCGTCATCCATGAACACCTCCCAATTTGATTGGTATTCACAGAATGACACAAGCGGCTATTCGATTGCCGAAGAACTTCATTTAACGATGATGTGGCAATCAACGCCTAGAACCTAGAACCCGTCTTTTAGGAAGATCGCTTTCAAATACTCCCCTTCCGTGAACGGAACGAGTTGTGGATGGTCGATGCCGTGGGTGTATTCTTCAAGGATGGCCATTGTCCGATGGGCTTTTGCCCCCACTTCCGACAGCAGGTACCGGAAATCGTTCAGCGAAAGATGGGCTGAGCACGAGCAGGACAGGAGAATTCCCCCGGGAACGAGATGGCGCAGGGCCATGCCATTTATCGACTTATATCCGGCCAGTCCCTCATATTTTTTTCTGCGGTCCTTGATGAATGCGGGCGGGTCGAGGATGATCGCCTCAAAAAGTTCCCCGGCGCCCTTCAGATATTTTTTTACGTCCTCACAGATGAATTCGCACAGGGATGCATCGAACCCGTTGAGGACAATGTTTTCCCTTGCCAGGTCAAGCGCCCGGTTCGAAGAGTCTACGCTGATTACCCGTTTTGCTCCGCCTGCCATTGCGTAAACCGAAAATCCCCCCGTATAGCTGAAGCAATTCAGTACGTGTTTTTCCCGGGCGTATTTCATGAATGCGAACCTCTTGTCGCGCTGATCGAGAAAGAATCCGGTCTTCTGCCCCTCCTTGACGTCGACGAGAAACTTGAGGCCGTTCTCTTTTATCTCGATAATGTCGGGGACCTGTCCACGCAAGAGCCCACTGACCGGTTGAAGTGCATCGAAATGCCGCACCGGTATATCCGAGCGCTCGTATATACCGCGGGGGCCCATTGTCCGCTCCAGGGCATCGATGATATCGTTCTTCCATCGTTCAATACCGCGGGTATGGAACTGCACGACAAGATAATCGGCGTATTTGTCGACTATTAGCCCGGGCAGGAGGTCACTTTCACCATTTATGAGCCTATAAGCATTGGTATCCTGCTTTTCGACATACTGACGCCGGACATAGAGGGCCCGGGCGACCCGTCGGGCAAAAAAGTCCATTCCTGCCTCTTCGCCTTCTTCTTGTCCCCAGAGCCGTACTGATATCTGGCCATATGAATTGAAATAACCTGACGCCAGAAAATTACCCGATTGATCATACAGGAGGACAGGTTCGCCGGGTGTGATGCCTTCGGGTACAGATGCGAGGGCTTTTGAAAACATCCAAGGATGAAATCCCTTGGCGGGTCCGCTGCGGTCATTTCTTATTGTCAGTTTCAGCATACCGGGTCAGTATAGACCAATCGGGTCAAAAAATAAATATTTCGGGGATTTCTTTGTTTTTTATTCATAGATTATTATATTATTCAGGTAGGAGGCGCTATGAGCCGTCTCATGGAACTGAAGACACCGGTTTTCTGGGTGGAAGGGCACCCGGGAATGATCGACAGGGAATCCTGGGAGATCGAAGTGACGGGGCTTTGTGATGCGCCTCAAAAATTCACCTGGGACCGGTTATTGGAGATGCCGAAAACTACGGTAGACGCACGGCTCACAAGCGTGACGCGGTTTAGCGTGCGGGGAAACTGGGGAGGGATACGCCTCTTCGACATTATGAAGGCCGTAGGCTCACATCTCTCCGTGACGTTTGTCCGGTTCTGGTCGATAAGGAGTATATACGATACCTCGATCCCGGTTGACACGGCCATGAAGAAAGGGACCCTGCTTGCATATGAGTTCGACGGGGAATACCTGGAAGAAGATTACGGCGGGCCTATCCGGGCTTTCGTACCCTATCTCTGGGGATATAAGTCGGCAAAATCGGTCACCCGTGTTATATTGATGGACCATTACGTTCCGGGATACTGGGAAAAAAGGGGATATACCGATGAGGCCTATATCGAGGCGGGCCTTGTCAGGGATATGAATGACGGCGGCAGGATCCGCCGTATCTCGGAAGAGGAATGGACCGATGTCTGAAGGATTGATCGAAATGATTATGGAGGGAGGACCTTATGAGTAATACCAGGGTTGTGACAGATGCCGAGTTCAAGACGGAAGTGCTTGATTCTGCCGTTCCCGTGCTCGTTGATTTCTGGGCGACATGGTGCGGGCCATGCCATGTCATGGAGCCGGTGATCGATGCTCTTGCGACCGAATATGTAGGCAAGGTCAAAGTAATGAAGCTGAATGTGGATGAAAATCCTCAGACCCCTGCCCAGTACGGGGTCAGGGGTATCCCGACATTGATCGTGTTTAAAGGAGGGGCGGAAGTGCAGCGCATTGTCGGAGCACAGCCGAAGGGTAATGTCGACGAAGCCCTCAAAAAGGTCTTATAGGCCATGGAGGATGAAAAAAGGAATGCCTATTTCCGCCAGGTAGATAAGGAGCCGTTCGCACGTCTGCTCAATATACGGCTCGACGATGTCCGCGAAGGTTATGCCCGGTGTGAAATGATCTACGCCGAAAATATGGACAATATTTATGGCAATGCCCATGGCGGGGCTATTTTCGGACTTATAGACGAGGCCTTCGAGATATCGTCGAATACCCATGACCGGATCTCTGTTGCGTTGAATATGAATATAACCTATATGAAGGCACCGAAAAAAGGGTCGCTTCTCGTTGCAGAATCCAATGAAACACATCGGACTGCACGAACGGCTTCGTACTATATAACGGTAAAAGATGGGGAAGACATGATAGCTGTCTGCCAGGCGTTGGTATATCGGAAATCAGATCCGATACCTTTTTTGGAAAAGCGTGAGGAGTGAGGAGCTCTTTCGCTGTGTGTTTAGCCGGGTATTCTGCGCGGAGTGGAGGCATCCACCGCCTGGTGTCATTCCGCTGGCTTTTGCAGTGGAATCCCATATGGCTGACAACTGTCAAGTCTAGTTTAACCTGGTCCTTTTGTTTTTTATGTCATGGTTCTTCTTTATCAGCATACAGGTAAGGGATGGGGCCAAATAAGAACGTCTGATATTCTCATCTTAGCGAGATACAACAGTGTAATGGGGATTACTTCTCTTGTTTCGGGTAGACCGTTATCTTCGCTTTTTTAGTCTTCTCGGCAGTGACAACGGCGCGGTCTTCGTTGACGTAGTACGTTATAACGTCTCCTTCGACCTTGTCTTTATCCGACGTGACGACAGCGTCACCTTTCAGGAGAATTTCACCTTTGATATTGTCGAAGAATGCCTCTTTACATGCGGCCGCCTTGTTTTGCTTGATGATCCTTACATTGCCCTTGGCGTTGGCCTTGTCAATCTCATTGGTATCGGCGCTCATGAATGCTTCCAGGGTGTCTGAATAAATGTAGAGATCATCCTGCCTGGCAACGACATTCCCTTTGAAAAGTACATACTTTTCCTTGTCGAAACCTTCCATTGTATCCGATGCGATATCTATAGGTTTTTTCTGGTCGAGAAGCCCGAGGGCCTTGTTCGCTGTGCTGTCGGTCCGGGTTTTATCCGCGTTCTGTTTCGCAGACTCCCCGGTTTTTAAGGGTTCTCCGGCCTTTGCCACACGGGCAGGTTCCGGCTGTGCCTGAACGACAGGTCCTTTCGGGGAATCTGGCGCAGGCGCAACCTGAGCCTCTGCCACCTGTGTCTTCGAAGGTTCGGCGGCAGGTTCCGGCTGTGCGGATGAAGCTGTTTGTTCCGGCGGTCTTAGATCGATTACCTTCTTTTGCCTTTCGACGTATTGAGGCGTCTGCGGTGTTTCAGCAGCTTGAGGAAACCCTGTCGATAGGCTCGTCTTTGCCCGCGGCATTGGAATAGTTTGAGATTCTATGGTTGCCGGAGCTTCGAGCGTCGGCGCATGATCTTGCGTGCCCGCCCGCTTTCCGGGTTGTGCCTGCGTTCCTGCTCCCTGAGGCGATTGCAGGGTACCACCAGGCGGAGGTGTCTGCGTGGTCCCGTCAGCCTGTTTATGTACAGCATCCTCTTTACCTGCGGGCTTTGGCTGTTGTGCCTGCGTGATCTTTAATGTTTTACGTTCCCTGATAGTAGCCCGGGCATATATGCTTTTTGGGTATTTCGTGCGCAAGGTTTCAAGATATTCGTTAGCTTTTTCCTGGTTGCCCAGTTGTCTGTGGGCGTCGTAAAGGTAAAATAATACCTTGTCGGTATTTTTTGACCTAGGATGGTTTTTGAGCAAAAGCTCGAGTCTCATAATGGCTGCATTGTACTGCGCCGTCCGCACATAAAATTCACCGACATATAGTTCACGGTCCGCCAGTTTCTGGATAAAACCCTCAAGCCTTTTTTCGGATTCGGCCGCATAGGGACTGTTCGGATACCTGTTCCTGAGATAGGTGATCCTCTCTATACCTTTAAAGGTATTGGCCTGGTCCCTGTCAACGCTGGGCGAGAGTTTCTCGTAGCACTCGCCGAGCTTGAAAAGTACATAGGGGATATTTTCTTCGTCAGGGTGTGCCTTGAAATAATCCTCATACGTGCCGGCTGCGAGGACATAATCCTTCTTCAGGAAATATGCGTCACCCAGTTTTACGGTGGCCACCAACGCCATCGGGTCGAAGGGGTACTGTTCGCGGATCGCGGTGAACTTTTTTATCGAATCGTCATACTTTTTCTTTTTCATGAGATCGACGCCGGCAACATACAGGTCGACAGGATTTTCGGTCTTTTTCGGCGCCTTTGAAGAGCACGAAACCAACAAAAGGCAAATGATAAAAAACAGGACAAATTTTCGCATGGCGGTAGTATAACAGAAGAAGTAAAATTATGCTATCCTTTAGCGCATGAACTGTAAGCGGTTGATAAAAGACAGTTTAGATCATTTTCATATCCTGGCGTCCGAAGAGGAACTGGCGAAGCTCGCCCGGTTTATTGAGGAGCTTGCACGGTGGAACCGGACCGTCAATCTTGTCGGTATCAAGAGTATCGACCTGATCTGCGCGGAACTTCTCGCCGATGCTTTTTTTCTCTATACATCTATCGTTGACGGCAGACGGGTAATAGACCTGGGATCGGGATCAGGGATCGTCGGCATCCCGTTTGCCATCCTCAACCGTTCGCTGGAAATTTGCTCGGTTGACAGTAATCTCAAAAAGATCCAATTTCAAAGGCATATTCGACGCTCGATTGGAATTCATAATTTTATGCCCATCCGGGGAAGGGTCGAGGTAATTGACTCTCTGAGAGGAGACCGTCTTGTCGCAAAAGCTTATGGGACCAGCGAGGCGATATTGGCAGCCGCAGACAGGCATCTTCTGGAAGGAGGCCTTGTTTATATCGTTAAAGGAAGGGCCGAAAACGAGATATCGCGGCGGGGGTACAGTATCGAAAGGTCTCTGGACTATACATTGCCGGGGATAACAAAAGGATACCGCCTGCTCGTTTATAAAAAAATTTCTTAATATGGATTTATATGGTATGGTAATGCAATTGTCATGGTCATTTCCATAGCGAATCAAAAAGGCGGGGTCGGCAAAACGACCACCGCTGTCAACCTGTCTGCCTCGATTGCCGTCTCCGAACGCAAGACCCTGGTCATTGACATGGATTCTCAGTGCAACACGTCCTCGGGATACGGCATATCCTACAGCAATTCAGGCAACAACATCTATCACGTCCTGATCGGGGAGAAGGAAGCACACGAAGCGATCAGGACGACCGCGATACCCTATCTCGATATTATTCCGTCCCACCCGGACCTTATCGGCGCCGAGATCGAACTGCTCGACACCCCTGAGCGGGAGTATGCGTTGAAAAGGGCGATCGAACAGCTGGGCGGCACATACCAGTATATATTTATAGACTGCCCGCCGTCTCTGGGCCTTTTGACCATCAATTCACTCGTTGCGTCCGATCAGGTGATAATACCCCTTCAATGCGAGTACTTTGCCCTCGAGGGACTCGCGATGCTGCTCAGGACGATCTCAATAATTCAAAAGAAACTCAATCCGTCGCTTGAAGTGCTCGGGATCCTCCTTACTATGTTCGACAGACGGAACAACCTTTCGTTCAGGGTCTGGGAAGAGGTCACGAAGTGCTTCGATGACACGGTCTTTAAAACGGTTATTCCTAGAAATGTAAAACTGAGCGAATCCCCCAGTCATGGCAAGCCCGCCCTTCTTTACGATATTAGCTCCCGCGGTGCGGACAGCTATCTGAGGCTTGCTTCGGAGATCCTGGAGAAAAGGAGCGAAGCATGAAAAAAGACCCTCTGGGGAGAGGTTTATCCGCAATATTGAAAGATATCGAGGATAAAGGGACATCCCGGTCGATCGCAATCGATCAGATCGTGCCCAATCCCTCTCAGCCCCGGATCCGGATGGATGACAGGTCAATAGACGAACTGGCTGCCTCCATATCGGAAAAAGGCATTCTCCAACCGATCTTGGTCAAGAATAAGGGCAAGCTGTATGAGATCATAGCCGGAGAGCGGAGATATCGGGCCGCGATCCTTGCGGGCCTGAGGGAAATCCCGGCAATTATCCGGGACGTTGACGACAGGGAAGCCCTCGAAATAGCCCTAATGGAAAATTTACAAAGGGAAGACTTGAACCCCCTTGAGATAGCCGCTGTATATGAAAAGTTCATCGATGAATTTGCCTATACGCATGAAGAACTCGCGAAAAAGATGGGCGTTGATCGCAGTTCGGTCACGAATTGCCTGCGCCTTCTCAAACTGCCCGAATGGGTCCGCGATATCATGGCCGAAGGCAGGCTTACACAAGGCCACGGGCGGGTCCTCCTTTCCTTGAAGAATGAGAGGGAACAGAAGAAATTCGTCGACAGGGTTCTTCGCGAACACACCTCGGTCAGAGAGCTCGAGAGGGAGGTCAGAAAAAAGGTTGTTCCTTCCAAAGAACACGGCCTGACGGTCATAGAGGAAGCCCTGATCAAGGCCCTGCAAACAAAAGTAAATATCAGCATGAGGAAGAATCGCGGCAAGATCATTATCGAATTCTATTCACGCGAAGATCTTGACAGGCTGACGGAATTGATCGCCCGTGAGCCATAACGGCGCCTCTGCAACCGGCGCTTAGCAGCGAGTTTGTGCAATTTTTCTTAAATTGTGCAACAAAAGAATTGAAATATCTGCGGGAATTGTGTTAAAAAGCTACGGATAGTTAAACGTCAATCTAATTAGGAAGTTCCATTATGATTAACTTCGATGTAACAATTCTGTACCAGTTTGGCCATTTTCTTCTTCTCCTCATTATCCTCAATTTCCTTCTTTTTAAGCCCGTCTTGAAGGCGCTCGACAAGCGGTATAACACCCTTCAGGGACTGACGGATGGCCTCGAGAAAGCGAAGAGTGACACCGTTGACCTTGAAAAGGGATACGACTTGGCATATGTCGAAAAAAGGAAACCTATCTTGGGCAGCAGAGATGCTATGATCGTGGAAGCCAATAAAGAAGCGGTCCATGTGATTGAAAAGGCGAGAACCGAACTGTCCGAAGAGCTTGCAAGGATAAAAAGCGGGATAGAAGCCGAAGGAAAGAAGGTCTACGATGCATTGATGGCCGATGTTAGCAAACTTTCGATGGAAGCGGCACAGAAGATCTTGAGAAGGAGCATCTGATGGCACCCGGTGGAGAATCAGCTTGGAGTTTAGTCCTAAAGTTTTTTAATTTCTTTGTTCTTGTCGGATTGCTTGTCTATTTCGTGGGCAAACCGTTAAAAGCGTACCTCTCAAAACGTCATGATACCGTGAAAACCCGGCTCGAAGAGACCGAAAAGGTCCTGAAAGATGCTCAGGCTATACGGGCGCAGTACCAGGAAAGGCTGGACAAGCTTGACGGAGAGATCGAGGTCTTCAAGAAACAGACCATGCAGGAAGCAGAGGCCGAAAAGAAGAAGATAATCGAAGAGGCCCATGCCTTCGCCGAAAGGATACGGGAGCAGGCCCGTCTTACCGCCGAACAGGAGAATAAGGACATGGCCCGCAGGATCAAGGAAGAGATCTCCCGCCTTACAATGGAAAAGGCAGAGCAGTTGATAACTGAGAAGATAACCCAGTCGGATCACGATAAACTGGTTGAGGAATTCATTGTCAAACTGAGGAGCATGAATTGATAAGCCAATCCATCGCCAAAAGGTACGCAAAGGGATTATTCAATGTTGGTGAGAAGAACGGGAAATACAAGGAATACCAGGCGGAGATCGAGGGTGTTCTGAGTGTCCTTGACAAGGAAGAGCGCCTGAAAAGGGCGATCGTACTTCCTCTCGTCGAAGTGGAGAAACGCAAGGAAGTCTTAAGTGATGTCATGAAGTCTCTCAAGATCTCCTCTCCACTTGCCAGCATGTTTACCATGCTTTTAGAGAAGAACAGGATGGGTTATTTAAACCTCATCCGGGACGTCTACAATGATCTCGTCGATGAAAAAGAAGGAAGGGTCAAAGGGACTCTCTGGACCGCATTTCCTGTCAGCGACGAGATCAAGGTAAAAATAGAGAAAGAATTGGGAACAAGACTTAGCAAGAAGGTCACTCTCGCGGTACAGGAAGACAAGAACCTTATAGGAGGCGTCAAGGTGGCCATCAAAGGGACCATCATTGACGGTAGCGTCAAAAGACAGCTGCATACACTGCAGGAAAATATACTGAAGGAGTAGTGTCTATGGAGATCAGGGCCGACGAAATAAGCAGGATTATAGAGCAGAAGATATCGGGCTTCGAGAAGGAGATCGACCTTCAGGAAACCGGTGTCATCATGACGGTAGGCGATGGTATCGCAAGGATCTACGGACTTGAGAATGCCATGGCCGGCGAACTCCTCGATCTGCCCCACGGCATCACGGGCATGGTGCAGAACCTTGAGGAAGACAACATCGGTGCCGTTATCTTCGGCGAAGACTATAAGATCAAGGAAGGCGACTTGGCCAAGAGGACCGGGAAGATCGCCCAGGTCCCCGTCGGTGAGGCCTTGGTCGGCAGGGTCGTGGACGCCCTCGGAAATCCCATAGACGGCAAAGGCCCCATCGAAGCGAAGGAATTCCGTCCCGTCGAGCAGATCGCCCCCGGCGTCGTTGTCCGCCAGCCCGTTAAAGAGCCGCTTCAGACTGGCATCAAAGAAGTCGATGCGCTGATCCCGATCGGAAGAGGCCAGAGGGAACTCATCATCGGCGATCGCGGCACCGGCAAGACAGTCGTCGCCCTCGACACCATCATCAACCAGAAAGGCAAAGGCGTTTTCTGTATATATGTCGCTATCGGACAGAAGAGGTTCTCCGTGGCGCGTATCGTCGACCTCCTGACAGAGCACGGCGCAATGGAGTACACGACGATCGTTGCAGCGACCGCGAGCGACTCCGCCCCTCTGCAGTTCCTGGCACCCTTTGCAGGTACGGCCATGGGCGAATACTTCAGGGACAGCGGGAGGCACGCCCTCATCGTTTACGATGACCTGTCAAAGCATGCCGTTGCATACCGCCAGTTGGCCCTGCTCCTCAGGCGCCCCCCGGGACGCGAGGCATATCCGGGCGACATCTTCTACCTGCACTCACGGCTTCTCGAAAGGTCGGCGAAATGGGACGATGCCCATGGCGGCGGCTCCCTGACATCACTTCCCATCATCGAAACACAGGCTGGCGACGTCTCCGCTTACATTCCCACGAATGTCATCTCGATCACCGATGGCCAGATATATCTCGAACCGGAATTGTTCTACGCCGGTGTCCGTCCTGCCATCAACGTCGGTATATCCGTATCCCGTGTTGGCGGCAACGCGCAGATCAAGGCAATGAAGCAGGTCGCCGGCAAACTTAGGCTGGAGATGGCCCAGTACCGTGAAATGGCCGCATTCGCCAAGTTCGGCAGCGACCTCGACAAGGCCACCAAGGCATTGCTCGCCCGTGGTTCACGACTGACCGAGCTTTTCAAGCAGGGACAGTATGTGCCGATCCCCGTCGAGAAACAGGTCGTTCTCCTGTATGCAGCTGCGAACGGATTTATTGATACCTATCCGGAAAGCTCACTCAAGAAATACGAGGCGGAGCTATTCCGGTTCCTCGATTCCAAGGGCACCGCTGCATTGAAGGAGATCGAGGAGAAAAAGGCCATCGACGCGTCGATCGAAGAGAAACTTCAGAAATTACTGAGCGAGTTCAGAGACGGATTCAGCTACTAATCGAGTAAGGGAGCTTTAAGTGGCCACGTTACGAGAGATTAAACGAAAGATAAGCAGCGTGAACAGCACGCAGACCATTACGAGGACCATGAAGATGGTCTCCGCGTCAAAGCTCCGGCGCGCCCAGACCGACCTCGAAAAGATCAAGGATTACGCGATCAAGATGGAAGAGCTTACGGGCAGGGTCGTGAAAAACATGCCCGAGGACGCCCATCCGCTTCTCGCCACGCGGGAAGAGATCAAGAAGGTCCTTATCGTTTCGATCGGATCGGATCGCGGGCTTTGCGGCGGTTTCAATGTCAACGTTTCGTTGGCGGCGGAGAATTTCGTGCGGATGAACCATCCGAACTACGAGAGGATCGCGATCTATGTGTTCGGGCGGAAGATCCGTGATTATCTTACCAAGAGGAAACACGACATCGTGAAAGACTGGGTCGACGTCAAAACGGTTGACCAGGACCTTGTCGATGTCGTTGCTGCAGAGATCATCGAACTATACCTGTCCGGGGAATTTGACAAGGTTTACCTTTCCTATACATACTTTGCATCCCCGGTAAAGCAGCAGGTGGTCTTTGATGAGTTCATCCCCATCAAGACCCCTGAGGAGTCGGAATTTATTGACTATATCAGTGAGCCGGCACGCACGGAGATTGTCGGCACGCTCATCCCACGGTACATCAGCACGAAGATCTACTATGCCCTGATCGAGTCACAGACATCCGAGCATGCGGCTCGGATGAGTGCAATGGAAAATGCGACGAGCAACTGCGGTGAGATGGTCAGGTACCTCACCCTGGTTTACAATAAGAGACGTCAGGAAGGCATAACCAACGAGATGATGGACATCGTCGGCGGTGCCGAAGCATTACGAGGCCAATAATCCAAGGAGGAAGATAGATGAGCAGCGTGGAGGTCAAAGGGAAGATAGTACAGGTCATCGGAACGGTTGTAGACTTCAGGTTTCCACCGGATCAGCTTCCGCCGATTAATGGTGCGATCTATGTTACAAACCCTGCAATCAGCGACAAGCAGGAAAACCTCATCCTCGAGGTGGCCCAGCATGTTGGTGACAATACAGTGCGGTGTATCGCAATGAACACGACCGACGGTCTCATGCGCGGTCAGGACGGCACCTACAAGGGTGGCCAGATCGAGATCCCTGTCGGAAAAGAGATCCTCGGCCGGGTGCTCAACGTTGTCGGTGAACCAGTCGACAACCAAGGAGAGGTCAAGACAGCCATGACATACCCGATTCACCGTCCGGCTCCGACTCTGACCATGCAGAACACAAAGATCGAACTCCTCGAAACGGGCGTCAAGGTTATCGACCTTCTCGAACCGTATCCGAAGGGCGGCAAGGTCGGCCTGTTCGGCGGCGCGGGCGTCGGCAAGACGGTCGTTATCATGGAGATGATCCATAACATCGCCATGCACCACGGCGGCATCTCCGTGTTCGGCGGTGTCGGCGAGCGTACAAGGGAAGGAAACGACCTCTGGCTCGAAATGAAAGGCTCCGGCGTTCTCGACAAATGCGCCCTGATATACGGCCAGATGACCGAGGTTCCCGGTGCGCGTGCAAGGATTGGGCTCACCGCTCTGACCGCTGCCGAGTACTTCAGGGACGAGGAAGGCCAGGACGTGCTCCTCTTCATCGACAACATCTTCCGTTTCACCCAAGCTAACTCGGAGGTTTCCGCACAGCTCGGCCGTATGCCGTCCGCCGTCGGTTACCAGCCGACCCTTGCGACAGACCTTGGCGAGCTCCAGGAACGCATCACGTCGACCCTGAAAGGCTCGATCACATCAGTCCAGGCCATTTACGTGCCCGCTGACGACCTGACGGACCCTGCGCCTGCGACGACATTTGCACACCTTGACGCGACGACGGTTCTTTCGCGCCAGATCTCGGAACTTGGTATCTATCCGGCTGTCGACCCGCTTGACTCCACGAGCCGTATCCTTGACCCGTATGTCGTCGGCGAGGAGCATTATCAGGTTGCCCGCGACGTCCAGTCGATCCTCCAGAAATACAAAGAACTCCAGGACATCATCGCCATCCTCGGTATGGATGAGCTTTCCGAAGACGACAAGATCACGGTCGCACGGGCAAGGAAGATCCAGAGATTCCTCTCCCAGCCGTTCTTCGTCGCAGAAGTTTTTACCGGCCAGCCAGGCCGCTACGTTGCCCTGAAAGACACCATCAGGGGATTCAAGGAGATCGTTGAAGGCAAACACGACGAGATACCGGAACAGGCATTCTTTATGGTCGGCACGATCGAAGAGGCCGTCGAAAAAGCAAAACAGTTCATGGAAGGTTGATAAATGCTCAGTCTCGAGATAATTTCCCCTGAGAAGACAATTGTCAAGGACGAAGTCGATGTAGTAGAGGCCACAGGGGCGGAAGGCGAATTCGGGATCATGCCCGGTCACACCCAGTTTCTTACTGCATTGGCAATAGGCGAGATACGCTATAAGAAGGGTAACGAAACCGTATATCTAGCATCGAGCGGCGGGTTTGCCGAGGTCGTCGAGGACAGGGTTACCTTGCTTGTCGATACGGCTGAACGTTCACACGAGATCGATATCGAAAGGGCGAAAAGAGCGATGGAGAGAGCGGAATCCGCACTGAAGACTCTTTCCTATGATCAGGCCGAATACAAATTGATGGAAATGGCGCTCTTAAGAGCCATCGCCCGCATTGGCGTAGCTGGCAAAAAATTATAATGTTTTTTACCATCGACGAAAGGCTATTCAGCCTTTTTCCTGCATTGCAGGTCGGTGTAGTTGTTTGCGAGATTGATAATATAAGATATGGAGAAGATGGGCTCGAAGACGTCGTGGACGATCTGACAGTCCATTTTTCTTTTGAAAGACCGCAGGACCACCCGAACATAAAAGCTTGGCGTGAAGCCTATAAAAAAATGGGGATGTCTCTGACGAAGTATCCCAGCTCCCTCGAATCACTTTTGCGGCGAGCATTGAAAGGCGGGCCTTTCCCTCGTTTCAACCCCATAGTGGACCTTTGCAACGCCATGTCGCTGAAATATCTTGTTCCTATTGGCGGCCACGCGATCAACGGTATCGATGGCGATATACGGCTTACCTTTGCCGACGGGACCGAGACTTTTGTTCCCATGGATATGGGTGAACAGGAGACCGTGCAAAAAGGAGAGGTCATCTACAGGGATGACAGGGAAGCTTTGACCAGGCGATGGATATGGAAACAATCGAACAAAGACACGATAGAGAGCGAGACGACGCGCGCTGCGCTCACTGTACATGTGATGGATGGCCTTCCTCTCTGGCTTTGCGAGCAGGTTGTCAAAGACTTGGTAGAGAGTATACTCGTTAATGAGTACGGAAGGATCATCCATCGGGATATACTGACGGTGACGAAGCAGCAGACGGAATTTACTGCTTAACTTGAACCGCTCAACAGGGAGGTTGATCCTATGGATCTGCTTGAAGCAATAAGAACGAGAAAAAGCATTCGGTTATTCAAGTCCGACCCGGTCAGCAGGGAACAAATAGAAGAAATACTCCAACTGGCCATCCGGGCCCCATCGGCCATCAATCTGCAGCCCTGGGAGTTCTACATTGTCATGGGCGAGGAAAAGGCCAGGCTTAGCCGTCGACTGGTAAAACTCTACCGGGAAAAGCAGATATCCTGTAGCCCCGGTAACGTCAAGCCCCTTTCAGCCGAATTCAACAAGAGGGGAGTAGAATCCTTTATTTTGATGAACCCCTATCTGGAAAAGATGGGCATGGATTTCAACCGTTTCATCAACGAGGGGAGCTGCAACTTTTATGGTGCTCCCACGGCGGTAATCATGTGCCTGGACAATGCATTCTCCGAGGCCCGCCTTGTTGACATCGGAATAGCGCTCGGATATTTTGTCTTGGTAGCACACAATTTTGGTCTATCAACGTGCCCGATAGGCCTTATCAATGCGTATGAAGATGATATAAAGGAAATACTCAATATCCCTGACAATAAAAATGTCGTTATCGGACTTGCCCTAGGTTACCGTGACGATTCGGCACCCATCAACGAATTCACCTCGCCAAGGGATGATGTCAACAACTTCGTACACTGGATAGACTAAAGACGGTTCTAGGTTCGTGGGCCTAGGTTTCAGGCTAAAAACAGACTCACTGCAGGCCATTCCCTGTAATAGCGATCCCGGCCTTGCGACAGCTTCCCGAGACTAGAACGACAGCGTTGGGAATTATGATCCGACAATTGTTGGGAAACTGAAGGATAATTGATGTGTCTTAGTCTGAAACCTGAAAACCACCGCTGAAGGCGGTTATGGTCGGGGCGACTGGATTTGAACCAGCGACCTCTTGCTCCCAAGGCAAGCGCGCTAAACCATGCTGCGCCACGCCCCGAACAGCCTCCAGCATATCACAGAAAATATTTCAATTCAATAAGTACGGGAGTTTTGCGCCGGTCATCGAGCCGTTGACTTTTGGGCATTTTAAGCTCACAATATGACGGTTATGATCGGAATATCCAAACTTTATTGCGGGGCGGTGGAAGCCTCCGACCCGTTGCGATACGGCAGGGAGTCTTCGCAGCTTCCTTCGCACCTTCTTCAGTTTTCGCGTGATAAAAAGCCCGTTGTCGTGTGGAACATGACGAAGCGGTGTAACCTTCGCTGTGTTCACTGTTATGCCTTTGCCGAGGATGAAAATTATACGGGAGACGAACTGTCGACAGATGAGGGCAGGGCCCTCATGGACGATCTGGCATCCTTCGGTTCTCCGGTCATTCTTTTTTCAGGCGGCGAACCATTGTTGCGGGAAGACCTGGCCGACCTTATAGACTATGCTGTAAAGAAAGGTTTGAGGGCGGTCATTTCCACGAACGGGACGCTCATCACACCCGAGAAGGCACGGATTTTTGCGCGCTACAATCTTTCGTACATCGGTGTAAGCCTTGACGGGTTAAGCGAGGTCAATGATACCTTTCGGGGTGTCAAAGGGGCGTTCGCACGGGCGATCGAAGGGATCCGGAATGCGCGCGAGGCAGGGATCAAGGTAGGGTTGCGTTTTACCATCAACAAAAGAAATGTTGATGAGATACCAAAAATATTCGATCTGCTCGAGAAGGAGAACATTCAGCGGATCTGCTTCTATCACCTTGTTTATGCGGGCAGGGGCTCGAAACTTATCGAAGAGGACCTGTCGCATGAGGAGAGCCGCCTGGCCGTTACCCTCATCATGGACAGGACAAAGGCCCTCTTCGATTCGGGCCGGTTTCCGGAGGTCCTGACCGTGGATAATCACGCTGACGGGCCGTTCATTTATCTCAGACTTCTCAAGGAAGATCCCCGAAGGGCATCCGAAGTGCTGACGCTTCTCAAGATGAACGAAGGTAACTCCTCTGGCGTTGGCATCGCCTGCATCGATGAGAAAGGCAATGTTCATGCGGATCAGTTCTGGCGCCATCTAAGCTTCGGCAACGTTCGCGAGCGCCCGTTCAGTGCCATCTGGACGGACCTTTCGAATCCGGTCATGGCAAGGCTTAAGGAAAAACGAAAACATGTGGGCGGTCGCTGTTCTGCATGCAGATGGCTGGATGTATGCGCCGGCAACTTCCGTGTCCGTGCCGAGGCGGCAACGGGCGATTTGTGGGCCCATGACCCTCAATGCTACCTTACCGACGCGGAAATAGCATAAAGAATAAACCGACCGTATTCGTTTAAGGAGGCTTCCATGTACTATCCTGTCCATCGCTTAAGAAGACTCAGGAAAAATGAATATTTCAGGGGTATGGCGCGGGAGACTGCGATCGCGCCGGACAAGCTAATCTATCCCATGTTTGTAAAAGAGATGAACGAGCGGGAAGTGCCCGTCGCGTCTATGCCGGGCATCAGCCAGTTCTCTCCAGATGGCATCCTGGAAGAGATCGAAGACGTCCTAAATGCCGGGGTCCGGGCCATCCTGGTGTTCGGGATACCGGAAAAAAAGGATGAAACGGGCAGCGGGGCTTACGATAAGAACGGGATAGTCCAGCGGGCTGTCAGGGGCATCAAAAGCCGTTTCGGAAACGATATACTCGTTATTACCGATGTCTGCATGTGCGAGTACACGAGCCACGGCCATTGCGGGGTTATAAAGGACGGATACGTAGACAACGATGAATCGGTCAAGCTGCTTGCACGCAGTGCCCTGTCTCACGTCCTGGCGGGGGCAGACATGGTTGCCCCGTCCGATATGATGGACGGCAGGATCCATGCCGTGAGAGAGATCCTTGACCTTCACGGGGATTACAATGTTCCGATTATGGCGTATTCAGCCAAGTACGCCTCATGCCTTTACGGCCCTTTTCGGGACGCCGCTGAATCGGTCCCGCAATTCGGTGACCGGAAGTCCTACCAGATGGACCCGTCCAACGCACGCGAAGCCATGAGGGAGATCGAACTCGACATTAAAGAGGGTGCCGATATAATCATGGTCAAACCGGCGCTTTTCTACCTCGATATTCTCAAAACGGCGAGGGAGCGGTTCGATCTGCCGCTTGCAGCATACAGTGTGAGCGGTGAATACGCCATGATAAAACTTGCCGTGGAGAAAGGCTGGCTGGACTACAAAAGGACGGTCCTCGAATCGACAACGAGCATCAAACGGGCGGGTGCAGACATCATCATTACATATTTTGCGAAAGAGCTTTGCGAATGGGCGAAAGAACATACCCTTTAAGGATAGTAGCGTGGGAACTCACGCGCAACTGTAATCTTGTGTGCATTCATTGCCGTGCTTCTGCTGCGTCCGGCCCGCATGAGGGCGAGTTGTCGACAGGCGAATGTAGAAAAATAATCGATGACATTGCCGGTTTCTCCAGTCCCACTATGATACTTACCGGTGGCGAACCGCTCATGAGGCCCGATCTTTTCGATATCATCGAATACGGGCAGTCAAAGGCGTTGAGGATGGTGATAGCCGTCAACGGGACGCTTGTTGATGAAAACACTGCCGGGAAACTCAAAGCTTCGGGTATACGCAGGGTGAGCCTCAGCATTGATGGAAAAGACATGCAAAGCCACGACAGTTTTCGTGCGGTCAAGGGTTCGTTTGATGCCGTGATGAATGCCGCGCGGATCCTGCTGAAGACCGGCCTGCCTTTTCAGGTGAACACGACCATTACCGCGCTTAATGTTGACGAGATAGACGATATATATTCCCTCACTAGGGCACTTGGCGCCGTGGCCTGGCACGTTTTTCTTCTTGTGCCGGTGGGAAGGGGCAAAGGGCTTAAAGGCAAAGAATTGTCGGCCGGGGATTACGAAGAGGTCCTCCATCATCTTCGCGAGATCGAAAAGAAGAATGAACTCGAGATGAAAGTCACGTGCGCGCCGCACTACTATCGTATCGTATCCGAAGACGGAGGTGTCCCCCAAAGCGCCGGATGCCTGGCCGGTAAAAGCTTTATGTTCATCTCGCACCGTGGTCAGGCACAGCCGTGCGGCTACCTGGAGATCAATTGCGGCAATGTGCGCGAGGATGGCGTTAAAAAGATATGGCAGGATTCGCCGATATACGGCGAGCTTCGCGATATCTCGTCATATCGGGGAAAATGCGGCGGATGCCGCTATCTGAAGATCTGTAGTGGCTGCCGGGCACGCGCGTACGAGGCGACCGGAGATTATCGGGAAGCTGAACCCTTGTGCTCCTACGGAGCACCGTAAGGAGTAAGGCTTCTCCCCAATCCGTCATCTCTGAAAGCATCCTGTCAAGACATGATATGAAGAAAGCGCATCATCTTTTCCCCAGGGTGTCTGTCTCTATCCATCGGGTATCTGCCCCGGTAATCTCTTCGCCTTCTCATGAGG
>Ga0172382_10005953_pt1 | contig 17961 bp, 13 predicted proteins | sample Leawel138RmetaG_FD_122245 | JGI IMG/M metagenome (GOLD analysis project Ga0172382, IMG submission 122245) | Leachate microbial communities from a municipal landfill in Southern Ontario, Canada - Leachate well 138R metaG | ecosystem: Engineered > Solid waste > Landfill > Unclassified | place...
CCACCGAGGACGGGGTGACCCGGGTGGAGGAGATGCTCGGCGTCGAAAACCTCTACGGCCACGCAGCCACCGACCTCGTCCACCACCTCGACGCCGCCCTCAAGGCCAAGGAGCTGTACCACCGCGACGTCGAGTACCTCGTCGACCACGGCGAGGTGAAGATCGTCGACGAGTTCACCGGCCGGGTGCTCGAGGGGCGCCGATACTCCGAGGGCCTCCACCAGGCGATCGAGGCCAAGGAGGGGGTGCAGATCAACGAGGAGAACCAGACCCTGGCCACCATCACCCTCCAGAACTACTTCCGGATGTACGACAAGTTGGCCGGCATGACCGGCACCGCCAAGACCGAGGCGGGCGAGTTCATGGAGATCTACGGCCTCGAGGTGGTGGAGATCCCCACCAATCGGGACGTGCAGCGGATCGACCGCGACGACGTCGTCTACAAGACCGAGGCCGCCAAGTTCGACGCCATCGTCGCCGACATCGCCGCCCGCAAACGCTACGGCGCCGCCGACATCGTCGCCAGCCGCGAGGCCACCGTCGCGCGCTACCAGCAGGCTGCGGCGGCCGACGTGGAGGCGATCACCGCGCGCCGGGCGCTGCCCGTCATCGTCGGCGGGTCGATGCTCTACGTGCAGTCGCTGCTCGACCAGTGGTCGTTCCCGGCCACCGACCCCCGGGTGCGGACCAGATGGGAGCGCCGGCTCGCCGAGATCGGGGTGGCGGCGCTGCACCGCGAGCTCGCGGACGTCGACGCCGCGGCCGCCGCGTCGATCCTGCCGACCGACGGGCGGCGCATCGTGCGGGCGCTGGAGGTCGTGGAGCTGACCGGGCAGCCGTTCGCGGCGTCGGCACCCACCATCGGGGCGCCACGCTGGGGCACCGTGATCATCGGGTTGGACTGGGACACAACAGTTCTCGACGAGCGACTGGCCCGTCGCACCGACCTCATGTTCGAGCGCGGGCTGGTCGACGAGGTCGTCGGACTTCTCGGCGTCGGGCTGCGCGAGGGTGTCACCGCGGCGCGGGCGCTGGGCTACGCGCAGGTGCTCGCCGACCTCGATGCCGGCGGCGACGGCAGCGCGGCGCGCGAACCGACGTTCGTCGGCACCCGCCGCTATGTGCGCAGGCAGCGCTCCTGGTTCCGTCGCGACCACCGCATCACCTGGCTCGACGGCGCGGCCGGTGGAAGTGCCGCACTCGCCGACAAGGTGATTCGGATCTGGCGGGACGTATCCTGACCTGGTGAAGTTCGCCAAAGGTCACGGTACGCAGAACGACTTCGTGCTGCTGCCCGACCTGACCGCCGATCTGGCGCTGACACCGGCAGCCGTCGCCGCGCTGTGTGACCGCAGGCAGGGGCTGGGTGCCGACGGGGTGCTGCGGGTGACGACCGCCGGGGCCGCCCGGGCCGCCGGGGTGTTCGACCGACTGCCCGAGGGCGTCGTCGAGGGTGACTGGTACATGGACTACCGCAACGCCGACGGATCCATCGCGCAGATGTGCGGCAACGGCGTGCGCGTGTTCGCGCACTATCTGCGGGCCAGCGGGCTCGAGTCGCGCGACGAATTCGTCGTCGGCTCGTTGGCCGGGCCCAGGCCCGTGGTCCTCAACGCGCTCGCCGGGGTGGGCGCCGATGTCACCGTCGAGATGGGCAAGGCCAATCAGCTGGGTGTCGGGGCCGCCACGGTCGGCGGGCGACAGTTCAACGGTCTGGCCGTGGACGTCGGTAACCCGCATCTGGCCTGCGTCGATGCGGCGATGAGCAGCCGGGAACTGGCTGCGCTCGACGTCGCGGCGCCGGTGGTGTTCGATGCCGCGCAGTTCCCGGACGGCGTCAACGTGGAGGTGCTCACCGCACCGGAGCACGGCGCGGTGTCGATGCGGGTCCATGAACGGGGCGTGGGGGAGACCCGGTCCTGCGGCACCGGCACCGTCGCGGCGGCGGTCGCGGCGCTGGCCCACCAGGGCGAGCAGACCGGGTCGCTGACGGTGCGGATCCCCGGCGGTGAGGTCGTCGTCACGATCACCGACGCCAACAGCTACCTGCGGGGCCCGTCGGTGCTGGTCGCACACGGCGACCTCGCCGACGAATGGTGGGCGGCTCAGGGGTGATCGAATTGCCCGCTCGCCGGCGTGATTGATCTGCCGGCCCGCCGGCGTGGAATTGTCGGCTCGGCGGGCGCGTTAATAGGGGTGCATGTTAAGTGACATTCGTGCGAACCTTGATTCGCCTATGACGTATCCCGAATTTTCCAACGACAATCCCAGCGTCGGTGAGCTGGCCCTTGAGGACCGCACCGCGCTCCGCCGGGTCGCCGGCCTGTCCACCGAGCTGACCGATGTCTCCGAGGTCGAATACCGCCAACTGCGCCTGGAACGGGTGGTGCTCGTCGGCGTGTGGACCGAGGGCAGCGCCGCCGACGCCGACGCCAGCCTGGCCGAACTCGCCGCGCTCGCCGAGACCGCGGGCTCCGAGGTGCTCGATGGCCTGATCCAGCGGCGTGACAAACCCGATCCATCCACCTACATCGGCTCGGGCAAGGCGCTGGAGCTGCGTGAGATCGTGGTGGCCACCGGAGCGGACACCGTCATCTGCGACGGTGAGCTCAGCCCCGCCCAGTTGAACGCGCTGGAGAAGGTCGTCAAGGTCAAGGTCATCGACCGCACGGCGCTGATCCTCGACATCTTCGCCCAGCACGCCACCAGCCGGGAGGGCAAGGCACAGGTGTCGCTGGCGCAGATGGAGTACATGCTGCCGCGACTGCGCGGTTGGGGCGAGTCGATGTCGCGCCAGGCCGGTGGCCGGGCCGGCGGCGCCGGCGGCGGTGTGGGTACCCGCGGCCCCGGTGAGACCAAGATCGAAACCGACCGCCGCCGCATCCGTGAGCGAATGGCCAAGCTGCGCCGCGAGATCAAGGACATGAAGAAGATCCGCGACACACAGCGCAGCGGACGCCGGCGCACCGAGATTCCCTCCATCGCGATCGTCGGCTACACCAATGCGGGCAAGTCGAGCCTGCTCAACGCGTTGACCGGAGCCGGTGTGCTGGTGGAGAACGCGTTGTTCGCGACGCTCGAACCGACAACGCGCCGTGGAGAATTCGACGACGGCCGACCCTTCGTGTTGACCGACACCGTCGGATTCGTCCGGCATCTGCCGACCCAGCTCGTCGAAGCGTTCCGGTCCACGCTCGAAGAGGTGGTCGACGCCGAACTGCTGGTGCACGTCGTCGACGGATCCGACGTCAACCCGCTGGCCCAGATCAATGCCGTGCGCCAGGTGATCAACGAGGTGGCGGCCGAATACGATATCGCGCCGCCGCCAGAACTGTTGGTGGTCAACAAAACCGACGCGGCCGACGGTGTGACGCTGGCGCAGCTGCGGCGTGCGTTGCCGGGTGCGGTGTTCGTGTCGGCGCACACCGGTGACGGGCTGGACCGGCTCCGCGCGCGGATGGCCGAACTCGTGGTGCCGACCGACACCGTGGTCGACGTCACAATCCCTTACAGCCGCGGCGATCTGGTGGCGCGACTGCACGCCGACGGCCGGATCGACGCCACCGAACACACCGAGCGGGGCACCAGGATCAAGGCCCGGGTGCCGGTCTCGCTCGCAGCCGGGCTGGCCGACTACGCGACGTACTGACCTCCGCGATGTGGTGTTCGCACGGATGTGCGGTAGTCTGGGTCTCGAACGTCGGCTGCGACCGCTGTGAGTTCCACTTCAGAACATGTCGCCCGTGAGACCGCCGACGCCAACCATTCACCACGGCGACTACCGCCACTGTGTGCGCACTTCCGCTGGACGATTCACGTCGTCGCGGTCGTCGGGCACACGCCCGACAGCCTGAAAGGCGCACATGACCACCCCCACCTTCACCGACCTCGGCGTGCCCGCACCATTGGTGCAGTCGCTGTCCCAGCGCGGCATCACCGAGCCGTTCCCCATTCAGGCGGCCACGCTGCCTGACGCGTTGGCCGGGCGCGACGTCCTCGGCCGCGGAAAGACCGGCAGCGGCAAGACGCTCGCGTTCTCCATCCCGTTGGTGACCGCCCTCACCGGTCGTCGCAGTCAGCCCTCGCGCCCGTCGGGGCTGGTGCTGGCGCCGACGCGCGAGCTCGCGACTCAGATCACCGCGACATTGCAGCCGCTGGCCGCGGCGAACGGGCTGCGCATCACCACGATCTTCGGTGGCGTGTCCCAGAGCAGGCAGGTCGCGGCGCTGCGCGCCGGGGTCGACATCGTCGTCGCGTGCCCGGGACGCCTGGAAGATCTGATGGGGCAGAAGCTGATCAGCCTGCAGGACGTGACGACCACCGTGCTCGACGAGGCCGACCACATGGCCGACCTCGGTTTCCTGCCCGGCGTCACCCGCATCCTCGCCGCCACACCGCGCGGCGGGCAGCGCCTGCTGTTCTCGGCCACGCTCGACAACGGCGTGGACAAGCTGGTGCAACGATTCCTCAACGACCCCGTGCTGCACTCGGTCAACGAGGCCGCCGAGGCTCCCGCCCAGATGACCCACCACGTGTTCCACGTCGGCGGCGTGCAGGAAAAGAAGGACCTGGTGCACCGGTTGGCCTCCGGCACCGGACGGCGAATCCTGTTCATGCGCACCAAGCATCAGGCCCGCAAACTGGCCAAGCAGCTCACCGATGCCGGTGTGCCGTCGGTGGATCTGCACGGCAACCTGTCCCAGCCGGCCCGGGAGCGGAATCTGGCCGCATTCAGCAGCGGCGAGGCCCGGGTGCTGGTGGCCACCGACATCGCCGCCCGCGGTGTGCACGTCGACGACGTCGAACTCGTCGTGCACGTCGACCCGCCGATGGAGCACAAGGCCTACCTGCACCGGTCGGGCCGCACCGCGCGCGCGGGCAGCGACGGCGACGTCGTGACCGTCGTACTGCCCGAGCAGCGCAGGGACACCCAGCAATTGCTGCGCCGCGCCGGGATCACCGTGCGCCCGAGCAACGTCGACGCCAACTCGGCGGAGGTGCACGCGCTTGTCGGCGAGGTCGCACCGCTGCGGCACATCGCCCCCAAGGCCGTGCAGGCCACGAAACCTGCGGTCAGGAACCAGGACCACCGGGGCGCCGATCCACGCCGCGGCGGCCCGTCGCGCAGCACCCGTGGCCCCCGGCGGCGCAGGCCCCGCCAGGGAACTCAGCGCGCCGCGAACACCGGCGGCTGATGCGCACGCACCGGAGGTGGTGCGGCCGTGTACTTTTCGATCTGCACGAGCGCGTGCGCGCCCGTGCATCCGTGTGCCAACGCTGACGTTCCGACGTCGTCGGTGAGCATGTTCGGGTTCCCGTGCACGCACATCGAATCCGGATCGGCCGGATCGGCGGGGTCGAACCACGCGCCGGTGGACAACTGCACCACCCGCGGCCGCACCCGGTCATCGAGCACCACCCCGGCCAGACACGCGCCGCGGTCGTTGAACACGCGCACCACGTCACCGGCCGCCAGCCCTCGCTCGGCGGCGTCGTCCGGGTGCATCCGGACCGGTTCCCGCCCCGCGACTTTCGAGGCCTGACTGGTTGCGCCTCCGTCGAGTTGGCTGTGCAGCCTGCTTGCCGGCTGGTTGGCCAGCAGGTGCAGCGGATAGCGTTCGGCGCGGGGCCCGCCGAGCCACTCGGCAGGTTCGAACCACGCCGGGTGGCCGACGCAGTCCCGGTAGCCGAAGCCGGCGATGTCGGCGGAGAAGATCTCGATCCGCCCGCTCGGGGTGGCGAGCCGGTGCGCCGACGGGTCGGCGCGGAAGTCGGCGAACAGGGTCAGTCCCTCGTCGGTGGGCAGCCGCACTTGACCCACCTGCCAGAACTCGTCGAACGACGGAACCTCGAAATCCAACGTGGCCGACCATTTCTCATAGAGGTGGCGGAGCCACTGCGCCGACGTTCGACCCTCGGTGAAGGTGTCTGCGACGCCGAGTCTGCGCGCCAGCGCGGCGAAAGTGTCGTAGTCGTCGCGGGCCTGGGCATAGGGTTCGGCGAGCCTGCGCATCGCCATCAGCACCGGGTCGTTACGCGAGCCGGAGAAGTCGTGGCGCTCGGCGAAAGTGGTTGACGGGACCACGATGTCGGCGTGCTTTGCCATCGGCGTCCAGTACGGGTCGTGCACCACCACGGTATCGGGCCTGCGCAGCGCCCGCCGCAACCGCGGGATGTTCTGATGGTGATGAAACGGATTGCCGCCGGCCCAGTAGACCAGCCTGATGTCGGGGTAGTGCAGTCGCAGGCCGTTGTAGTCGAACGGTTCGCCCGGGCTCAGTAGCATGTCGCTGACGGCGGCGACCGGGATGAACGTCGTCACCGGGTTGATCCCCTGGGGCAGTCGGGGCAGGCCGCACCGCACCGGCGCCAGGCCAGGCTCGTTCATCGACCCGTAGCCGTGGCCGAATCCGCCTCCGGGAAGCCCGATCTGGCCCAGCATTGCGGCCAGCGTCAGGCCCATCCAGGGCGCCTGCTCGCCGTGGCGGGTGCGCTGCAGCGACCAGCTCACGGTCACGATCGTGCGGCACGCTGCTATCCGCCGCGCCAGCGCGGTCAGATCGTCGGCATCGAGACCGCAGATCTGCGCCGCCCACTGCGGAGACTTCGGTGTCCCGTCGTCGACACCGAGCAGATAGCGCTCGAACCGGTCGTATCCGGTGCAGTAGGTGGCGAGGAAGTCACGGTCGGCCAGCGATTCGGCGGCCAGCACGTGCGCCAGCGCCAGCATGATCGCCACATCGGTGCCCGGTACCGGTGCAAACCAGTCGCACGGCCCGTCGACGTCGTCACGCAGCGGTGAGAACGACACCAGGTGGCCGCCGCGGGCGCGGAAACGGTCCAGCGCACCGCGCGCCGGGTGGGCCGTCGTGCCCCCGTGGTTGACGCCGGTGTTCTTCAGTGCGACACCACCGAAACACACCATCAGATCCGTGTGTTCGACGATGACGTCCCACTGGGTGGATCGCTTGAACAGGTCGTCGTGCGTGCCCACCACGCGCGGCATGATCACCCCGGTCGCGCCGAGGCTGTAGGAGTGGCGCGAAAACGTATACCCACCAAGGCAGTTCAAGAAGCGATGCACCTGGCTCTGTGCGTGGTGGAACCGTCCCGCGCTGGACCAGCCGTAGGACCCGCCGTAGATCGCCCCGTTGCCGTGGGTGTCGATGACACGGCGGAGTTCGTCGCCGAGAAGTTCGGTGAGTTCATCCCACGTCACGGCGACGAAGTCGTCGGCGCCGCGACTGTCGTCGGGTCCCGGGCCGTGATCCAGCCAGCCGCGGCGGACGGCGGGCGTGGTGACCCGGGAGATGTGCCTGACCGATCCGGGCAGATTGCCGAGCGCCACCGAGGGGTCGTCGTCCCCGGCCACCGGGGCCACCGCCGTGATCTCACCGGCTTCCACCGTCGCGGAGAACGCGCCCCAGTGCGTCAAGCTGGTCTGCGTTGCCGACACGGACGAAAGTCTAACGGCGCGCCCGCCCCGACCAACCATCCGGTTGGATGGGGTACGTTGACGGCAACTGCCGGACCGACCACGACGGAGACGTAGTCATGGGCGCATCAGAAGCCAAGCCAGTCATCGCTTACGAACGCACGCTGTTCGAGCCCGAGCACGACATGTTCCGGGAGTCGTTCCGCGCCTTTCTCGACCGCCACGTCGCCCCACATCACGAGGAGTGGGAGAAGAACAAGCTCGTCGACCGGGACGTGTGGCTGGAGGCGGGCAAACAGGGCTTCCTGGGAATGGCGGTGCCCGAGGAGTACGGCGGCGGCGGGGTCGACGATTTCCGCTACAACACCATCGTCACCGAGGAGGTGACCGCAGGCCGGTACACCGGCCTGGGGTTCAGCCTGCACAACGACGTCGCGGCGCCGTACCTGATCCGGTTGGCCACCGAAGAGCAGAAGCAACGGTGGCTGCCGAAGTTCTGCAGTGGCGAGATCATCTCCGCGATCGCGATGACCGAGCCGGGCACCGGCAGTGACCTGCAGGGCATCAAGACGCGCGCGGTCCGGGACGGCGATCACTACGTCCTCAACGGGGCGAAGACCTTCATCACCAACGGAATCCACTCCGATCTGGTGATCGTGGTCGCCCAGACGGACCCGGACAAGGGCGCGCTGGGCTTCTCGCTGTTGGTCGTCGAGCGCGGTATGGCGGGCTTCGAACGCGGCCGCAAACTCGACAAGATCGGCCTCGACGCGCAGGACACCGCCGAGTTGTCGTTCACCGATGTCAAGGTGCCCGTGGAGAACCTGCTGGGCGAGGAGGGCCAGGGCTTCATCTACCTGATGCAGAACCTGCCGCAGGAACGCATCAGCATCGCGATCATGGCGGCGGCGGCGATGGAGGCCGTGCTCGACGTGACATTGCAGTACACCAAGGAGCGCAAGGCATTCGGCAGGCCCATCGGGAGCCAGCAGAACAGCCGTTTCCTGCTGGCCGAGCTGTCCACCGAGGCGACCGTGGTGCGGATGATGGTCGACGAGTTCATCAAGCTGCACCTGCAGGACAAGCTCACCGTCGAGCAGGCGGCGATGGCCAAGTGGTACTCCACCGAGAAGCAGGTCCACCTCATCGATCGTTGCCTGCAACTGCACGGCGGGTACGGATACATGCGGGAGTACGACGTCGCGCGCGCATATCTCGATGCCCGCGTGCAGACCATCTACGGGGGCACCACCGAGATCATGAAAGAGATCATCGGCCGTAGTCTCGGCGTCTGATCCGTCGCGAACGGGGTCGCACACCGCTCGGTCGGTGCATATTCTTTTGTTCTGGATTCGGCGAGGTGACTTGGTTATCGACGTTCGCTAAAGCAAAGTGAACGGACGCGGTAACTTTCTCAGAATTTTGCAAGCAACTTGCAGAAGGACCAGTCGCCGACCGCGGGGAGGATGAATGAGCCGGCAGCCGATGCTGCGCCGACGTCTGGTGGGTCGTTTGACGATCGGGCTGCTGGGGGTCGCTACGGCGCTCCTGCTCGCCCCCCACGCCACGGCGCAGCCCGAAGTGGAAGCCAACGACGCCATCACGGCGGCATGGCAGTCCAGCGGTGGCGACACCGGTCCGCTGGGTCCCAGATCGGGCGACGTGTACCCGGTGGGCTCTGGATTCGCCCAGAACTTCGCGTCGGGAAGAATGTTCTTCACCCCGGCCACCGGCGCCCACTTCATGCAGGGCGCGATTCTGGAGAAGTACGACTCACTCGGCGGTCCCGCCGACAGCGACCTCGGCTTTCCGACCATCGACGAGGGTCCCGGGCGCGCGCCGGAGAGCCGTAACAGCACATTCAGCGCTGCCGACAATCCGGTCATCTTCTGGACTCCGGCGACAGGCGCGAGGGTGGTCCGCGGTCCGATCAACGCGGCCTGGGACAAGCTGGGTGGCTCCTCCGGGGTGCTCGGGGTGCCCGCCGAGGACGAGACCTACGACGGGTCCGTCGTCACCCAGAAGTTCACCGGCGGCGAGCTGTCTTACGACTCGGGTGCCAAGACGTTCACCACGGTGCCGCCCGAGCTGGCGGGTCAGCTCACCGACCTGTCGATCCCTGACGACCCGATCGCGGCGATCAACGCCGCCCGCCGGGCTGCCGGCGGTGCCAGGGGGCCGCTCGGCGCGGCCGAAGGAGACCCGTACGAGATCGGCTCCGACGGAATGGGCCAGGACTTCGTCAACGGCGCGATCTTCTACAGCCCGGAGACGGGCGCCAATGTGGTCACCGGTCAGGTGCTGGCCAAGTACCAGAGCGTCGGCGGTCCGGAAGGTGATCTCGGGTTCCCGATCACCAGCGAGGCGGACGGTGGACTGGCACCGGCGAGCCGTATCAGCTCCTTCGCCGCCGAAGACAAACCGGTCATCTTCTGGACGCCCGACCACGGCGCGGTGATCGTGCGCGGCGCGATGAACGCGGCGTGGCAGAAGCTGGGTGGTGCGACCGGCGAGCTGGGCGCTCCGGTCGCCGACCAGACCCAGAACGGTGATGTGATCACCCAGCGCTTCAACGGCGGCGCCCTGTCCTGGGACACGGCGACGAAGAAGTTCAGCACCGAACCGGCCGGCCTCGCCCCGCAACTGGCGGGTCTGGAGGTCCCGGGCGCCGAGCCGCCGCAGGCGCCGCCGCAGTCGCAGTCGCAGGCATCGGAGAACAGTGAGAGCTCCGGGCTGAAGTGGACCTGGTGGTGGCTGCTGGCGATCGTGCCGGTGCTGCTCCTGGCGGGCTTGGCGGCATTCGCCGTGCTGCGCACGCGTGGGCGCCGCGGTGGCGGGGATGAACTGTTCGGCGTGCCGGGGGAGACGGGGCACGACTACGCGCCCGCACTCGCAGGCGAAGGCGGCGGGGGTGTCCGGGACGACGGTCCCGAGGATGCGCTGTTCGGCGACCGCTACGCCCGTGAGGGGATCGGGTCGCTGGCGTCGGCCACCCCGGTACCGTCCTCGTCGACCGAGGACTTCCACCCCGATCCGTCGACCTTCTGGGGCGTGCCTGCCGGCGGTGGCGACACCGGACCGGAGCTCGGTGAGCGCGAACAACAGGTTGGCGAACAGGAGAACCCCGACACCGTCGACACCGCTCCGACGCGGGTGCTGACGCCCGAGGAGCCGACGGTCGACGACGGTGAGGTCGAGGATGTCACTCAGGCCACCGAGGCGCTGGACATCGACCGTGAGCCGCTCCTTCCGCCGGACATCGAATCCGTCGTGGCGCCCGCCCCGGATTCGATGACCGACACCGGGCGGCACGCGCGGATCGACATCGACGAGCCGATGCCGCTGGGAACCGCACTGCACATGCCGTTCGACGACCCCGACGAAGTCCCTGAGGGATATCCGGTCAAGGCCGACACCAAGACGGGCCTCTACTGGACTCCCGAGAGCGACGACTACCACGAGGCGCCCGTCGAGATCTGGTTCGCCACTGAAGAAATTGCGCGTACGAACGGTTTCGTCCGCGGCGAATAGCGCCGGCGGAATAGGTTTGGGGCCGAAACCGGTCAGATCTTGCGGATGACGGTGACGACCTTGCCGAGTATGGCGGCGTCGTTGCCAGGGATCGGGTCGAACGCCGGGTTGTGCGGCATCAGCCAGACCTGACCCTTGGTGCGCTTGAACGTCTTGACCGTGGCCTCACCGTCGATCATCGCGGCGACGATGTCGCCGTTGTCGGCGACGCTCTGCTGCCTGACGACAACCCAGTCGCCGTCGCAGATCGCGGCGTCGATCATCGATTCACCGACCACCTTGAGCAGGAACAGCGAACCCTCGCCGACCAGTTCGCGGGGCAGCGGGAAGACGTCCTCGACGGCCTCCTCGGCGAGGATGGGTCCGCCCGCGGCGATGCGGCCCAGCACGGGTACGAACGTGGGCTCGGGCAGCGAGTCCGACCCGGCGACGTCGGTGGCGACGATCGGGGCGGCGTGGTCGTCGCTCCCTCGGACATCGACCGCGCGGGGCCGGTTGGGATCGCGACGCAGATAGCCCTTGCGCTCCAGGGTGCGCAGCTGGTGGGCGACCGATGAGGTGGAGGTCAGCCCGACCGCGTCGCCGATCTCCCTGATACTCGGCGGGTAGCCGCGGCTGGTCACGGAAGCGCGGATGACGTCGAGGATGGTGCGCTGACGCTCGGTCAGGCCAGAATCGCGGCCGCGGCCCGAGCCGGCGCCGCTGGTGCTGTCACTGCTGTCGTCGCTCATGTGCCCGAATGTAACCCGACCGACGGCATTAATCAAACATGTGTTCGACGCGTGTCGGGTTCCGGCTGCGGGCCGCGGCTGGAACTTCACGACCCGGTGGAACTTGTCGGGAACTTGTCGGGGCGTCGCGGTACCTTTCGCAACAGTTCGATCACGTGTTCTATAAATCGAACACCTGATCGACTAGTATTCGAACACAAGAGCGAATACCGGCCCAGATCGAAAGGCGAGCAGATGACCATTCTCGGCGATCGCGAAACGTGGAACGAGTTCGAGCGGGCGCCCCGGCTGCAGGTCGGCGGCGGTCGGGTACGCCCGGTGGTTCCGGTGCGCAGGTCACCGTCACGGCGCCCCGGTGGGGCTCCGGTGCGCTACCGGGGGACGGGCGTGCTGGTGTCGCGGGCGCCGCACCGGCGCCGCCCGATCACGCCCGCGACCACGGTGTTGTTGGCGCTGGTCGCCGCGGCGATCACCCTGTGGCTCGGCCTCGTGGGCCAGTTCGGCGAGCTGGTCGGCGATCACGCAGAGATCCCGGGCCGGCTGGCGGTGGTCCAGGTGCAAAGTGGTGAGTCGCTGCAGCACGTCGCGCAGCGGGTGGCCCCAGATGCCCCGGTCGCCGACGTCGTCGACCGCATCCGCGAGTTGAACAAGCTGGAATCGGTCGCGCTGGACGCCGGGCAGACGCTCATCGCCCCGGTCGCCTGACCTGGCCCGCGAGTTCCCGAAAGACACTGCTGGGCAATCTCTCTGAGGGCGGATTCGATGAGGTATGCACCGTTAGGTCCGGCATTGGGCCGCCCGTGGGTTGCGCAGGTACGCTCAAAGGCGTTCGAAGCGTTTGACTGTCGATGCGGCGAAGGAGCGGTGATGCACTGTCCGTTCTGCCGGCATCCGGATTCCCGGGTCGTCGATTCGCGCGAGACCGACGAGGGCCAGGCGATTCGCAGGCGTCGGTCCTGTCCGGAATGTGGCCGCAGGTTCACCACGGTGGAGACCGCGGTGCTCGCGGTGGTCAAGCGCAGCGGGGTCACCGAGCCGTTCAGCCGGGAAAAGGTCATCCGCGGGGTGCGCCGGTCGTGCCAGGGGCGTCAGGTCGACGACGACGCCCTCAATCTGCTCGCACAGCAGGTCGAAGACGCGGTGCGAGCCACCGGATCGGCCGAGGTGCCCAGCCACGAAGTGGGCCTTGCGATCCTCGGTCCGCTGCGTGAACTGGATGAAGTGGCCTATCTGAGGTTCGCATCGGTCTACCGGTCGTTCTCCTCCGCCGAGGATTTCGAGCGCGAGATCCAGGCGTTGCGGGCCCACCGTGAGGTTCCGGCCCAGAGCTGAGGCTGACGGCCGGGTCAGTCGATCTGCCGCTGGCCGTCGTCGACGACGCGGCCGGCGATCTGCACCCAGCCCTCCGGGCTCCACTTGGTCTCGATCACCGATCCCTGCCCCTGCACGATCGTCAGGTCGCGACTGAGGTGCTCGGTGATCCGCACTGCCGCCGCGCCGGTGGCCTCGTCCTCGCGGATGCCCAGATGGGGGGCGAACATCCGAGACCGGATGGTGTCGGCAGCCTCGTCCAGCCAGGTCCACAGGTAGTGCTCGGCCTCGTCGTCGGCATAGTCGTCGGGGTCGGCGGCGGCTAGATCATCCAGTGAGGCCACGTGGTTGATCGAGAAGTCCGGCGCCCAGTCGGCGCGGGCGCTGACCGCGGTCAGGTCCCCCGTGTAGGTCACCTGCACGATGCCTGCCGGTACCTGCAGGGTTTTGATCGGCAGGCCGCGGTCCTTGAGCCACCATGAGGCGCCTACCGTCGGGTGCCCCGCGAACGGCAATTGGGTGGTGGGGGTGTGGATATGGGCACTGGCGCTGTGCGTCCCCTCGCGCGGCAGGGTGATGAAGACCGTCTCGCTGAAGCCCAATTCGGTTGCGATGCGTTGCCGGTCGGCCGCCTGCACCGTGGAAGCGTCGACGACACCGAGTGGGTTGCCGAATCTGCCGTCCCGGTCAGTGAATACGCGCAGCACTGTCACGTCGATGGCCATGCGTCCGATGCTACGTGGTGCGGGCCCCGTCAGGTTGCGGAGCGCTCGTCGGCACCCATCGCGTCGAGCACCGCGACGCGGGTGTCCGCCGGGCCTGAGATGGTGCCCTCGCTGATACCTGCGCGAAGCAGCCCACGCAGGTACTCGTGGTCGTACACCGCCGGTTCGCTGGTGTCGATGAACTTCTCGACCACCTCCACGAAGCGATCGGGGTCGTCGTGAAACGGGAAGTGGCCGGAACCCTCGAAGACCTCCAGCCGCGAGCCCGGCATGGCTGCGTGGGCCATCTCCCCGTGGCTGACCGGGATCACCGCGTCGCAGTCACCCCAGATGAGTTGGACCGGAACGGATTGCGTCAAGTAGCAGCGGTCCAACATGGTGACCACCTGACCGCGCCAGTCGACCACCGCCCGCAAGGTGCGGGCGAACGCCGACGACGCGGTCGGCTCGGGCAGATCGGCCAGGATGCGCAGCATGTCGGGAATGTCGCGTCCGACGCCGGTCGATCCGAACACCGTGCCGCTGACGCGTCCGAGAACCTGCAGGGCGGGCAGGACGAGCGGAAGCCGCAGCAGGGCGAGGGCCTCGCTGCCCATGGGCAGCGAGGCGAGCCGCAGCGCGATGTTGACGTCCTTCGTCACCCCGCCCGCGCCGACGAGGATCAGTCGGTTGACCAGTTGTGGAAATTGGTAGGCGAACTGCATGGCGACGCCGCCGCCGAGCGAATGGCCGATCACGGTGACGTCGTCGATGTCGAGGACGCTGAGCAGATCCCGCATGCCGTTGGCGTAGGCGGCGACAGAGTAGTCGGCGCGTGGCTTGTCGGACCTGCCGTGCCCCAACAGATCGGGCGCGATGACGGTGAACCGCTGCGCCAACTGGGTCTGCACCGTGCTCCAGGTGGTCGAGTTGTCGCCGATGCCGTGGATCAGCAGAATCGCGGGACCTGACCCGGCCACCCGGAATGCCCGCCGGTAGCCGTGGATGGTGCAGAACTTCAGCGTGGGGGTGAGCTCGCGCACCGGGCGCAGGTTGGGCTTGCGCTCGGTCATCGCGCGGACTCGGGTGTCACGGTGTCACAGGCCCTCTCTGGGGTCGTCCCCGTCCTTGCGCTTCTTCTCGCCGGCCTGTTGCGCGAGGAACCGCTCGAATTCGGCGCCGAGTTCCTCTCCGCTCGGCAGGTCCTCGTCCCGCGCCAGCAGAGACCGGTTCTCCTGAGCGGCAACGAACGCATCGTACTGGCGCTCCAGGGCCTCCACCACTTGGGCGACCTCGGCACTGCCGGCGACCTGCTCGTTGATCTTGTCGAAGACCTCGGCCGCGGCCTGCGTCAGCTTCGTGGTGGGGATCTCCAGCGAACCGTTCCTGGCGACCTCCGACAGCAGGGTCTCCGCCGCGGAGGGGTAGTCGGTCTGCGCCAGATAGTGCGGAACGTGGACCGTGAACCCGACGACCTCATAGCCGTGCTGGGCCATCCGGAACTCCAGCAGATTCGACGCGCTGCCCGGGACCTGCACCTCGTTGACCCACGGCTGGTGCTCGGCGATGAGCTCCTTGTCGTTGGAGTGCGCGGTGAGCGTCATCGGCCGGGTGTGCGGCACCGCCATCGGGATCGAGCCCAGTCCGATCACCCGTCGCACGCCGAGTCGCTCGGACAGCAGCCGCACCGCTGTGATGAATCGTTCCCAGCGCAGGTCCGGCTCGAGGCCGGCGAGCAGCAGAAACGGTGTCCCCGCGGTGTCGCGCAGCGCGTAGAGATTCAGCTCGGGCTGGTCGTAGTGGGTGAAGTGATCGGTCTTGAACGTCATCAGCGGTCGCCGTGACCGGTAGTCGAGCAGCTCGTCGATCGCAAAAGAGGCCACCAGCTCGGTGTCGAGGGTGTCCTTGAGGTGTTGCGCCGACAGCCGTATCGCGTGCCCGGCGTCCGAAAAACCCTCGAGGGCATGGATCAGTACCGGGCCCCGGCCGTCGGGCGACGACAACTGCGGACCCGGAAATTCCAGCTCGTACATTCCGGTCTGCTCCGGTTGGTACTCGTGGCCGGGGTCGTGCACGTCGTCAGCCATTTGTCTCGCCTCCTCGCCTCGGTACTCGCAACATGTGATGTCGGCACAACCGTGAACACCAAGTGTCTCCCACGTGTGCGGCTCACCGCCACGCCGGGCCACCCGGCGTCACCCACTTGTTCGAACGCCCACACGCCGACGTGACATTCCGCGGCGCCCCGGGCCCGACCGCCCCGCCCGGTCGGCCAGGAACCGCCGGCTGGGGGAGGATCGGTGGGATGGCCACTGCCTCCACAGCGAAAAGGTGTCTGGCGCTCGTCGCGGTGGTCGCGCTGCTCGCGTCCTGTGCGGCCGGGCCGCGGCCGCACCCGCCGTCCGCGGTCCCGGACACCCCGACGGCGCGGCCGGTCGCTCCTGATCCCCGCGTGGGGGCGCTCTTTCTCGGCGGTTCGGACCGACACATCTGCACCGGGGCCGCGCTGGCGTCGGCAGGCGAGGATCTGATCCTGACCGCGGCGCATTGTCTGGGCGCCGGGGTCGAGGCGGACTTCGTCCCCGGGTTCGACGGTGGGTCCTCCCCGCCCGAGGCCTGGCGCGTCGATGCGGTGTTCCTGGATCCACGCTGGATCTCCGGGTTCGACCCGATGGCCGACTACGCGGTCGCGCGGGTCAGCCGCGACGACGATGACCGGCTTCACTCGGTGACCGGGGGCGGACTGCGCGTCGGTGCCGCCCCGGCGGTCGGGGACGAAATCACCGTCCTCGGCTATCCCGCGGGTGCGGGCGGCCCGACCGCCTGCCGGGCCGCGGCAGCGCCTGCGCGACAAGGGTTTCCGGCGCTGCACTGCGCCGGGGTGGTCGACGGCTTCTCCGGCGCACCGTGGATCTCCGGATCCACGGTGACCGGTCTCGTCGGCGGTCTCGACGGCGGCGGATGCGCCGAGGAGCTGTCGTTCTCGCCGCCGTTCGACGCGGCGGTGGCCGCGCTGGTGGCGCGTGCCGAGGCCGGCGGGCCCGGCGATGAGGCGCCGGACCAGTTCGACGACGGGTGCGACTGACTCAGCTCCGGAACTGGCTGAGTGCGCGCAGCTTGTTCATCACGTCGAGCGCCGCCACTTTGTAGGCCTCCGAGAAGGTCGGGTAGTTGAAGACGGCGTCGACAAGGTATTCGACCGTGCCACCGCAACCCATCACGGCCTGACCGATGTGCACCATCTCGGTGGCACTGGTCCCGAAGATGTGCACGCCGAGCAGCCGAAGGTCTTCGGTGGACACCAGCAGCTTCAGCATTCCGTAGGAGTCGCCGGCGATCTGCCCGCGGGCCAGTTCGCGGTACCGGGACACTCCGACCTCGTAGGGGATCGCGTTCTTGGTCAGTTCCACCTCGGTGGCGCCGACGTAGGACACCTCGGGGATCGAGTAGATGCCGATCGGCTGCAGCTCGGTCATCCCCTGCGTGGGCTCACCGAAGGCGTGGTACGCCGCCAGCCTGCCCTGGTCCATCGACGTCGCCGCCAGTGCGGGGAAGCCGATGACGTCGCCGACGGCATAGATGTGGTCGACCTTGGTCTGATAGTTGTCGTCGACGAAGATCCGGCCCCGGTCGTCGGCCTCGAGCCCGGCGCTGGCGAGATCGAGGTGGTCGGTCTGACCCTGGCGGCCCGCCGAGTACATGACCGTCTCGGCGGGGATCTGCTTGCCGCTGGCCAGCGTCGTGACGGTTCCGGCGGCGCCGACGTCGACCCCGGTGACCTCCTCGCCGAACCGGAACGTCACGGCCAGGTCGCGCAGGTGGAACTTCAGCGACTCGACGATCTCGGGATCGCAGAACTCGAGCATGCTGCCGCGTTTCTCGACGACGGTGACCTTGGTGCCGAGCGCGGCGAACATCGAGGCGTACTCGATGCCGATCACGCCCGCGCCCACCACCACCATCGACGTCGGCAGGGTCTTGAGGTCGAGGATGCCGTCGGAGTCCAGCACCCGTTCCTCGTCGAACTCCACCCCGGCGGGTCGGGCCGGTTTGGTGCCGGTGGCGATCACGATGTGCTCGCCGGTGAGGGTGGTGCGCTCACCGCGGTGCGGTTCCTCGACGAGCACCGTGTGGGCGTCGAGGAACCGGCCGTGTCCCTGCACCAGGTCGACCCGGTTGCGCATCAGCTGCGACCGCACCACGTCCTGCTCGCGGGAGATGACGTGGGTGGTGCGGGCGAGAAGGTCGG
>Ga0172382_10005954_pt1 | contig 17960 bp, 17 predicted proteins | sample Leawel138RmetaG_FD_122245 | JGI IMG/M metagenome (GOLD analysis project Ga0172382, IMG submission 122245) | Leachate microbial communities from a municipal landfill in Southern Ontario, Canada - Leachate well 138R metaG | ecosystem: Engineered > Solid waste > Landfill > Unclassified | place...
AAAAAAAGACTCCTCGTAAGAGGAGTCTTTTGTGAGCGGGAGCGACGGGATTTGAACCCGCGATCTCGGCCTTGACAGGGCCGCATGTTCGACCACTACACCACGCCCCCACAGAACAAGAAGTCTATCACGATGGATTTAATCCGTCAAGGAAAACGGCGGGAAAATCCGAACACTGACTGGTCAGCGGTTGTACTCCCTGTAAATTCAACGAGCAGAACCCTGCGAAATAAAAATACTGGCAGGATACCGTCCAGAAAAGTTCTGAAAATGGGCATAAAGAAATAACGGCAGGTCAACGACCTGCCGTTTGGTTAAGTTAAGTTATGCTTTGGCGGCGTCGGCGACGTCTTCCGCAGCGTCGGAGGCTTTATCCAGGACGTGTTCAGTGGTTTTCTTCGCACTGTCGACCACTTCCATGGCTTTTTCTTTGGTGATTTTGGCGAGTTCATCGGCTTTGTGGATGGCATCTTCGTAAGCCATTTCTGCGCGCCGTTTGGTCTCTTCGTAGGATTCCTGCCCTTTATCTTTTAGCTCGATGGCCTTTTCCTTGATGACCTGGCGGGTTTCTTCACCAGTTTGGGGTGCCAAAAGCAAAGACGCAACTGCGCCCGCTAGCGCGCCTACTGTAAAGCCCATTACAAATGATCCAAAATTATTTTCGTCTGACATAGTGTTCTCCTCTTGTCTATTCTAAATTTTTACTTTTTGAAACGAAATAGTTGAGCGATCTTCTTAGCCTCAGCCAAGGATTCGTTCAATTTAATCACCGGTTCCGTAAGGTTATCGCTCATAAACCTGACGGTGCCTTTTAGCGTGTTGACTGTGTCGGTGGTGGAGTGCAGGATCGGTTTGACCTCATTCTTGAGTAGATTAGTGAGATCTGCCAATTGTACGATCAATACTACCAACGCCACTCCGATCACAAACATCATGAGAGCCATCAGAATGATGAATATATCTCTGACCACCCTGACGGTTCCCTCACTCTGGAAAGCCAAGAATACGATTCCAGCAATTACAGCTAACAAGACCAACGCAGCGATAACAATTGCTATGGTGCCTTTTTTGTTATTTTCCTGAGGAGTTTCCGGCAGTTCCTCGGGTTTGGTCGTTGTTAAAAGTTTTGTGGTTGATGTCTCTTCCATATTATCCTCATTGCTCTGATTATAAGCCAAAGCATCTGTCATTTGATACAGTTGTACAACTGTTTAAATTTCTTCAATCTGTAATCCGGCCTCATCGGTGGTAAAAAGTTCTTGTTCGGGGGTCAGGATGATATCCCCAAAGGTGACGTCCTGATCCGTTTTAATCAGGTTCTGCTTTACCAGCTCAAGGATTGCGAGAAACACGACAATAGTCTTCAGCCGGTCAGGACTATCACCGAGAATCTCAGAAAAACTGGTTTTTTGTTCGGTCCGAAGTAAATGGAGGATTTCTTCAACCTTCATCCTGAGGGTCATTTGAGGGATGCTGATGCGGGCGCTTTCTGGTATTGAGATTTGTTGATTGGCAAGATTCTCGAGCGCCAGAATTAAATCTGTGAGACTTAATCCGGAAAGGTCCAGTTGGACATTGGCCGGATAAACCTGAGGAATGTGCAGGTGGCAACGCAGGTTCCTGTTCATGCGATCGGACAACCATTCTGTAGTTTTTTTGATCTCTCGATAAATGATCAGCTGCCGGGCGAGGGTTTCTCCGATATCTTCTTCATCCTCACTTCTCAGGGGCGGTCTTGGCAACAGGGCTTCAGATTTAATATGTACTAATTTGGAGGCAATGATCAGGAATTCTGAAAGATAATCCGGATCTGCGCTTTTGTTGTTCTCGATAAATTCCAGGAACTGGTCTGTCACCTGAGCCAGGGCAAGTTTGCTGATATCTAACTCTGCCTTCAAAATGAGATCGAGTAACAGATCGAGCGGACCGGAGTAAACCTCCGTTGTGATTTCGTAAGAATCGGATTGATGCAGCCAGAGTTTTGCCATGCGACAATTATAGCCCAGCTGGGGCTGAGTTTGACCGCTAAACAAGTATACTTATAACCGTTAGGGAGGACGCCGTGGCAAGATTTGTCTGTACTGAATGCGGGAAATGCTATCCCAGAGAGGGTCTGCCTCACTGCTGCCCTTCGTGTGGGGGGCTTTTTACGCTTACAGATCTGGTTTACGACCCAAGGGCAAAAAATGACCTGCCGGGTATGTGGACCTACCGCGAATCAATGGGGGTGGGCGAAAATCCAGTTTGTTATCTGGGGGAAGGTCAGACGCCCTTGGTTGAGCGTACAGCGGACAAGCTCTCCTTTTTCGCTAAACTGGAGAGCCTGAACCCCAGTGGTTCGTTCAAAGATCGCAACTCTGCCATCGTATCCAGTTTTTTGAGAGCACGCGGCGTGCGAAGTGTGGTGGAAGACTCTTCGGGGAATGCCGGAGCCTCTCTGGCGCTTTACTCGGCAGCATTTGGCATTGAGAGCAGGATTTTTGTGCCTGCGGGAACCACAGGACCGAAAGTCAGTCAGATCATCGCCAGCGGGGCCAAGGTGGTTCCTGTTGCAGGAGTCAGAGAGAGCGCCCATCAGGCCGCCCTGGCCGCACTCCTCAATGGAAACGATGTCTACGCCAGCCATGCCTTGCTTCCTTTTGGAATGGCTGCCTATGCTACCATTGCCTGGGAAATTTTTGAGCAGCTCGAGCAAATGCCAGAGCGGGTCTTTTGTCCGATAGGACACGGTTCGCTGTTTCTGGGAGTGCTTTTGGGATTTAAAGCGATCAGCCAATATCTGAGTCTTAGCAAGAGACCTGGGATGATCGGCGTTCAACCGGAACGCTGCTCCCCGCTGGTTTCCGCCTGGAGCGGTAAAACGTTTGTGCAGAGCGGATTGCCGAGCCTTGCTGAAGGTACCATGGTCGCTGATCCGGTGAGGGGCAGGGAAATTCTGGTTGAGCTGAGCCGAGGTCAGGATGATTTGGTGGCCGTTGCAGAGAGTGAAATTCGGCCGGCTTATTCAGACTTGGTCAGGATGGGTATTTACGTCGAACCGACATCAGCGATGGTGTATACTGCCCTGAAGAAGTGCCCTGCCGCTGAAGGCATTAATGTGCTGATAATCAGCGGGAATGGGTTAAAATTCGATGTTACCAAATAATAGCGAAACCGCTGATTCGTTTGATATCGGTCTCAAATGAGGATGGCAAACGAATCGGCTGTTCAACAGGAGAAGTCATGATTGAACCAGCTGCATTGGCAAAATTGCGGGAACATTTACCCGAAAATTTCAGCGATATTTTTATGATCAACAGGGCTATGACCCACCGCTCCTACATGAACGAGAACAAGGACGTTTTGGAGGATAACGAACGCCTCGAGTTTTTGGGCGATTCGGTCCTCAATTTTGTGGTTGCCGAATGGCTATACAACAGCTTTCCCGAAAAAGATGAAGGTTTTCTGACCAAGGTGAGAGCCGCGCTGGTGCATACGCGCCAGCTGGCCTTGTTCGCTCGCAAGATTCATCTTGGACCAGCCCTGTTGGTGGGTCGGGGGGAGGAAATTGCTGGTGGGCGTGACCGAGACCCAATTTTATGTGATGCTTTCGAAGCGTTGGTCGCCGTGATATACCTGGACAGCGGCATGGAAGCTGTAAAGGAATTTATTATCCCATTGATCGAGTCTGAATCAGAAGAGATCCTGCGTTCTCACCTGGAAGAGGACGTCAAAAGTCGTTTGCAGGAATGGGCTCAGTCCAAAGGCTATCCCGCGCCCAGTTATGTTTTGGTGGGCGAATCCGGTCCTGATCATGCCAAGCACTTCGTGGTGGAAGCGATCATCAACCATAAAAAAATCGCCAGAGGCAGCGGCACCTCCAAGCAGTTAGCAGAAAAAAACGCCGCACTTAACAGCATCAAGAGATTGGGGCTCCAGCAGTCATGAAAAAATCGAACTTCTCTGGTCTGGACCTGCAGGGCTATAAGACCTTTGCAAAGGAGACCAACCTCGTTTTTCCGTCAAAAATCACTGCAATAGTGGGACCCAACGGCTCGGGCAAATCTAACGTCGCCGACGCGATCCGCTGGGTACTGGGAGAGCAGTCTTATTCTTTGCTGCGCGCCAAAAAAACAGAGGACATGATCTACTCCGGTTCGGACAACCGCGCTCGCGCTGGCATGGCAGCTGTGTCCATTCGATTTAATAATGAAGATAAGTGGCTGCCAATTGATTACAGCGAAGTCGTGCTTTCCCGCCGGGCGTATCGGGATGGCAAAAATGAATATCTGATCAATAACCAGCGTGTGCGCCTGAAAGATTTCAACGAACTGCTCGGTAAGACTGGACTGAGCGACCGTACCTATACCATCATCGGGCAAGGTTTGGTCGACTCGGCTTTGTCGATTCGGCCAAACGAACGCAGCAAACTTTTTGAGGAAGCCGCCGGCATTGGTTTGTATCAAAACCGCAAAGAAGAAGCCCTGCGCAGACTTGAGGCGACTGAACGCAATCTGGAGCGATCTTTGGACATCATTGTCGAAATCAAGCCGCGCGTGCGCAGCCTGGAGAAACAGGCTGCCCGGGTGGGGGAATTTAAGGCGGTTCAGGAAGCGCTGAAAGAGAGCCTGCGGGATTGGTATGGTTATCATTGGTTTAAGGCGCTTAAAGACGTGAACAAGACTCAACAGCTGCTTCACACAGCCCAACTCGATCAGCAATCGGCTCGAAAAGCATTCGAAAAAGAACAACTTGAAGTCACTACCCTGCGGTCAGAAATCGAGACTCAACGGGAACTGGTCAACAACCTGATGAACAAATTGCGCGACCTGAGGGACCAATTGCAGCAGGACAATCAGAGCCTCGCCATATTGGATGAGCGAAAAGTCGCCGCGGAGAAGGCCAGGCTTCAGGTTATAAACGATCTGACTAACCTCGAAGAGGTTATTCGGGCTGCTGAAGAGCGCTCTAAGGCCTATAAGTTGGATGAGAACAAAATGCGTGAAGAGCTGGAGACTGTTCAGCGACAATTTGAAAACCTGAGTGTTTCAAGAACCAAAATCCTGCAACAGGAAACCAACCTGCGCAAGCAAGAAAATCAACTCCGGGAAGCGCAAATTGAGGTCGAAAAAGAAGCTGTTGTCATCCGATCTCGTAAACAAGAAATGACCGAACGGCTGAGCACACTGCAGTCAAGCCAGCATACTATTCAGACCAATCTTGATGGGCTGGAAAATGAACAGCGCAAATTACAAGGTATTATCCAAGAATTGAGCCTTAATGTGCACCAGGCTGAACAAGATTTGCTTTTACTGAAGCAGGATGCGGATAAAACTCTGGAAGAACGCTCAGAGGTTTTGAAGGATCTGGAATCTTACCAGCAGAGCAGCCACAAGCTTGACCTGGAGAAAAACCGGGTAAAAAACCGTTTGGAATTGATCAAACAAAGCCGTGAAAGCCTGGCCGGGTTTTCTGCCGGAGCCAGGAGCCTGCTCAAATCCAGCCGTGAGAAAAGACTGCGCACCGAGTTAACCGATCTGGCAACGCACATTGAAGTGCCGGAAGAATTTGAGACTGCTATCAGCGCCGCCCTAGGTGAGGCTGTGGATGTGCTCATCGTCCAGGGTAAGCATCTGGGATCAGCACTGGTGGAAGAATTTTCTGCCGCGCTGGAAGACCGAGTGGCAGTCCTGAGTCAGGGCACGCTCAAGCAAGACCTCAACTCCCCCGCGGAAACACATGCGGGCTTGCTTATCGCCAGCGGAATTGTGAAAAGCGACCAGGCTTTCCGTCCAGTGGTGGACCTTTTGTTAGGCGATTTTGTCATCGTGGATGATATCAGCAGCGCCTTCGAGTTACGGGAGAAGCATCCGCAACTGAATTTTGCTACCCGCTCAGGAGAAGTTTTGCTCAAGAATGGCATCGTTTTGATAGGGAAAGCAAACAAAAGCAGCAAGGTAAGCTATACCCGCCTGGTTAATGAACTGACCCAACAACTGGAAGAAATCGATGTTTCTTCAGCCAAAATGGCGCATGCGGTGGGTCAATTGAAATCCAAAATGGAAAAAATTGATGCTAAACTGGCTGAAAACCAACAACAAAGTCAGCAGAAACAGAACTCACGCGATAACCTGAACAAACAACTGCAGGCTACCAGTTTGTCTCTTGAAAAAGCCCGTGGACGCGCCAGCTGGATTGAGCGCCAGCAGAGTGAAAACCAGTCCACGCAGGAAACCCTCACCGCAGCATTGGAAAAGCTAAACAGGCAGGAACAAGAAAACCAGCAGAAAACACAGGCTTTGGCCGATCAGCTGCAAAAATTTCGGCTGAAGAGGGCAGACTTCCAACCGGAAAACATCGAAAACCAATATCGGTATCTCGAAACAGAGAAACAAATATTAAGCCAGTCGCTGAATCACCTCTTGGAAACCCTTAAAGCCGACCGCCAGCGACTGGAGGCAGACAAGCTTAGGAAAGCCAATTTTCTCATTCGAATCGCAGATCACGAGCGCGTTTTGGGCGAACTGGAAAGTCAGATCTCGACTTTGGTAGAGACAGTTGGGCGTGATCAGGAGTTGATTAACAGTCTGCAGGAAGCGTCGCTCGATCCCGGGTTAGAAAAGCTGCGCAACCTTGAAAGCCAGAGCCGACGGTATTCCGAGACCAACTCCAACAACCAGCAATTCATCACCGAGAAAGACCGACAGGTCATCCACTTTCAGCTTGAATTAGCCCACCAACAAGAACGGCTTGAAAATCTGAAATCCAGGATCGACGATGATTTTAGCCTGATCGAGATGGAATACCGCAAGGAGCATACCCAATCTGCCCCGCTGCCATTCCCTGACCTGGTCATCGATACTCTGCCGGAAATTTTGGAGATTCCTGAGAGCCTTTCTGCAACGATCAAACAACAAAAAACCCAAATTCGAAGAATCGGGACTGTAAATATGGAAGCAGACCAGGAGTTTCGGGAAGTCAAGGAGCGCTTTGACAGCCTGAATACCCAGGTCGCTGACCTGACCTCGGCGATAAGTGACATCAGGCAGATGATCAGGGAGTTAGACACGGTCATGCAATCCGAATTTTTAAGAACCTTCAAAGCGGTCAGTTCCGAGTTTACCTCGATGTTTTCGCGGCTGTTCAACGGTGGCTCGGCCCGATTAATTCTCAGCGACGATGACTCGCCCATCGACGGAGGAATAGAAATCGAAGCACGCTTACCCGGAAAGAGAGAGCAGGGGCTGGTGCTTCTTTCGGGCGGAGAGCGCAGTTTAACGGCGGTCGCCCTGGTTTTTGCGCTGCTGAAGGTTTCTCCGACACCTTTTTGTGTTCTGGATGAAGTGGACGCGATGCTCGATGAGTCTAACGTGGGACGGTTTATCGAACTGCTCAAAGACCTCTCCAGCGAGACCCAGTTTATTCTGATCACTCATAATCGCAACACTGTTTCAGCGGCTGATGTAATTTACGGCGTAACTATGGGCAAAGATTCCTCAAGCCAGGTGATCAGCATGCGGTTAGATGAGGTGGACGATAGTTTTGTCCATTGATTCAGGGCATCAAACAAAAACGAAACCCCTGGACAAGACCAGCCATTTTTCTAACCAGCCAAGATCTAAAATATTACGACAGGTTAACTGACAAATTGAAAAAGCCGGCAAGCTGCCGGCTTTATTCGTTTGGCTAACCTGGGGCTAATTACCCTGAGTGTTTGGGCTGATAACGTAGTTATACAGGTCTTCGGGCACGGCAGGGACAGTAGGCGCAAATTCGACCCAGGCAGACTCAATCTGGATATCGTCACGTGAAGTTCGAATATCCTCAAGCCAATCGGTGAAATACGCCTGTTTTAGTTGATTGAATTTCGAGCTCGTAACCGGGTTGACCGCTTTTGTGACCAACTGAATGATATGCCAACCAAATTGCGTCTCCACGGGCTCACTGATCTGTCCGTCGTCTTCCAGGTCGAAGGAAGCTTTCAGGAAAGTCTCGTCATAACTGTCTTCTCGTCCGATCCAGCCCAGGTCACCACCATTGTCTTTGTTGGACTCATCGGTAGAATATTCCGCTGCCAGGGCTTGCCATTCTTCGCCTTCAGCAAGCTTTTCAATGACTTCATTGGCGAGGTCTTCATTCTCTACCAGGATATGGCGGACCCAAACCTGCTCTTCTTCCGGCCGCAGGTCCTTGGTAACAGCCTCAATCAATTTTTCTCGCAGGAGACCATTATACAGAATCTGTTCGATGTCATCTCTTGAGATGCCGTAGGGCCTCAGAGAATCGACGTAAACCTTGACATCCTGTTTGAAGAGTCTTTCGGTATAGGGTGTGGGGGTGGGCGGTTCGGTTGGTACTGTTGTCGCTGATGGCTCGCTGGTCGGGGCCTCCTCGGCAGGAAATGTCGGCACGACTTCTTCAGCAGGCTGAGTGTCTGGCCCTTCTGTGGCAGTTGGTTGCCAGCCCTCAGGTGTTTCTGTGGGTGTGGCGGAAGGCTCGGGTGTATCGGTTGGGTTGATCAGCTCGATCTGAGCGGCCGACCAGGTGGGGGTGTAAACCGGGGTGGAAGTGATGGTTGGCGTGTAAGTTCCTTCGGGATAGAAAGCAAACTGCTCTCGCAGCAGCGCCTGTACTTCTTCGTCGCTGACAGTAATATTTCGTTTTGCTGCTTCTTCTCGAATGATGACTTCATCGATCAACTGATTCAACACATTCTCACCGATGATGGCAGGGTCCTGCAATTGGTAAAGCAGAGGGAAAGCGTATTGTTTTCCGGTCTCGCCAAAGTAGTTAACATATTGGGTTGCCTGCGTGAGCATGTTCATGCGGGCATACTTGGTGTTGGCTTGGAAATCCCCGGCTTTAATTTCGGTATCACCAACCGATGCAACGGTTACATTAGGTTTTATGATGTAGCGGTCTATCAGCACATACCCCAGCAGCACGGCAACAACCGCAAGGGTCACGATAGTGATGCTTACAGCGGTTTTGACTTGCTTTTCTTCTTGTTGCTTTCGGGTTAAATATTTTTTTGTCACCTTTTGAGGGTTTGATTGTTTTTTGGACATCTCAACTCTTTCTCAATGGAGATTAATTGTTATCTGCCCAGTAATCACCTTCAAAAGGAAGTAAGGCAATGTGTCGAGCGTTTTTGATCGCTGTCGCAACTTCACGTTGATGCTTGGCGCAAGTGCCCGTCTGGCGGCGAGGGCGGATTTTTCCGGTTTCGTTGACCAAACGGGACAATAATTCGACGTTTTTGTAGTCAATCACCAGTTTCTTGTCACTGCAGAACTGGCAAAATTTGGGTCGGGAAACGAACCGGCGGTTGCGGCTGCCCCCGCGTTCACGGCGGTCGTCACGGTTGCTGCGATCGCCACGGTCAGTAGGTCTGTTTTCAGTCATTGTTCCTCCAGATTAATCAATGCGAATTACGCTGTAGCGCAGAATGTGTTCGTTGAAGCCCATGGTGCGCTTGAGAGCAGCCACTGCTTCAGGCTCATAATCAAATTCGACCAGAACGTAATAGCCTTCGTTCATTTTGCGAATCGGATAAGCCAGTTTGCGTTTGCCCCAGCGATCGGTCTTCGCGATCTCACCTTGATTGTTCTTGATGAGGGTTTCGATGTTTTCGACAGCGGCATCCAGTGCCGCTTCGTCCAGGTCTGCCTGGAGAATAAAAATTAGTTCGTATTTATGCATACTTCGAGGCTCCTTTCCTCGGGTCTGCTCCTGCTTTGGCCGTAGGCGGACAGGAGTGGAAGGTTTGATAATCGGCTTGAGCCGAATTTAACGTTAGAATATTACCACAAACGGCAGAACTTGCAAGAAAATCGTGTTTTCAAGTGCGCCAGACTGATCAATAAAGGTCTCACAAGTGTAGTTGGATGCCGTTTTTTCCCGCGGACTCTTTTGCTGCAGATTTATGATGAGAAGGTTGAATCTCGGTGATACAAGTTAAAGAATACTTTAAACCTCTCTGCTCAGACCTGGGCTTACCTGTGAGGTTGTGCGGTTAAAGCCAGCTGGAGAGCAGGCCACCGCACAACCCGATATGATGAACAAAAAGAAATTAGTCGTTACTGCGGTCTCTGCTGCTGGCACGATCATTGGCAAACAACATCGTGGCCACACTTACTATCAGCGAGCCCAGGAAAGCCGACCACCAGCTATTGACGTTATAGCCCGCATTAAACCAGCCAGCTGAAATATTGGATGCCAGCATGAAGACTGCGGTATTCAAGACCAGGCTGAAAAGCCCCAGCGTCAGAATGATCAGCCCGCAAGACAATGTTTTCAGAATGGGCAGCAGGAAGGCATTCAACAAGGCTAGTACTGCCGCCATGACTGCGTATGAAACCCATCCGTCTCCGTTAACCTGAATGCCAGGGACTATCCAGGCCGCCACAAAAACGGCCAACAAAATTACCAGCCATCGTTTCAATATATTCATGATGATCCTTTCTACTTGGTCAATTAGTTCAATCTAATTATCACCCATAAACAAGTAGAAGCAGTAGATTATCTAAGGTTTTTTCACCCAACAAATTAATGCCCGTAGCCATAATAGGGTGATGATCTCGATGGATGCTATTATGTAAGGTCGGGTTGTGAATTAAAAGGCGAGTTTTAGTTGAGTAAGAGTTTGGTTGCCCAAGGATTACCTAAAATTACAAGCGTCCAGAAAGAGCATGAGTACGGAAAGAGTTATAAAGCCGAGATGCTAACAGACAGAGATACCCCCGGCGCGAATCGAACGCGCAACAAACAGTTTAGAAGACTGGTGCTCTGTCCATTGAGCTACGGGGGCAGGGTCGAATATTATACTACTTTTTTGTAAAAATCACACAGGGCGAATTCCCTTATAAACTCTTGTTGAGCCAATTGTGCTTAAAATGGTCTGAGCAGGTTTGCTCACAACCGCTGCGAGTTCTTCAGAATCCATTGGTTGGTTATCTCTGCTCAAAAAAACCTTGAAGATAGAATCGACCAGAGGAGCGTTGGGGGTGATGAAATCTTCTTGGCGGGCACAGTGTGTGATTAAGGTGTGGATCAAAGCGTCGCCCTTGGTAACCTCTCCGGTTTCGGGATCAACCAGGTCCAGTTCTGAGCCATCAGTGTGCTGCGCAAAGGCTTCCCTGTGCTCAGGACAGAGATAAGAAATGAGCGAATTACGCCAGTTACGATCCTGGGACTTCCACCAATCAAAATCGATGCGAAATTTTGTATTCCTGTTGGGTTTAATCAAACTGGATTTACTTAGCATGATGCTCCTACAGCTTCTCTGTGATATGGTAGTAATGGTCCCCGACATGGAAGAAATCATCACTTGAACGCAGGACATCCAGCAAATCCATTGGGGCAGTGCGGCGAACCACATTCATGGCTGCATACAAGTCTACAAAGTGTACATGCCTTTGATTGTTCAACTTGGATAGTTCCGACATCATTCTCATAACGTCGGTCTTCAAAGCTGGTGGTTTGCTTTGCCGATTCTTCCAAACTTCATCCAACCCGCCTGTATCAGGGATGGCGATTGCCATGCGCTCGTTGAAGCCAGCAGAAATTGCCTGCCTGAGCAGGGCGAAAACAAGTCCTCCGTCTACCCCAACCAGAACGGTTTTGATCCATTCCTTGTTCGAACGCTTTTTCTCTGGCGCGATCTTCATGACACCCGGGTCATCCGTCCTGGTGATCTCGAGGATGCTGCCGGGAATCAGATTCTTTTCCAGATAATAATCGCGCAATCCGATCACGTAATTTTTATCCCGCACCACCCAGGCAGAAATAGGGTCCTGGTTTTGTTCGTCAACGAAAGCGATTTTAACGGTGTGCGACTGCAGCGACGAGGGTAACACCTGACTCGTCAGGGGGGTCACGGGCAAACTGCCCGCCCTCCAATGCGGATAGGTCAGGGTCAGGCGGATCGTTTCGGTGGGCTCGTTGTCAATGATGTCTTCGGTTGAGAAGGAAAGTTCATCGTCCAGATCGTATAACAACTGGTAAGTCTCATCGTCCAGATCATCCGAAATGATCGAATGCCGCTCGGCGCGCAGGTAAATCGGGGTCTCAAGGACTTCCTCGGGCTCCAATCGACGCAAGAACCAGGAGAACTGTCGGGTGGTTCCAACTTCGTCGAAGCGCGGATCTTCCTGGAGAGCGTAATTAACCGAGAACTCAAGTAGTTTCTGGTTTTCATCGCTGTTGGTCAATTCGAGCTGTTCCATCAGTTCCCCGATCCCAATCGGGCCTCCGGCCATCGAATCCAAAATGGCTTCGGCAAGGTTGAGATAACCTGCTCCGATGTCAATTAAAAGAGAGCGGGGGAACCAGGTATCACCGATGCGAACCAGATCGTTTTGTGCTTCAAGCGCGCTGCGTAGAAGAGCACTGATTTGCCGACCTCTGAGGTTCATAATTGTTCCAGTGTTCTGAACTTCGCCAGAACTGGCCAGATAGTCTTTTTGGTTGAGTTGATGAGCTTGCATCCCTGTTACGAATTCTTTAATGCTGCCATCCTCAAATTCAACCTGAATAACCTGAAAGCTGCCTAACCCAGGATTGTCCCCTTCGCGAATCGCTGTAACAATTCCGGTGATATCATCAAGCTCAGGGAAGTTCAATTTATCGCCAGGCTGATAACTTTTGCCGGGCAAATAGGTAAAGCCGGCTTTTGCTTTACGTGCGGCCTCTTCTTCCGCAAGCTGATTGAGCCGCCGGTTTACCAGGACCTGGCTTAGATTCCGTATCGAGAGTGGTTCTTCAGTTTCAAAGAGGTGATTGGTAAGATATTGCAGGTCCTCAGGACCAATTGTGAAGTTATCCCAGTAGCTGGCGTTCTTATTTTTGGGTGAAGCGGTCATAAAATCCTCTTAAGGTCAGGTATCATTAGATTATACATTAAATACATTAGAGGACAATTCATAGAATATGAATAATAAGATTCACAAAACAAGTTTTGGGGGTTGGAAAAACTGTTTTTCTCTCAGGAACGCTGGCGTTGAAATGATTGCGACTGCAGACATCGGTCCAAGGATAATTTTTCTTGGATTTGAAGGTGAGACCAACTTGCTGAAACTTTTTGAAGGCCAAGTTGGCAGGAGTGGGGATGATAGCTTTCTTTTTTATGGTGGCCACCGCCTATGGGCTGCACCTGAAGACCCGCAGTTGTCCTATATTCCTGATAACGAGGCCATTGAGGCAGTCCTGCTTGAAGAGGAAGGCATATTGATCTTAATAAGGAAAGCGGATGAAAGTAACCTTGAAAAACGGCTATCAATGCGCGTAGCCACAATAGCTGAGAGAAAAATGTTAGTTGAGGATTCTGGGGAGGTTGAGGTTAGTGAAAACTCCACGAAAGATAATATCAAAGAAGATAAATTAATGCGCGTAGCCACATTAGGTCAGGGTCACGTGGTTTCGGAAGATAGTGGGGTAGGAGAGAGGCTACAGCTTTCTCATGAGAATAATGTTGAGACAGACAAATTAATGCGTGTAGTCAAAATGGATAAAGGGAAAGATGTTGAAAGGGAGGGTGGCCAGGATGATGATCCAAAATCCTTCGCCAGGCCTGGTCTTGAGGAACAGTTATCAGAGCCACCGAGCATGAATGATGAGAGCAGCAAGCATCACTTCCAAAATAACAAGGATTGTGACTCAGGCGTGATGGCTTCGTTTGTTGTCAGAAATGAACTCATCAACCGGGGCCAATCACCCATCACAACAGCTTCCTGGGGTATCACGTCCTTAACGCCAGGGGGCACGGGGTTCATGCCTTTTGACAAAGAGATCAGTCCCCAAAAGCAGCTTCAAGCCAGAAATCAGATAAATCTTTGGGACTACACTTCTCTGGCTAATCCGGCTTACCAATGGAAGGATGAGTGGCTTGAAATCGATCAAAGCAGAACTAAGAGCAAGCAGAAGGTTGGCAGCTTCAACCGTAAGGCATGGCTGGCTTATCGTCTGGAGGACCTTGTGCTTGTCATTTTTGTCCCCCAGCTGCAATCAGAAGAGGAGAACTATCCTGATCTGCGCAGTAACATCGAGATCTACTTTGACGAAGACATGCTCGAGTTGGAAACGTTAAGTGCCTGGGAGACGATCAATCCTGGAGAGTCTGTTTACCATGACGAAGTCTGGGCTTTAATTAAACTAAACGACGATCCTGATAATGAGACCGTCATTCGTGATTATGTTTATCCATTGGTGCATGGTCAGATAAAGTAAGCGATAAAGAAACCAATCAAAAGCCCCATTACAGAGATAGCAACCAGCATGTAGGCCTGGGTTTTAAAAAAGTCGTGCTTGCCAACCCTGTTCATTAACGTTTCCCCTCTTTCTAACCCAGGGGAATAACGCTTTATCTCAACCCTTACCGTTGGTTGAAAACTAAGGTGTTCGGTCTCAGAAGCCTCCATTACGATTCGATCTACTGGCATGGCTTGCTTCGCCGCGATCACGCGCTGAGTCTCAAAAGAAAGCATTACAGGCTGATCTGCCAGCGCCTGCTCTCGGACTTTCTTCATTCGTCTTCTTGTGTAAGGTGTGCGCATCGGATAGCTTGTCGCGCTCATGCTGTGCTCCTCAATCATCCTCTTGAAGACGACATCTTGCTAATTTTGCCATCTTCATCTGCAACAACGCGAATTGTATGGCAAATTGACTTCCCATTGGGCAGGGCATCACGGTAACTGTAGATGAGTAAATAGCTGTCTGTGGGGTGAGCGCTTACTTTAGGGCTCACACCCAATAGTTTTGGATATCTCCTCGCGACCTTTTCGTTTACTTTCCGGATGGCTTCTGCTTTCATAGTTGCCTACTTCTTCATTCTCCTGCGCAAAAAGGCTGGTACTGAGAGATTGTCTCTGGCATCGAGATTGGGGTATTGTTCCAGACCGATCTCATTTTTTGATGCAGGTGTCTCGTACGCATCGATACTGTCCGTTTCAACCGGCTGGGTATATTGGTCTTCATTTTTTGCCAGTCCATTGAAACTGCTATCTGGAAAATTTGCTTTTGGTGCACCGATTCCCGTAACGATCAAGATGAGTTGGACCCGGTCTTCCATCCTCGGGTCAGTAATTATTCCGGGAATAATGTCTGCGTGACCCCCTGTTGCATTCTGGAGAGTTTTCAGGGCGTCGGTCACATCCCTAAAGGACATATCCTCACTACCGGTGAAGTTCGCGACCATTCCTGAGGCAGAGTAGAGATCAATATCATCCAGCAGAGGATGATGGAGTGCCTTCTCAATTGCCTGTTGGACCTTGTGCGGGCCGCTGCCGGTACCAATCGACATCAGGGCGTTTCCTCCTCGGGTCATGATGTTTTTAACATGCGAGAAATCCACATTGATCAGTCCGGTTTCAGTTACTAATTCTGAGACACCCTGGACACCTTGCCTGAGCACGTCGTCGGCTAAAGTGAAAGCCATCTCCAGTGGCAAATCCCGCGGAGCGATCTCAAGCAATTTGTCATTAGGGATGACAATCAGAGTATCGGTATATTCCTTTAACTTCTCGATGCCGGAATCTGCGTTGCTCTGCCTTCGTCCCAGCTCAAATGAAAACGGTCTGGTGACGATCGCGACCGTCACAGCGCCGCATGCTTTGGCAACTTTGGCTGCAACCGGGATTGACCCTGTTCCCGTACCGCCACCCATCCCGGCGGTGAGGAAGACCATATCCGCGCCACCAAGCACGTTAGCCAGGTCCTTGCTGCTTTCTTCGGCCGCAGATTCTCCTACCGTCGGTAATCCTCCTGCGCCCAGACCACGGGTCAGTTTAGGTCCTAACTGAATCTTGTTGGGCGCCAGGTTCGTCGAAAGAGCCTGGGCATCCGTGTTAGCTGAAATAAAGGTGACGCCCTGCATACCGCCTTCAATCATGCGGTTGATCGCATTCGATCCACCTCCGCCCATGCCAATAACCACAATTTTTGGATTGCCGGGGGACATTTGGTAAGGATTCACATTTGATGGGTGCATTTTCACTCCTTGGTATTTATACGGGAATACCCACGCTGCTGATCACTTGCTCATCAATCAGGCAGCCGGCTTCTCGCAGGATATCGATGTCATGCACGCTGAATGCGCCGTTTTCGTTCCAGACGGTCACTTTGCGGGCGTTGGTGGCCTCAATCAACGAAAATCCGATGGTTGGACGGGAATCGCGGATGATCGGTCGGATGCGATCGAGGGTATTTTCAGGTATTCCCCACTCGAAAGAAGGTAAGAGCAGGTAGTGATTTATTGGATAAATCCACTCTGCCAGACGGTCGGAAACAGCGTACTCCACGTTTTGTTTACGGGTGTGCTCCAGTTGTTCTTTGTAAGCGGGTATCGAAGCCAGCTTGGGCTTGCCGCTGACATCAAAGAATGCGGTTGTGCCTTCCGCGCTTTCTTCATTGGAACTGAGGATCCAGAAAAGACAACCGAGGATATTATTTTTTTGGTCAGCGGTCTGCCCGGCTTCTTCGGAAGGGCTGAGAGCGAAGTCGACTAATTCCTCAAAAGTAACTTTTGGATCGAGCAAGCTGGTGCGGATATCTGAACTGCCGAAATAAAACAGGAACATTTTTGGGTCGATTTCCAAAACGCTCTTGACCAGGTCGAAATACCATTGCCAGGTATTGAAGCCGATATGGTCTTCCTCGCCGAGCTCACTTTTGGAATAGGGGCGTGGCACTTTCCAATTGCGTTTACCCCCGGCACCCCAACTGAGCGGATGACCGAACGTCTGAGAGCTCACCGCGATGTGCAGGTTGGAAACGAAATCGAGACTTCTGCGCTGCTTGACCAAGGAGAGGACTTTTTTCAGGAAAGACAGATCCCAATAATCTCCTCCAGGTTGCAAGGGTGGGAAGATGGGTATTAATCCTTGTTGCTCTGCAGCCCGCACAAAGGGAAGGTAGCGATCCAAAAAGCGCTCAACCAAGTCGCCCTGCGACCAGGTATCATGCAGCCAACTGGACTTCATGTTGGGTCGGTCAAAAAAGACCACATATTTGACACCCCATTTGGCGTATGAACTGAGCAAGATACGCAAATCTTCAGCCCGGATGTCCGAATTCACTGGAAAATCAAAATGAATAATCGGTTGCACACCGGAACGAAGCATACCCAGGATAAACTCTTCAGGTATCGCGTAGGATGAGCTTGCTTTGAGTACCAGCCATCCCGCCTGTAACGATTCCAATTCAGGCTGCCACAATGCCAGGTCTCGTGCCTGATAATGGTTTAAGTCCTGAAAATAATGAAAACCAATTTTCTTTTCCATTGTCATAAATTCCACCTTCATCACTGCTACCTAAAAGTGCAAGTAGTATGCCAGTAGCCCAATTCTGCTATAATTATGGCCATGATCTTGGTGACGGGCGGAACTGGCTTTATTGGCAAGAACCTGGTAGAAAAACTGGAGGCCAGTTCTTTCGATTTTCGCTTACTCCTGCCTCCTGGCACGCAAACCGGAGCGCTTCCAAAAGGTAAGAATTACGATATCGTCTTAAGTTCCATGGAAGACATCGGCGGTCTTGCCTCAGCTTTCAATAAAGTGGACACGGTGTTTCACCTTGCTGGTGTCGAGCAGGAAGGAACCAAAGCAGATCTGGCCAAATTTGAGATTCGAAATCTGGAGGTGTTCACAGACATCGCAAGGCAGGCTGGTGTAAAATGTTTTTATTACGTCAGTCACCTGGGAGCAGATCGCAATTCCGCTTATGGTCTACTCAAAGCGAAGGGGTTGGGTGAAGATGTAGTCAGAAAATCGGGGCTATCATACACGATTTTCCGCAGCGGTTGGCTTTTTGGTGATGGGGACCATTTTACCCAGTCTATTGCCAGGTTGCTGAAGAAATTCCTGGGATTTTTCTTCCTGCCAGGAGAAGGCGCTGTCTTGCTTCAACCTCTATGGGTCGAAGATTTTGTCACAGCCCTGATCTGGTCGATGGATCTGCCGGAAACTTTGAATAAAACCCTTGAACTC
>Ga0172382_10005955_pt1 | contig 17960 bp, 15 predicted proteins | sample Leawel138RmetaG_FD_122245 | JGI IMG/M metagenome (GOLD analysis project Ga0172382, IMG submission 122245) | Leachate microbial communities from a municipal landfill in Southern Ontario, Canada - Leachate well 138R metaG | ecosystem: Engineered > Solid waste > Landfill > Unclassified | place...
CCGTCACTTGGCGACGGCACGAGGCGCGGTTTCCTCATGGGCCTTTTCGGCCAGCGCTTCCATCCGCTCGATCTCTCGCTTTTTTCGGGGATTGAGCAGATATTGCCACACGCCCCAGCCATTGACGAAAAGCATGGCGATATTCTGGATCACGATAGGCGTGTTGCCGCTGAGGAGCCCGGCCGCGATCCACGCCAGGGCTACGAATACAAACAGCACGAAAGCCCAACCAGTGATCCGCCGCCCAAGATCGGAAGCTATCAGGCCCGCAGCCACGATGGCGCCAATCGCGCCAAACCACTCCATCGGCCCGTTCATCACAGGAAAATGCCGGCCACAGCGGGTAGCTCCCGTTTAGCGGGAGAAGCGTTCCTGCAAATCGAGAAGGACAATGGCGGCCTTCGCCGCTTCACCGCCCTTGTCCTTTTGCGCAGGGTCCGCGCGCACGAGGGCCTGCGCCTCGTTCTCCACGGTAAGGATGCCGTTGCCGATAGGGATTCCATCCATGGTGAGAGCCATGATGCCCCGCGCGCTTTCACCGGCCACGATCTCGAAATGATAGGTTTCGCCCCTGATGACGACACCGATCGCGACGAAGCCGTCATAATCGCCCGATTCCGCAGCCAGGGCGATAGTGCCCGGTATTTCAAGCGCTCCCGGCACGGTCAGGACGGAAACCTCGTGGCCCGCTCCTTCCAGGGCCGCGCGGGCGCCGGCGACCAACAGATCGTTGAGATGATCGTAGAAACGCGCTTCAACAATCAGGAAACTCGCCATGTCATTCAGCCCCTTCCGGCAGGTCGATCGACTTCTGGCCCACAATCGCAAGCCCATAGCCACCTAAACCGACCAGGGAATGGCTGGTGTTGGTGAGCAGGATCATGTCCCGCACGCCGAGTTCGGTGAGAATTTGCGCCCCCACGCCGTAGTCGCGTTGCATTTCACCCGGCGCGGGGTCCGGTGAAGGACCATGCTCGTTGCGGGAACGAATCGCCGTGCTGGCGAAGTTGCGGCCGGGGCGATTGAGGAGAACCACGACGCCGGAACCTTCTTCCGAGATCATCCTCATCGCATTGGCAAGCAGCCCGGAACGAGGCGTCTCATCCGCGAACACATCGGGAAACAGCGAGAGCGCATGCATCCTCACAAGCGTCGGCTTGCTCGGATCGATGTGCCCTTTGACCAGGGTCATCGTTTCTTCCTGGGTCGCCTTGTTGAAATAGCTGTAGGCGGTCCAATCGCCGCCCCAGCGGCTCGAAAAACGGGTTTCCGCGGTCTTCTGGACCAGATGGTCGTGCGCCATGCGATAGGCGATAAGGTCGCGGATGGTGCCGATCTTCAGATCATGGAGGCGGGCAAAGCGGACCAGATCCTCCATCCGCGCCATCGATCCATCGTCATTCATGATCTCGCAGATCACGCCCGACGGATTCAGGCCGGCAAGGCGGGATATGTCGACCGATGCCTCGGTATGGCCGGCACGGACGAGGACTCCGCCTTCGCGGGCCACCAGCGGAAAGACATGCCCCGGCGTGACGATGTCCTCCGGGCCTTTCGATCCGTCGATTGCCACCGAGATCGTGCGCGCCCGATCTGCCGCGCTTATTCCGGTGGTGACGCCTTCGCGGGCTTCGATGGAAGTGGTGAAGGCGGTGGCGTGCCGCGTGCGATTGTTGCGGCTCATCAATTCGAGGCCCAGTTCGGACACGCGCTGGTGGGCCATGGCCAGGCAGATCAGACCCCGGCCGTGAGTGGCCATGAAATTGATCGCGGCAGGTGTCGCCATTTGCGCGGGGATGATCAGATCCCCTTCATTCTCGCGATCCTCGTCATCCACCAGGATATACATCCTGCCATTGCGCGCTTCCTCGATGATTTCCTCGATCGGCACGATCACGGGCGTTTCATTGTTGGATGAGAGGAAGCGTTCAAGCTTGGTGAGTGTTTCCGAAGTGGGGTTCCAGTTCGCTTCGGTGCAATCCCGCAGGGTATTCGCGTGAAGTCCGGCGGCGCGCGCCAGCGCATAGCGCGACATTTCGCCTTCGCTGACGATCTGCTTGATTCGCTCGATGGTTGGTGTGTTCATGAATGTGCGGATACCACATTTTAATGTGAGTGCAACTTGCCAATATCGGCGTTTGAATGCAGGGATGGACTTGCAATGAGGGCGGTATGGCCTCATTCCGGCGGAACGTCCAGTTCAGGAGATAGCATGCTCGAAGATGATGTTTTTGAGGCATTTCGGGACACGATGCGCCATATCGCGGCCCCTGTTTTCGCAATCTCGACGAAATATGAGGGCGTCCGCTCGGTCATTGTGGCGACAGCATTCAGTTCGGTCAGCTTCGATCCGCCCTCTCTCCTGATTTGCGTAAATCAGGAAACCTCCATTCATGCTCCGCTTATGAAAGCCGAACATTTCTGTGTGAATGTGCTGGGTCATTCCCACCGCAATGTGGCGGATGCCTGCGCCATGAAGAAGGGTGAAGAGCGTTTTTCAATAGGGGATTGGGAAGAGGAAATGGGCGTTCCAGTGCTCGTGGATGCCCAGTCCAGCCTGGTTTGCCGCACCGCCGACCGGCACCGCTTCGGCTCTCACACGATCTTCGTGGGCGAAGTGATCGGGGCCCGGCATCGGGACAATGCCAAGCCGCTTACCTATTTCGACCGGCGTTACATCGACATTTCCCAAGCGCCGGACCTCGCCTGAAAACGGGCCCTGAAAACAGGCCGGCTCAAGCCGGTCGTTCCATCCGGCGCCAGGCATTCCCGATATTCTTCCTCGATACTCGTCAACGCCAATGAAAGATTTTCGAAAGCAGGCTTGGCTTCTCCATCGGCCTGATCGGGCCGTAGATCATGCGCCTTAGCGAAGGATCCAGATTCGGGCGTTGTCGAACACCGTAATTTGCATGAATCGAACGAAAATCGGACTCGATCATTGGAGTGTCCTCCTCGGATGACCCCTCCCGCACTTCGCATGCATTTTACATCAGCTTCGGGCGAAAGCGAATAGCGAAATCCTGCGCCGGCATATCCCCGGCTCGTTTTCGCGCGGAGCTGGCTGGCCCGGACCAGGGTTGGCGATATCTGGCAAAATCTTGGCAAATCGGGACGTGGCATATCACCCGGCCCTCAGGCAGTTTGCGATGAAAGTGATGCGTCAGGCGCACCACTGGCTGAACTGAATGGGGTAGAGGATTCATGGCAAGCATCGCAGTGCAAGAACGTTCCGATACCGGTACGCAAGCCGAGGAATTCGATGTTCTTATCGTTGGAGCGGGGATTTCCGGTATAGGCAGCGCCTATCACCTGCTTACCCAGTGCCCGGACAAACGCTTCGTGGTGCTGGAGGCGCAGGAGGGGTTTGGCGGAACCTGGCGGACCCATAAATATCCGGGCACACGCTCCGACTCGGATCTTTACACCTTCGGTTATCGCTTCAAGCCCTGGGTCGGTCCGCCGATCGCGACGAAGGCGGAAATTTGCAAGTATCTCGGCGAAGTCATCGACGAGAACGGCCTGGATCGCTTCATCCGCTATGGCTCGAAGATAACGGGATGCTCTTGGTCCAGCGAGGACCGCAAATGGACTGTCGAGGTCGGCGGTCAAGACGGGCGGCCAGGCAAAACCTATCGCTGCAATTTCCTCTGGATGTGCCAAGGCTATTACGATCACGACAACCCGTTTCTGCCCGATTGGCAGGGGTTGGACGATTTCAGGGGAACCCTGGTCCACGCCCAAAAGTGGGATGAAAACCTGGATTATGCAGGCAAACAGGTGGTGGTGATCGGGTCGGGCGCCACCGCCGCGACAGTCATTCCGGCGATGGCGGGCAAGGCCGGGCATGTGACCATGCTGCAGCGCTCCCCCACCTATTTCTTCTGCTACCCCAACCGCAGCGATCTTGCCGACCAACTGCGCCTGATCGGGGTGGACGAGCCGACAATCCACAGAGTGGTGCGGTTGCAGTATCTTCACGACCTGAAGACTCTCGACCGCCGCTCCCAGGAAGAGCCGGAAGTGGTCTTCGAGGAACTGAAGACCTTGATAAGGCAATATGCGGGCGACGACTTCAAGTTCGACCCGGATTTCACTCCTCGCTACCGCGTATGGCAGCAACGCCTCGCCTTCGTGCCCGATGGCGACATGTTCCGCGCGATCGGCGAGGGCAAGGTCTCGGCGGTGACCGATGAGATCGATCGCTTCGTGCCGGATGGCATCCGTTTGAAATCCGGCAAGGAATTGAAGGCGGATATCGTGGTCGCGGCGACCGGATTCCGGCTGTCGGTGATGGGCAACATCCCGTTCAAGGTGGACGGGAAAGAGGTCGATTGGTCCGAGACGGCTACCTATCGCGGGATGATGTTCACCGGAGTGCCGAACCTGCTCTGGGTCTTCGGCTATTTCCGCGCAGCATGGACGCTGCGGGTGGATCTGATGGGCGATTTCGTCTGCCGCCTGCTCGAGCACATGGACCGCAAGGGCGCGAGCCAGGTGAATGTGGTTGCCCCCTCCGGTGGAGAGAACGACCCGCTCCTGCCCTGGATAGAGTCGGAAAACTTCAATCCCGGCTATCTCATGCGCGATGTGGACAAGCTGCCCAAGCGGCTCGGTGAGCGCCCTGAGTGGCGGCATACCCAGAACTACTGGAAGGAAAGCGAAGATATTCCCGCCGTCGATCTGGACGGGCCGGAATTCGTGTATCGCTGAACCGGACGGACCGAGCTGGCCTAATTCGCCTTGCCCGAATTGATCAGGGTTCTGCGAAATTCGAGCGAACCCATGCCCGACCAGCGCTTGAAAGCTCTGGAAAAGCTCGAAGGTTCGGCGAAGCCCACCGCGGCGGCGATAGCTTCGACGGACATCGCCTTGTCGGCGAGCAATTCGCAGGCGCGCTGATAGCGTGCTTCGTCGATCAGGGTCGAGAACTTGGTTCCTTCCTCGGCAAGGCGCCGATGCAGCGTCCGCTCCGAGAGGGCCAGCCTTTCCGCAGCCTCGCTGGCCGAGGGAAATCTGTCGAACGCAATGCCCAGCATGGCCGTCAGGCGCTGGGATATCCGCGCATTGGATCGCGCAGCCTTGAGCAGGCCTTCGCATTTCGAGCTGTAAAGCAGCACCAGCTCCATATCGGCCAGCGGCAGCGGGGCATTCGCCGTGCCGGGCTTGAAGCGCCACTGAGTCTGTTCGGCATCGAATTGGACACGGCAGGGAAACAGGCGGCTGTCGATTTCCCATCCGGGAGGCGGCGGGGCCGCGACGCAGACTTCTTCCAGCGGAAGCTGGCCGCCCGTCAGGTCCGCGATCAGGGTCCGTATCGCGCCGAGATCCCGATATTGCGAGAAATGGCGCAGTTGTAGCGGCACGCCGTTATCTTCGCCGATCAGCGCGCAAGCATTGTTGGGGCCTCTCTCCAGGCGATAGCTGATAAGAGAATAGGTAAGCTCCTGATACCGGCAGGCCACGTTCAGACCTTCGCCCAACGTCCGCGCCGTCATCATCGCCAGGCCGAAAGTTCCATATTTCATGGAACGATAGCGCAGCCCCATCCGCAGCCATTGATCGGCGCTTTGCCCTGTAACATCCGCGAAGGCCCGCTGCAGCTGAAGTTCTTCCTCGGCCAGCAAGTCGCGCGTGCCGCTTTCGAAAGAGAGGGGCTTCAGCCGGTGATAATTGCAGAAGGAATCCCAACCGATGCGGAACTGATGGACCAGTTCATCGCGCATTATCCGGGCACTCAGATCGGGCAGCGCCGCCAGCAGCGTATCTGACCTCATCCTCTCTACCTTTCGTTTTTTCGAAAGCTAGGCAGACAGGCAATGTGCGTCAAGCAAGCTGGCAATTTGCGTCAAGAAGTTGGCGACAGCGAACATGGCATTTGCTTAGTGTCGGTCTACTCGGAATGGGACACTGGAGGGGATAGTGACAACAATCGTCAGGCCGAAATGGCTGTTCTCGTTGATTGCCAGTCTGGCGCTCGCTGGCTGCGGCTCGGCTGATCGCACAGGCACGGCTTCAGGATCGCCCAATTGGGAGCAGCTGCTCGCGGCAGCCGAGAATCCTAACGACTGGGTCACGTATGGCGGCACTTTCGATGAGCAGCGCTTCAGCGGGCTGACGCAAATCTCCGATGCCAATGTCGGCCAGCTGGGCCTCGCCTGGTCTTACGAGTTCGACACCAACCGGGCGCAGGAGACGACTCCCCTCGCATATGATGGCGTGATCTATGCCACCACCGCCTGGTCCAAGGTGTTTGCGCTGGATGCAACGACCGGGAAGCTGATCTGGAGCTACGATCCCGAAGTTCCGGGCGAGGCGGGAGCCAAGGGATGCTGCGATGTCGGCAATCGGGGCGCGGCGATCTACGACGGCAAGCTCTATTTCGGCACTTTCGACGGACGGCTGATCGCGCTCGACATCAAGACCGGAAAGCCGGTCTGGTCAGTGGTTACGGTCGATCAATCCAAGCCCTACACCATCACGGGTGCGCCGCGCATCGTGAAGGGCAAGGTGGTTATCGGCAATGGCGGAGCGGAACTGGGCGTTCGCGGCTATGTCAGCGCTTACGATGCGCAAACCGGCAAGCAGGCCTGGCGCTTCTACACCGTTCCCGGCAATCCAGCGGACGGGCCGGACAATGCCGCGTCCGACGACGTGCTGGCGAGCAAGGCTTCCTCGACATGGTTCGGCAAGTTCTGGGAAGCGGGCGGGGGCGGCACGGTCTGGGATTCGATCGTCTACGATCCCGAACTCGACCAGCTTTACATCGGCGTCGGAAACGGCAGCCCATGGAATCACAAGATCCGCAGCCAAGGCAAGGGCGACAATCTGTTCCTGTCCTCCATCGTGGCGCTTGATCCGGATACCGGCAAATATCGCTGGCATTATCAGGCCTCGCCCGGGGAAAGCTGGGACTACACCAATACCCAGAGCATCATTCTCGCCACGCTCGACATCGAAGGAAAGCCGCGCAAGGTGCTGATGCAGGCGCCCAAGAACGGTTTCTTCTTCGTCATCGACAGGACCAACGGCAAGCTGCTCTCCGCAAAGAACTATGTCGAGGTGAACTGGGCCACCGGCTATGATCTGAATACGGGCCGCCCGATCGAAAACCCCGAAGCGCGCTACGATCAAGGCTCTTTCGTGGCCATACCGGGCGCGCTGGGCGGGCATAACTGGCAGCCGATGGCTTTCAGCCCGAGAACCGGGCTGGCCTATATTCCGGGGCAGGACGCCGTGTTCGGCTATGACAATCCGGAGCAATATAAATATCGCCCCGGCCGTTGGAACACCGGCATCGGCACCATCGGAGCGGCCGCGCCGGACGATGCCAATCAGTTCCAGGCCATCCGCAAGATGCTGAGGGGGTGCCTGATCGCATGGGACCCGATCGGGCAGAAGGCGGCATGGACCTTCGACTATGACGAGCCATGGAACGGCGGGGTTCTCTCCACAGCCGGAAATCTCGTGTTCCAGGGTGACACGAAGGGCAATTTCCGCGCATTCGCGGCCGATAGCGGCAAGGTCCTGTGGACGGCCAAGCTGGGCATGCCCATCATGGCCGCGCCGACCAGCTTTGCGGTCGACGGGGTGCAATATGTCGCGGTCGCGGCAGGTTATGGCGGGGCTTATGCCTTGACCAGCGCCTTCAACGACAATCCTTCCCCGCAGCAGAATGGCCGCCTCTATGTTTTCAAGGTCGGCGGCAAAGCCGCGATCCCCGAGCTTGCGAAGCTGGCTTTCGGCCCACCCAATCCTGCAACCGACAAGTTCACGCCGCAGCAGATTGCGCGGGGCAAGGAACAGTTCGCCACCGATTGCTGGATGTGCCACGGCCCCGGCGGCGTTTCGAGCGGTGTCGCCCCTGATCTGCGCCGATCCGGCGCGCTCGGCGATGCGCAGATGTGGAAGCAGATCGTGATTGACGGCGCCCTCAAGGATAGCGGCATGATCGGCTTTGCGAAATATATGACCGCCGCCGATGCCGAAGGCATCCGCGCCTATATCTCGGACCGGGCCGCCGCATTGAAGCAATCGGAAAAGGGAAGCGGCAAATGAGCAAGGCTGTAGTCCTGCCGGAAACGGCGGCGATCCTGGAAGCGTTGGCCGCGCAGGAAGGGCCGGCGCTCTCGGAAATGACGGCCTCCGAAATGCGGAGCGTCTACGGGCAATTGGGCGAGCTGTTCGACCTGCCGCCCGTGCCCGGAATAACCACGGCCGACTTTACAGGCGCGAGCATTCCCATGCGGGTCTATCATCCCGGCGAGCCGAAAGCGGCGCCCGTCATCGTGTATATGCATGGCGGGGGCTGGGTGATTGGCGATCTGGAGAGCCATCATTCGCTCTGCACCCAGATTGCCGGGCAGACCGGACTGCGAGTGGTGGCGGTCGATTACCGGCTCGCACCGGAAGCCAGATTCCCCGCCGCGCATGAGGATTGCATCGCGGCGGTCGGGCATGTGCTTTCCAGCCCTGCCGAGCTTGGCGCGCCAGTAACGGGGGTGGCTGTGGCCGGCGACAGTGCGGGCGCCAATCTCGCCTTTGCCGTTTCGAGCCATTACGGCGAGGGGGTGCTCGCCCAATTGCTGATCTACCCGGTGGGGGACTGTGCCGGGACCGATACCGCATCCTACAGGGATTTCGGCGAGGGCTATCTTCTCGACAAGCCTTTGATGGATCGCTTCATTGACGAATATCTTCCCTCGGTAGAGGCCCGCGTGGATCTGCGCGTATCGCCTCTGCGGGGTGAGTTGGCGGGCAGATTGCCCCCCACCATGATACTCGCCGCCGGGCTTGATCCGCTGCGCGATGAAGGGCGACTGCTGGCGGGCAGAATTGCCCAGACGGGCGGTGAAGTGCATTTCCTCGAGGCGGAAGGCCTCATTCACGGGATGGCCACCATGCGCAAGGTCTTGCCTGCCGGCGACCGGATCTTGCGGCGGATGTTCAGCCGGTTTGCAGAACTTATCGAAGATCGAAGCGACAAAGCACAGGAGCGAGAGGCATGAGAGATTATCTCGATTTTTATATCGATGGCGCATGGGTCTCGCCCGCGCAGCCCAAGACGCTGGATGTCATCGACCCGTCCACCGAGCAGCCGGTGGGGCGGATCAGCCTTGGCAGCGCGGCGGATGTCGATCGCGCGGTCGCGGCGGCGCAGCGGGCCTTTTCATCCTTCGGCCGAAGCTCGAAGGCTGAACGGCTCGATCTGCTCGACGCGATCATCGCGGCTTACAAGGCGCGGGAGAAGGATCTGGCCGATGCCGTGCGGGAGGAGATGGGCGCGCCATCGCTGCTGGCCAGCGGCGCGCATGTCCCATTCGCGCTGATGCATTTCGAAACGGCGCGCAAATTGCTGCCCGATTTCAGTTACGACGTCGATCACGGCAGCACGCTGATTACCAAGGAGCCGATCGGGGTGGTCGGGATGATTACCCCATGGAACTGGCCGCTCAATCAGATCGCCTGCAAGGTCGCGCCTGCCCTCGCGGTAGGATGCACGATGATCCTCAAGCCTTCGGAAGTAGCGCCTTTCAGCGGCCAGATCTTCGCGGAGGTGATGGATGCCGCTGGCGTTCCGGCCGGCGTGTTCAACATGGTGCAGGGCGATGGTCCTACCGTGGGGGCCGCCATTTCCGCGCATCCTGGGGTGGACATGGTTTCCTTCACGGGATCGACCCGTGGTGGCGTGGAAGTGGCGCGCAATGCGGCGAACACGGTCAAGCGCGTCCATCAGGAGCTGGGCGGCAAGTCGGCCAATATCATCCTGGATGACGCCGATTTCGAATCCGCCGTCCATCAGGGCGTGGCAGCAATGATGGTGAACAGCGGCCAGAGCTGCAATGCACCCTCGCGCATGCTGGTCCCGGCCGCGCGAATGCAGGAAGCGAGCGAGATCGCAAAGCGGACCATCGCTCAGCAGAAAGTCGGCGCGCCGACCGAGGAGGTCAATCTTGGCCCGGTCGTGTCCGATGTGCAGTGGAACCGCATCCAGTCCCTGATCGAGAAGGGCATAGAGGAAGGGGCCGATCTGGTCGCGGGCGGTCCCGGGAAGCCGGAAGGACTGAATCAGGGCTATTACGTCCAGCCCACGGTGTTCGGCGGTGTGAACAACCAGATGACGATCGCCCGCGAGGAGATCTTCGGGCCGGTGCTCGTCATCATCGGATACGACAATGAAGATCAGGCGATCGAGATCGCCAATGACACGCCCTATGGCCTCGCCGGATATGTCCAGTCAGGGGACATCGGCCACGCCCGGGACGTGGCCTCGAGGATACGGGCCGGGCAGGTCGCGCTGAACTATGCGCCGCTCGATCTCGCGGCTCCGTTCGGCGGCTACAAGCAATCCGGCAACGGGCGCGAGTGGGGTGAACATGCCTTCCATGAATTCATGGAAGCGAAGGCGGTGCTGGGTTACGCGCCCGCCTAACCATAGGTCTGATCCTGGGGACCCGATCCCGGATGAAACCGAAAAGGGGCGGTCGCATGTGCCGCCCCTTTCCTTTGCATCTAGCTCGCCGGCCACGCGTCACCGCATCGCCGGGAGCCGCCACTCAGCCATATTGGGTGACGTAGTCCTTCACAAAATCGAAGTAGTTCTTGTTCCAGTTGAATTCGCACACGCCGACCCCGGCCACTCCGTCGAATTCCAGCGTCGCGCAGCCGGTGTTGATGATGGTCTTCGGATCGTGCGACGACTGCAGGATGCCGAACATCTTGTAATCGATGAATGACTTGCGCCCTTCGGTGTCGGTGACCGTCACCTGGAAGGTCTTCTGCAGCATGTCATCGCCGAAGGTGAAATCGTAATCGACATCGGCGATGTGGCGCATCGCGCCGTCCTTGAAAAGGAATCCGCGCAGCTCGGTCTTGCCGAAGGCCTGCATCTCGAAAAAATGCATGGAAGAATCGCCGGTGGTGGCGTGAATCCATTTGTAGTGCTGATTGATCCCCCAGATGCGCGGACCCCAGCTGTGGTCGCGCACCAGAAAGCCCGTGTGGGGATATTTCTGGCCGTCGATCTCGATATCGGCCACGACCCGCCCGTGCTGCTCGGTGCGGTTGTCGCCGAAATAAGGCGGGTTGCCCTTGGGGTGGGTGCTGAAGGGATAAGGCGGGTGCGTGCCCTCGAAGCTGGCCTTCACCTTGATGCGTTCGCCGTTCCAGTCGAGATTCACCTTCTTGAAGGGTTCGGCCACTTCCATATGCAGCGGGCCAAGCCGCCAGTTGTCGAAGTTCATGTCCTCGCTGATCGTGCCGTCATGCGCTTCGACCACCTGTTCGGGAAAATTTGGCCCGAAGAAGCAAGCCATGGCCCGCGCTTCGCCAGTGCCCAGCATGCTGGGATAGATGAATCCGGCCATCTGCTGTTCCGGCATCAGGAAGATATGCGCCAGGGATTCCCGGCCGTTCGGCGCCAGCTTGTGGCGATATGCGTTCTCGACCGGAAAGTCGGTAAACTGCTTCGTAACTTCAGGCATCTTGCCTTGTTCTCCTGGTTGCCGCGGAAGGCGGGCACCATGAATGCCGGGTTTCGGCGTGGCGCCCCCGATCCGCGGGATAGCGGTGGTTATTTCCCGCCGTTCTTGAGTTCGTTGAAATCCGTGCCTGCCTGGATCATGCGCTCCGCAAACGGCGCCATCATCACCGCGCTGCAGCCGCCGTCGACCGGCAGCACCACGCCATTGACATAGGCCGAGGCATCGCTGGCGAGGAACAGCACCGCTTCGGCGATATCCTTCGGATAGGCCACGCGGCCGGACGGGATCAACGTGCCAAGGCGCTTGTCGAGGAAGGACTCGAACTCGGTGGCCTGATCTTCCGACACGCCAAACGCGCGAGCCATGATCGGCGTCATCGTGATGCCCGGGCAAATGGCGTTGGAACGGATGCCATGCGCGCCCAGTTCGATGACGGCCTGGCGCACCACGCCGAGAACGGCATGCTTGGTGATGGTATAGGCGGCGGAGGACCAGCCCCCCTGGATCGCGGCCGTGCTGGCGGTGGAGATAATGGTGCCGCCCGTGCCCTGCTTGATGAATTGCCGTGCGGCGTGCTTGTGGCCCGAAACCACGGAATTGACGAGGAGAGCCGAAGTATCGTTCATCCCGCCGAGATCAATATCCACCAGGGAGTCGCGATTGCCGGGGGCGCCCGCATTGTTGAATATGATGTCCAGCTTACCGAAACGGTCAACCGCGGTCTGCACCAGACGCTCGATCGCGGAATCGTCCGTCACGTCGGTATGGACATAAACGACCTTGTCGGGGAAGCGCGCTTCAAGCGCCTTGCCCAGATCGTCCTGAATATCGCCGACGGCCACTTTGGCGCCTTCTTCGACGAAGAGTTCCACCGTACCGAGGCCTATGCCGCTGACGCCGCCGGTAACAACTGCGACCTTGCCTGCTAACCTTCCCATAAACACCTGTCTCCCAATTTCCATCCGGCATCCGGCCGGATGAACGACCCAAGCTTTAGCCGACTGGGCGATGATTCCTAGTCACCGAACCGAATTTTATCCGGCTCGGCGAATGCCGGTCGATCCGCTTTCAACCCAGCAGATACGGAAACACCCAGGCCGATCATCACTCCATTGACAGGGCAAGCCAGGATGATCACAGAGCTATCGGTGATAATGCGAGAGAATCGCAATGTCTTTGGCGTCATGACCTATCGCTTCCGATGAATGTTTTCTCCGCCATTGTCTTGTCTGGCTCGCTGGCAGCCGTGGCGGGAGTCACGCTGCTCCGGGTTGCCTGGGGGCGTCCGCTGCGTTCCGCGCCATTGCTGTTCGCAGCCTGGGCCTTGGTGGCGGCCGGTCTTGTCCAGGGGGCTTGGGCAAACGGCGCCTGGGGTCTTTCGATTGTCAGCCTTTCGGCAATGGGCGCCGCCTTCGCCGTGCTTGCGCTGGCAATCGTCACATCGAAACCCGGCAAGGACAGACCTTCTGAAAGGCGTGCCAATATATTGCCCGACGGCGGCGGGCCTTTGTTCATCGGCCGCCGTATATTCACCTTTCTCCTTGCCGTTCCGCTGGCCATGGCCGCAGCCCTGCTGATCGCGCTTGCGGGAAGGGCAGTGGCAGGCTGGTCGGGCTGGCACGAAGCCAATGCAAATGTGCTGGCCATCTTCCTGCTCCCTGTGTGCTGGGCGATATTGGCATTTGCATTGCTGATGACATCTCGCAGGCGGTTTCAGGCGATATTGCTGATCGTTCCTGCAACGATTGGCGCGGGCATCCTCTGGCTGGGAAGCGTGGCATGAACCTCGCCATCGGAAAGCCCACCGTGCGCAAGGCGCTTTCGGCCCATGCGGCGATCGGCCTGCTCGCAGGCGCATTCCTCTATCTGGTCTGCCTGACCGGCACATTGATTGTATTCTATGAAGAATGGCAGCGGGTCGAACAGCCATCCGCTCCGGAAATGGCGGCGGTGGCCCCGGATGTAGTTCAGAAAGCCGCCACAAACGTGCTCGATGCCGAGAAAGGCAAGCCGCGAACAACCCACCTGTTCGTGCATTTGCCGGTGAAGGCGCTGCCTCGCCTCACCGTTACCACTGACAGCCAGGCTTTCCATATCGACCGGAACGGGGCTATCGCAGGCCCAGAGGAAAACAGCTGGTCGGAATTCCTGCTGAGTCTCCATTACGAGCTGAACCTGCCCGCCATCGTCGGGATGACTCTCGTCGGCATCCTTGGCGTGATGATCGTCGCGCTTTCCATCTCCGGCGTGATCGCGCACCCGCGGATCTTTCGGGATGCGTTCCGGTTGAGAGCCCGCGGCATAGGCGGGGCAGGGCTTGCCGATTGGCATAACCGGCTGGGAGTGTGGACCTTGCCGTTCGCGCTTGCCATCGCGCTTACCGGAGCGATGATCGGGCTGGCGAATATAGCTGGCTTCGGGCTTGCCACGGCTTTCTACAAGGGGGATATCGAGGCAGCCTATGCGCCGATCTTCGGCGCGGAAGCGGAGCCGGATTCCACGCCGGCCGGCATCCCCGATACTGCCGCGGCGCTGCGCCATATGGTCAGCGATTTTCCGGGCGCGGAGCCTTATTACGTCATCATTCACGACCCCTTGACCGCAGGTCAGCATGTTCAGGTCATCGCTCACCATCCGCGCCGCCTGATTTTCGGCGAGAGTTACTTTTTTGATGCCGCAGGCCGGTTCCAGGGCAAGGCTGGCCTGTCCGATGGCGAAACTGGCCAGCAATTTGCCGCGTCGGTCTACAAGCTCCATTTCGGAAATTATGCAGGTCTTCCGGTGAAGATCGTATATTTCCTGCTCGGGCTGGCGCTCACAGTCGTCGTCGCGACAGGAACCTCGATCTGGCTCGGCAAACGGCAGCGGCGCGGGCTGGACAATTTCCGCCTCCGCAATGCCTGGCACGGGGTCGTCTGGGGTATTCCACTGGTGCTGGCGGCGACCTTCCTGGCAAGGCTGATATTGGGCAATGGCGCTCCGCTCATTACGATCTTCTGGGGCCTGGCGGCACTGATCCTAGGGCTGTCAGTCGCTTTGCCGGCGTATCTGCGGCTAAGGCCGATGCTGATCGTTGCGCTGACAGTGACATCTCTGCTGAGCATTGCGACGCCGCTCATCTTGCATCTGCTGCGCGTCTGATCGCCGCTGCATGGAAGCGATGCGGTCGCTTGAAAAATGGTGGACGCACTAGGGCTCGAACCTAGGACCCGCTGATTAAGAGTCCAAAGAAAAAATTATAAATCAATTACTTGACTGCATTCGTTCATACCATTCCTTAACAAAGATTCCCAGCAAATCCTATGCTTGCACAATGAGCCACAACACAAAAGTGGTCACATGTTTATGACAATATTCGATAGACCCTGCCGCTGTTCAATGACGGGAATGTCGGACGATCCGGAACGGCAGGTTATGTTGCGCGACTAGCAGATAGCTGTCGCTATGATGTTTTGGAATGCGGTGGCAGCTGCCGCCGCATCCTTACTACTCGTTGATGCCGCTTCTGTTCCTGTAAGCTCATGGAGTCGAGACGCTTGGGACTTGGCTGCGCCGGACTGTCACCAACGGCGTCGCCTATTCATCGTATGTCCGGTGTCGGAAAGCCCTTCGTGGGCAGCGGCAGTGGCAGGCTCAAGATCGCCTGGATCCGAGTGCAGCGACAGCTGCAACTCGGATCATTTTATAAGCGTTTGCCGACGCCAGCTCTCGACCGCTTTGTCGAGCGCCGCCGCGGCGGCAGCGTCGGCCCAGCGATCCCAGAACTCGATCGTGCCGCTGAGCGGTTCATTGAGCGGCTTTGCGATGCGGATGCGCGTCGGCAGCAGGATGGCATCGCCGACTACCAGCGCCTCGCCGGTGTCGAGCACCGGCAGCAAGTCGCCGAACCCGCCCAGGCTGTCCGGCAGCAAGCGTCGCACGACTGTTTGGTCATCACCGTTGGTCAGCCTCATGGCAATCAGATTGTTGCACTGGCTGACGACGGTGCGGTTTACTTCCGCCGGGCGCTGGCTGATCACCACTAGACCGACGCCATATTTGCGGCCCTCCTTGGCGATGCGCTCGAACGTCGCAATCGCATTCTCCGCCGCCCCTGATGTCGCGTCCTGCGGAATGTAGAGATGCGCTTCGTCGCAGAACAGTGCGACTGGATGTCGGGCGCCTTGGGGGCTCCATTGCTGGACGTGGAAAGCCATGCGCGCGACCATACCCACGATCAGCGGTAGGATGTCCGAAGGCACCTCGGAAAAATCAATAACCTTCACGCCGCCCTGGCCGCCTTTCGCGGCCCTGCCGCCGAGCAACAACGTAACGGCTTCGTCGAGCCACTTGTAGCTATCGGCGACTCCAGGCGCCGGAAACAGAAAACCGAGTCGACGATCGGTGCGCTTGCCTTCGAGGCGTTGGATCAGGCGGCTGAGCTTTCCGTGGAAATCGCCCTGCTTCTCCGTTCGGGCGCCAGGAACCATTTCGGTGTTGAGCCGCTCCAGCTCGGCGAGGACGGACGCGATCGCGAATGGGACCGGACTGTCGATCGTGAAATTGGCGAGAACGTCGGTGTGCCCTCCAGCCTTCAGAAAACCGGTTTTGGCCTCGACGATGGCGCGGGACATGACCATCGCCTGATTGGGTGCGTTCTGATCGCTGCGATCCACGAACATTGAGACCAGCGCCTCGTAGCTCATCAGCCAGTAGGGCAGATGAAGCACACCGTCGGCGAGACCCTTACCCGCATCGATGTCGCCCGGCCCCGCGACGCGGAGATGTACGAAACCGTCGCCCGCCATCGACGCATATTCGCCGTGCATATCGAAAACGATCGCGTTGGCGCTCTCCAGCTCGGCGACCTGTTCGAGCAGCCGGGCGGTCGTCCAGGACTTGCCGGAACCCGTGCTGCCGACGACGAGCGCATGGCGCTGGAAGAGCTTGTTGCCGTTGACATAGGCTTCGGCGTTGGGATCGAGCGTATAGGCGCCGAGTGAAAGACGCTGGGCGCCCCCGGTAACTTCCGATATCACGCCCATGAAACGGGTCAGCCGCTCGCCTTCGAGAGCGAAGCAGCAGGCGTCGATCTCCGGCACGGTTTCGAGGGTGCGACGGAATATGTTCGCGCGGGTCCCGTCCCTGTCGAGCAAGGTGCCGATCAGCGTGATCCGGACCAGATTGACCTCCGGATGAGCTTCCTCGCCGCGTTCCACCTCGGCCACCTTCGCTTCCTCGATCGCAGTGCGGGTGATCTTGTGGATGACGCCGATCAGCTTGTGGCCGGCGAGGCTGCTCTGGAGAGCGACCAGCCGGTTGACCTGGAGCGCGCGCAGCGCCTCGACGTCGTCGACGCGAACGATAACCGTGGCCGTGTCGACCGATTGGACGCGCCCGAGCGCTTCTTCGTCGGCGAAATCGAGGATGCTCATGCCGGTGTCCCTGTTATGTGATCGAGGAATTGGTCGAGCCGCCACAGCGGCTGATCGAGATCGAAGCCCGCCGGCGCGTCGTGCATGTAGGCCCGCGCGCCGGCCGGACCGTCTTCGATGGCGAGATAGCGTCGGCACCGCCCGCTTGTCAGGAAGGTCTTGGCGGTCGGCGTCAGCTCCCTGGTGATGACGACGAGCGGCGTGGAATCGCGGTCGCAGCGCTCGATAAGTTTGGTCTGGACATGCTCGTCATTGAAGCCATAGCCCACGCAAAAATAGGCGCGGGCATTCTCCAGCGCATTGTCGCTGCACGCGAGGATCGTCCGGAAGGGCTCGCCGTGGGTCAGGCGATATTTGTCGATTCCGGGCGTGATCATGAGTGGCGCGTAGTCGGGTGGGATGGCAAGCGCACTGCGTATCCCGATGATCTGCTTGGCAGCGTCCTGGAACCAGTCGAGCGAGCCGTGAACCTTCCAGACCGCAACCGTGCGCGTCTCGCGGCCTCTGATCGTGATCCGCGTCCTGGGATCGCGCGCGCGCGATTGGAGATAGCCGTAATTGAATCCGGTGAAGGTGCTGACGTCGGCGGCGTCGGCGGCATATTCGGCGAGGCGATCGTAATTGGGCGTGACGACGTGGAGGGTCGTGTGGGTGCTGTCGAAAAGGTGCCGATAGAGCCTCGACAGCGGCAGATGGTGCCGGTCCGCAAGCAGCGCGGACAGCACGGCCAAGTCGGAGGGCAGCAGAAATTCTCGCGTCGCGCTGGCGATGAAATGGGTCTGACGCTCGGTCGGGCGGACCGCTTGCAAGGCGCTTTCGAGATCGGTTCCGGCCTTGAGATGGGCCAGGAAGGCGGCCCATTCCTTACTCTCCTCAGCCGTCCACGCGGCGGGCGGCGCGGCGCTGGTCAGATGCACCGCGAGCGCGCTCATGCCGGGCATGGACTTGTAACGGTTTTGCGCCGGTCACCTGAGCGATTAGAACTCGCAACAGGAGACCGACGAGATGATCAAGCATACAGAAGAGTTCAAGCAGGAGGCGGTACGGATCGCGCTGACCAGCG
>Ga0172382_10005957_pt1 | contig 17958 bp, 16 predicted proteins | sample Leawel138RmetaG_FD_122245 | JGI IMG/M metagenome (GOLD analysis project Ga0172382, IMG submission 122245) | Leachate microbial communities from a municipal landfill in Southern Ontario, Canada - Leachate well 138R metaG | ecosystem: Engineered > Solid waste > Landfill > Unclassified | place...
ACAAAATCACAAAAATCATCGGAATCGGCAAGCAAATTGTCCAACACAAATCGCTGTTTAAAAATATTGAAACCTTTGAAAACACCAGCGAATTTCTCCGAAATTTCGACAGTTCTCAATTTGCCAACCAAACCATTTTGATAAAAGGAGCAAGGAGTTTTCAGCTGGAAGAAATCGTTTCGGTTCTGGAAGAAAAAACCCACCAGACCGTTCTGGAAATCAACCTGAATGCCATTGCTCACAACCTGAATTACTATAAATCGAAGCTGCTCCCTACCACCAAAATTATGGTGATGATTAAGGCTTTCGGTTATGGAAGTGGAAGTTTTGAAATAGCAAAACTACTTGAATATCAAAAAGTTGATTATCTGGGTGTCGCTTTTACGGATGAGGGAATTTCACTTCGCAATGCAGGGATTTCTACTCCTGTGATGGTGATGAATCCCGAACCGGGCAGCTTTTCGGCTCTTGTTGCCAACGGTTTGGAACCAGAGATTTATTCGCTGAAAGAGTTACAGAGTTTTCACAAAGAAGTAGCAAAACACCACCTGAAAAACTATCCGATTCACCTGAAAATCGACAGCGGTATGCATCGGTTGGGCTTTGTGGAAAACGACATTCCCGCTTTAGTCGAATACCTGAAAAACAATCGGGATTCGTTTGAAGTAAAAAGTATTTTTTCTCATTTTTCAGCAAGCGATAATCCTGAATTTCAGGAATTTACCCAAGAGCAGTTTCTCACTTTCAAAAAACTGTCAGAAGTTATTAAAAACGAGTTGAACATCGACCCGATTTGTCATATTTCCAATACTTCTGCCATCAGCAATTATCCTGAATTTCAAATGGATATGGTTCGCCTCGGAATTGGTCTTTACGGAATTTCAAACGATGAAAGCGAAATAAAATACTTAGAAAATGTAGGCACCCTAAAATCGGTAATTCTGCAAATAAAAGACATTCAAAAAGGCGAAAGTGTGGGCTATTCCAGAGGTTTTATAGCCAAAAAAACCACCCGAACAGCCACGATTCCCATCGGGTATGCAGACGGAATCCCCAGAGCTTTGGGAAAAAACAAGGGTTATGTGGTTATCAACAACCAAAAAGCTCCGATTCTCGGAGCCGTTTGTATGGATATGCTGATGGTTGACATTACGGAAATCAGCTGTAAAGAAGGTGATGCTGTGATCATTTTCGGAGAAAATCCAAAAGTAACCGAAATGGCAAAAGTGCTTGACACAATTCCCTATGAGATTCTAACCGGAATTTCGCATCGGGTGAAACGAGTGTTTTATAGAGAGTGATTTTTAGTGGCCAGGTTTTAGTGGTCAGTAAGCAGTAGTTAGTGGTCAGTAGGCATCCACAATCGTGTGTCGTGATGGCATACCCAAACCTAAAAACTAAACTTGGTGTCTTAGTGCCTTGGTGGCAATACCCAAACCTGAAAACTAAAAAAACCGCCTGCTGAATACTAAATTTTATTTTCTGCCTTTCATTCTTGCCAAAAAACAATATCTTTGCTTGTTAAACTAAATAGAATTTCTTTTTCCTGAAAATCGGGAAATCTATATAAAAGAAAGATAAATATGGCTTGTACAAGTTGCTCAACAAAAGACGGTTCTGCTCCCAAAGGTTGTAATAACCACGGGACTTGCGGAACGGACTCCTGTAATAAACTCTCTGTTTTTGATTGGCTCTCCAATATGGTTACTCCGGGTGCTGCCCCCTTTGATGCGGTAGAGATTCGCTTTAAAAACTCCCGGAAAGAATTTTTCAGAAACGCTAATAACCTCCCTTTGAATATCGGAGATATAGTGGCTACCGAGGCTTCTCCGGGACACGACATCGGGATTGTTACCCTGACCGGAGAATTGGTTCGGGTGCAGATGAAGAAAAAAAATATCGACCCTCAGGCAGAACTCCCAAAAGTCTATCGAAAAGCCACACAACGGGATATTGACGTATGGAGTGAATTCCGTATGAAAGAAGAAAAAATTCAGGTTCGCTCCCGTGAAATTGCCATTGCACTGAACTTACAGATGAAAATTTCTGATGTGGAATATCAAGGAGACGGCTCTAAGGCGATTTTCTATTATACGGCTGAAGAACGGGTTGATTTCCGTCAACTCATTAAGGAATTTGCCAGAGAATTTAGCGTACGAATCGAAATGAAACAAATCGGTTTTCGTCAGGAAGCTGCCCGACTTGGAGGTGTAGGCTCTTGTGGTAGAGAACTTTGCTGTTCGACCTGGCTGACTGATTTCAGAAGTGTAAACACCTCAGCAGCAAGATACCAGCAACTGAGCCTGAACCCTCAGAAACTGGCAGGACAATGCGGAAAACTCAAGTGTTGTCTCAACTATGAACTCGACACCTATACCGATGCTCTGAAACATTTCCCTACAACAGATTCCGTTTTGCAAACCGAAAAAGGCGATGCCCTTTGCCAGAAAATTGATATTTTCAAAGAGCTGATGTGGTTTGCCTATAAAGAAAATACGGCTCAATGGCATGTGTTGCCCGTGGCGAGAGTAAAAGAAATTATAGACGAAAACAAAAAGGGGAAAAAAGTAACAAGTGTGGAAGATTTCGCTGTGGAAATTACTTCAAACTCCGAAAAAGAAACTGATTTTAAAGATACGATTGGTCAGGAAAGTCTTACCCGTTTCGACACTCCGAAAAAGAAGAAAAACAACCGAAACAAAAGCCGCAACCGAAAAGTTGCTCCTAAGAAAAATGAAAACAATAAATAGTTATATCGTGCTTGTTTTTTGTGGTTTTATCCTGATTTCCTGTGATGAAAACCGTGTTTTTGACAGCTATAAATCTGTTTCAAACGGCTGGCACAGAGACAGTACTGCCGTTTTTGAATATGAAGTGCAGGACACGATTACTCCTTATAATCTGTTTTTGAATATCAGGGCAAACAACGACTATCCGTTCAGCAATATTTTTCTGATTGCTTCACTGGAAACCCCTGACGGAGAAATCAAAACCGACACGCTCGAATATATTATGGCTGCCCCCGATGGCACACTTTTGGGTAAAGGCTTTTCCGATATTAAAGAAAGTAAACTTTGGTTTAAAGAAAACTACCGGTTTTCCGAAACGGGAAAACACATTATAACTGTTGAGCAAGCGGTTCGCAAACGAAATGAAGTAGAGGGAACCGAAATCCTGAAAGGAATTTCTGAAGTGGGTTTCCGTATTGAAAAATAGTGCTCAGTCGCAGTTGGCAGTACGTCAGTTCGAGTAACGAAACGAAGTGGAGTGTATCGAGAACAACCATTAACCAATAACTATTAACAAAAATGGGAGAAAACAACAACTTTTCAAAATACATCAAATGGTTTTGGATGCTTTTTGCAGGAGCCATTGCCTTTGTGGCTCTGCTTTTCCTGTTGGCTTCAGCAGGGGCTTTCGGAGAAATGCCTACTTTTGAAGAATTAGAAAACCCGTCTTCTAATCTGGCTTCCGAAATCATTTCTTCAGACGGAAAAACCATCGGGAAACTCTATCTCAACGAAAACCGTACTCCCATAAAATATGAAGATTTACCCCAAAATCTCATCGAAGCTTTGGTCGCTACCGAAGACGAACGTTTTTATGAACACTCCGGAATCGATGCCCGAGGAACACTCCGGGCAGCTGTTTATTTAGGAAAAAAAGGAGGAGCAAGCACCATCACCCAACAGCTGGCAAAACAATTATTTCACGAAGAAGGTTCCAAAAATATCGTGGAACGTATGCTTCAAAAAGTTAAAGAATGGATTATCGCTGTTCGCCTCGAAAGACAATACACCAAACAGGAAATCCTGACAATGTATCTGAATCAGGTGGATTTTGTGAATAATGCCGTAGGTATCCGTTCGGCTTCGAGAGTGTATTTTTCAAAAGAACCCAAAGATCTCAACAAAGAAGAAGCTGCCGTAATTGTTGGAATGCTTAAAAACCCGTCCTGGTTTAATCCAAGAAGACGATTGGAGATTACCACAGCCCGTCGAAACACCGTTTTGGGGCAAATGGAGAAAAACGATTTTATTACCGAGCAAGAAAAAGATTCGTTACAAAATCTGCCTTTGGTTTTAAAATATTCTCCCGAATCTCACAACGAAGGAATTGCTACTTATTTCAGGGAATACCTTCGGGAATATATGAGAAACTGGGTCAAAGAAAACCCCAAAGAAGACGGCTCAACCTACAACATTTATCGTGACGGCTTAAAAATCTACACCACTATTGATTCCCGTATGCAGACCTATGCAGAAGAAGCTGTATCTGCCCATTTGGCAAATTTACAGGAAGAGTTTTTCCTGCATTTCGAAGGCAAAAAAAATGCTCCTTTCGTAGAAATCTCCAAGGAGCAGACCGACAGAATTATGCTTCAGGCTATGAAAAATTCCGACCGTTGGAGGCAGATGAAAGAACAGGGAAAATCGGAAGAACAAATCAAAAAATCGTTTGAAATCCCTACCGATATGACGGTTTTCAGCTGGAAAGGCGAAAGAGACACAGTGATGACTCCGCTGGATTCCATTCGCTATTACAAACATTTTTTGCGAACGGGAATGATTTCGGTAGAACCACAAACCGGACATATCAAAGCATGGGTAGGCGGAATCAACCACAAATATTTCAAATATGACCATGCCAAACAAGGAGCCAGACAGGTGGGTTCGACTTTTAAACCCTTTGTTTATGTAACGGCTATGGAGCAACTTCACAAATCGCCTTGCGACAGCATAGTCGATGCTCCGTTCACCATTCCGAAAGGAACATGGGGTGCCTCAGACGACTGGACACCCAAAAACTCAACCGGAAAATTCATCGGAACAACCACTTTGAGCGATGCTTTGGCAAAATCCATAAATACAGTTTCTGCTAAACTCATTAATATGGTAGGCCCGAGAGCTGTGGTTGATATGACCAAAAAATTGGGTGTAAAATCAGACATCCCTGAGCAGGTTGCCATTTCGCTTGGAGCTGTGGATATTTCGGTTCACGATATGGTGGCTGCCTATAGCACTTTTGCCAATCAGGGGGTTTATATAAAACCTAATGCCATCATCAGAATTGAAGACAAAAACGGAAAAGTACTGTTTGAAAACGTTCCGCAACCTAAGGATGTATTGAGCAAAGATGTGTCGTATGCAGCCGTAAAACTGCTGGAAGGAGTTACCCGTTCCGGTAGCGGAGGAAGGCTGAAATCTACCGGAGGCGGAGGTCCTGCCTATAAGAGAATGACAGGCTATCCCTATGCTTTCAAAAACCCGATTGCCGGTAAAACCGGAACTACACAAAACCAGTCAGACGGTTGGTTTATGGGAATGGTTCCGAATCTGGTAACCGGAGTTTGGGTGGGCAACGAAGACCGTGCTGCCCACTTCAGAACCCTGCTTTATGGTCAGGGAGCCTCGATGGCACTTCCTGTTTGGGGAATTTATATGAAAAAATGCTACGAAGACCCAACCCTGAATGTTTCCACAGACGAATTCAGCCGACCGGAAAATCTCGCTCCTTGGGCAGAATGCAGAACTGTCGTAAATGATTCGTTGGAATTAGATATAAACATTGATGAATTCGGATTTTAAATTCAATCGTCCGTAATGGAAAAAAACCTACAAACTCACTATGATTTTGTAGGTTTTTTTTATTCCTGAATCGTTTCGTTTTTAGGGATTCCGTAATAATGAATTTCTAATCCAATAAAAAAATAAATTTTCTGTAACAAAACCACTCACCTTGCGTCTTATTGCAAAACATCAAAAACTACATTCGATGAAAAAAATTGCACTTTTATTTTTGGTTTTCAGCACTGCTGTAGCAACGGCTCAGGAGTTCTATGGCACAGCTACCTATATGTCAAAAACTTCTACGGAAGATATGATGCCTAAAGACGATGAGAGAATGGCTCAGATTCCCGAAGAAATGAGGAAAATGATTGAGCAGCAAATGAAAAAAATGTCCGAAAAAACTTTCACGCTCTACTTTGACCGTTATACTTCTATTTATGAAGAAGAAGTAAAGGTCGAAGCCGGAAACGATATGTTTGGAGGAGGTTTTAAAATGATGTCGAATATGATGTATGGAGGAGCCTATTACAAAAACGTAAAAGACACCATTTTTCTCCAGCAAAGAGATATTTTCGGAAAAGAATTCCTGATTAAAGATTCGCTTCAGGTTTTCGATTGGGAAATGGGAACGGAAAGCAAACAAATCGGGAACTACACTTGTTTTAAAGCAACGGCTGTGATTCCGTTTGATGCTACCGATTTCAAAAATATGACCCGAAAAGAGCCTAAAGACGATGCAGAGAAAGAAAAACAGGAGCAATCGACCAACTTTCTCGATATGATAGATATCCCGACCGAAATTATAGTAACCGCCTGGTACACCCCACAGATTCCGATTTCACAAGGGCCTTCTAACTATTGGGGATTACCGGGACTTATTATGGAAGTAAGCTCGGGAAAAACCACGATTTTGTGTTCTAAAATTGTACTCAACCCCAAAGACAAAAAAGAAATCAAAGCTCCAAAAGGAGGCAAAGAAGTGACTCAGAAAGAATACGAAAAAATCCTGATGGAAAAAGCAGAAGAATTCCAGCAAATGGGCAGAGGAAGAGGCGGAATGCGAATTGGAGGATAAATTGATTTAAGATTTTTGATTGCAGATTTAGGATTTATGAAGGACTAACTACAATCTTTGCACCTTAATAAAACAAAAACAATGAAAAACTACTTACTCACTACTCTTTTTATCTTACTTTTTGGCACAGCCAAAGCCCAAAACATCAAAGTTGAAGGTATCGTAACCGACAGCCTCGGAGTAGCCATCGAAATGGCAAACGTAATGGCTGTCAATCTCGATAGCGATAAAATGGACGGTTACAGCATAACCGGAGACAGAGGGCAATATTCGCTTTCGCTACAAAGAAACACCAATTATCAGCTGAAAGTCAGCTATTTGGGTCTAAGTCCGAAAAATATTGATTTAAAAACCGAAAGTGAAAATATTTTTCTTCCGATAAAACTCGAAGGAGGCGGACTAATGCTCGAAGGGGTCGAAATTGTCTATGAAATGCCTGTTTCTATAAAAGGTGACACTATCGTTTATAATGCCGATTCGTTCACAAGCGGAACCGAGCGAAAACTCGAAGATGTGCTGAAAAAACTTCCCGGAGTAGAAGTCGATGATGACGGGAATATTTCGGTGGAAGGGAAAGGTGTAACCAAACTAATGGTCGAAGGAAAAGATTTCTTTGACGGAGATACCAAATTGGGAGTCAAAAACATTCCTGCCGATGCGGTAGATAAAGTGCAGGTTTTACGAAATTACAACGAGGTTGACCAGCTTCGCTCGGTTACTGACAATCAGGACAACTTGGCGATGAACATCAAACTCAAAGAGGGCAAAAAGAACTTCTGGTTTGGCGACATCACAGCAGGAGGAGGCGATGATGAGCGGTATGTTTTGAATCCGAAATTGTTTTATTACAGCGAAAAATACAGTCTCGGGCTTATCACAAACCTGAACAATATAGGCGAACAACCCCTTACGTTTCAGGATTATATGAAGTTTTCGGGTGGTTTTAGAAATATGATGCGAAGAGGTGGTTCTAACTTTTCGGTTTCGGGAAACGATTTGGGAATTTCTTTGATTAGAAACAACCGTGCCAGTGAAATTACGGCAAAATTCGGAGCAGCCAACTTTAGCTACAACCCTACAAAAAAATGGACGTTGAGCGGTTTCGGAATCCTTTCCAGAACCGATACCGATATGTTGGAATGGGAGCGAAATTCCATTCTGAACACAGAAACTCAGGAAGTGATAACCACTCAGGAAAGCAACAGTGCAAACATTCAGAAATCTGAAATGACTTTGATGAAATTGAGTTCCAACTATAAACCCAACGAAAAAGTTACGGTGGAATATGATATTTTCCTGAAAAAATCACAACAAACAGAAGACTATCAAACCCTGACAACCGTAACTCCCAATGTGGAGCAAAGTCAGTTTGTTTCGACCGATAAAAAACAAGACCCTGCTTCGGTAAACCAGAATATGTCGGTATTTTATGCTCCCAATGACAAACACGTTTTTGCCATAGAAGCACAGCATTTATATCAGGATGAAGATCCTTTTTATAATGCTAATCTGGCTCAGAGACCTTTTGATTTGGCAGGCTATATTGACGGACAACTCAGACAAGACATTTATCAGGAACGATTTTTGAAAACCAACAAAACCGATGTGAAGGCAGATTATTACTATTCGCTAAACAACAAAACCAACATCAATTTCACCATCGGAAACACCTATTCTTATCAGAATTTTAATTCGCATTTGTTCCAGATTTTAGACAACGGAACCCAAAACGATTTGGATACGGAGGAGTTGAACAACCGGGTAACTTATGCTTTCAACGATGTTTTTGCAGGAGTTCACTACAAGTTTATCGCAGGAAAATTCACTTTCAATCCCGGGTTTTCCGTACATAATTATATGATGGAAGACACACAGCTGGGCACTTCCAACAACCGGAATTTTGCCCGAATTTTGCCCGATGTAAACGTTCGCTATCAGATAAAAAAATCAGAAACATTGATGTATAACTTCGCTTTCACCAACAATTTTACCGATGTGGTTCAGTTGGCTGAAGGTTATATTTTCCAGGGTTACAGCAGCCTGTATAACGGAAACCGCCATTTGGAAAATTCCACCAACCAAACCCATTCCCTTACCTACAACAAATTCAATATGTTTAATATGGAATATATGGGAGGTGGAGCTACCTATACACGGCTTACGGACGGAATCAACAGCCTGGCTTCCTATGACGGAATCAACCGTACTTCGACTTCGTTCAACTCTAATTTTGCCAACGAAACCCTTTCGGGCTATGGTTATTACGGAAGAACTTTTGCCAGATATTATAAAGTGGGTGTAAATGCCAACCTGAGTTGGTCAAAACGAAATGTAATTCAGGTGAATCCTGCTACCAACATCGCTACCGACAACTGGACGGAATCGTTTACTCAAAGCTACAGAGCAAGTTTCGGGACTTCGTTTGAAAAATATCCGAATCTGGAACTGGGGTATTCGATAATGATAAACGATTATCTGAGCAATACGTTCTATAATTCAAGTCCGTTTGCCAAACTCGATTATTATTTCCTGAAAGGGTTTTCTCTCACAGCCGATTATACGTTCAACAACTATTACAACAAAGAAAAAACCGTTGACAACCAATATGATTTTCTCAATGCCAGCCTTGCCTACCACAAAAAAGATTCAAAATGGGAATATCGGGTGGGAGCTACCAATTTGCTCAACACCAAAACACTCAACAGCGACAGTTTTTCGCAATTCAGTATTTATGCTTCACAATATACCGTACAGCCGAGATATATAATTTTTTCCCTGAAATACAGCCTTTAAATTTGAGATTAGTTGACAAAGAAGACCTCGATTTTCGGGGTCTTTTTTTATGGTTTTCTGTGTCGGAAAGTTTCCTTTACAGAAAAAGCAGTAAGCCCGGTTTTAATAATTATTTAGACCGAATATAAAACATTAAATTTTCGTACCTTTGCCCTATTAAAATTGAGTTTATGAAAACCTTTACTATGATATTACTCACGGTGCTTGCTGCAACCGTAAACAAATGTTCTTCAGATTCCAAGGAGATGAAAGAGAACTTAGTCATCGAATATGAAGCCAAAACCCGAGGCAGTTTCAGCAAAGTGATTATCAAAAACGATTCTTTGGTAGTGATGGAAGAAGGTCGAAACGAGAGTATCAACTATTATCCTTTGTCGAATAAAGACTGGGATATGCTGGTAAAACAAATTCAAAAAATCGACAAAAAGAAAATCAAAGACTACAAAGCCCCTACTTCAAAACGGTTTTCTGATGCAGCAAGAGCGGCTTCGGTAAGGGTGATTTACAACAACGAAACCTATCAATCCGAAGAGTTTGATGAAGGCACTCCTCCGAAGGAAATCAAAACTTTCGTAGATACGGTTACGGGTTTGTATATGAAAAACAAAACAAAAAAATGACAATTAAAGAAGTTCAAGACGAAATAATCGATGAATTTTCGATGTTTGATGACTGGACAGAGCGTTACGAATATATCATCGAACTCGGAAAAAACCTCCCGATAATAGACCAGAAATATAAAACCGATGATTACCTCATCAGAGGCTGCCAATCAAAAGTATGGCTCAATGCAGAAGAAAAAAACGGAAAAATAGTTTTTACGGCAGATAGCGATGCCATCCTGACCAAGGGAATCATAGCGATTATGATTCGGGTATTTTCCGGGCAAAATCCCAAGGAAATCTTAGATGCTTCAACCGGTTTTGTTGACCAAATCGGGCTGAAAGAACACCTCTCTCCCACCCGTGCCAACGGATTGGTTTCGATGATTAAACAAATAAAAATGTATGCTTTGGCTTTTGATTCAAAAAATTAGTCTTATTACTACTTGAAAGTCTTACTACTTAATACCTGATACTTAAAAATGGAAGAATATAAAGACGATATCAACTTAGGAGAACAAATCGTAATGACCTTAAAAGGCATTTACGACCCCGAAATTCCTGTGGACATTTATGAACTGGGGCTCATCTATGACGTGATGATAAACGAAGACAACGATGTGAAAATCCTGATGACACTCACCTCTCCCAACTGCCCCGTGGCTGAGAGTTTACCTCAAGAAGTTGAACAAAAAATCAAAGCGATTGATGCGGTTAACTCCGCTGAAATCGAACTTACTTTTGACCCGCCCTGGAGCAGGGATTTGATGAGCGAAGAAGCAAAATTCGAGTTGGGAATGTTATAAATTTGTTTCAGGTTTCAGGTTTAAAGTTCAAGGTTTATAACCTTAATCTTTCACGACAAAAACCAAAAATACGTCGCTGAAAAACAACGATTTAATATTCGTAAATTTACTCTGTTTCTCACGAATATTCTGTTTTTTTGCTCTCGCAAAGTCGCAAAGCGACTGTATTAAAGAGAAATTCTTTGCGTCTTTGTGTCTTTGCGAGAAATATAACCTGTAACAAAATTACAATTTGTTTTGTAAGAAATAACATTTAACTTTATATCAAGCTTATTTTTAGCAAATTATATGTTTTGTCTAAACTTTAAACCTGAAACTTTAAACCTGAAACCCTAAACAAAAATGGAAGAGGAAATCATAAACAGAGTAGCCAAAAGTCCGTTGCAGATTTTTGATTTGGAAGACTATTTCCCTGACGGGAAACGTATCGGTATTGATATTTCTGTGTGGTTGTGGGAAGGTGTTATTCTGAAAGAAAAAGAGTTCAGAGACAGCCTCAAAAACCACAACTGGAGTCAATATCAAGATACTTTTGTTTATTTGTTTTGCTCTACCGATGCCATCATTCCGGGCTGGGCTTTTAGTCTGGTGACGATGCAACTCACGGGAATTGCCAAAAAGGTAATCATCGGAAACGAAGACACACTCAATCAAGTATTGTTTCAGGAGATTTTATCCGAAATAGATTTTTCTGTCTATCAGGACAAACCCGTTCTGATAAAGGGCTGTGCCAACAAACCCGTTCCCGAAAACGCCTTGGTTTTGGCTTGTCAACACCTGCAACCTGTGGCAAAAAGCATTATGTTCGGAGAGGCATGCTCGACTGTTCCGCTCTATAAAGCTCCAAAAAAATAACACTTTTAAGCGACTTTTCAACTTCTCTCTCCTTTCGCTTTTTAGCTTCACAAACCCAAAAAATTTACGTATTTTTGTACCTGTACAGAAGGATTATTTATGCTCAAGCAACACTTACAACTCAAATTATCTCAGAAACTATCTCCTCAGCAAATCCAGCTGATGAAGCTCATTCAATTGCCTACTCAGGCTTTTGAGCAGCGATTGAAAGAGGAAATGATAGAAAACCCCGCTTTAGAAACCGGGCAGGACGATGACTATGAAGTTTCGGAATTTGACACTTCCGAAGATGATTTTGATGATTTTGAGGGCGAACGTATCGAAGCCGACGACATCAATATCGATGAATACCTGAGCGATGACGAAACTCCCGATTACAAATTGCACGCTAACAATTATAGTGCAGACGATGAAGACAAAGAAATTCCGTTGGCTGCCCAAATGAGCTTCCATCAGGATTTGCTCAACCAGCTCAACACTTTTATCCTGTCTGATAACGAACGTGAAATTGCCGAATTTTTGGTTGGTAGTATAGACGACACGGGTTATATCCGTAGGAGTATTCAGGATTTGGTCGATGATATGGCATTCACACAAGGAATTTATACCGATGAACAAACCGTAGAACGCATTTTGCAGATTGTGCAGGAACTCGAGCCTTCGGGTGTGGGAGCCAGAGATTTGCAGGAATGCCTTTTGCTTCAGCTAAAGCGAAAAACTCCTACTGATTCTGTCGAACTGGCTACCGATGTTATTGAAAATCAATTTGATGCCTTTACGAAAAAGCATTACGACAAACTGCTTCAGAAATACGGAATTACACAAGAGCAGCTCCGCAAAGCCATTGACGAAATCGAAAAACTGAATCCGAAACCCGGAGGAGCTTTTTCGGGAAACAGCAAAATAACCGAGCATATTGTGCCTGATTTTTCGGTTAAAATCACAGACGGAGAGCTGGAACTTTCCCTAAACGGAAGAAATGCTCCTACCCTTCACGTCTCAAAAGACTATCAGGAAATGCTGCAAACCTATAAGGATTCCCGTGAAAAATCGAGTGCCCAAAAAGATGCGGTGCAGTTTATCAAACAAAAATTAGACTCTGCAAAATGGTTTATTGATGCCATAAAACAACGTCAGGAAACGCTTTTTGTAACCATGAATGCCATTATGCACTATCAAAAAGAGTATTTTCTGGAAGGTGACGAAACCAAACTCAAACCAATGATTCTCAAAGATATAGCTGATATGGTTGGTTTGGATATTTCGACCGTTTCCCGGGTGGCAAACAGCAAATATGTCGATACGCCCTACGGAACCAAACTCATCAAAGATTTCTTTTCGGAATCGATGAAAAATGATCAGGGCGAAGACGTTTCGACTATCGAAATCAAAAAAATACTGCAAAATATCATCGAAGAAGAAAACAAACAAAAACCCTATCCTGACGATAAATTGGCCGAAATCCTCAAAGAAAAAGGCTACCCGATTGCCCGAAGAACCATTGCAAAATACAGGGAATTGCTCGATATTCCCGTAGCGAGAATGCGGAAAAAAATATAATAGTATTCAGTGTTCAGTCCCGATAGCTATTGGGAGTGTTCAGAACACAAAATATAAAAATTATGCTGAAACTAAACGTAAAAAACGAAACTTCAAGATTAAGAGCCGTAGTTCTCGGAACAGCCCAAAGCAACGGACCGACTCCCACAGCAGATGAGGCTTATGACCCGAAATCATTGGAACATATTCTGGCAGGAACATACCCGACAGAAGCAGATATGGTCAAAGAAATGGAAGCTTTTGCCCAAGTGCTCAAAAAATATAATGTACAGGTTTACCGTCCGGAAATTATTGAAGATTACAATCAGATTTTTTCCAGGGATATTGGTTTTGTGATTGATGATGTTTTTATCAAAGCCAACATTTTGGAAGACCGAAACCGGGAATTAGACGCAATTAATTATGTGATTGACCAGATGAATCCTGCAAAAGTTGTCCGTCCTCCCGAAGAAGTTCATATTGAGGGTGGAGATGTAATGCTGTATAACGACCATATTTTTATCGGGACGTATAAAGGGAGTGATTACAAAAATTACATTACAGCCCGAACCAATATGGAGGGAGTTCAGTACATCGCAGCCCTTTTTCCGAATAAAATCGTAAAGGAATTTGATTTGGTAAAATCCAAAATCGAACCTCGTGATAACGCTTTGCATTTGGATTGCTGTTTTCAGCCTGTCGGGAAAAACAAAGGAATTATCTACAAATCGGGATTCAGAGAAGAAGCCGATTATATGTATTTGGTGGATTTGTTCGGAAAAGAAAATTTATTTCATATCACACGAGATGAAATGTACAATATGAACTCCAATATTTTTTCGATTGATGAAAATGTTGTTGTTTCCGAAAAGAATTTTACTCGTTTAAATACTTGGCTACGAGAAAATAACTTTATAGTTGAGGAAATTCCGTATGCAGAAATTTCAAAACAAGAGGGACTTTTGAGATGTTCGACTTTGCCTTTAATTAGAGATTAGTTTTGTTTCAAGTTGATGAAAAAGATAAATATTCTTATTATAATGATTTTGAGTACAACTATTTTTAGTTGTGCTTCTTTTTCTAAAAAAGGCTTTCGGAAAGAAATCGAAAAATTAGATGAAACAACTATTACCAAACTGAACGGAAATTATTCATTTTATCCGATAAAAAAGTATATAGGTAATGATGAAAAAGAGGGTAACAACATTCCCGATTCTTTAAAATATTATTTTAATGCTTATGATGAATTAAATGGAGATTTGGCTTATCCACCTAAAAAAATAGGAGTTGATTCCTTATTTATAAAAGAAAATGAATATCAAATTAGTTTAAATGTTGAAAATAAAAACAATTTGAGAATAAAGGTGTTTGAAAATTCAACAATAATCAAAGACACAATATTAACAGGAAAACATAAAAAAGGAATGTTTTATCTGGATAATAAATTTTTAAAGTGTTGGGGAGTACCCTATCTTTTTGGAGGTTGTCAGAATAATAAAAGAAGAATTGGGATAACCAAAAAAGGAAATTTACTTATCAATGAAGCTGTTGATAATGGTGGTGCTATTTTAGTAATAATTGCAGGTGGGTATAGCTATAATGCGACATTTGAATACGAACGAAAATAAATACAACATAAGAAATGAAACAAACTACAAACACTATATTGATGATTCGTCCTGTTGCATTCCGAATGAATGAACAGACAGCTGTAAACAATTATTACCAAAAAGTTTTGGATAATCTTTCTCCGAAAGATGCAAACAAAAAAGCACAGGAAGAATTTGATGCTTTTGTGGGAAAGCTAAAAAATGTCGGAGTAAACGTAATTGTTGTAGATGACACGCATATTCCTGATACTCCCGATAGCATTTTCCCTAATAACTGGATTTCTTTTCACGAAAACGGAGATGTGATTTTGTATCCGATGTTTGCCGAAAACCGAAGACAGGAACGTAGAGAAGACATTTTGGACATCATCGAAGAAAACGGATTTTTAATCGAAAATGTAACCGATTATACCTTAGCTGAAGAAGCTAATATGTTTTTGGAGGGAACAGGAAGTATTTTGTTGGACAGAGCCAATGCAAAGGCTTATTGTGCTTTATCTCCAAGAGCAGACGAAGAATTATTCATCGAATTTTGTGAAGACCAGGATTTAGCTCCCATTATTTTCCATTCGTACCAAACTGTAAACGGAAAAAGAGAACTGATTTACCATACCAACGTAATGATGTGTTTGGGAGAGAAATTTGCTGTGATTTGTGCCGATACGATTGATGACAAACAGGAAAGAAAATTAGTTTTGGACTCCTTGAAATCAGACGGAAAAGAAGTGATTTTAATCACAGAAGAACAAGTAAACAACTTCGCGGGAAATATGCTCGAAGTAAAAGGAAAAAACGACAAAAGCTATTTGGTTATGAGCAAATCGGCTCACGAGAGCTTAACCAAAGACCAAATTTCAAAAATCGAAAAGTATTCCGAGATTTTGTCTTCTTCATTAGACGTAATTGAGGCTTGTGGAGGCGGAAGTGCCAGATGTATGATGGCAGAGGTTTTCTTACCGAAAGCATAATCCTCTAACTAATAACTTTTAACCAATAACTAATAACTTTAAAATTGGCTTGGATTTTACTCGTAATAGCAGGATTGTTTGAAGTTGCTTTTGCTTCGTGTCTGGGCAAAGTGAAAGAAACTTCGGGAACCGAATCGACCTATTGGTTTATCGGGTTTTTGGTTTGCCTGACCATCAGTATGACACTTTTGTACAAAGCCACTCAAACCCTCCCAATCGGGACAGCTTATGCAGTCTGGACAGGGATTGGAGCGGTAGGTACAGTGCTTATCGGAATATTCGTATTCAAAGAACCTGCTACGTTTTGGAGGGTGTTTTTTATTTCGACTTTGATAGCTTCGATTGTAGGCTTAAAAGCAGTTTCCTAAAACTTATTCCTCTTCTTTAAACCAGCTCGAATACATTACATAATTAGTCGAAATCCGGTCAATTTCTCCCGAAAAGGCAGAAGCATCAATGCTTTTCACCTTTCTGGCAGGAACTCCTGCATAAATACTTCCGGATTCTACGACCGTGTTTTGTGTTACTACAGCTCCGGCCGCAATAATGGAATTGCTTTCTACTACACAATTATCCATCACAATAGCTCCCATTCCGATAAGTACGTTGTCCTGAATCGTACAACCGTGAACTATGGCATTGTGCCCTATGGAAACATTGTTCCCGATAAGGGTCGGGTGTTTTTGATAGGTACAATGAATAATGGCTCCATCCTGAATGTTCACCTTATTTCCGATTTTTATGTAATGCACATCGCCTCTTACAACCGCATTAAACCAGATACTGCATTGGTTTCCCATGGTTACATCGCCTACAATTGTGGCATTTTCGGCTATGAAACAATCTTCGGGAATCTGAGGGCTTTTTCCGTTTACAGGTTTTATAATCATCTTGTTTTGTGTAAAAATTATGTTTATGTTCACAAATATAAAACAAATAGCCCTTTCGATATTTTTATGCGAAAGGAGCATACTAATATTACAAAAAAATGTCCCGAATAATCGGGACATTTTTATTAGTTAACAGTAGGACAGTTACAATCCCACTTTTCTTTTCCGCAGAACAGGTTAAACCCTAAAGTAATTTGGTGGAAACCTCCGGTCGCAAATTGAGCATCTCCCAAAACATGAGAATAGGTGTAGCCAAACATAAAGTTGTTGTAGTTCAACCCTACAAAAGGCGTGATATATTGCAGGCTTTGCTCTTTGATTTCACTTCCGCTCCAATATTGAGCTCCGTCAAAACTTCTTCGGTAAGAAAGTCCTCCCCAAAGTTTTCCGAAATCGAAATCTTTATAGAGTTTCAGGTTGGCATCAATGGTTTTTTCTTCGGTTTCTTCCGTAAATTGAAACAAAACAGATGGCTCCCACTGGATTCTATCGCTGTCTCCAAATACATATCCGGCACTGAATAAGTATTTTCTTAAATTATCCGGCTCATAATCAGTATAGATTTTTCGTTCAGACTCTATCGCATTTTTCACCGTAAAGTGAGCATAGAAATCCAGATAATGATAAGAAGCTCCAATATCTACATTAAAATAGGAATATTTTTGCTCCACACCTCCGTGAATGACAGGGTCGCTCGGGTCTGGCCAGGAGTCTAAAAACGAACTCTCATCCAAACGACTCTGAATAAACCCGGCACTTATCCCGAATGAAAGCTGGTTCAAATCATAGTCGCTTCTCGAAAAACGAAGATGGTGAGCATAGGTTAATTTTGCTCCGGTCTGCGAATGGTATCCGTTTCTGTCATTGAATGCAATGACACCTACTCCCGAACGCTCACCCACAGCTCCGTTGAAACTCAGGGTTTGCAACATAGGAGCTTCGTCCTGATCAAACCATTGTTGTCTTGCCGTAAGACGTACTTTGGCACAATTTGCCGCACCTGCCATAGATGGGTGAATTAAATAATAGTTATCTGATAAATAATCAGAGTAAACAGCTATCCCCTCCTGAGAGAAAGAAAATTGCGAAATTAACAATGCTGCGAATGCTAAATATCCTTTTTTAAAATTCATATATGATTACCTTTTTATTGAAAAATGTGCTTTAAACTCTTTTCTTTTTGTTGTTATGTTTCCTTCGCTGTCGGTTTGTGGTTCGTCATAAACCACTTTAAACCAGTAGTCTGAGGC
>Ga0172382_10005959_pt1 | contig 17956 bp, 13 predicted proteins | sample Leawel138RmetaG_FD_122245 | JGI IMG/M metagenome (GOLD analysis project Ga0172382, IMG submission 122245) | Leachate microbial communities from a municipal landfill in Southern Ontario, Canada - Leachate well 138R metaG | ecosystem: Engineered > Solid waste > Landfill > Unclassified | place...
AAAAAGCCGAGGAACAAGCCGCATCGTGACCGATGCGATTACAATCCAGAACCCGCGCAACCGGGGTGGAAGCACCGGTCACGTATTAGCGAAACGCTCGGTCACGTTCACCGAAATCCGCACTAGGGGAAAAGAGCATCCCCTGCATAGTCGTCAGCACGAACGAAGCGGATCGCTTTCTCATCAGCCTGGTCGAGAATCTGGCTCGACGAAAGCATTCGAACAAAGACCTCTTGTCATCCATTCAGGTGCTATCAGAGCGCGGCTATTCACCAAGAGAAATCGCAGAAAAGACCAGCCTCGATGTGGCGTACATAAATGGCATTCTCATGCTCTTACGTCAGGGTGAGGAGCGCCTGATTGCTGCGGTCGAGAAGGGCTGGCTACCAATTAAAGTCGCTACCGAAATTGCTCGTGCCAATGACTCTGAAGTCCAACAGGCCATGGTCGAGGCATACGAAACCGGAGTACTCAAAGGTGATCAGCTGATTCGAATTCGCCGGCTGATTGACCGGCGCAAAGCCATGGGGAAGCGCTATGGGCAGCAACACCATTCTGAACGGATGACTACGCCGCAAAAGCTGCTCAATGCCTATCAAGCTGAGGTTCGACGCCAGCGGGTCATGATCAAGAAGGCCGACATCAATGAACAACGCCTGCTCATCATGGTGACCGCTTTGCGCCAGCTACTCGCTGATGACTATTTCTGCACGCTGCTACGTACTGAAGATATCCAGGATATGCCCAAGCCGCTAGCAGATCGGATCCATGGAGAGATGAGCTGATGGGCCAGGTGAAGCAGGCGTTCAAGTCCGAGATCCTTTCAATCCCGCTGGATCGAATTCTGCCGACTCGTAAGCTCGATAAAGAAATCCACGGCAGCAAAAAATTCTGCACCATCAAGAGCTCAATCCGCGAGCTTGGCGTGATCGAGCCCCTTGCCGTGCATCCAGAACCCATCATGGCTTCAGGGATTCCCTCCTACATTCTGCTCGATGGCCATTTACGTCTGGAAGCACTCAAGACTCTGGGTGGAACTGAAGCCCTGTGTCTGATTTCAACCGACGACGAAGGATTCACCTACAACCGCCAGATCAACCGGATAACCCCGGTGCAAGAACACAAGATGATCCTGGCGGCAATCAAGAAAGGTATCGAGCCCTCACGGATAGCACAGGTACTGGGGGTCAACGTTGACCGCATTCATGAGCGCCAAAATCTTCTGAATGGCATTGCCCCCGAAGTAGTGGAGATGCTCAAGGTTCGGATGGTCGCTCATGATGTCTTCCGCGTTCTGCGCAAAATGAAGCCCATGAGGCAAATTGAAACCGTCGAGATGATGATCTCGGCCAACTGCTTCACCCAGAGCTATGCACGCATGGTACTGGCCGCCACCAGGCCGGAAATGCTCGTCGAAAAGAAAAAGAAAGCCACCAACGAAGCCAGCAGCATCGACATTGCCCGTATGGAGCGGGAGATGGAAAACCTTCAGCACGACTACAAGCAGGTCGAGGATACGCTGGGGGAGACCATGCTTGTCCTGGTCGTCGCCAAAGGCTATCTGGCTCGGGTACTTCGCAACGAGGCAATCGCCGGCTATCTACAGCGTCATCATGCCGACCTACTGGAGGAGCTTGTCTCCATCATGGAGTCTGTCAGCTCTGATGCACGGCACCTTGAGCGGGAATAGTCATTCGACCTGGACAGCAGCGATATGCTCGATCCAGATCAAAAGACAGGATCATTGGATGATCGGCATGGCATCAAAAGGAACCGAATCGCCTAAGCGGGTTACACTATCAGCACAAACAGGTAGGTAACCATGGCCAGCGGCGAACATCTCAAAGCACTACTGCGCTCGCATATCAAAGGCGACGACAGCCATTTCTTGGCCGTCGCTATGCAGCTGGCCGCGCATGAGGCCAAACAAGGCCATGGGAAGCTCGCGGATGACCTGCGTGCGCTCATTGACTCTGCGAAATCTCGCTCCAAGCAACTACCCAATAGGCAGCCGGTTCCGATTGGTCAGCCAAAGGGAGAGCTCAGCAGCCTTCTATCCGTTGCCCTTCCCCATACACGCTTCTCTGAAATGATCCTTGATGACGGGACACATCAAAGGCTTGCCCGGATCATCAACGAACAGCGCAATTTCGAGAAAATCAGAGCTCACGGTCTTTCCCCCAGACGAAAGCTCCTTCTGGTTGGCCCACCAGGCACAGGTAAGACCATGACGGCATCGGCTCTCGCCGGTGAGTTGGGGATCCCTCTCTACATAGTCAGGCTCGACAGCTTGATCACTAAGTTCATGGGTGAGACTGCTGCCAAACTGCGCCAGATTTTCGATGCAATCCGAGACACTCGCGGCATCTATTTTTTTGACGAGTTTGATGCCATTGGCTCCCAACGTGGTTTGGCCAACGATGTCGGTGAAATCCGCCGTGTACTCAATAGCTTCCTTCAGATGATTGAGCAGGATCAGTCTAATAGCCTGATCATCGCCGCAACCAATCACCCGGAAATTCTTGACTATGCGCTATTCCGACGGTTCGACGATGTCATTGAGTATGGGCTTCCCAATCACGAGCAAATTAAAGCGGTATTGAAGAATCGGCTCGTTAATTTCGCGAAGCCCATCAAGCGCTGGGACAGTCTGTGTAAAGTTGCTGAAGGTCTCAGCTATGCAGAACTGTCGCGAGCAGCTGACGACACTATCAAAGATGCGATCATCCATGATCGCGCCAGTATTTCGGCAGAGGACGTGGTGAAGAACCTTGAGGAGCGCAAGGCTTTCCACGGGAGACAGCGCTCATAAGGCAGTGAAGCCACACAATGGCAGACCAGAACGCAGGACAGCGTCCACACTTTCTTTTTCAGGGAACTGGCAAGGCTGAGCGATTCCAATCTACCGCAGCTGGTGGTGGGGAAAAGCGCATACCACCGCAAGACAGAGCATCCCATGGTGCCGCGCTACTCGGACAGTTAGGCCACATTCGCCAGGACATCGGGAAAGCTGTTCAACTTCAGCGCCAGGCAGGCATCGAAGCCGGTCTAGGGCTTCAAATTGAATTCAAAAGCCAGCCGAGTATTGAGCTCGCTTTTGAAAGTTTGGCTCGCAGCAGACAGCACATCGAACTGCTCAATGTCCGCCATGACGAGGCAGCACAGACTACATTTGCCACCGTTTTTGTCCCCGATGGCCAACTGAAAACCTTTGAGAATCTGGTTACTCAGTACCTCGAAAATGACACAGGCAAGGGGCAACCCCGCAATGCCCCGCTGTTGAATACTATTCAACAGATCCGAGTTGCGACCTTTGAAGCGCTGTGGACAGACGATAAGTCCGCACTACCAGCAGATGCTGAGCAATCTCTCTGGTGGGAGTTCTGGCTTCCAGTTAGAGACGACCGAGAGTCTGTGCTCCAGCGCTTCCGGTCTACCGCCGGGGCATGCGGCTTCAAAATATCCCAGCATGTTCTGCACTTCCCTGAGCGAACAGTAATTAACGTTCATGGCACGCTTGCTCAGATCACTCAATCGATGGCGCTGCTGAACGAAGTTGCGGAAATTCGCCGGGCTAAGGAAACGGCTGAGTTCTTCGATGCCCTGGAGCCCAACGAGCAGCGCGAGTGGGTCGATGAGCTGCTCGCACGCACAACCATAGCCAACAACGCCCCTGTGCATATCTGCTTGCTTGATACAGGAGTGAACGCTGGTCATCCCCTGCTCGCACCATGTATCGATGTACAAGACCTCCACACCATTAACTCGGAGTGGGGGGCTCACGACAATCACGGGCATGGAACAGGGCTAGCGGGTGTAGCTCTGTATGGTGACCTCGTAGGCCCACTTACTGACAGTGGGCCAGTGGCGATTAATCATCGATTAGAGTCGGTCAAGGTTCTACCTGCTGCGGCAGGGAATCAGGATGAGCCCTTTGGTGCACTGACCATCCAGGCAATAGCTGAGCCCGAATTTGCCCAGCCAGAACGCAAGCGCATTTTCAGCATGGCCATCACCAGCACTGACGGTCGTGATCGGGGTCGGCCCTCAGCTTGGTCTGCGACAGTGGATGCATTAGCGTTCGACGTATTGGGCGAGCGGCTCACCCCTCGTTTAATCATCATCTCCGCAGGTAACGCAGATGAAAGTGAGTACCTGAATTATCCTGCCAGTAACCTCACCGACGCCGTTCATGATCCCGGCCAAGCTTGGAATGCCCTTTGTGTTGGTGCATACACTCAGAAGGCCAGAATCGATCCTCCCAGTCCTGGTTATCAACCACTGGCACCTGCCGGCAGTCTGAGTCCGTTCAGTACCACATCACTTAATTGGACAGGCTCACCCTGGCCACTCAAACCTGATGTGGTGTTCGAGGGAGGAAACCTGGCCAAGGATTCTCAATGGGCATGTACACATTCATCCCTGTGCTTGTTGACCGCCAACCACCAGCCTCATAAAAGTCTCTTCTCGACCACCTGGGCCACCAGCGCAGCCTCAGCCTTAGCTGCACGCATGGCGGCCCAGATACTCGCGGCCTATCCGCAATTATGGCCCGAAACAATTCGCGCTCTGATGGTTCACTCTGCGGAGTGGACGGAGCGTATGCAGCAAGATTTTTTGACCGGGGCCAAGAAGGCAGACTATGCCGGGCTGGTTAGAACCTGCGGCTTTGGTGTACCCGACCTGGGGCGAGCGCTCTGGAGTGCAGCGGACTCACTGACATTGATTGTTGAGGATGAGCTCCAACCCTTCATGAAGCAGGGCCCGAAGAGCCCTACAGCACGAGATATGCACCTGCATCTTTTGCCATGGCCCAAACAGGAACTCCTTGACCTAGGCGAAACTGACGTGGAGATGCGCGTCACCTTGTCCTACTTTGTTGAGCCGAACCCAGGTGTGGCCGAGCGCGGTGTCAAAGGGCGGTATCGCTACGAATCGCACGGGCTTCGCTTCGAAGTCAGTCGTCCAGGCGAAGATGAAACGGATTTCCGCCAACGTATCAATCAGCGCGCTCGGGATGAAGAAGAGGGTATTTACCAGGGGGGCGGCTCTGATACACGCTGGCTACTCGGCACTCGCTCCCGCCATCGCGGATCACTGCATTCGGATATCTGGAAAGGTACAGCAGCCGACTTGTCCGGCCTGGGTATGCTCGCGGTTTATCCCGCCCTGGGCTGGTGGAAAACTTTGCTGAAGGAGGGCCGCGTCAACAATCGCGCCAGATACAGTCTGGTGGTATCGATCAAGACGCAGCAAACCAAGATCGATCTGTACAATGCAATTGAAACCCAGATTGCTGTTCCGGCACTTATTGAAACCTAAGCCCATCGAATGACGACTCAAGGGCCCCGAGGAATTTATGTCCAAACTCGCTGAATACCGTGCTCTCGAAAAATCCCTGCAAGAGCAACTGGCTCAACTTGATGCCTTGAAGAACGACGAAGCCCTGAAGCATGAGATGGCTTTCGAAGACAAACTGCGTAGCTTGATGGCCGAATACGGAAAATCCCTGAAGGACATCATCGCGATCCTGGATCCACAAGCTCGCACCTCCCAGGCTAAATCGGTAACCACCAGCGGTCGCCGCGCTCGCCAAACCAAGGTCTATCGCAACCCCAACAACGGTGAGGTCGTCGAGACCAAAGGCGGCAATCATAAGATCCTGAAACAGTGGAAAGAGCAGTACGGGGCTGAAGCTGTTGAAGGCTGGCTTCAACACTGATCTGCGGACTCCAGGGCCTACCTCAACCGAGATAGGCCCCACACAGTGCCGCTAGCCGCTTGCATCCGGAATCACCTGAAAGCTCGTCTTTGCCTCGGGAAACCATTAAATGATCACCCTCGATCTCAACAGAAACGATGCAGAAGCACTCCTGCACCACTGCAAAGAATTCAAACCCCAGAGCGGCGACCAGCGCCATGACTCTCGGCTAGAGGATGCGCTGGCAGAGTTGGCTGAAGCTATTGAGGCCCACTTCGCTGAGGACAGCCGCACCTAGCCATCAAACCAGGAGCTGCTGATCTTTGTTTACCGTAAGCAGGATAAACCCTGCCCCAGACACGCCATTACCGTTATTCGAATGAAACTGCTCAATACCTACGACGACCGCGATGAAGCGGAGGCAGCCGCTGAACGGATCTCCGGAGAAAAACGCCTGGCAAGTGAGCGCGACTCAACCGTCGTGATCTACAACCTGTTCGGCATGCCCACTTGGGGGAATTTCCACAGGCTAGGAATGTACAACCTCGGTGAACTGAAGCTACTGCTGGATCGACGCGCTGCCTGGCAACCTGCCGACCAGGCCCGACATGCTGAGATCATGAGTACGCTCAGCATCGTGGCCAAGAACTTCCAGATCGAAATCCCTCCACACTGGCTCTGATCCCTGATGCAAAAAGCCCCGCTGCTCATCGCAAACGGGGCTTTTTCAGTCTCTCAAGTCGGTGTGTCCTACTCGAACTCCGCCGAACTGAACTTCAAGACATTGCAGTTTTCCTTAACGGCGCGCTGCAATCCATCATCGAAGCCAGCTTTGCTGGTCGCCTGAATCTCAACAGAGATCTTCACATCCACACCCAGCTTGGCGGTGAACTGCTGTACGACCTCGTCAACAAGCAGCGCAAAGTCCATTTTTGCCTTCACAGGATCTAAGCTGGTGGACGCATAGAACTGCGTGGCCAAGGCTTTGCTGATCTCTTCAACCGGATCATTTGTGCCACTGCTCCCGCCCAGTGGCTCAGGCTCAGCGCCACCATCTCCCTTCAAGTCTGGTTTATGAGCATCGCTCTCTTCTTGAGTTTTGCGTCTGGCCAGCTCAGCCTCTTCCTGCTCCTTCCGAAGTTTTTCGGCATAGGCAGCAGCTGTTGATGGCTCAATGATCTCGCAAGCATCCAGGGTAACCAGGGCAGACTTGCCGAAGACAAAGCCCAGGTAGCGATCACCATCCTTACCTTGGGCAACGCCGAAGAAATCACCGCTCTCCAAGCCAACACTCAAGGTGTGAACAAACACGGTGCTGTCACGCAGTCGGGGGAGATACAAGTAGCAGCAACTCTTCTGCCACACCTCCTGAGCAACCACTTCCTTGGTCTCATCCTTCCAGAACCAAGTCTTCAACATGTTGGCGAGGTGGTAGGGCGCCCACTCAGTAATCAGCAGCTCATTCTCTTTGAGTACGCGCTCAATTTCCTGAGTCAGATTGGCTGCACCTGGATTGACGGGGAAATGCTCCCACTGAATGTCAGACAAACCACGACCTGCCACGGCTGTCTGGACAGGTGCCAGCAACCACTTATAGGTTTCGCGGATCATGCGCTTAAGCGCTTCCTTGGCCTGATCGAGGCTGGCTGTGGCGTTTCTCGCCATCAGGTTATCCAGGGTGATGCGATTGTCCTTGTAGTCGTTGACGATGGACTCCCATGCCAACATGGTGCGCACCTGATCCTTCAGTCGGCTGACGTTGTCCTGCTCAGCGGCCAAGAAAATTAGTCGATTCTGCTTACCACGAGGCTGGTCGCCACGGTTCTTCAGGATCTCACCGGCCTTCACAATGGCTTGGCTTGTACCACTTTTGCTGTACCCCGCATCCGGCGACAGCACCACCAAACGCAGCTGCCAGTCATCCGGTACATCCACGCTGTCGGTAAACACATGGATGCCACCAAACAACCCACCGGCAAAGCTCTCCTGGGCCCGCTTGCGAATAGCAGGGAAGACATCTTCCTTGTCCTTGTAGCGCTTCTTGCGCTCCTCCATTTCACGACGCAGGTTCGGGCGCGTATCGAACCAGTAGTGGTTATTGGAGTTGTTCAGGTAATGCAGCTTGTCCAGCAGGCTGCGCAGAGCATCCTTGAACAAACCAACCTGTTGGCCTGGTTGTACAGTGCCCAGCATGATTCGCATCAGCTCGATACCACGCAGTACCTGACCTGAAGTAGTCGGAGCGCTACCCAGGAAAATGGTGCGTGCAGTACGGCGGCAGGCTTGAACACTACCAAGGCGTGCGTTTTGATTTTCAATAGCAACGGTCTCGGCACGCGGGCCGTCGATGTCACGCTCCATCACCGGATCCCAGCCAGGCGGGAGGTAATAGGTGACCTCGTTACGCGAATCAGGATCGGCCAACGGCAGACTACCCGGCATGATCAGCGGATCGTTGTTCCCGTCCTTCCACAGGCTGAAGATCATCTTGGCCATCATCTTCAGCACGCCACGGGTACGCTGGAAGTTATCTAGCGTTGACCAGTCCTCGTAGAGGCGGTCAAAGACTTCAGGGTGGATCGGGTAGGCGTGCAGCAGGCGCTCGTAGTAGCGGCTTTCCTGAGTTTCCGCAGGAAACTCAGCGCTGTTCGCAATGTAGTAATCGGCGAAGGTACGGCACACCTTCTCCGCAGCCAGACGATCCGAGATATTGCTGAATAGCCGGCGCCGGACAATTTCGAAAGCCTCTTCAGTACCGACCGGCTTCCACAGCGCCTGTACACGACCGAAGTAATGGGACAGCGACTCCAGAGCACGAACACCACGCTGGCTGCCCGCCTCTTTTTCTGACTCCGGCAGCGAAGCCAGCATCACCGCAGTGGGAACCGCTTTCAGAGCTTCAGTTAGTGCTTGGATGAAGCTCAAGTTGGAATCGAAGGTGCCACCGCTGAGAGCCTTGCCTTCTTCGAACTGACGAATGTAGGCCACCAGCTCGTCGACCAGGATGACGCAAGGGGAATGGAGCTTCAGCACCTGCTCTAGAACATCTTTACCTGGAGAGGTGCCGGACTGATCTGCATTGGCCACCAGTGCATAACCCTCCTCGCCGCCCAGCTGCCAAGCCAGATCACCCCACAGGGTGTGAACCTGAACGGAGCCATGCTGAACCGGCTGGTTTGGCGAAGCCTTGATCCCATCGAGCACGGCGATACGTGCACGCGGCAATTCGCTGACCCCAGCCTTGTCGATAATGTTGGGGATGCCAGGCATTTCACTGGCAGGCACCTTGCCACTGGCCAAGTGGTAAACCGCCAGCATGGTGTGGGTCTTACCGCCACCGAATGCGGTTTGCAGCTGAATGACGGGATCGCCACCTTTGCCCGCCAAGCGCTTAACCACAGAGTCCAGCAACAGCGCCATACCCTCGGTGATGAAGGTGCGCTCGAAGAACAGCGCAGGGTTCTGGTACTCCGGTGAAGCCGTGCCGGTATGCACACGGGTGATGTCAGCCGCGAATTCAGCCTGAACGAAAGTGCCTTTACGCACATCTTCATGGGGCTCGGCGATCTCACGCCATGGTTTCAGAGTCATTCCTTTTATCCTCTACAGCCGAAGCATGTGACAACAGTCCGCTGCTCACATGCCTACAGACGCGCTCAAGGGCGCGGTGAAGTTGATTTTCCAGAACATATCGGGTTGTTCGCTGAGCAGACTGACCGAAGGGAGATTAACCATGCCTCACTTTCCCCCAGGCCTGCTGCAAACATTCATGTTCAGGCAGCAGCTCGAAAAACTGCTCACCACCTAAAATCATATTGTTCAGTACGTTGACTTCGGCCTGCACGCGCACTGTCAGGCCTTCATGCAGATAGCTTGTGTGGCGTAGCTTCAGATTTACAGCCTGTTGAAACGCCAGTAACCCATCTACCAGTTGCCTGAGCCCCCTGATGTCTTCAGCCGTCATCGGAATGTTCACCGAGTGCTCCACCGTAAGCTGCCGCACTAGGTCGTTATGGCTCAGGAGCTTATCGCGAACCCGCTTTAGTCCAGAGCCATCCCAAACCCCGCGAACAGTCGCCTCATCAGCGCTCAAGTTCGACTCCAACGTAGCCAAACGCGACAAACTCAGATTCTGCTGGTGACCGCCTTTCCCGCTCGATGCCGGATCCATCAAGCGGGCTACTCGCATCAACAACGACTCGACATAAACCGTCTGCGTCAATCCAAACAGTAATGGTGCGTCCTGACCTAGCCTGCTCCAACCCTCACTGTGTGGTTGGAAATAAAGGCTGTTGGCGACCTCCCATACCACCTGGATACCGGTGATTTCCTTCTTGATGAGACTCCAGAGCTCATCGACTGTCACCTCATGTGCAGCAGCCATGTCTGGTCTCCTCAAATATCCAGAGCACCCTGGCTACCAACATGCCCTGCTTCCTGGCTAGCTTGTTCGATACCGGCCCAAGCGCCTTGTAGTTCGTTGTAGGCACGGGCCTCTTCGGCCCATCCTTGGCGCTCGCACAAGGTGTAGAGGCGGTACATCAGGGCGTTCAGACTGGCAGTCTTATCGGGCATACGAGCCAGCAGGGCACCCGCAGCGGACTCGCCATCCTGGTTTAGCGCGCGGATCAACTGGTGTAGGCCTTCCCACACAGCCAGGCGACTGTCGTTCTCCGGAGACCAGTCGCGAGGCATTTCAGCCCACTTCAGCAACCGTAAGTCACCACCTGCACTGTCCACTACACCGGCTTCGATCAAACCACCAACGCTCGTGCCTTTGGCCCGAGCCAAAACGTCCGCATCGCCATACTTACCCTCGGCCCAGCCATGCTGCTCGAACCAGGCCAAGCAGAATTGGGTGTCATGATCGAAGTCATCCTCGCCGATAAAGCGGTTGATCAGTTGCAGCGCCGTACGCACAGTCATCGGCTTACCGTTGGCTTCGATCACTGCGCTGTACTTGCTGAACACCTCCATACCAGGGCCAATAATGGCCTGGGAAAGATCCACAGGAGCAACCGGAGAGTTGATACCACCACGGGTCATGTCGGCCAACGCATCTGGCAGGGTGGTATCAAGTTCGCGGATAAAATCGCGACGAGAAATGGTTGGTGCATCGGTAGCACGAGGCCGGCAGACCAGCACGATGCTGGAGGCCAGCGCGTTAGTGCCAGAGCTGATCATGCGGTTGCTCAGCTCGGTTCGCATCGGCCATGTGCCGGTGAGGGCAAAGCCTGCTTTAAGCACAGCCGCAAGGAACGTTTCCCAGCCGGTGCTGGAGGTTCCGGATTCAGCCTTTGTTTCCGCCTGTTTGAAGGCGTAGTAGATGGTTACGGGGAAAGCAGGATGCGCCAACTCAGCCAGATTGTGCATCGCATCAGTCATACCCTCTAGGAAGAAGTTTTCGGCTTTTTCCTTACTTCCATGCCGATGAGAGTTAGCCACCAGCTCCTCGGACTTTGGCACCGCAAGGGTGGCATAGAGACTGGGGAGGATTGGTCTGAGCGAACGTCTGAGCCAAACATAGAAGAAATCGGACAGGTCGGCGTATCCGATATTGTCGTAGTAGGGTGGGTCGGTTGAGATCAACTTATTCTGGCTGATCGTTTGGGTCTGGGCATCCTGCTGTGAAACTTTGCCAAACTGCATTGCCGGAAAAAGTTGTACAGCCTTGACGCCCCATTCGATATTAAAAGTCCAGTTGCCGCTGGAGTCTGAAAACGGGTTACCTTCGGCAAAATCCCAGGTCATAGGAATCGCCTGGCGACCAAACGTATTACGGAGGGCTTCCATCTTGGGACTACTATCCCACGAGCAAATGGTTGAGCCGCGATCAGCCGTCCGACTTATAGCAAAGGCCAAATAAACTCCGACGGCCTGCGCGTAGGCAGCAGCACCTGAGCCCCCCTGTTCCAGCCCAAGACCATCGTCAGCCATACCAGCAACTTTTGCATCCTCTCGCAGGCGATCAATAGCCTCCTGCACCAAATCGCACAAGGTGGTCAGTACTATCAACTGGCGCGGAGTGTAGAGATCGCCCCAAGTAGTCATTCCATAAGGCGTGCAGTTGCCACCAGTCATCCGGGTAGGTATGTCACCGACAGGCTTCCATTGCGGATTAGCCACGGCTGAAGCGACTTCATGCTCCCTTGTAGGAGCAATGTACACCCGGCCACGCTGCCCCTCGGCAACAATCGCCATCAATCGAGCGCCCATACGCCCAGCCTTGCCTTCCTCTTTGATGTAATCACCACTGATAGGTGTCTGGGAGAGCAGGCAGCTGAAATTTGCTCCTCGTCCAGCAGCCTTAGTGCCATCCTTGGCCGAAGCAGGCGGTGTACCAACCTTGACGGTAAAGCGATAGCTATCGCCATCCACTACCGGCTCGACATAGCTCTCTTTGCCCACTTTGCTGGAGAGAATAAAGGTAGATGCCAGAGGCACTTCTGCATGGCTGAAGGCTGGGTTGGGGCTTTTTACAGTGCGCGCCCACAGCCAGGCGATCACTGTGAGCTTTTGGCCCTGGTACTGCGCCAGATCTGGACGCTCGGTGACCATCTCAGCGGTAACTTCAATCTGCGGATACAGATGACCAATGCGTTTCTGCGCTTCTTCGCGCATCCAGGCACCGTAGCGACGCACATCCTCAGCCAGGCCCTTGGCACCCGACCAGTCCTCGAAAGCATCCCGAGTTGCACGTTTCTTACTGCCCTTGTTGGCATCGATTTCCGGCCCGACCGGCGCACGTCCGGCGAATTTAGGCGGAATCTCGATCATCGCCTTGTTGATGGTCACCGCCACCGGGTTAAGGTCGGACGCGTAGCTTTCCAGGCCCAGCCGCTGGGCCTCAAGCGGCAATGCACCGCCACCGGCAAAGGGGTCATGAAAGCCAGGCAACTTTTCCGGATTGAACAGCTCAGCAGCCTGCGGATGGCCTTTGTTGAGCTCACAGGTCTCACGCCAACTCTTCCAGATTTCAGCCCGTGCTCGTTCCAAAACCTCCTCGTTATTGGTGTTTTCCCACTGCACCAACTCTTCAATGATTTTGAATAGCCGTTCGCGCTCGGCAGCAGCCTTTTCCTTGTTCACCCCACGGCCTAGATGACGTTCAAAGCCAGGGTCATTGACCATCTGTGCAAAAATCACCGCACGTGCTGCGGCCAGGGGACGACGCGCCCACCACAGGTGCAAGGTGCTGGGGTGGCCATGGCGGATGGATTTTTCACGAGCAGCAGCTGCATTGATGGCATCAAGTGGCAGGGCCACCTCAATCAGCTTCTTGGGGGTTTTAATGGGATACATCGAAAATTCCTTATTTCCAGTGGGTTGGGCGATGCAGGGCAAAGCCACTGGAAGTCTTCACAGTATTTGGCAATTGGTTTTGACGTAGCTTGTCTTCACCAATCGAGAGGTAACCATTGGCTGCCTTCTTGAGCTGCGCGGATTGGCGATTGGGCGGGAAGACCACAATCAACCGCTTGTTAGGGAAGCGCTTGCGTACCTGCTGGATAGGTGTAGTCAGATCGCTGTCGCCAGAGATAACAAAGGCAGTATCGAAGCGATCTTCGTAGGCATCCGCGAGCATCTCTGCGGCGATGTTCACGTCGGTCATTTTCTCTTCATATACCTTCCAGGAAGCCCCACAGCTTTTGCAGCGCTGGGTTTTCTCCAGGTAATGCCCCTCGTGAACGGTCAAATTGGGTTGCGCAGCCAACGCATCGATGTAGGTCGTCTGGCGCTTGGCATCATCAGCATTGCGACCGTTTGTCCGAATGCGGGCCGTGAAATAGTGCGTTGCCACCAGTTGCTGGTCTGGCCTGAGCAGAGCAGCAGCCATGGCTGGCAAATCAAGCCAGTAGTACTTCTTGAATTGACTATCCTTCAATCCAAAGTAAAGATTGAAGCCGTCTACATAGGCAATAACACGCTGCATTACTAGGCTCCCAAGCCTGTGGTTCGCTTGACAGCCAGGTCACGCGTTACCATAATCCGCGCACTAACCCCGCCAGCGATAGCATCGCTGGCCCGACGCCCCGGTAGCGAAAGCTCTGGGGCGTCTCTCTTTGTGCGCTGTGAAAAAAAGCTACTGCTCAAAGGCTGGCCTCTGGGTGAATGGCGCGGCCAAGCAGCTCTTGCAGGTCGTAGTTGACGCTGGCAACGCCAAACTCAGGCTCAGTCTTGAACGGGTGCTTGATGTAGTAGGGGCCATCGACCTGATCACCGTCCACCAACACGATGGCGAGGATGAATTTCTCGCCCTGGTTGAAGCTGGAGAAGATCTCGTTCTTGGTCACTGTGACGGTACTGGCACCCTTGGCGCGCCCCTTGACCTCGATATGACGATCATCGCGTAGGGCATTGTCAGGCCCAACAGGTGGACGGGCCGTGATATCCCAGCCGCACTTCTGTGCCGACACATCAAAAATCTCATGGCCCATGGCCTTCTCAGCAGCAATGACTGCGTTCATTGCGGCCCATTCGATACGCGAACGGGCTTCAGCATCGGCACAGAAGGTGGTTTCTCCTTTACGCTGTGCCAGCAAGCCAGCCGGAATGACCAAGGCACCACCCAGGATAACTGGGGTGCTCGATACCACATTCTTCATCGCCTCCAACTCACTCTTACGCTGGCTGAGGCGAGCCGTAAGTTCATCTACACGGCGACGGGCATTTTCTGGCTGCATACGCGGCTGTTTACCCGCGCTGACATCCTCGCTGAGCTTGATAAAGCGATCCGACCAGTAGTTGATCTCCTTCACCAAGCGCTCATTCACTGCACCCAGAATCTTATCCGCCTGGCGCTCAAGTCGAACCTTCACCTCTTGGTAATGCTCCGGAACCAAATGTTCGGAAGCATGGTGCAGGGCCAAAGCTTCAAGGTTTTGGGTAATCCATGGAGCCGACAACACATCACCAATCAACTGGCGATCCGAGTTATCGATGGGTAGCAGGTCTAGGTGAGGTGCCCAACCAGCGTTGATGGTGTTGCCATGCTGATCGATCTCGACAAACTGCAAACGGCGGGAAACGGTTTTGGCCTGAGCAGTGTTCTGAGACAGGTTCTCCCGAACACTGTGGTCAATCATGAACAGCACCTTGGGTTGAATGCCGTCGTCATTGGGGTCAACGAGAATCGCGCCTTGCTTGAGCTTGCTGCGATGTGCCGAGAGGATCAGGTCGGTGCTGGCCATCATCAATGGATGACCAGGGTGAATCAGATCGGCCATGGGTTTGCCATGCAGCCGTACATGCTGCTTTTCAAAGCAGATTCGCTCGTACTGCTTCAACACAGGTGTACGGCTCTCGCCGATCACACGATCCCGTTCACGTATGCCTGCCGGCACATGGCGAATTTCATAGCGACCGGACTCACGAGGGCGCATTTCACCACCTAGCGAGGTGAAAGCCTCGGTGAAGAAGGCGCGGATGAAGTAGGGCTGAAGCTTGCGTGCCTCGGCCTTCTCCATTTCCTCTTTCACTGCGTAGAGGTCAGCCAAGCTCATGTGCTGCTCGACCAAAGCGTTGCGACGCAAGATTTCCTTCAAGTGGTCGGAGTCCAAAGCCCCATCAATGACCTGGGTTAGCTTGGCACGGGTCTCCGGCGCATCACCGTAGCGGATGGCCTCGATCAACAAATCCTTGAGCGAGATATTGTCAAACGCCTCGCCCAGTACATCGAAGACTTTGCCGCCCAGGGCTTGCTTCTCGATCTCCAGCTTTTCGAAAAGCTTCTGGAACACTTCGCCCTCACGGGTCTCATTGGCAACGATGTTCCACAAGTGGCAGACCTCTGTCTGGCCAATGCGGTGGATACGACCAAAGCGCTGTTCAAGACGATTCGGGTTCCAGGGTAGGTCGTAATTAACCATCAGGTTGGCGTTCTGCAAGTTCACGCCTTCACCCGCTGCATCGGTGGCAATCAGCACCAGGACATTGGGGTTGTTGCGGAACTCCTCCTGAATCTTGCGCCGTTCATCGCGGTTGGTGCCGCCATGGATGGTCACGACAGCCTCGGGCTTGCCCAACATGTTCCCAATTCGAGCAACCAGGTAATTCAGGGTATCGCGGTGCTCGGTGAAGATGATCAGCTTGCGGCGGCTGCCACTGCTGGTGAACATCTCAGGCGTGTCCTGCAACAAGCAGGAGAGCTGCTCCCACTTCTTGTCCTTGCCCGACTGAACCACCGAAAGCGCCTTCGCTTCCAGAGCCTTCAGTGACCAGATTTCAGCCTCAAGCTCGGGAATGGTTTCCGCAGCTGTGGCCTGGTCTACGACCTGTTCCGAATATAGCTCGTACTCATCAGCACTGAGCTCCTCGTCCAACTCGTCGAAGCTATCGGGAAGCTCAATCTGCTTCTTCACATGGTATTCGCCCAGCGTGCTGGCCACTCCCTGGCCACGAGCCAGCAGCCTGGTCTCTTCCAGGCGATTTTCCATGCGTTTACGACGCCGCTGGAGCGACTGGTAGATTGCTTCAGGGCTGGAGGCAAGACGGCGCTGAAGCTGCGTCAGGGCGAAGCCTACGGTGCCCTTGCGCTTCCCATCGAGCTGGTCAGCCCGATTCATTTCGTTGCGCACGTACTCGGTGACTTCGTGGTACAGCGCGGCCTCAAGGTCAGACAACTCGTAGTTGGCCGTATAGGCACGGCGCTCGGGGAAGAGGGGAGTGCCATCGAACTTCAGCAACTCCTCTTTCACCATACGGCGCATCATGTCGGAGACATCGACCTTATGCGCCCCCTCACGGAATTTGCCGTAGAAGCGGTCTCCATCCAGCAGCGAAAGCCAGATCTGAAAGTCTTCTTCCTTGCCGTTGTGCGGTGTGGCGGTCATCAACAGGAAGTGACGGGTGATGGAACCGAGCAGCTCACCTAGTTCGAAGCGCTTGGTCTTATTCACCTTGCTGCCGAAGTAGTTGGCGGAGAGCTTGTGGGCTTCGTCGACGATGATCAGATCCCACTCAGTGTTCTTGAGCTTCTGCTGGAACTCCTCGCTGCGGGACAACTGATCGAGGCGTGCGATCAGCAGATTGGTCTCCTCGAAGTAGTTACCCGAGGCGCATTGCTCTTGCTTCTCACGACTGAAGACTTCGAACTTCACTCCGAATTTTTCCAGCAATTCATCCTGCCACTGCTCGGTCAGGGAGCCAGGTGACACCACCAGGATTCGCTTGGCATCCGAACGCATCAGGAGTTCGCGGATCAGCAGTCCAGCCATGATGGTTTTGCCTGCACCCGGATCATCAGCCAGGACAAAACGGAGCGGCTGCCGAGGCAGCATGGACTCATACACAGCGGAAATCTGATGGGGGAGAGGATCTACGTTGGACGTGTGCACAGCCATCATCGGATCGAACAGGTGCGCCAGATTGATCCGATAGGCTTCCAATCCAAGCTTAAAGTCAGCACCCGGAGCATCAAACGACCAGGGTCTGCCAGCCTGAGCAAGCTCTAGGCGCACTTCGTCCGAGCGGAACAGCATCTGCTCGCCTAGGCGACCCTGGCTGTCCTTGAAGTAGACGGTAATGGCATTGTCGCCAACAGGCTCGACCGTGACGACACGCACGATCTCATCCGCCTGGATCCCCCTGACCTGTGCGTCCTTCTTAATGTCTTCAAGCTTGAGCATTCTTTGATCCTGTTCGTCCTTGGTCGATGCACGCACATCCCAATTACTGTAGATATTAACAGGGCTACCAGTGCAAATGGCGCCGAAACGGGAGCACTCAAAAACCGCTTTTTCTCTGCTTGACCTGCACCTATGCCACTCGCATCAGCACAAATAAAAACCCCGCAAGCCCAGAGACTGCGGGGTTTCAGGTCAGCTATCCGTTGCCGGTTAACTTTGCAGATGTCGGCTAACTTTGGTGAAAGTGCCGATTAACTTCAACGGCCTCCAACAGCGATCAGAAATCGAGGTTGGATACGGCCAGCGCATTGGTCTCGATAAAGTCGCGACGGGGCTCTACCGCATCGCCCATGAGCGTGTTGAAGATCTGGTCGGCGGCGATGGCATCCTCGATGGTTACCTTCAGCATGCGACGCACGGCAGGGTCCATGGTGGTTTCCCAGAGCTGCTCGGGGTTCATCTCGCCCAGTCCCTTGTAGCGCTGCACGCTATGGCGACGGGTGCCTTCGGTCATCAGCCAGTCGAGGGCATCCTTGAACGAGGCGACGGCCTTCTTGCGCTCGCCACGCTGCACGTAGGCACCTTCCTCGAGCAGGCTGCTGAGCTTCTCGCCCAGCGCGGTGACGGT
>Ga0172382_10005960_pt1 | contig 17955 bp, 12 predicted proteins | sample Leawel138RmetaG_FD_122245 | JGI IMG/M metagenome (GOLD analysis project Ga0172382, IMG submission 122245) | Leachate microbial communities from a municipal landfill in Southern Ontario, Canada - Leachate well 138R metaG | ecosystem: Engineered > Solid waste > Landfill > Unclassified | place...
ACCCGGGTCTTGAGGTAGTCGGCGGTCATCGCCATTACGGTTTCCATGGTGCCGAGGGCGCTGCCGCAGCCGGCGATGACGCACTTGTCGACGGCGAGGGCCAGGGCGTCCCGGGCGGCCTGGCCCCGCAGCAGCAGGGCGTCGCCGGGGACACTCACCCCGTCGAGGCGGACATCGGCGGCGCGGCTGCCGTCGATCAGCCGGTAGTTGGTGCGGTTGAGCCCGGCGCTGTCGGCGGCCACCGCGAACAGGCCAAGCTCCCCCCCCTCGAGGCGGGCGCCGACCACCAGCAGGCCGGCGTTGTGGCCGCCGAACACCAGGTGTTTGGTCCCCTCCAGGCGCCAGCCGTCGCCCGCCGCGGTGGCGGTGGTGGCCAGGGGGGTGTCGAACTCGCAGCGGCCGCCGCCTTCGATATGGGCGAGGGCGGCGAACAGCTCACCTCCGGCGATGCGTGCCAGCAGGCTGTCGGCGTGGGGGCTGGTGGCGCTGGCCAGCAGGCTGCCACAGAGGACACTGGTGTCCACCACAGGTTCGATCACCAGGCCCCGGGCCAGCTGCTCCGTCAGCAGGGCCAGCTCGACCACCCCCCAGTCGAGGCCGCCGGCCCGCTCCGGGAGGGTCAGGGCCAGCCAGCCAAGATTGGCGAAGTTCCGCCAGTGCTCCCGGCTGAAGCCGTCGTCGCCGCGGCTGGTCTGGCGGCGCTGTTCCAGGTCGCAGTTGTCGCGCACATAGCGGGCCGCGGCATCCACCAGCATGCGCTGTTCGTCGTTGAGGGCAAAATCCATGGTCGTTTCCCCGGGCTAGAGGCCGAAGGCCACTTTGGCGATGATGTTTTTCTGCACCTCCATGGCGCCGCCAAAAATGGTGCAGGCGCGCAGGTAGAGCAGGTCGGCGGTGACCCCGGCGGTGTGCAGGGGCCACAGGGGGTCGTCCCCGGTGTGGGCGAAGCCCTCCGCGCAGGTGTACAGGCGCAGGCCCCGGGGGCCGAGGGCGCTGAAGGCCAGTTCACTGAGTTTCTGTTGCAGGGTGGAGCCGCGCACCTTGAGCACCGAGGCGCAGGCGGCGACGGGGAAGTTGGAGGGCGCTTCAAGCAGCACCCGCAGCACCGCCCAGTCGAGGGCCTCCACCTCCAGGTGGAGCTGGGTTAGCTGGTGGCGGAACCCCCTGTCCTCCAGCAGTGGGCGGCCGTCTTTCAGTTCAGTGGCGGCGATGGTGCGGATGCGCATCAGGTCGGCGTGGGCCTTTTCGATGTCGGCGCTGGAGGTGCGCTCGTTGCCGAGCAGGAACTTGGCCTGATCCCAGCCGCTGCCGGGGGCGCCGAGCATGGCGCTTTTCGGCACCCGCACATTGTCGAGGAAGACCTCGCAGTTGGCGTAGTCGCCATTGATGGTCTCGAAGGCGCGCACCGTGACCCCGGGGGTGTCGAGGGGAAACAGGAACATGGAAATGCCGGCCTGGGGTTTGACGGCGGGGTCGGTGCGGCACAGGAAGAAACCCATGTTGGAAAAATTGCACTCCGAGGTCCACAGTTTCTGGCCGTTGATCACGTACTCGTCACCGTCCAGTACCGCGCTGGTGCGCAGGGACACCAGGTCGGAGCCGGCCTGGGGCTCCGAGAAGCCCTGGCCCCAGAATTCCTCGCCCTTGAGGATGGGGGGCAGATAGCGGGCCTTCTGCTCGGGGGTGCCGAAGGTGTAGATCACCGGGCCGATCAGGCGCAAACCCTGCCAGCGCAGCTCCGGGGCGCCGGCGGCCCGGCACTCCATCTCGAAGATATGGCGCTGGATGGGGGACCAGCCGGTGCCGCCGTACGCCTCCGGCCAGGCGGGGGCCACCCAACCCTTTTTGTAGAGGGTGCGGTTCCACCAGCGGCGGTCGTCCTCGTTGGGGGGGTGCATGCCGATACGGGAGCGGCGAATGACGTCCTCCCCCAGGGTCTCCCGGAGGAAGGCCCTGACCTCGGCGCGGAAGTCGTCCAGTTGTGGGTCCAGTTTCAGATTCACCTCGATTCCTCGCGCTGTGATTCCCGGGGGAATGGCTTGTTGGGATCCGGCAGTTGCGGTTGCCGTTGCGGATTGTGGCTGTCGGTCTCACAAAACTAACTATAAGTCAGTTTTATTCTACACAGGCCGCCCTGGGCTGTCGATGGTTTCTGCAAAGGAATTTGCGGGCTGCGGTGGGCGCCCGCGCCTTGACTCGCCGGTGAAAGTCATGCAAAGTCGCAAAAACTGTCATATAGTCAGTTATTGCCTCGGCGGTAGCGCCGTTGGGGGCCCGCCAACCCAGCCATGATAAAAATGAGGTCAGCTAACGTGAACACTGAACAAACCCTTCCCGCCATGGCCCTGGCCAGCGCCCGCACCTGGGGCCACCAGGTGGCGGTGATCGACGGCGAGGCCCACCTCAGCTTCCAGGGGGTTGCGGACATCATGGTCCAGGTGGCCCGGGGGTTGATCGCCCGGGGTGTGCAGCCGGGGGACCGGGTGGCCATCTGGGCGCCCAACGCCATTGCCTGGATTCCGGTGGCCCTGGGGGTTCAGGCCGCGGGCGCCTGGCTGGTGCCCCTCAACACCCGCCTGCTGGGGGAGGAGGCGGCCTATATCCTCGCCAAGACCGATGCCCGCGCCCTGTTCACGGTGCAGGATTTTCTCGGCGTCGACTACCAGGCCATGTTGATGGCCCAGGACCCCAACCTGCGGGCCCTCGGCGATGTCGTCCAGTTGCCCCTGCCCGGCGGGCTCGACAGCCCCGACCTGGCCCGGCTATTGGCGGACGGCAGCGCCGTGGAGGAGGGCGAGGTGCACAGGCGCATCGCCGCCCTCACGGGGGATGATATCTGTGACATCATGTTCACCTCCGGCACCACCAGCATGCCCAAGGGGGTGCTGCTGCGCCACGGCGCCAGTCTCGAAGCCTACCGGATTTTCAACCGTTCCTACGGCATGGCGGCCGGCTCACACTGCATCATCACCACCCCCTTTTTTCACTGCTTCGGCTACAAGGCCGGGTGGATGATGGCCCTCGACCACGGCGCCGTCAGCCACCCCGTGGCGGTGTTCGACGGCCGCACCGCCCTGGCGATGATCCAGCGGGAGGGCATCACCCACATGGGTGGTTCGCCCACCATGTTCCAGGCGATGCTCGACGACCCCGAGCGGGACAGCTACGATCTGTCGAGCCTGGATTCGGTGGTGATTTCCGCCACCACTGTGCCCGAACACCTGGTCCACCGGGTTCGCGATGAGCTGGGGGTGGAGTACGCCATCACCGGCTACGGTCTCACCGAGAACCACGGCTTTGTGTCGGTCAACCGCCGCGGCGACGCACCACACCTGATCGCCACCACCGCCGGGCGGGTCATCGACGAGATCGAGGCGGTGGTGGTGGATGACGACGGCGATGAGGTGGAGCCCCAGGAACAGGGGGAGCTTTGGGTTAAGGGATTTATGGTCACCCCCGGTTACTACGACGACCCCGAGGCCACCGCCGCCGCCATCAGCGATGGCTGGCTGCACACCGGGGATATCGTCACCATGAACGAGGACCGCTACCTGCGCATCACCGACCGCAAGAAGGACATCTACATCATGGGCGGCTTCAATGTCGCCCCGGCGGAGGTGGAGAACGTCATTGCGAAAATGGAGGGTGTCGCCCAGGTGGCGGTGGTGGGCGCCCCGGACCCGCGCTTTGGCGAGGTGGGCGCCGCTTTCGTGATCCCCAGGGTCGCGGGTGTCTTGAGTGGGGAGGAGGTGATCGACCACTGCCGGCGCCGTCTGGCCAACTACAAGGTGCCCCGCCATGTGATTTTTGTCGATGCCTTCCCCCTCAATGCCATGGGCAAGGTGCTCAAGCGGGATCTGCGGGACAGGATCAGAGAGGAGCAGGTTGGCGCCTGATGGTCTGCAGCAGGGCAGATTTTTGCTCCTGCAAAGTCGGCCCTGCACCGCTTGTTAACCCGACGATGATTCATGCCGGGTTAATAATCAGCACTGGAGCTGCGAACCGCCGAAGCGGGCACCTTCAGCCAGAACACGCCGTGAATCCATCCCTGGAGGCTCGACATCGGCATCCCTGCCGATGACGGTTCTGGCTGAAGGTGCCTGCTTCGGCTGACAATCGTGCTCCTTGAAGATGTGCTGAATAGTTACGCGGTGACAAAGCAAAGCGTTGTGTACAGCCGAACGCCAGCAAGCTGTGCCTGTGGGCCGGACCCCGAAAGGAGTATCCATGGCGCGCCGCGAAAATCCGGCATCCCCACCCCTGCCTTATAGTGTCGCTGGGCTTACCTCAGCGCCATCACCCAGGGATCAGTTCAGGGCGGCCCGACAGGTACCTGACCCTTACTGCTGCGCAAATACATCCTCCCGATGGCAGCTGTCGATCGCCACCTGGCGCATACCATCCCGGTGTTCCGCCAGGTGCTCCAGGTAGTAGCCCGCGGTTTTCAGGATCATTTCCGGATTCACCGCATCGGGTTTGATCCTGGCCGGCACCCCCACCGCCAGGGCTCGGGGGGGCACCTCGGTGCCGGCGGCCACCATGGCGCCGGCGCCCACCAGGCTGCCGCTGCGGCAGATCGCCCGCTCCAGGACCACCGCATTGGAACCCACCAACACCCGATCTTCGATGGTGCAGCCCTCCAGGTGTACCAGGTGGCCGATCACGCAGTCGGCGCCCACCCTGGTCATATTCACCGGCTGGGTGTGGATCACGGTGCCGTCCTGGATGGAGGTGCGGGCGCCGATGCGCACCGGGCTGTTGTCGGCGCGGATCACCGCACAGGGCCAGATACTGGCGTACTCGTCCACCCAAACGTCGCCGATCAGCACGGCGTCGGGGTGAATCCAGGCGGTGGGGTGAATGCGGGGGCGCTTGTCCCCCAGGGCGTAGACTGGCATGGCGGGTGATTCCTCTCAAAAGGGCGTAACTTACCACGAAGGGGGTGTCGCTGCCGCAGCGGTGCCAAAAACAAAAGCCCCGGCCGCCGGGGCCGGGGCGCTGCCGGGCCCTGGCTGGTCAGCGCGGGGCGATGCCGAGGATGGTCACCGCGCCCACCGCGGTGGGGCCACCGATATTGTGGGCGAGGGCGGTTCTGGCACCGTCCACCTGGTTGCTGGACTCACCCCGCAACTGCTCGAACAGCTCCACGCACTGGGCCACGCCGGTGGCCCCGGGGGGATGGCCCTTGGCCTTGAGGCCGCCACTGGGGTTGACCGGGATGCGGCCGCCCACATAGTGGTCGCGGGCTTCCACCAGCTTGTGGGCCTCGAAGCGGGGGGCGAAGCCCAGGTCCTCGTAGGTGATCAGTTCAACGCCGGTGAAGCAGTCGTGAACCTCCGCCACATCGATGTCCGCGGGGCTGATGCCGGCCATGGCGTAGGCTGCCCGGGCCGCCTTGACGGTGGCGGGGAAGGTGGTCATGTCCACCTTGTGCTGGTGCATGACCCGGTCCAGGCCCAGGCCAAAGCCATTGATCCACACCGGTTTGTCGGTGTAGCGGTCGACCCGGTCCTCGGCCACCAGCAGCAGGGCGGCGGCGCCGTCGGACTGGGGGGTGCAGTCGTACAGGCCAAAGGGGTCCACCACGATGGGCGCCGCGAGGGCCTGCTCGACGGTGATGGCCTGGCGCAGCTGGGCCTTGGGATTGCTGAGGCCGTGGTGGTGATTCTTCACCGCGATCATCGCCAGGTGCTCCCGGGTCGCCGGGGCCTCGTGCAGATAGCGGCTGACATGGAGGGCGAAGTTGGCCGGTGCCACCAGCCCCAGGGGGAAGTCCCAGGCCTGGTCCCGGGTGACGCTCATCCAGTCCCAGAAGGTGGTGCGCGCCGAGGTCTCCCGCACCTTGTCGGCGCCCACCACCAGGGCCACATCCACATAGCCGGAGGCGACCGCGAAGAGGGCGTTGCGGATCGCGTCCTGGCCGGTGGCACAGGCGTTTTCCACCCGGCTCACGGGGATCTCGAGGAGGCCGCAGGAATCGGCGAGGATGCCGGCGGGGAAGCCGTCGGTGGCGCTCAACTCGCCAAACCAGGCGGCCTGGATGTCGGCCCGGTCGAGGCCTTTGTCCACATGGGCGGCCACCTCGCTGACGGCCATGGGCACCAGATCCTTGATGCCGAGGTGGAAGTGTTCTCCGAAAGCGGTCATGCCCGCGCCGACAATGGCGACTCTTCTCATGATCAATTCTCCACGCTGGGGGTTGTGGTGGCAGGGGCAAAGGCATAGCCGTAGTCGGGGACACCGCTGCGCAGGGCAATGCGGCGGAACACCAAGGTGCCGCGGCCGCCAATGGCCACCGCCCCCGGCAGGCTGTCGGTGACGGTGACCAACACCCGCACGTCGGTGCCGTCCAGCTGCACCAGGGCCAGGGAGTAGGGGGTCTTGAGGCCCGGCACCGGCACATGGATGGTGGCGGCGGTGTAGATCTCGCCGCTGCGGGGCAGGGGGCTCAGCTGCCAGTCACCCTCGGCACCACAGTTCAGGCAGCGGTGGCGGGGTGGCATGGCGAGGGTGGCGCAGCTGTTGCAGCGGCCGGCCTGCCAGCGCAGCTTGGCGTCGAAGGCCCGGTCGTAGGCGGCCAGGGAAATCTTCAGCGGGCTGCCCGGGTTGTCGGTTTGCTTGGCGGGGGGCTGGGCCGGCGGTTCGCGGCGGTGGACCGCCGCCGCGGCGTTCAGCTCGGCCACCGCCAGGGTGCCCTGGTCGGCGGCCGCCACCAGGCCGGTGGCGCCGGCGTCGCAGAGGGCGGCGAGGGCGAAAAAGGGGCTGGCCGCACCCCGGCACGGCAGGGCGGCCGGTGGCGCCGCGCAAAAGCCCTTGGCCTCGCTGGCGCTGACCCCGGCAATGGCCAGGGGTTTGCCATCGAGGGCCGCGGCGTCGAGGGCGGCGCGCAGTCCGCGCTCCCGCATCAGGCGGGCATCGTCGTCCTGGCCCAGGCTGCCGTCCAGCTGGCGGGTGCGCTGGGGCAGGCTGCGCTGGATGCGGGTGCGCAGACTGAGCACCTGAGCCTCGCCCACCAGGAGGGCGCCGGCGGCGGCACCGTCCTCCAGGTCGACCCCGATCACCAGAGTGCCGGGGACGGCACAGGCGGCGGCGTCCAGGGCCGCGGCGGCGCCACCGAGGCGCTCGCTGACATCGGTGGTGGCGGCCAGGCCGAGACCGGCGCAGAGCACCGCGGCGCTGCCGCCATCAATCAGGGCGGGCTGGCGGGTGACCAGTACCACCCGCTGGCAGCTGGCGCCGGCGAGGGCATCCAGGCCACAGCTGACCGCCAGGGTTACGGTGTCTTCGTCGCTGCCGGCAAGGCGCAGCCCCCGGCCATTGGCCCAGGGGGGCAGGTAGGTGGAAATTCGGGTTGTGTTCATGGCTGATATCCACAGGGTGGGTGGTACAAGCCGGCGGCGGGCCGCCGGTACAAAGGAGGTGGAAGTCGGTCAGCGTTTGACCAGCTGGATCTCGGATTTGTCCAGGTCCCAGGTGTTGGCGGTGATGCCCTCGTCCCGCAGCTGGTATTTGAGGACCCGGCCCACCGGGTTCTTGGGCAGTTCGTCACGGAATTCGATAAACCGGGGAATGCAGAAGTAGGGCAGCCGCTCGATGGACCAGCGGCACAGCTCCTCCTCGCTGAGGGCGGCGCCTTGCCTCAGGGTACAGGTAACCTTGACGTCGTCCTCCATGTCGGCGAGCACGGCGTGTACTGCCACCTCCTGGATGGCCGGGTGGCCGCGGAAGGTGGCTTCCAGTTCCATGGAGGAGATGTTCTCGCCCCGGCGGCGCAGGTAGTCCTTCTTGCGGTCCTTGAAGTAGAACCAGCCGTTGGCGTCGAACATGCCCACATCGCCGGTGTGGAACCACTGGTTGCGCATCACTTTCAGGGTGTCGGCGGGGCGCCGCCAGTAGCCCTCGAACATCACATGGGGCTTCACCGGGCGGACGATGATTTCCCCGGGGGTGCCGGGGGGGACTTCGTTGTCGTCTTCGTCGACGATGCGCACATCGAAGTCCGGGTCCACCCGGCCGGAGGATTCCGGTGGCCGCTCCTCATCCACGTAACAGCTGGTGACCAGGGCGCATTCGGTGAGGCCAAAGCCGATGGCGCCGCCCATCTTGGGGGCGAAGCGCTTGTTCCAGATGTCCAGCAAGGGCTGGGGGAAGGGGGCGCCGGCGGCCACCCGCAGCTGGCCGTAACAGCGCTTCATGGCCTCGTTGTCCGGCGCCTGGGCGAGGAGGGCGATCATGGACGACAGGATCTGGGTCACGGTGGCGCCGGTGCGCTCGATTTCCGGCCAGAAGTTGGATACCGAGAAGCGCGGGAAAATGGCCGCCCGGGCCCCCACCATCAGGGAGGACAACAGGGTGGCGGTATACATATTCATGTGGAAACCGGGCAGTGGTGTCCACACCACGTCGTCCTCGGTGTAGTAAAGGTAGGTGGCCAGCTGGCGGGCCATGTTGCACACATAGTTCTGGCTGACCATGCAGCCCTTGGAGGGGCCGGTGGTGCCGGCGGTGTAGATGAGCATGCCGAGGTCGGCAGGTTTGCTGGCGTCGGCAAACTCGGAACTGCCATCCAGGTAGGTGTCGTCCAGAGCCTGGGCCTTGAGTTTGGCGGGCTTGGCGGCGGGCAGGTCGCCCTTGTGGAGCAGGGTTCTGGCGTCGGGCAGGCCGTCCTCCACCTCGATGACTCGCGCCAGATACTCCTTCTCGGCGACGATCACCGGCGCCGCGCAATCCGCCAGCTGGTGGCGCAGGAATTCCCCCTTGTAGGCGGTGTTGAGGGGCACATGGATGGCGCCGATGCGGGCGCAGGCGAACAACAGCAGGATCTGCTCGATGGAGTTGTCGAGCACCGAGGCCACGCATTCGCCGGGGGCCGCCCCCGCCGCCGCCAGGCCGCGGGCCAGGGCCTCGCTGCGCGCCTTGATATAGCCCAGGCTGTACTTGTCGCCGGAGAAATCCAGGAAGTCGAAATCCAGGCCGCGCATGGCAATGGCGTTGTCGAGTACCTGGGTGACTGTGGTTTGTTGGCCTCGGGACCAGCCTGGTTGTGCCATGTCGATTTACCTCGTTATAGGGTTTTGGGGTAGCACCCCGGGCAGTGATTTGCAAATAGCTGATAAGATGTCAGCTATTTCATTATTACTGAAAACGTCCACGCTGCCAATAGCCAGGTGAATATTGGCCGCTGAGCAACCCGGGACCAACTGTTCAGCAGTTGTGGGCCGCCACTGACCGGCGGCAGGTTGGTTTGGGGTCGGCAATTGATGGGGCGCAAGAGGGATCATCGCATCAGCTGGCGTTTTGTCAGTTTTCTGCCCAAGCCTCTTGCATCGGCTGTCGCGAATAGGTAATGTTGGCGCGGAACTGACGGATAGTTATTTATTCCGCGGTGAACAGAAGACAAAAATTCTAACGATTTGGGAGAACTGCTATGAGCGTGCAAATTCGTTTTTCAAAAACCGCACTGGCGATTGCTGTCGCCATCCTACCCTCAACCTCATTTGCTCAGGCAGTGCTTGAGGAGATCGTGGTCACCGCCCAGAAGCGGGAGCAACGCCTGGAGGATGTTCCCATCTCCCTGGATGTGCTGGGCGCCCAGGAGTTGGGGGCCCGGGCCATTTCCGACACTCAGGATCTCGCCCTGGCGTCGCCGTCACTGAACTTCCAGAGCGGCTTTGGCCCCACCAGCTACAATATCGCCATCCGCGGCATCGGCACCATGGCCCTGGAGGGCGGTATCCAGCCCAGCATCTCCTTCGTGGTCGATGGGGTTCCCCTGTCGCGGGTCGCCGAGTTCATCGCCGATCTCGGCGATGTGGAGCGGGTGGAAATTCTCCGCGGCCCCCAGGGCACCCTTTACGGCCGCAACTCCACCGGCGGTGCCATCAACCTGGTGCGCGCCCTGCCCGCCGATGAATTCGAGGGCTATGCGGAGCAGACCCTCACCGACGACGATGAGGCCACCACCCGATTGATGGTCACCGGCCCCCTGTCGGACACTGTGCGGGGGCGCCTCTCCGGCTTCTACAAGGACCGGGATCCCCATGTGAAAAATATCTTCCCCGGCGCCAGCGACCTCGGCGGTGAGGAGACCAAGGCGCTGCTGGGCAAGCTGGATATCGACATCAGTGACTCGGTGAATCTGCTGCTCACCGCCGACTGGCGGGATACCAAAACCGGCGAGGGTTTCCAGGTGATGCGCGCTGTGGAAACCGACCCCACCAACGGCGGCATACCCACCATCACCCAATTGGGGCAGTCGCGGATTCTGGCCATGGGCAATGGTGACGCCGCCCTGGGCAATCGCATTCTCAACGACCCCTTTGTGGCCAATATGAGCCATCCCACGGTCACCAATATCGAGAATTATGGCCTGGCGGCGGACTTCACCGTGGCGCTCTCCGACGATCTCACCCTGAAATCCATTACCTCGGTGCGCAGTTTCGACAGCGACACCATCGTCGATGTGGACGTGGGGCCCGCCACTGGTGTCAGCAACCCCTTTATGCAGCCCGCCGTTGGCCTGATCAGCTCCAACTACGCCAAACAGTCCGGGCCACCGGTAAAGAACAACCAGGATGACTTCACCCAGGAGTTCCGTCTGGAGGGGTCCAGAGACCGTCTGGACTGGATCGCCGGCCTGTTCTACGCCCAGCACGAGGAGGAAACCATCTCCGAGATTCCGGTGTTGGCGCGCAGCGCCGCCATTCCCGGCGGGGTTGGCGTCTCCTTCGACCCCCGGGACGGCAGCGCCGAGTGGACCACGGCGGCGGCGTTCGCCGACGGCACCTTTCAGCTCACTGATGCGGTGAATCTGTTTGCCGGCCTGCGCTGGACCGTTGAGGATATGGACGTCAAGGTTGACCGCCAATCCTATCTGGCACCCCTGGCCTTTGGCGGCGTCCAGTCCATCACCGCGGATTTCACCACCATTACCACCACGCCAGTGCTGATTCCCGTCGCCCCCGGGGTAATGTTGCCCCAGGTGATCCCCACCGCCAATGTGGTGTTTGACCGCAGCGACAGGTCCGAGGACTGGAGCGGCCGTATCGGCATGGGCTGGGATGTAACCGACAAGACCAACGCCTATATCTCCGCATCCAAGGGCTATGTGGGTGCCGGCGCCAACTACTCCCGCACCAGCAGGTTCGACAATTCGGTGATCGACCCCTCGGTCACCTATGCCTACGAAATCGGCTTCAAGTCGCGACTGCTGGACGACCGCATGTCCGTCAACGCCGCGCTCTTCACCCAGGAGGTTCAGGATCTGCAGGTCTCCGCCTTGATCCCCCCCTCCATCCAGTCGGAAACCTTCAATGCCGGCAATCTGGATACCCGCGGCCTCGAGCTGAATGTGACCTGGGCGGCTACCGACCTGCTTACGCTGGACGCCAGCGCCGTGTGGCTCGATACCGAGATCAAGGATTTGCTGCAGCCCTGCTATTCCTTCCAGCCCACGGCCGCCGGCTGCAATATCAATGTGGACAACAACCCGGCCAGCGGCAACCTGCAGGGCTTCGACCAGCAGGATGTATCGGGCAACAGCATGATCATGGCCCCGGACCTCAGCTACAACCTGTCGGCCCGGCTGGATCTGCCCCTGGATACCATGCCCTTCGATGCCTATGTCATGGCGGTGTACAGCTGGCAGGACGAGTTCAACTACAACCTGAACTACGACCCCCTCACCGAGCAGGACAGCTATGGCCTGGTGGATGTTTTCATCGGCATCGAGGACAAGGAAGGCCGGTATCAGGTCACCCTGTTCGGCAAGAACGTCGGCGACGAGTACTACGACTCCATGCTCAGCGCAGCCTTTGGCAACCAGGCCCGTCTGCTGGGCAGGACACCCCGCGGTGCCCAGGCCTACTACGGCCTCAAGGCCAGGTTCAATTTCTGAGTTGTGCCAACCTGTACAAGCCCGGGCAACCGGGCTTTTTTCTGTACCCAATTCGACGTTTTATAAGGAATCCCCATGAATATTCCCCAAGGCTACAGTTACCAGCCGTCCCCCAGCAGCTTTATCAACCATATCGGTCAGGTCTTCCAGAAGGAGGTGGCCGGCGCTGAAGGCGAGGCCGAGCACTGGGTGGCGATGTGGATTGAGGACCACCATGTCAACACCTGGGGCCTGTGCCATGGCGGCGTAATGGCGAGTTTCGCCGAGATGGGCACCGCGGCCGCCGCCTGGGTGCCGGGCGGGCCCCCGGTGGTGGGTATCGAAATGAGTATGCAGTTTATCAAGGCCCCCAAGCTGGGCCAGCTGCTGGAGGTGTGTGGCACCTGCACCCGTCGCACCCGCAGCATCGTGTTCACCAGCTGCAGGGCCTATGCCGACGGCGAGCTGGTATTCACCGCCACCTCGGTGCAGAAGGTCATAGCAGCGGCCCCGGGTTAATGGACACAGGTGTCGGCCAAGGCGCCCCGCGGTTTGTCCGTGGGCGAGGAGGGGTAGCAGGACGGGGGTAGGGCGCAGCGGCTTGCGGGGCCGGTTGCTGTGCCACCCTTGACGCCCAAGCGGTGGCACCTATGGGGGAGGTGGAGGCTCAGGCGATCCAGATTCCACCACCTGCCCGACCTTGGTCAACCCCGCTTTTTATTTTCCGCGGTCATCTCCGCCAGGCCGGCCATCACCACCTGGCCCCCCACCACCCAGGCGTTGGCGTGACCGAGGGCGTGCATGTCGTAGGCGGATTGCAGGGCCAGGCTCTGGCCCTGGGCGTCCAGGGCCTGATTGACGGTACGCTTGGCCATCATCAGGGCGTGGGGGTGCTTGCTGGCGATGCGGGTGGCCAGTTCCAGGGCCTGGGTCTCCAGCTCATCCACGGGCACCACCCGGTTGACCATGCCCAGGCGATGGGCCTCGTGGGCGTCGATAAAGTCGCCGGTGAACAGCAGTTCCTTGGCCTTGCGGTGGCCGAACTCCCAGGTGTGAGCCTGGTACTCCACACCGCCTATGCCCATATGGATCACCGGGTCGCCGAACTTGGCGTTGTCGGCGGCGATGATCAGATCGCAGGGCCAGGCCAGCATCAGGCCGGCGGCGATACAGGCGCCCTGGACGGCGGCGATGGTGGGCTTGGGCAGGTCGCGCCATTTGCGGGAATAGCCGAAGTAGTGCTTGAGCTCCCACTGGTACATGCGCATCAGGCCGGTGCTGTCGACATCGTCGAACATGGAGGACCAGGGTTCGCTGGCCGTCACTTCGGGGCTGATATCGTGGCCGGACGAAAAGTGCTTGCCCCGCCCCATCAGGACGATGGCGCCCACTTTGTCGTCGGCGACGGCGCGGTCGAAGGCCTCGTCCAGTTCCTTGAGCAGGGCGGCATTCTGGGCGTTGCGCTGCTCGGGGCGGTTGAGGGTGACGACGGCGACGCGGCCGCGCAGTTCATACTCCACTAGACTCATGCTGATTCCTCATCGGTGGTTGGTGGCGAAGTCGATCACCGGCAGATAAAAGGTGGTGGTTCGGGGCGGCGCTGCCGCACCCGGCCGCAGCCCAGTCTATTAAAAAAATAACGAAGTGTCAGCTATAATTTGATCTGAGCCAATTGCTGACGGTGTCTCAGTATCACTGACAACGGCTGTGGTGTACCATTGCCGGCTCCACGAACTTCCCCGAACAGACAGCCAAGACCCTGTATTGCCATGAAAAATGAAATCAACAGCAACAAGCACGGCCAGGCATTGGGCACCAAAGGCCACGCCACTCGCAAGCGCCTGCTGGATGCCGCCGAGCGCCTTCTGGCTATCAAATCGCCAGTGGAGCTGACCGCGGTGGCCATTGCCAAGGAGGCCAAGACCTCGTCGGCCACCTTCTATATGTATTTTGACGACGTGCAGGACATTCTGTTTGCCCTGAGCCTGGTGGCCGGTGCCGAGGTGGTATCGGCCATTCAGAAGCTGGACAGTTCCAGCCGCACCGGCAGTGCCGAGGAGCGCGCCACGGAATTGGTCACCGTATTCAACAAGGTGTGGAGCAAACACCGCCATGTACTGCGCTATCGCAACATGGAATCGGACCGCCGCGACGACACCTTCGACAAACTGCGCATCGAGGCCTACGAGCGGGAGCTGGGGATTCTGGTGAAATGGATCCAGGGTGAGGAGGGGGCGGAGACCGGCGTCAGCTATGGCGACTGCTACGCCCTGGCGTCGGTGCTGCACGCCTCCCTGGAGCGCTTGGCTTCCGTGGACCCGGTGATCGTCCGCAAGGGGGTTGGCATGAAACGCCTGGTGGCTGCCCAGGCGCGAATCATTGCCCAGGTGATCACCGATTCCCCCAGCTGGGGGCGCCTGCCCATCGGCAAGGCCTGACAGGCAAGGGTGCGGCCCCAGCTCAATCCCGAGTCTGGCGGGCCGCCAGTGGACAACCACCCCATGGGATTTTTGCCGTGGCTCCAGGCAAAGGCCTGGAGTCTCCTGTCGCTTTCTGCTAGTGTCGCCAATAACTGACTATAGATCAGCTATCGGCGGTGTCCAGGTTTGCCCTGGCGAACATGACTACAGAGAGGGAGGCTTGACCATGTCGGCTGCGATCACCCATATTTCCCGGCTGTGGCCCCTGCTCGATGCCAGGGTTGCGCGCACCCCCAACGCCCCCTTTGTCATCGACGGCGCCACAGGTCGCAGCCACAGCTTTGCCGCCGTCAGGGGGCGGGCGGAGGCCCTTGCCGCACAGCTGTTCGTTGCCGGGGTGCGCCCCGGGGATGTGGTGGCCTGGCAGCTCCCCACCCGCCTGGACACCCTGGTGCTGAGCCTGGCCCTGGCCCGCCTGGATGTTATCCAGAATCCGGTTTTACATCTCTACCGGGAGCGGGAATTGACGGCTCTGCTCAGCCAGAGCAGACCCCGCTGGCTGGTGGTGCCCGGTGCCGAGCCCGCCTGCGACTACCCCGCCCTGGCCGCCCGGGTGGCGCCGGAGGTTGGCGCCCAGGTGCTGGTGTTGGGTGACCCCCTCCCCGACAGCCATCTGGGGGTGTTGCCAGCGGTCCCCACAGCGGCCCGCGACCACGGCTGGATCTACTGCACCTCGGGTACCACCTCGATGCCCAAGGGCGTCATCCATACAGACGCCAGTCTCATCGCCGGTGGCCTGGCCCTCGCCGATGCCATCGACCTGCACGGCGGCGACCTGGGTGCCATCGCTTTTCCCTTCGCCCATATCGGCGGCAGCATGTACCTGGTGATGCTGCTCGCCCTGGGTATTCCGGCCCTGCTGCTGGAGCGCTTTGTGCCCGCCGAGGCGGCCGCCCTTATGACCACCCACGGGGTCACCGTGGCGGGGGGCAGCACCGCCCATTACCAGGCCTTTCTCGACCTCCAGCGTCAGCACCCGGGTACCCCTGTGTTGCCCGGGGTGCGCATGTTTGTCGGCGGCGGCGCCAGCAAGCCGGCCCAGCTCTATTACGCTGTGCTCCGGGAGATGGGCATTCCCATTATCCACAGCTACGGCATGACCGAGTCCGCCATGGTGGCCTCCAACCGGGCGGGGGACGACGATCAGGCCCTGGCCCACAGCGACGGCCGGCCGGTGGCCGGTATGGAGATCCGCCTGGTCACCGGCGACGGCAACCCCGCCGCCCCTGGCGAGGAGGGCGAAATACAGATTCGCGGCACCTGTCTGTGCCGGGGCTACCTGGACGTCAGCCAGACCCGGGCCGCCTTTACCGCAGATGGCTACTTCCGCACCGGCGACCTGGGCCGCCTGGATACCCGCGGCTACCTCAGCCTCACCGGCCGCCTCAAGGACATCATCATCCGCAAGGGGGAGAATATCTCGGCGCGGGAGATCGAGGAGCTGTTGCTGCTCCACCCGGCGGTGGCCGAGGCGGCGGTGATCGGCCTGCCCGATGCCAGCCGCGGCGAGCGGGTCTGTGCGGTGGTGGTGCCCAGGGGCGCGGCGCCGGACCTGGGCGAGTTCTGCGACTTTCTCCGGGGACAGGGTTTGATCAAGCAAAAACTGCCAGAGCAGTTGGAGGTGGTGGCTTGCCTGCCCCGCAGCGAGGCCCTGGGCAAGGTGGCCAAGCAGGAGCTGCGGGCCCGCTTCGCCGGCTGAGGACTTGATCCGACGCAAGAAAAGCCATTGCCCAGGGGCGGCAAATGGTGTATCGTCCAAGTAAATAAATGACATATAGTCAGTTATTGGCGGGGATATCCAGTGCGGTATGCAGCTCTTCCACAGTCTGCGGCCGCGGTGGATTGACCCGCCAACCGGGCGCGGTGCTGCAACCGCCTGCGCCCCAGGGGCGACCGGTAGCACCATCTCCGGTCACAGCTATCCATCCCTCAACAGGGCGGTGTGCGGCCAGCGCGACACCGCATCAGGAGATGAACATGAGCAATGCCGCAGTGAAACTTGCCACCGAAGCGGGCATCGATTTTCCCGTCTACGATGCCGACCACCACTATTACGAGCCGCCGGAAGCCTTCCTCAAACACCTGCCCAAGCAGTTCCGCAAGGATTTCCAGTACGTCCAGGTCAACGGCCGCGACAAGCTGGTGATCAACGGCATGCTGTCGGACTACATCCCCAATCCCACCTTCAGCGTGGTGGCGGCGCCGGGCTCCCACGAGGACTGGTACCGGGGGCGGAACCCCGAAGGGCTGTCGATCCGGGAGATGAGCGGCGCACCCGTCGCCACCCGCCCCGAATTCCACGACGGCGCCGCCCACCTGAAAATGATGGACGACGCCGGTATTCACGCCGCCATCATCCTGCCCACCCTGGCCTCGGTGATCGAGGAGCGCCTGGAGGACAAGCCGGAGACCATCCAGGCCCTGTTCCACGCTCTCAACATGTGGGTTGCCGAGACCTACGGCTTTGGCAATGGCCGCCAGCACCCCACCGGGGCCGTGAACCTCTCCGATGTGGACGGCGCCTGCCGGGAACTCGATTTCCTGATCGAGGCCGGTGCCCGCTCGGTGCTGATTCGCCCGGCCCCGGTGGCCGGCCTGCGGGGCAGTCGCTCCCACGGCTTTGCCGAGTTCGATCCCTTCTGGAAGAAAATCGAGGAAGCCGGGCTGTTTGTCATCCACCATGTCTCCGACTCCGGGTACAACCGCATCTACCGCTGGTGGACCGCTGGCGGCCAGGGTGAGTGGCGGCCCTTTGAAAAGGACCCCTTCAATGAGATTCTCGATCTCATGGGCCGGCCCATCGCCGACTCCCTGGCGGCCCTGGTCTGCCACGGGGTGTTCGACCGCTTCCCCGGGGTGCGGGTGGCGGTGATCGAGAACGGCTCCGCCTGGCTGGTGCCCCTGGTCGACCGCATGAAGTCCACCTACGCCAAGATGCCCAAATCCTTCCAGCGGGATCCGGTGGAAACCCTACGCGACCATGTGTTTATCTCGCCCTTCTACGAGGATCCCATCGACAAGATCGGTGAGCTCATGGGCTTCAACCGGGTGCTGTTCGGCAGCGACTGGCCCCATCCCGAGGGGCTCAAGACCCCGCTGGAGTACGTCAACGATATCGCCGGGCTGAGCTATGTCCAGAAGAAGCTCATCATGCACGACAATATGAAAGGGCTGCTGGAGGGCAAGCGGGACAGCGCCAGCTGAGTCCCCAGCGCCGCGGCGCCAGGTTCACCGGCCACCGGGGTGGCGGGGGAACCTGGCGCTTTTTTGTGGCGGGGATAACGTCAGGGGGGCGGGGCAGGGAGGGTCTTCACATGGCGATGGTGTAACCGCCGTTGACGGAGATCACCTGGCCGGTAATGTAGGAGGCGCCCTCGGAGAGCAGGAAACACACCGGCACCGCCACCTCGTCGGGCTTGGCGAAACGCTCGAGGACGATCTGCGCCATATAGGTGTCGTGGAAGCGCTCGCTGCGGGCCACTTCGGTCATCGCGGTCTCCACCATGCCGAAGCATACCGCATTGCTGCGGATCCCGAACTTGCCCCATTCCCGGGCCGCGCTCATGGCCATCCCGAACATGCCCGATTTGGCGGCGGCGT
>Ga0172382_10005962_pt1 | contig 17951 bp, 14 predicted proteins | sample Leawel138RmetaG_FD_122245 | JGI IMG/M metagenome (GOLD analysis project Ga0172382, IMG submission 122245) | Leachate microbial communities from a municipal landfill in Southern Ontario, Canada - Leachate well 138R metaG | ecosystem: Engineered > Solid waste > Landfill > Unclassified | place...
GCCAGGAGTTTCTTCTCCTTGGGTGTCCATGTGATCACCTCGGGAAACCACATCTGGCAACGGGAGGAGATCCTCCCGTTCATGCAGAAGGACAATCGTGTATTGCGTCCTGCGAACTACCCGCCGAAAGTACCCGGGCAAGGATTCGTGGTGGTCGAGATCTCGGGACGGAAAATCGCGGTGGTGAACCTTCAGGGACGTCACCAGATGACCCCGATCGATTGTCCGTTCCAGGTCGGCTCGTCGATTGTCGACAAGCTGCGCAAGCAGACCAACCTGATCCTTGTCGACTTTCATGCCGAACTCACCCAGGAAAAGGAGGCGATGGGATTGTTCCTTGATGGTCGTGTTTCTGCTGTCGTCGGAACCCATACCCACGTACAGACCGCAGATGAGAAGATCCTGCCCAAGGGGACTGCATACCTCACGGATCTTGGTCTCTGCGGTCCTTTGGATGGTGTCATCGGATCGGTTCCCTCGATAGCGATCAGACGTCAGATGACCCAGATTCCACTGAAGAATGAAATATTCGACGCACCCTCGCATCTGCAGGGAGTCGTCTGCTCGATCGACGGGGAAACGGGTAAGGCTCTCTCCATCGTTCGTGTCAGCGAGAGCTTCGGAGTGTGAGGCTCCACGCCATGAGTTCGCATCATGAGAAACTGAGCTTGCTTGAGTTGCTGTCCCGACAATATCCCGGCTATGGGAGGGAGCAGCTGAAGGCATTCGTGGATTGCCGGCAAGTTTCCATCGAAGGGGAAACCTGTACCGATGCACGATCTGTCTATCCGAGTGAAAGTACTGTCGATCTGCATATCCCGAAATATGTCTCGAGAGGCGGCCTGAAACTTGAACATGCACTTGCCGCCTGGCATCTCGATGTGAACGGCTTGATCATGCTCGATGCAGGATCCTCTACCGGAGGTTTCACCGATTGCCTGCTCCAGAACGGAGCGAAAGCTGTCCATGCCGTGGATGTCGGGTACAATCAACTCGATTACAAGTTGCGTACCGATGACCGGGTGATCGTGCATGAGCGACAGAACATCATGCTGGTCGAATCATTGGATCCTCGTCCCGATGCTGCGGTGGCGGACCTTTCCTTTCGGTCCATCACCGGGGCCGCCAGACATATCCTCTCACTCACCCGCAACGGCTGGTTGGTGAGCCTGGTCAAGCCGCAGTTCGAAGTTCCCAAAGGCTATGATGAATTCTCAGGCGTAGTGGATGACCGTGATCTCCTTCACCGTATCTTGACCGATGTGATTTCGTCGCTGAGGCAGGAGGGATTGGGTCTGTATGGATTGGAAGAGTCTCCGATCCAGGGAAAGAAAGGTAACCGCGAGTTCCTCGCGCTCCTCCGCTTCGACGGTGGCATGACGGTATCCGAGATCGCGCAAAGGATCGGGATCGTGGTGACTGCCTTCTGAGGATCACCACTCTTTGCCATCCACCAAAATGACCACATTCCGAAGACTGCCATCCGACAGGATCGTCCTTTTCAATTGGGTCCTCCTTCTGTCAAGCTCAGGATCCAAGGACATCTTGCCAAGGAACTCCTTCGTAAGATCCACGAATGCTATCCTGTTCGATACGCTCAAGCCGATCAGACGCGTATCGGAGGGAATGAAGGTGATCGCTCCCTCACGCAGCGCAGCACCGTCGGGGCCGCGAAGCAGTGCCTCGATCCGTGCATGACGGGAAAGCGTACCCTGGAAGGGAGTCTCGAAGACCTGGTACCGGTACGTTGCCGGATCAGCAGTAGGGACGGGGAACACCAAGGAAATGGTACGAGACAGACTGTCTGTCGAACCTTGTGAATCCCGATAGGAACTGATCAGCTCCCCCATTCCCGATTCGATGAACGCCTGCTTCATCCTGGGAAGGGAGACGGCGATGAGGATCACACTGATGACAATGACCGACAACCAAAGCCAGAGGAACAATCGGTGCGGCATTTTTCGGGAGCTCTCGTTCATGATCCCAGCATACACCACAACCGATATCCAATTCGAGTATCTATTTACATAGGGTTGAAAACCCCGTATGATACAGCCATCTATGAGAATCTTGAAGGGTATCGCAGCCTCCTCAGGCATCGGGATCGGTCGTGCTTTTCTTTATGTCCATGAAAAGCTCGTGATTCCTCATGTCTACATCCCCGCAGCGAAAATCAACGCTGAGAAGGAACGGTTCCAGCATGCCTTGGGTATGGTCGGTGGCGAGCTTGGCAACATGCTCGACGAATCTGCCGCAGAAGATCATCGGAAGATTCTCGAGACCCACTTGCTCATGCTCTCCGATCCCGAGTTCAACGTCATGGTGAAGAAGCGGATCGAATCCGATTCGATCTGTGCCGAGTGGGCTGTCGAAAGCATCCTCTCAAGTCTCATCGAGACGCTGGAGAAAGCTGATGATCCGGTCCTCCGTGAACGGGGTGCCGACCTCTACGACATCGGGTGGCGGGTCATCAGGCAGATGATGGGCAAGCGGAGGCCCGACCTTGCTGCGATCAATGAGGAAGTGGTCCTCGTCGCAGATACCTTGCTTCCCTCCGAGGCGCTCTCGCTCGACCACATGAACGTCAAGGCGATTGCCTTGGATGGCGGGGGGCGGACCAGCCACGTCGCGATTCTCGCGAGAGCCTTGCAGATTCCTACGGTCGTAGGACTCGGGAAGATCACCGGGAAGGTCAGCCCGGGCGATGAGATCATCGTCGACGGGAATCTCGGAGAGGTCGCCATCAGGCCGAGCAGCGCTTCGGCACACAAGATGCGGAATCGTTATGACCGATGGATGGAACACGAGAGGGAGTTGCAAGATCTCGCTGCCTTGGAAGCGGTCACCAAGGACGGACATCGGGTGGAGTTGAAGGCGAATATCGAGACGGTTGATGAAATCGATTCGGTACTGAAGCACGGAGCCGGAGGCGTCGGCCTGTTCCGTTCCGAGTTCCTCTTTCTCAAACCCGGAGGAGCCACCGAAGAGGAGCAGTTCACTGCCTACCGCGATGTGATCGAGAGGATGCACAAGTCAGGCTCGGTAACCATCAGGACCATAGATGTCGGTGGGGACAAGGTCATTCCGGGCATGGAGGGCCTCGGTGAGGAAAACCCGATTCTCGGGTGGCGGGCCGTGCGTTTCTGTCTCTCCAGGAAGGATATTTTCCGGACCCAATTGCGGGCGATGCTCCGTGCTTCCGCCTACGGCAAGCTGAAGATCATGTTTCCCATGATCAGCGGGCCGGAGGAGTTGGACAACGTCCTGTTGGTGTTGGACCAGGTGAAAGATGAGTGTCGGAGTACCGGCATTCCGTTCGATGAGGATGTCGAGGTGGGTACCATGATCGAGGTCCCCTCTGCAGCGCTCTGTGCCGATTTGCTTGCACCGAAGACCGACTTCTTCTCGATCGGGACGAATGACCTGATCCAGTACACCATTGCGGTCGACCGCGGCAATGACAAGATTGCCTATCTCTACCAGCCGTTCCACCCCGGAGTCCTGCGGCTGATCAGGTTGATCGTGGAGAAAGGACACCAAGCCGGCATTCCCGTTGCTATGTGCGGTGAGATGGCCGGAGATCCTCTTTCGACAGTATTGCTGTTGGGACTGGGGATCGACGAGTTCAGCATGAGTCCCCAGAGTTTGCTGGAGATCAAGAACATCATCCGTTCGATTACCCTTGCCGAGGCCAAGGAGTTGGTTGGCAAGGTGATGGAAATGAACTCGTATATACACATCGACACATATGTAAGGGAATGGATGCATGATAGATTCGGAGACTTTGTCACTACATGAGACAGGACTGCCTGTCATAGCGATCATCGGTCGGCCCAATGTCGGCAAATCGACGCTTTTCAATCGCTTGATCAAGAAACGGCGCGCAATCACGGATGCGACTCCCGGGGTTACCCGGGATCCCATCCCTGAGAGGTGGCTCTTGGGAAACCATCCTGTCCTTCTCGTGGACAGTGGTGGGGTGAAGCTCGACCAGGAGGGCTTGGATTTCCTGGTCACCAAGAAGAGTCTCGGCCTCTTGCAGGTGGCCGATGCGATCGTGTTGCTGATGGATTGCACGGAGGTCACTGCCGAGGATGAGATGCTCATCAGTGCACTCCGTCCCTACACAGAAAAGACGATCATCGCGGTAAACAAGGTGGATGATCCGGTACGCGACGATCTGGTCTGGGACTTTCACCGCTTCGGTTACCCGCGTGTCATCGGTGTCTCCTCAGCGCATGGGCTGGGCATCGATGTGCTCGAGGAACAGCTGCTCGAGATGTTGGATCTCGAGGAGGTACAAGATGCTCCGGAGGAGACCCATCGCGTCAGGATTGCGGTGCTTGGCAAGCCGAACACAGGAAAGTCGACCCTCACGAACCTGCTGACAGGCAAGGAAACCTCCATTGTCAGTGAGATTCCGGGGACGACCCGTGACGTCATCATGGGTGAATTTTCCTACAAGGGTACCGCATATACCATTCTCGATACCGCTGGCATCAGGCGCAAGAGCAAGGTCGAGGAGGATGTGGAGTACTACTCGGTCAACCGGGCCATCAAGACGATCGATGATGCTGATGTAGTCCTTCTGATGATCGATGTGACCACAGGCTTGGTTGAACAGGACAAGAAGATCGCACAACTGATCGTCCGCAGGGGCAAGGGAGTCGTGCTGGTGTTCAACAAGACCGACCTCCTCAGCGGGGTGGGAAACGAATTGCAGGCGATCAAGGACCGGGCACGGTTCCTCTTCCCCATACTTTCGTTTGCACCTATCGTCCCCATCAGCGCGAAAGATGGTCTCGACGTGGAGAAGTTGCTCGATTGCATCTGGTCCGTATGGAGACAGTTGACCAAGCGAGTCGAGACCGCGCAGCTGAACAACTTCCTGCGTGACTGGTCGGAGGCATATCAACCTCCGAGGGGAACGCAAGGTCACTTCAAGATCTACTATGGGACTCAGGTGAGTGCTCCTCCAGTCAGGTTCCTCTTCTTCGTCAACAGGAAGAAAGATTTCCCGCAAGGGTACCTGCAGTACCTGAAGAACTGCATCCGCCGCGACTTGGGATTCACCCAGATTCCCGTCGAGGTGGAACTGAAAGAGCGGAGGAGAAATTCTCCCGAGACACGTTTGTAATGAAAATACAGGTCGTGTGTTTTGATATAGATGGGACGTTGTACCCGAAGTGGGTCACCGACTGGAAGTTGGTCCGCTCCTTCTTTCCCTCTCCTGCGTTGGCGCTGCGGTATCAGCGGTTCCGCCAGGAGGTACGGAAAGAGGAGGGAGTCCTCACGGTCCCCCAGAACGAACAGGGTTTCCGAAGGCGTCAGGCCGAGTGGATCGCCGGTGAAGGGAAAAGTGACGCGTGTATCGAACGGATATGCGATCGTATCGAGCGGCAGTTTTATGCCTCATGGCGAAAATCATTCGCGCACCTGACTCCCTTTCCTCTCGTGCGGACCGTCCTTGAGGAGCTCAAAAGGCGTGGTGTCGTGGTGGCTGCGTTGTCCGATTTTCCCATAGAGGGAAAACTCAAAGCCCTGGGCGTGGAAGATTTGGTCGATTTTTCGGCATGTACCGAGCAATCGGGATACCTGAAGCCGCATCCTGCGCCGTTTCATCTGGTGTGCGATGTGTTGAAAGTGGATCCCGCTCACGTCCTCTATGTGGGGGACAGCTGTCGGAAGGACATGGTCGGAGCGGCAAGGGTCGGAATGCGTAGCTGCTTGATCGCACCGAAGGCAAAGGATCAGTCGAAGCGATCTCGCCTCCATCAGGAGTGTCCGGAAGCGAATGCGATATGTGCCGATTACGTAGAGTTTCATCAAAGGATCGAAGAGTTGCTTGCATAGGGGGTTGTCATGTGGGAGATGTTGCCTATTCTCCTCTCGATAGGGTTGTTCGTGCTGACATTGATCATCATCTTTACCCTGCGGAGTTCGGACAGTAGAAATAGAAGACTCGATATCATGCGCCGGTATGTTGCTCAGTACATGGCAGAGGTGAAGCGCTCGGAGGATCATCTGAAAGAGACGGTCGTCGAAGTCGACAGCCGTGTCGCGCAAAGTCGTCAGGAGCTTGATGACCTGCTTTCCCACATCACTGCCCAGCGAGACCTGCTGATCACACATTCCGAGGATCTGGATGAGCTGCAGAAAACCCTGACGTATTACCACGAGGTGCTCGGGCAACTCGGAGCGATGACAGAGAAAGCGGAACTGCGTACCAGACAAGTGAAGGACGAGGTGACAAAGGTAGAGCAGGTACGGCAAACCATCGAGGAGTTCATGACCCGAACTACTGCATCCGAGGAGCGTCTGAATCAACTGGCAAACCGGTTGAACCATGCAGTCGAACAACATGGGCTCAGGATCGAACAGCAGGTCGAAGAATCGGTGGCGGAGGCCAAGACGAAAATCGAGTACTTGCTTGACGACTCACTGAACCATACGGATGCGACATTCCAGACCATGATCACGACAGTCCAGGCGTTCTTGCGAGAGTTGAACAATCGTACGGAGATCCTTGAGGAAGTGGTGAAGAGACTCACCGGGACTGCTGCAGGGACCTTGGGTGAACTGAGTGAGGGGATCAAGGAATCGCAGGGCGCTCTCGCCTTGCACGATCGCTCCTTGGCAGACCTGTCCAAGCACCGCAAGGAACTTGAACTCGCCGTGGAAAGTTTGAGTGCCACAAAGGAAGAGCTCGAGAAATCCATGGATGACGCTTCAACACAATTGAGAGAGAAGCATGCACACGTGGTGGAACTTGAGCAACAGTCAAGATCGTTGCAAGATGAGCTTGACCTGGCGCTTGCCGAGCGGCAACGGATGCTCGAAGAGGAAGAACGTCGCGAACTTGAGATGCGAGCACGCATGGTAGATCCGGAGTTACACGAAGAGGAATCTCAGGCGGAGCCGGAGCATCCTTTCGGTATTGCCATGGTGCAACAGTCAGATGATCCCGAGCTGGACGAACCCGAGCTGGACGAACCCGAGCCGGACGAACCCGAACTGGACGAACCCGAACTGGACGAACCCGAACTGGACGAACCCGATGATGCTGAGGATTCTGAAGACCAGTGGGAAGAGGATCGGCCACGCAAGATCCATAGGATCGAATCTGCCCATTACGAGCCCGAAGAGGATGAGGAAGAGATCATCCTTGATGAGGATTCGGAAAACAGTTGACTCCGAAAATCCAGAGGACTTGTGCGTACGCTCTTGAGGAATTGTTTTCACTTGTGATACAGTCCATGAGTACCGAGGAATCGGCAAACTGATGCGAATCTAAGGATTGTATAAGCCGACCACCGGTGCATGACGCAACGGTTGGCCAGCATCTCCCATATGTCTGCCATCGTTGTGCATATCCAATGCAAGGCGGGTGGCAATCATGGCAAAATTCGTATTCGTGACTGGTGGCGTCGTCTCCTCTCTTGGCAAGGGCATAACAGCTGCGTCATTGGGTTGTCTGCTCAAGAGCCGGGGATATTCGGTAACTGTCCTGAAATTCGATCCTTATATCAATGTAGACCCCGGAACCATGAGCCCCTACCAACATGGAGAGGTCTTCGTGACCGACGACGGTGCGGAGACCGATCTTGATCTCGGACACTATGAGCGGTTCCTCGATATCTCGATCGGGGAGGCCAACAGTGTTACTGCGGGAAAGGTCTACTGGTCAGTGATTCAGAAGGAACGGCAGGGGGCCTACCTGGGGGGGACGGTACAGGTGATCCCCCATATCACGAATGAAATCAAGGGAAGGTTGCTCGGGTTGGCCGAATCTGCTGCGGCGGATATCGTCTTGGTTGAAATCGGCGGCACGGTGGGAGATATCGAAAGTCTTCCGTTCCTTGAGGCAATCCGGCAGATGCGGCGGGATTTGGGCAGACAGGATACCCTGTACCTGCACGTGACCCTCGTCCCCTATATCGCGGCGGCAGGTGAGTTGAAGACAAAACCCACGCAACACAGCGTAAAGGAGTTGCGGGGTATCGGCATACATCCGGATTTTATCATCTGTCGTTCGGACAGGCCATTGCCCCCGGGGATGAAAGAGAAGATCGCGATGTTCTGTGATGTGGACAAGGAGGCGGTCATTCCCAATCCTGATCTTCCTTCGATCTATGAGGTACCGCTTCTCTTTGAACGGGAGAATCTCGACGAACTGGTGTTGCAGCGGCTCGGTCTCGATCTGCGTGTCAGGGACATGGACGCTTGGCATGCTATGACGGCAAATCGTAGGCAATCGAAACAGAAGGTCCGCATTGCGCTCTGTGGCAAGTATGTGGATCTTTCGGATGCCTATATCAGTGTGACGGAATCGCTCAATCACGCGGGTTTCCACCATCGGTATGCGATAGACTTGGTGAAGCTCGATTCGGAGCATCTTGAAGGATTGGATGAAAAAGCGTTCGCCGAACTGTTTGCAGGGGTACACGGTATCGTCGTTCCAGGCGGATTCGGACTTCGTGGGATCGAGGGAAAGATCAGGACCATCAGGTATGCCCGTGAACGGAATATTCCGTTCTTCGGCTTGTGCCTCGGCATGCAGTGCGCGGTTGTCGAATTTGCCCGGAACGTGGCTGGATTGCCCGGAGCCGCGAGTTCTGAATGGTATTCCGATACTCCCTTCCCGGTAGTCGATCTCATGCCCGACCAGAAAGGAGTGGAGATGGGAGGGACCATGCGTCTCGGTTCCTATCCCTGTCACGTGGCAGAGGATTCCCTGCTCAGGAGTGCTTATGGAACCGATACGGTAGAAGAGCGGCACAGGCATCGATACGAGTTCAACAATGCGTATCGTGAACGATTGCAACTTGCAGGTTTGCGTTACGGGGGACTTTCCCCGGACGGTTCCTTGGTCGAGGCGGTAGAGATTGCCGGACATCCGTGGTTCGTGGGTGTGCAATACCATCCGGAGTTCAAGAGCCGGCCGAGCAAGCCCCATCCGCTGTTCAGGGATTTCATCGGAGCGGCGATACGATGTGCACGCGCATGATCAAGTTGTATCTGTTTCCTTGAAACACTTGACGATATCTTTCCGGCATGGTTATGTTTGTGGGGACTGCCAGGGGTGGATGACATGGCGGATCATGACCAGAGAGCATGTCCTCACGATTCGGCAGGTTTAGAACTACATACGCACAGGTAAGTCATGAGCAAGAAAGAGAAGAACATGAACAAGGATTTGGAGGCAGAGGTGCGCGTCCAGGATACGGGACGCGAGCAATCATCCGTCGCGGATACCGAACCGAAGGCGAAGGAATCGGCATCGGATGCACTGACTGCCCAGGAGGCACGTATCGAAGCGTTGGAAGAAGAGAACAAGAGGCTCGCCAAGGAATTGTCGGATGAGAAGGAGAGTTTCCTCCGCAAGGTCGCGGACATGGACAACTATCGCAAGCGGTTGGTTCGTGAGAAAGAGGCTGCCATACAGTTTGCGAACGAGCGCCTGCTGAACGATCTGATCCCCATCCTCGATGATTTCGAGCGTGCAATCGATGCCGGAGAACAGTCCGGTGACATCGGTGCGTACGCCGATGGCGTCAAGCTCATCCAGAAGCGTTTGCTCGACGTGCTTGACAGGAATTGGGGCCTGAAACGCATGGATGATCTCATCGGCAAGGAGTTCTCGCCGCATGAGCATGAGGCCATGATGATGGAAGAGGGCGAACATTTTGATACGGAGACCGTTCTTGCCGAATTGCAGAAGGGTTATTATCTTCATGATAGGGTTTTGAGAACCGCAAAAGTAAAGGTTGGAAAGCCGCTCTGACGGCAATGAGCTTTCTCTGATTGCACGACTAGGGTCGCTGGCAATCCCAATCTTGAGTATACAATGTTGATGGTGTGTTTCAAGGAGAAGAACCATGGGTAGAATAATCGGAATTGACTTAGGTACAACCAATTCATGTGTTTCCGTGATGGAGAATGGCGATGCTGTCGTGATCCAGAACTCGGAGGGCCAGCGGACCACTCCCTCCATCGTAGGTTTTACCGCGAAGGGAGAGCGTCTTGTCGGTCAGCCGGCCAAGAACCAGATCGTGACCAACGCGGAGAATACCGTGTATTCCATAAAGAGATTCATGGGACGCCGGTTCGGTGAGGTCCCTTCCGAAATCTCGAAGATTCCTTACAGGGTCATGGCAGGGCCTTCGGATGAGATCCGCGTCTCCATCAGGGGCAAGGATTATTCCCCCCAGGAGATTTCCGCTGCGATCCTTCAGAAGATGAAGAAGACCGCGGAGGATTACTTGGGAGAGACAGTTACCGAAGCTGTCATCACCGTCCCCGCATATTTCAACGATGCCCAGCGCCAAGCGACCAAGGATGCAGGAAAGATCGCCGGTCTTGAGGTGAAGCGGATCGTCAACGAGCCGACCGCTGCAGCTTTGGCATATGGACTTGGCAAGGATACGAGCAGGGAAGAGAAGATCGCCGTCTATGACTTGGGTGGCGGAACCTTCGATATCTCCATCCTCGAGCTTGGCGACGGTGTGTTCGAGGTCAAATCCACGAACGGGGATACACACCTCGGTGGTGATGATTTCGACCAGAAGATCATCGACTGGCTGGTGGAGAGCTTCAAGCAGGAGACCGGACTCGACCTCTCGAAGGACAAGATGGCCATGCAGCGGCTCCGGGAAGCTGCCGAGAAGGCGAAGATCGAGCTTTCCAGTACCAAGGATACCTCGATCAACCTGCCGTACATCACGGCGGATGCCTCCGGACCCAAGCACTTGCAGATGAACCTCTCGCGTGCCCGTTTCGAGCAGATGGTTTCGGATTTGGTGGAACGCAGTCGCAAGCCGTGTCTGAACGCGCTCAAGGACGCAGGACTCTCCGCGAAGGATATCGACGAGGTGATTCTCGTAGGCGGTTCGACCAGGATTCCTGCGGTCCAGGCCATTGTCAAGGAAATCTTCCAGAAGGAGCCGCACAAGGGAGTCAATCCCGATGAGGTCGTGGCGATGGGTGCTGCGATCCAGGGAGGCATCCTCGGTGGCGATGTGAAGGACGTGCTCTTGCTCGATGTCACGCCGCTTTCGCTCGGAATCGAAACCTTGGGAGGGATTTCCACCAAGCTGATCGAGCGCAACACCACGATTCCTACCCGGAAGAGCCAGATCTTCTCCACCGCTGCTGATGGACAGACTGCCGTGTCGATCCATGTGCTGCAAGGTGAGCGTGAGATGGCAAGCCAGAACCGGACACTTGGGAAGTTCGATCTCATCGGCATCCCGCCGGCCCCGCGCGGAGTTCCTCAGATCGAGGTTACCTTCGACATCGACGCGAACGGTATCGTGCACGTAAGTGCGAAGGATCTCGGAACGGGCAAGGAGCAGAAGATCAGGATAGAATCCTCTTCCGGTCTCTCCGAAAAGGATATCGAGAAGATGGTCAAGGAAGCTGAGCTTCACGCTGAAGAGGACAAGAAGGAACGCGAGCGCATCGAGGTGCGCAACGAGGCCGACAGTCTCCTCTACTCGACGGAGAAGTCTCTCAAGGATTATGGCGACAAGATCTCTTCCGATGAGAAGGCGAAGATCGAGCATGCGATGCAGGAGCTGAAGGATACGATGTCCTCCGGAAGCGTGGAGGAGGTCAAGTCGAAGACCGAAGCCCTTCAGCAGGCCGCTTACAAGCTTGCCGAGGAGATGTACAAGGCGACCTCTGCCCAACAGGGTGCTGCGGGGGACCAGGGTACAGCCGGTGCACAGGATGCTTCATCCCACGGAAAGAAAACCGATGACGGTGTGGAAGATGCCGATTTTGAAGTCGTAGACTGATCGAACCCAACTGAAGGAAGTGTTGCACCGTGGCAAAACGGGATTATTACGAAGTCTTGGGGGTTTCGAAAGGAGCCTCCCAAGACGAAATCAAGAAAGCCTACCGCAAGCTTGCGATAGCCAACCATCCGGACAAGAATCCTGGTGACAAGGCTGCCGAGGATCGGTTCAAGGAAGCAAGCGAAGCGTATGAGGTCTTGAGTGACGAACAGAAACGTCAGGCATACGATCAGTACGGGTTCGCCGGTGTTGATGCAGGCGGCCCGCAAGATTATTCCAATGTCTACCGTGATTTCAGCGACCTGTTCGGTGGCGGGCTCGGGGATATATTCGATTCCTTCTTCGGTGGGGGCGGCGGACGCTCCTCCCGTGGATCCAGGGGCCCTGCTGTCGGTTCCAGTCTCCGTTATGATATCGAGATCGATTTCAAGGAAGCGGTATTCGGTACCAAGGTTGAAGTCTCGTATACCCATCAGGTCCACTGTTCCACCTGTAATGGGTCGGGTGTGAAAAGTGGTTCGGGAAAGAAGATTTGTCCCACATGCAACGGTGTAGGCCAAGTCAGGAGGAACTCGGGATTCTTCTCCATCGCATCGACCTGTCCCACGTGCCAGGGTGAAGGCCATATCGTGGATAATCCTTGCGGCGAATGCCATGGTTCCGGCTTGATGAGGAAGCAACAGAAACTGAAGGTCACCATCCCCGCGGGAGTCGATACCGGCAACCGGATATCGTTGTCGGGAATGGGTGACGCCGGACCGAACGGAGGTCCCTCGGGGGATCTGTTCGTCTACGTGAACGTGAAGCCGCACCCCTATTTCGAAAGATCGGGGAATGATCTGTATTGCCAGATCCCGATATCGATGACACAAGCTGCGCTTGGTGCCGATATCGAGGTCATGACGATCGATGACGTACGGGTCAAGGTTGCCATACCTGCGGGAACCCAGAATGGAAAGGTCCTGAGGCTTCGGAACCGTGGGGTACCGAAATTGCGCTCATCCTTGGACCAACGGGGGGATCAGTACATCAAGCTGGTCGTCGAGACCCCGAAGAAACTGAGTCGCGAGGCCAAGAAGCTGATGAGCCAGCTGGCAGAGGTATTGGGCGAGAACCAAAGTCCCGAACCTATTCCCTTTACTGAGTGAGGTAGACGCAATGGGTGAGAGGATCCTGGGGTTCCATGCCATCGAAGAGGCCTTGAAGCAAGCTCCACAGGGGAGCGTCCTGTATATCTGCAGGAATATGGAGAAACGTAACGAACGTCTCGAGTCACTGGCAAAGGTGAACCGAGGCGTCGCCGTGCGGAAGATCGCAAAGGTCGAGATGGACCGCATGACACAGGGTGCGGATCACCGAGGCGCGTTCCTCGAGCTTTCCAGGACGCGGGAGAAGAGTGCCGTGAAGAACAGTACGCTCTCCGTCAAGGATTTTCTCAACAGCTTGTCCGATGACAAGGGCGCGTTGGTGCTGGTCCTCGATGGTATCACCGATGTGCAGAACCTCGGAGCGATCATGCGCAGCGCAGACCAGTTCTCGGCCGACCTCGTCGTGGTTCCGGAACGTCGCAGCGCACAATCGAATGAGACGGTGCTCCGGATTTCCAGTGGTGCCGCACAATACGTGCCGACTGCCACGGTGACGAATCTCGTCCGTGAGATCGAACTGTTGCAGAAGCATGGATTCTGGGTCTACGGTGCTGATATGGGCGGTTCGCCGATCTCTTCCACCCGTTTTCCCGAACGGACTGTCCTGGTCATGGGATCGGAAGGCGACGGCATGAGCCAGTTGGTAGCGAAGCGATGCGACCACATCGTCTCGATCCCGACATCCGGACACATCGATTCCCTCAATGTATCGGTCGCCGCGGGCATTCTGCTCTATGAGTTTCGGAGGCAACGCTCCGTAGCGGAACGCTGAGTCGATTTTCCGGTTCAGTTCTCGAAGAATTTATTCCCGATATCGCTGCGATACCACGCGCCGTCGAACCTCACATTGTGAATGTAGGCATAGGCATGCTTGTTCGCCTCTATGATGTTCTTGCCTATTCCGACGATCGTGACGTTCCGCCCACCGGTCGTGACGGCCTTGCCGTCCTTCTCCATCACTGCACCATAGAAAACCATGGGCATGTTCGCGAGCAAGTTGTTCCTGATGATATTGGGGAGCGGCTCGACGACAGTACCCACGACAGGCTTGTCAGGATAGCCTTTGCTCGCAACGACAACCGCAACTGACGATTTTGTCGAAAGCTCAAGTCGGAAATCCTTCACGGTATCACGCTTCATCGCATTGAGAATCTCGACGATGTCCGATTTGATGAGCGGGACGATCGCCTGGGTTGCCGGGTCGTTGAAACGGACGTGGTAATCGACCAGGACCGGTCCGCTCTCGGTCAAAATGACGCTGAATGTAAGGACACCCTTGTAGGCGAACTGTTCGACCTGCATCCCGTAGAGAGTCGGTTCGATGATCAATTCGGTGATCTGCCGTTGAACGTTCTTCGGAAGCGGTACGGGGCAGATCGAGCCCATTCCGCCGGTCGCGGCACCGAACCCTCCCTCTTCACTCTTCGTATAATCGGAGCAGAGCGGGAGCATGAGATACCCGTTGTTGTCAGTGAATACGGTGATCGTCACGGATAGTCCGTCGAGATGGTTCTCGACCAGCAGGTTGTCCGTCTGGAGGATCCCCTTGCCGAAGGACATGAGCGTATCATAGTCGTTGGAGTCCACCATGATCCTGCTGGGAGCCATCGCATTCCTCTTCAGTACGAAGTTCTCGCCGGCATGTCTATGCAGGTAGTTGGAGAGGGATTCCTCGTCAGAGAATAGCTTGTAGGGAGGGGTGGGGATGTTGTGTCGAGAGGTGAATGTGCGGGCGAAGTACCGGTCTCCCTCGAGCTTCAGCGCATTGCCGGGAGCACCGAACGTATCGATGCCACGGTTGTTCAGGTAATCGATCACTCCGGTGAACAGCGGTGCTTCCGTACCGATGAACACGAAATTGATATCATGTTTCTTGCATGCCTCGTATACCGATTCCGGAGATGATGGATCGACGTCGGGAAGGTTCTCGGCGATCGCCGCGGTTCCGATGTTGCCTTGTGCAACGAACAACCCGTCAATCAGCTTGCTTTGGGAGAACAACCATGTCATCGCATGATCCTTGGCTCCGGAACCCAATACAAGAACTCTCATGACTGCTCCTTTCCTCCGGGGAGACCCGGAACAACAGAAAGCTACCATGTATCGAGCGGCAAGGTCAACTCCGGACAGATTATAGGTCTGTCCGGCTCTCCTCCGCCAATCGTGAACATACAGCCTCATACTCTGCAAAGGTAGCGGCATGTACCAATTCCTGCTTGGCCTGCGAAGCGTGGGGCAGACCCTTCAGGTAGGAGGTCGCGTGCTTGCGCATTTCCCGGCATGCGAGCCGCTCCCCGATATCCTCTCCCATGAGGTGGAGCTGGCGCAGCATCGCAGTCGTCCGCTCTCTTGTGGAAGCGGCTTTGTCTTGCACCCCCTCGGTCAGGAGCCTGATGGTGTCTGTGAAGATGAACGGATTTCCCATCGCTCCGCGGGCGAACATGACGCCGTCGACCTTTGTATCGAGAAGCATGCGACGGGCTGCTTCGGCTGAGAAGAGATCTCCCGAACCGAATACCGGTACGTGAGGAGCGCGGGATGCGACGTACTGCTTGAGATCGGCCAACGCTTTCCAGTCAGCGGTTCCCGAATACCCCATCGACTTGGTGCGTGCATGCATCGTGATCATATCGGCTTTTGCACTCAGCGCCGCGTCGGTGGTCTCCCGGTAGTTGATCGACCGTGCGTCCCAGCCGAGCCGTATCTTGACCGAAACCGGAACATCACAGCAACCCTTGATGGTGCTCACGATTTGGTGAATCTTCTCGGGAAACTGCAACAGTGCCGAGCCGGCACCGGTCTTGACCACTTTCGGTACCGGACATCCGCAATTGATGTCGATCACCGTCGGACGGTAGGCCAAGAGCAGAGGCATGCATCGTTCTGCGACCGAAGCTTCGTTCATGAAGATCTGGATGCCAAGCAGATCCTCGTTCTCTGCCCTGTGCATGAGCCTTTCGGTATTACCGCTGTTCCGTGCGAGTCCCTCGGCGCTGACCATCTCAGTGTAGGTGAAAGAGGCCCCCCGGTCGATGCAGATCGAACGGAACGCCCTGTCGGTGTACCCTGCCAAGGGAGCGAGGAACAGATTTCCCCCGATGGACACCGATCCGATGCTCACGGGGTGGTAAAGAGACTCAGTCTTGGTGGAATCTGTCATGGTTCCTATGCATTCTCCGGCAGGTGGAAAGCCCTGAGGCTGTTCTGGTAAAGGGCCTCTGCGGTCTCCTCGAGCGACAGTCGCTTGATATCCGCTATCGCTTGTGCAGTCTCGACCAGATACGCAGGTTTATTCCGTTTTCCCTTGTAATTCGAGGGGACCATGAAGGGACTTTCCGATTCGATCAGGATCCTGTCGAGAGGAAGATTCGCTATCGTCTCATGCAGGTGCCTGACATTCTTGTAAGTGATGTTCCCTGCGAACGAGAAGTACATCGGCAGCTCGAGAGCCTCCATGGCGAACAGCCAGTCCTCGGAGTAGCAATGGAAGATCCCACCCTTCTCGCCAAGGCGTGTCTTCAGGATGTCGAGGATGTCCCTGCCGGCTTCCCGGTTGTGGATGATCACTGGCAATTGCAAGCTTCGTGCGATATCAAGCTGACGGATGAACAGCTCCACCTGGGAGTTCTTGTCACCGAAGTTCCGGTAATAGTCCAGGCCGATCTCCCCGATGGCGACCACCCGTTCGAGACGCGAGAACGACTGCAGTTTCTGTTCCCAATTCAGACCTGGGTTCGCTACTTCGGACGGAGAGACTCCGACCGCATGATACACTCCCGTGGCGGTCTTCAGGTTCTCATAGACCTGCTCGAAATCGTGCAGGCTGTTGCAAATGCTGACGATGTGCGTGACCGATTTCCGTTTCGCGAGTTGTATGATGAGCAATTGCTCCATCTGGTCTTCATGTATCAGGCCGATATGGGCGTGAGTATCAAATAATTGCATGGTTTTTCCTGATGTTGATGAGAAATATATCTTTCCGACGTTATAGATGAAGATACCATGAACATACCCTGCCGTCAAGTTGGATTTCCATTTGACAATTTCCTCCCTTCGTGGTAGCGTAGGAAAATCCCGGAAGGGTTTAATGCTTTTGTATAGAAGCAAATAAGGATGCTGATGAAAAAAGATAGGAATTATCATGGAGCGGGAAGCGGTGATGCCAGCCAGAAGAAGTCGGTCCGCCGCCCCGAATTCGGATACATATATTTGGTCAAGAATCCCTCTTCGAACGAACTCTCGGTCTGTGCTTCCGAGGAGCCGTTGGAACGTGGTACGCATGTGATCGCCCCTTCCCGCTACGGTGCCGATTACGGAATGATAGTCGGCTCAGCGATGGCCATGGGAGGGTATGAGCCGGGCTCAACCGAGTGCCAGGGAGCATGTCTGCACGGCGAATCGTTCGATGAGGCCTATGCGGTGGACGAGGATCTTGTGGCAGCCGCCGAACCCGATGGGAATAGCGAGGATCTCGCAAAGACAGAAGTATCCGGATCTGTTGCGGATGATGATGCTCATGGCATCGGGTGCAATGGATGTTGTGGCAAGGGCGCCAAGGAGAATGCCGATGTACCGGTGAAGATCAGTGGCGAGATCGATTGGATAGAACGCCTGGCAACCAAGGCCGATCATGAGCGATATCTTGAGCTGACTGCGATGGAGAATGAGGCTCTGGTTCTCTGCAGGGAGAAGGTCCTGGCCCACGGACTCGACATGAAACTTGTGTCCGCCCACTATCTGTTCGGAGAGCCGAAGATCATCTTCTTTTTCACCGCTGCAAACCGGGTTGATTTCAGGGACCTGGTGAAAGATCTGGTCTCGGTGTTCCGGATCCGGATCGAATTGCGCCAGATCGGGGTACGGGATGAGTCGCGGGTTCTCGGAGGCTTGGCGGTCTGCGGGCGGGATTTCTGTTGCCACGCGATAACCGACAAGCTGAATCCCGTATCCATCAAGATGGCGAAGGATCAGAATCTTTCGCTGAATTCCACCAAGATTTCGGGAC
>Ga0172382_10005963_pt1 | contig 17948 bp, 11 predicted proteins | sample Leawel138RmetaG_FD_122245 | JGI IMG/M metagenome (GOLD analysis project Ga0172382, IMG submission 122245) | Leachate microbial communities from a municipal landfill in Southern Ontario, Canada - Leachate well 138R metaG | ecosystem: Engineered > Solid waste > Landfill > Unclassified | place...
GTATTATTTCCAGTCGTCGGTCCTGAATGATGAGGCAGGCAACCCTTCCGTATTAAAAAGATCGCCAACCACGAAATTTTTAAACGCATAACGCACGGCTACCGGGTTTTCAACCTCAGGCGAGAAAAGGGTAATGCCTTTCCCGGTAATGTATGCCTTTGCCGGGAAGAACTGTTTGTTCCCGCCTGCAACTTCAAAGTTCTCCAGCTCTTTTCCAAAACTGGTTAAGCCATTGGCTGCATGGTCAAATGTCAGCTTTACCAAACTTCCTTCCACAATCATCTCTTTTAATACCGGGCCGGAAAAGGCAAAGCCGTTTTTGCCATACGTTTTTGCCAAAGCAAGGTATGACAAACGATCTCCTACAACTTTTTTATTGGCCGGGTGAATGCCGGTTTTTTCGCCGGCGTCCAGTATACAAGCCATTCCAAAGTTAACCGTTGCATCCACCGCTTTTCTCTGGGCATCGCGCAGAAACGCGGAATTTACCTTACTTCCAAGCGTGCTGTAATCAAATGGAGCAATTTGGACATAAAAGAAGGGAAAATCGCCAATTCCCCACTGAGCACGCCAGTCTTCAGCTAAGCCTGGCATCAGTTTCTGATAACGATCGGGTTCATAACAGTTCGCTTCACCCTGGTACCAAATTGCTCCTCTTAGCCCGTATCCAACAACAGGATGGATCATGGCATTGAAAAGTGCGGAAGGATTTTTATAATAATATTCGCCTTCGTTGTTCTTGTCAGGAACGGGAACCCAATCGTATTTTTTGATCCCTTCCTCACTTATCCAGGGTTCAATATTTGTTCCTCCCCAACTGGAATGGATCAGTCCTACCGGAACGTCCAATACCTGTTGAATCATTTTCCCGAAGAAATAGGCAGTTGCACTAAAGTTCGCCACATTTTCAGGAAGACATTCTTTCCATTCTCCGGTGAAATCATCCTTTGGTTCAGGGCTTTTATCCCGTTCAACGGTAATCAGCCGGATATCTGGATTGGCAGAGGTGGCAATGGCTTCATTGGAGCCGATAACAGGTTGGTTGTGATAACCTTTCATCGGCATTGCCATGTTCGACTGACCTGAGCAAATCCATACTTCACCGATCAAAACATCTTCCAGTTTGAGGGTTGTTCCGTCTGATACCGTGATTTCGTATGGGCCACCCGCCCGGGGAGTGTTAACTTTTACTTTCCAGTTTCCCTGTTGGTCTGACTGTACCTGGTAATTTTTGTTGTTCCAGGAGGTATTCACCCTGACCGTTTTCCCTGCCGCAGACTTTCCCCAAATGGCTGCATCGGTTTGTTGTTGCAAAACCATATGATTGCCAAAAATGGCCGGGAGTTTTATTTCTGCCTGCACAAATAAGGAAATGAGTGAGAAAAAAAGGAATAAACCGGGGAATCTTAATTTTATTTTATTCATCGTTCTAATATTTAAAAATTTATTTCGAATTATTTAAACGGCACTGTACCATCATGCATCCCAGCCAATGCCTCCAGTCTCTTTTTGGGTTTCCGTTCAACTGTCATCACTCCGTAAGAGCCGTAATGGTCACGAAGGAAATAATCCTTCCGGTGAAAATAATCGGCTCAGCTCCAGAAAATGCCACCTGAAATTTTTTCGTCTTTCTACTTCTGGTGAATCATTTTTTTTGTTTCGGTAAATGTTCCTGCTTGAAAGCGATAGAAATAAAAACCTCCTGGTAAATTTAATGCATTCCACTGTCTTATATATATACCTGGCATCATATCTTCTGAAATAATTGTAGCTATTTCACTTCCATACAGATTGAAAACCTGAAGCGATACGTTGCATGGATGATCAATCTGAAATTTGAAATGAGTTGTAGTATGAAATGGATTCGGATAATTCTGCATGAGTGTACAACCGGGAATTTCAACAGGTGGCTTTTCTGAAAGACTTTCCCATATGGCAACAGGTGGATTAGAAGCAATATAATCCGTACCAAAATGCATCTTCATCAGAACAATATTTAACGTATTATATGTCCAGCCTGCGACATACATATTGCCATAATTATCTTCCGTGGTACCATAAATCAAATCACGACTTCCGAAAATATTGGTCAAATTACTTTGTATCACACTTGATTGCCTGGAAATAATATCAAATTTTCTCAGTTCAAAGTCAGGTTTCCCGTACTTATAAAAAATATAATACAGGAATTTTCCGTCTTTGCTAAGTGTCAGGTTATAGGTTGGAGGATTAGACTGCCCTATGCTGCCTAATTTTTCAAGTGTATTGGAAGCAAAAATCAGACGGTAGATATCGCCATTATAAAGAACTGCATACATCGTATCACCCGAAGGTGAATAAACCTGATAAACAAAGCCTCCTCGTTTAGCATTTGATCCGTCATCAGGCATGGGATTGCCGATTGTTGTCCATTGCTCAGTGTTATATGTATATTTATAGATTTGCTTATGATTCGTATTGTTGGTTTTAACAACCACATAGGCATTACCATTATTATCCACAGCTATATGCCTGGAAATATAGTCAGTAGCGCTGTTAGAAGTTTTTTGTACTTTTCGAATATTTCCTGTCGTTAAATCCAATACAATCAGATAGGCATCCGGATAAGTAATGCCATATACTAAATGAGGCACACGTGGATTCACACCCATTGCAATAATGCCGTAATTTTTTATAGATACTCCGATGTTTCCTTCAACGGTATGGAGTGTTTCATCAATATAATACCTGGATGTTGCACTGTAGTCGGTTATTTGATCTTCAGAGTCGATTGTGAAGATATGCGAACCACGATGGTTGGAAAGAATGGCATCATAGGAGTTATCATGGGTAGCGCAATACATTTTTCCGTCAGCGTGCTCAAAAAGGTGTGTATGTATCTTTTGTTGAGATTCGTCAATCATCCAATTATTTGCCTGAGTACAAATGGATTTCACATCACCAATATAGCTCATCTTATTTTTTAACGGATCGTATTTAAAAAAGGCTGTATTTCCAGGTTCCAGATGGTCGCTGACCGCTATATATATTTTACCACTATGATGGTAACCAATCGCTCCCCAACAGGAATTCATTGAAAAACCGGGTAATAACGGATTTCCGTTTACCGTTCCATCATCGGTAAAGTGGATCATTTCATAAGTCACAGTTTGTGAAGAAATTGAATTCGAGAGGAAAATTATCCATGCGAGTATGGTATATTTTATCATTTTCATTTTCGGACAATTAGCATATATTTTTTATTAATTCCAGCTCGGACCGCAAGGTGTCTTCCGGCACGGTTGGTCCCATCCGGCCGTATTCATCATAACGATTGACCCCTTTTATTTTTAAGGGTTTTCCGTTTAAGAGTATGGAGGAACCTTCCGTGCTTATCGTCCGGATCCCGATACGATCGGTTAACTCGTCGATTGCCTTTTCCAGGAGGCTACCATACTGGATCCATTCGATCTGTTTCCCGCCAGGGAGCCACTCAAGCCTTGGCGTGTTATCTACCCTCACAACGACGGTATTTTTTTTCCGGGGTTCAAGAAAGTGTGTCACATCGAAACTGAAAGGAAGATACCCTCCAATATTTTTACCGACAAAATTTTCGTTAACCCATACTTTACTGTGGAACATAACCCGGCCAAATCCGAGTATCATCCTTTTCTCTGAATCAAAATCTTCCGGATTTATGGTAGCTGAATACCAACCAATTCCCTCATACCCCCAAAGTGCTGTTTCATAATAATCCCAAGCTTGTGGCACCATTACCCTGGCCCAGTTGTCCCTGTTAAAACTGTTATTAAACCAGCCTTCATCCTCCCCAAGATTCTTTCTGTCGATTTGAAATCTCCAGTTATCTGAAAGAATGGTTGTTTTTCTCACAAATCCCGGTTCTAGGTCCGACTGCTCTTGTCTATTAACTGATTGACAACCCGTAAGTATTAAAAACATAAAACCGGCTGCAAGTGCTTTTCTGAAGTGAAGTAATGATTTTACTGAAATCAGGTATTTATTCATAACTATCTATTGGGGTGAATTTATTTTTCGACGAGAAACCTAAAGAACATCATCCTGAAAAACTCCATCTTTTGTTATGACCACCCCGTCGATCACAATTGTTGGTTTGGAGACTTCCCCATCCATGTGCTTTGGTCCGTGTACCAGCATGTCCCGGAGGACGTTGTTACCCAGCGCAATATGGGCACGGTCGTGGTGATGCGTTCCGTCGCTCCAGTAATACTCGTCGTTTTCTTTAAATTTTGTGGTCAAAATGCCGACTTCATCGATGGCGTTTGCCGGCGGATCGCCACTCGCTATAAACGCGTTAAGACGTTCCACCTGAACGGGGTCGCCGGAATAATCTTTTACCACTCCTTTTTCCACCGTAATCCGGAGTGGTTCCCTGTCCAACTCATCTCTGGGACGGACATCCAGCTGCGTTGGTCCATCGACATAAAATACTCCGTGGGTAGTTTTCAAATCAGGAACAACTGCCACTTCCCCGTACAAAGGCACGATGCCAAGAATAGGCTTGTAACTGGCTTGATTAGCCAGTCCGAATGTTAAATCCGTTCCGTTTGCTGAAGTCACCCTGCCTGATTTTGCCGTTTTAAGAAGATCAGCCAGCCATAATGTCCTTTTTCGTATGTTGGCTACCTCTTCGGAGGAAATATTCCATTTATCCATGCCATCGCACTGTACGATCAGCCATCGCCGGTCACTGGTCAGCGACTTGTCCTGATGGGTATAATCTCCGAACAAACGTCCGAAATCGGGCCGGTTGGGAATCCAGGTATCCACAAGGTATTCAAGTACGATATCCGAGGAGTCCATTGCAGCCGCAACAGGTTTCAGCACATACCCTTCTTTGTATTGCGGACTTGACAGAAATGCACGTATGTCCATCACTGCAGGTATCAGGTTCAGTTCCAGTGCAACTGTTACCAGCGCTGGTGAATAGGGTAAAAGCTTTTCATCAGCCAGAATAAGTAACGATTCCCCTTTCTTTGCCCTGCATGAAGTTTCCAAAATGATGCGGGCATTTTTCAGCAGCCGGTCTGTAAACGCTATTTTTTTATCATCTGCGAGATAACCTGTTTCCTTCCCGCAGATTCCTCCGGTGCTGATAAAACCTGCTCCTACTCCCAACGCAGCTTTTTTTAGAAAATTTCTCCTTGTATCGCCTTCTATTTTTTGCATGATTCATTAATTTTTTAGTTGTCGCCTATCCCGATAATATGTCAAGTATTGCTTGCTCCTGACTTCTATCTGCTATTTTGCAAAAACCATTTATATAGTTTAGGATTGTTATAGGTTTCATCCCACACTTCATGACCCGATTCAGGATAGATTGTCTGTTTTACTTCAGCTCCGTTTCGTTTTAAAGCTTTAACCATATCATCGGAATTTTGCAAAGGAACAATTTCATCTTTTGCGCCATGAAAAATCCATACAGGCATCCCTTTTAATCTTCCGGTAAGAAAGGGAATACCATATCCACAGACCGGTGCTATGGCGCTAAACCTTTCCGGATGCTCAATTGCGAGCGACCAAACTCCTCTTCCTCCCATACTCATACCTGTTAGGTATACTTTACTTTTATCAATTCTGTACTTCATTAATATCTCATCCAACAGGTAGATCAGACTTTCCGTATTCCAGCCAATCACTTCATCTTTAGAACATTGAGGTGAAATAACCACAAATGGGAAGTTGTCTTTTTTTTCAAGTATTTTAGGTAAACCACATTTTCTTACCAAATCGAGATTGTTTCCTTTTTCCTGGCTGCTATGAAGGAATAAGATTAGAGGATACTCTTTTTTGTTATTTTCATATTCTTCAGGCAGATATATCAAATATTGAATAATCAGTGTTTTTTTTACTTCTATATTGAGCACACCTGGCATCTGTTGTGATATTCCCGATTTAGTTCTGATTTTTTTTCTTTTCTCATTCCCGGATACAAATTCTCTAAAACAATCACAAGTATGAACATTTTCAATCATCGAATTATTCTGACAGGAAACTGGTTGAGGCAGGATCGCTTTCCCGGTGAAAAATATCAAATTAGATAACAAAACTAAAAATGAAATAATTGAATATTTTACCAATAACTGAATGAAATTGTATCTTGTGCTCATATTTCAAAATATCACAATTTTTAATGCCTGTTCAATGGAAACGAGGTATGATTTCCTTATATTCACGACTCAACATCGTTACTAACAACCGACACCTTTTCCACGCCAAAGGACCGGAAAAAATAGTCGTCACTCCAGTATTTGTTATCGTTCCTGTTTTCGTACCACCGGGATCCGTCTCCGACTGAAGGTGTTGCTTTCTGGCTCCACTGCCCTCCTGTTGCATCCTTTAATGGCAAGTAATGCAGCGATCCCATCAGGTTTCGTAATGAATTGGTGAGGATAATTTCAACGTTATTCGTTCCCTGATCTATAAAACCGGTCAATTCCAGCCTGTATGGTTTCCATGCGATAATCCCTGCAGTTTTTCCGTTCACTTTTATTTCTGCCGTGACTGTTTGCAAGTCTTCCATTTCAAGGTAATACTTCCGGGTTTCATCTTTTGGGGAGATATCAACCTCTGCATTCAGCGATAATGTTCCATTAAAGAAACAGTAGCCGTCTAGTAGCAGGTTCCCGTCTGTTTCTTTTGTCTCTTTTGTCAGTATAAAGGAGGGAGTAAACCGCTCTCTTTTGCATTCAAAAAAGTCTTCCCCTGTTTTTTCTCCAACGACTGCAAAATCACCTGTCAGGTATATTTGTTCCAGTTCTGTACCATAAAATTTATTCAGATTTTTGTTGTCGATATTATCTTTATCGGCAGATTCAAAATTTCTTGTCAACTGAATAATATTTTTTCCTTTTTTCACAAAGGATGTGATATCCACGGGCAAAAATGATATATCCCGGTAATAGGGCGCATTGTTATATTTAACCTCATTTCCGTTGATCATGATCCCGTATTGATCTGCTTCTTCGATTACAACCGCACATCGTTCCGGGGTAATCTCCGATGTAAATTCAAATTGCAGGCTCACCGTTCCCGAATAATTTTCCTGTGTGAGGATATCCTGCACTCCAAGAACAGGATAGATGTCACTCCACTGAATGCCATCTTTGCTAAAGCGGCAAAAATCGAGAGTCAGGGCATTGGCATCTTTTCTGCCAACAGTGAAGTTATTGACCGGGATTTTTGATACTGCCTGCTCCGTTATAAAAGGAATATCGGTCTGAGATTTTGTGTTGTCAAGAAACAGAACCAGAGAACTGCCCGGAGCAAACCGGTATTTTGTTTGAATAATATCCTCTTTTGTTTTTTGGGGAATAGGTTCAATATTCCCATTTTCAAGATTCCATCTTTCGATGCTTCCCTTACCCTGGAGGAGTATTTCTGCGTCAATAGATTTTGTTGCATCAGTATTGGCCATATAAAATAACAGCCCGTTGTCTGTTATTCTTGAGTGGACCCATACCGGTTCTGCCGGGTATCCCTCCGATGTGTGAATACGGATAGCGGGAGACGTGATTTGATCCAGGGCATACTGTAAAGCATCTGTGGTGTTATTCACTTTTATGAGTTTTTTATTAAACTCCTCCGTTGCTGCATTGGCTTCTCCGTCAATCGTCACCGGCAGGTCTCCCGTTGAAAGGATGGTTCCGCCTGCATCAAGAAAATTGTTAAAGAGTTCCAGTGTTGTTTTTCGCAGTGTGATGACTGAAGGTAAAATGATCACCTTGTATGCCATTTCACCCACGATGAGGTAATTCTTTTTGGTGGCTCCGTATTTTGAAAGAATGGTTTCATCACCGTAATCAAAATCTCTGTGAATCTTCAGCAGGTTATGGCTTAAATCTATCAGATTTTGCTGGAGGGGGACGATCTCTTTGGATAACTTTCTCCCTATTTTGCCTTCCGGATAGTATGATTCAATTGAATTCAGCACCAGGATATCTGCCTTGTACTTTCCCTGTTTGATGAGGTAGGAGAGGCGGGCTGCATAATCAGCAATGAATCTGTTTTTATCCCAGTAGGGCTGCTGGTAGTTCAGGTTAACAGGGTACTTGCGTTTTCTTTCTCCCCTCATGCTGTAAAAGGCGCCGTGGTAGTTCCTGTAATTAATTCCCATAATCGCCAGCCACTGGAAAACATTTTTCCGGTCTTCAAACGAATTCCCCAGGTCGGAACATCCGTACATTTCTGACAGAACTTCTTTTTTGCCCAACTGGTTAGCCACACTGGAGGCCATTTTGGGAGTATGGATAAACGGATCACCTGTTGGCCACCGGGTATCCATAGTCAGGTGGTCAATCCCCGGAATATCCATATATTCAAAATGGGGCATGATATTGACCGAATATTGAAGCTGACTGATAAATGAGTCTTCGCCCATCAGGTGCCCGGTGAATTTTAATTGATATTTATTGCACCATTGCTGCATGACTTCGGAATAAGACCGGAGGATTAAATCGCTCAGTGTTCGCCAGTAGTGGTAGCGTACTTTCTGAAAATCACCAATATCATCAAAGAGTTTCGGAATATTATCAATGAGGAAGTAACCCCAGTCGGCCCGGAATATTTCATCGAGCCCGGGGGTCCATGGCAGGGTATCATGGCTGCGGGGATTTCCCATGGTCATATGAGGCTCGGCAACCCATATGGCCTCAATTGTTTTTCCCATTTCATCACCAAATTCATTGTCGAGGAATGAGAACAGCGCTGTCAAATAGGAATTAACAGTTCCCTGATCCAGGATATCCAGGTAGCAGAAGGAGTTTTCCCAGCCTTTTCGCGGATAGGCGGTGTGCTGGTAATAGCTGTAATCCCCTTTATTTAAAACTAATATCTCATGTTCATCGGGTCTCTCCCCGGCATCTCTCTTGATCAGAAATTTGTTTCTGTATTCGTCTTTCATTCCCGGTATCTCTGTAGGTGCTGCTGAATACCAGCCATTTTTATCCGCCTCCTGCAGAAATACTTTCATATTAAGTTCTTTGGCGGTTTTTATGACTTCCCGGACGGCCGTGTTCCATGCTTTTCCGTAAGTCGGGTTCAGAAGACCCCCGTATCGGCGGGGGAGTACTTTGCCCCATCCGGCCTGATGCATCACTTTTAACTGTCTTACTGCCTCTTCCGGTTTGATGTCATCATTGAAAAACAGGAATGCAACCCCGCGGTGAGCTGTCCCTGGATTCATAAACTCCACGGGATCAGGATTTCCCAAAAGGTTTCCCGGAACCTGACGGCAACCGGAAAAGATTCCGGGAAATACAGTAATACCCACTGAAATTGTACCGGACGTTTTTATAAAATCGCGCCTCGTGAATGGTTTTATATTTGAAAGCTTATTCTGCATTTTTCTAAATTTCTGTCATTCGATACAATAGTATTTTCATACTCAAAAAGGTAATCCGGACCTGCCTATTGCGATCAGAGTATATCTATTATCTTTATGCCAGATGCAGCACCGCTGGTTCCCGTAAATACCATTTTGATGATCGCATCTCCGTTTGCCGGCATACCCTCAACGTAGGGATTCTGAATGGTCTTTTCGGCCCAGAACCGGATTTCAAACGGCTCCCAATTTTTTTACTTCGGTCAGACCGAATGAACTGCCTGCACTTGCAAGCAGTATTATTCCCAGTAGAAAAATTTTTCGTTTCATTTGAGTGATTTTATTTTTCAGGAATTCCTACTACCTGAAATTTTATTGTTTTTTCATCTGCCAGCGGTATTCCATCTTCATTTTTTACATGAGTAGTGATGGATACCTGGAATTTTTCTCCGGATGTAAGAGGATGCTCAGGTACAAACGTGAATTTTGTCCCTCCGTGTGATACGCTCCATGTGCCCGGCACATTGCTGTTATCTTTTAAGGCGATCACCCGGATTGCCTGATTTTCGAGAACTGATTCTTTATCCATAACCGGAGCACAATGAACAGAGATTTCGGATGAAGGATTAACATGCTCTGCACTGTCACGGGGAGTAACCATCAATATTGCCGGAGGAAGTTTATCTTCTGTTTTGAGATACCGGTCAAAGAAATCAATAACCAGCTGATATCTGTCCACACCAAGTTTTTTGTCGTATCCGTATGAAAGGGAATGGCCCAGACCTTCCATAGGCAGGAAGATGTGATTGACATCCAGTTGTTCCAGCCGGCGTAAAAAGTTGGGTGTGCCTTCCTGCGTGATGACATCCCGGTCGTTCTCCCCGCAGGCTAAAATGGTAGGCACATAATCAGGTGTGATATATTCCGATTCCCACAGGCCCATTCCCATTCCCTGCCATCCTGCATGGATTTTGGATGGATATCCCTGCCAGGGCTGAGGTTCCGGAGTTCCCTCCGGGTATCCTTCAAATTTCTTGCTCTCTTCTCCTCCCGCATGATTGGGATCGGAAAGGCGTGTAACAGCATATTGCCCTTTTGAAATCCCCATCATCCCAATATGATCGGTGTCGATATTATACTTTTCTGCGTTGGCATAAATATAACGCATCCCTGCTGTATAACAGGCAAAACCATTCCAGTGGTCAAGTGTGAATCCGGCATGATGCCAGTAATGGGTTACGGTTGGACTGAAGCAATGTCCCATTAAAATGTATACATATCCGCGTAATTGAAAAAAGGGCATTTTTGAGCCATCGTCTGAGATCCTCTTTCTTGAAGTGCGCCTTACCTGTGTCTCTGAATAAATAAAGGTGGGTAACTTTTTCTTTGCCTCTGACGGGTAGATGATGTCCATTTTGATCTCATAATTAAAAGGATTCCCTTGTTTGTCAACCATCTCCGAGGGTTTAACGGCAGGCTTCATCCCGGGAACATTGGGAACGATTTCTGTATTATACAATTTCATGACGTGTTCCAGCGTACCGTGTACAGCATGTTTGTCAATTTCCCAGAAAACCAGATCGGTGGCTATCTGGTAACCTTCCGGAAGCATAAAACAGCGATAAGTTTTTGGTTCCAGATGAATATCGTCCAAAAGGGAAGTGGTCTCGTATCCGAAAACAGCATTGAAAAGTCGGGTGAGATCATGATCGATAAATGGAGAAGTGGCCTCGGGGTCATTTCCAAAATCAACGGTGATCACAATGAATTTCCGGTTGATTAAATCCCGCAGGATGGAAAGGTCATCCTCCTGTCCGACTCTTTTCCAAGCTTTGTTTTTAAGGTAAACGATCACATCTCGGGCTTCAGATCCCGTGCTGTCTTCAAGGAAATAAATGTTGAGCGGCAGCTCTTTTCCCAGATCTTTGAAATTCAGGTTCAGTGATTTTCTTTTGTATGGGTCTAACTCCGACAGGCTGGCTGAAGGAGTACATGCCACCAGAGTAGAGAGTATGAAAAAGAGAGAAGAGAAATAAATCATTAGGTTTTTCATGGAATGATGTTTTAATGTCTGAAAAAATGAATTCGTTAAGCGCTGCCAGGCCCGATAATTACCGGGCCTGTCAGAACCGGTTTCCTGTTAATCTTTGATACAACGGATACTGTATCCAAAAGTCTTTCTGCCTTCCATTGCAATTTTGCCGGCAGTATTGTAGTTAATTCCATAATAGGATGCCATCCCGGAAGTGATCGGTGTAGATGTCCACCATCCTCCTCCGCCATAGCCGTTTCCCAGGAAATCCCCGTTAAAGCCCCGGTAATCTTCCTGGAGTACTTCAAAAATCTTTTTATTGAGCAACTTCCCGTCCGGATTTTCCGCAAGAAATTTTGTCAGAACCTGCCATTCAGCTGCTGAAGGTATATGCCAGCCTGCGGGACAAACATTCCGGTTGTCTGCACTGACGTACCAGTTATAAAGCCTGCCAAGTCTATCGGATTTGGCAGGATCGTTTCTAACATCGCAAAAGGCTCCTGAGGTAAGTTCCCCCCATTGTTTTGAATCCTGAACATTTGGAATCGCCTCACCATTTTGGTCATGTGTCACCCTTAGGTTTTCCGCCATCCAAATCTGATCGCCGATTTTTATCGTCTGGTATTCATTCCCGTCAATATCCTTTACGAAATCCTGTCCTTCAGCTTTCGAAATAAATATCGACAAAAAGATGACTGAAATAAATGCTGCACGTTTCATCTTTTTCAAATTGTAAGTTTTAAGCTCCTTTCAAATCCCAATTTCTATTGTCTTATCGCTGGCTAAAATCATAAACCCAGATAAATGAGTGGCGAAGATTTTCACCCATCAGGATTCTCCCCTTACTATCCACTGCGATAACACTACATTGGCTTGTATTGTCAAGCCATCCCAGGCATTCGATGGATCCTTTCATCGTATCATAAGAAAGCAACCAGGAATTATCTTCATCTCTTCCTCCAAGCATATACAATTTGCCATCCCTTCCATAGCAAAGAGATTTGAGATTCCAGTACTGAAAAGCCTTTCCCTTATTGATAATGGTTGAAGTAGAAGGGTGAAACTTAAAGAGGAATCCGTCATTGATTGTTCCGCACCAAAAACCTCCGTCGTATGCTCTGATTGCCGAAGCTATCCCGTTTTCATAGAGCGGATCAGTATCCATCCCTTTTTGTGTTGGAATGACTGCACCGGTAAAAACAGGTTTTTCATCACCATAGGCAAGGCGAAAAATCCGGCCTCCTCCATACAGGGAATACGTTGTCCGTCCACCTGCCATGATTTCCTGTGGTAATATAGGGATTTCATCTGTGATATAAGTGGAATAATAGACCGTTCCGGAATCATCTATCAGGAGTACTTTGGGAACGCCCCTCCACGAAACCCTTCCCATATCTTTTACCCGCATGGGCTTCATGACTTCGCCGTAATCTTTTTTTAATCCCGTATTTAAATGGTATGAAAACAGGTGACCGGCAGGGTAGGTGACACAATAAATAATTCCACGTTCCTTATCCAATACTGTACAACGTATTCCCTGTCCTTCCTGAATGATTCCCAGATCTTTTATCTTTTTCCCCCGGATATTAAATGAAAACAGATGACCTCCCTGGTAATTGTTGTTTTCGGTATCAAATATCTCATCATATGTTGAAGTTCCCCCAAATAATATACCTTCACCCCCAGAAATTAGATCATCTATTGAAGTCTGTCCTGGCAATTCTGATGTTACATTCAACAGGTGCTCAACCACATCACCGTTGGTACGAAAAAGGTGACAATTACTTCCCCCCCAGGTGGCTTTGGTGCTTCCATAAACCCATTCGTCAGGCATGGAAATTAATTTCGTTACAGCGCTCTCTCCTCCCTGGATGGGTCCTTTGGGGCCATTGGAAATTAAAATTTTTGATATGGAACCTGTTTCTACTTTTCCTAATCGCTGGGCAAATGAACCTGAGCCATATAACAGAAACAGGATTATTATCAAAATGAATTTGCTCTGCATTTTAATCATTTTTTTTCTCATCGTTTATCATCCGTTTCATGTCTGTCATCATCCTTGTTTAACTATTAAAGATTTTCAGGTGGAGAATATTTCATCAAGTAGGGCAGGGTTACAATTTTTCCTGATGCATTTCTGATCACCTTTTCATTCTCAAAATAATGTCCGTAGCAACTAAAATATACCGTGTGATCGTGGCTCACAAGGGCGCCAAAACACCCTTCTATACCTTCAATAGTACCTATCCAGTGATATTTTTTAGAGTTCAGGTCTAAAATGGTAAGCACTCCCAGAGCTTTTTCGTTTACGCCATACCCGTGATTTCCGGCAATGAAATAGAGTCTGCCCCATTTCTCGTCTAAGGCCATGTTCGGAGTGTAGTGCGGCTGTTCCGGCATGCCAATTATATGTCCAAGGTTTTCAAGTTTTTGGGCCTGCGGATTAAAACTCCAGACAAATCCATCTGTTGTAATGGCATAAATAATATTATCTGACGAAACTGCAGAAGCCCTGAAATCCATTAATTTCCCAGGAAGCTGAATGTCAATGTCTGCAAATTGTTCGGTATCGGGATCGAATTGGGTCAATCCGCCTACATCATTTGCAAAGTAACAATATCCGTTTCTGTCCATTATCATCTCACGAACCCGGTCATTCAACCTGCTCATTCGGGCAAGGGACTCATACCGGTTAATTTCCATGGTTTCCAGGTTTACTCTCCAGAATTTTGCCCGGTCTACAGAAATCCCATTCAGTATATTCCTTTTTTCATCGAGATAGATGGCAGCATTTGCACCATAGGGTGTAGGGATTCCAAAATAGTCCACATCTTTTGTCGCGGGGTCATATCTTATGATTGCCCCGCCTGCATAACTTTTGGGGAAGTATGCCCGGGTATATTCATGCATGTAAGAAGAACCCATATATCCGGAAAAATACAACCGACCTTTGGAGTCAGAAACGATATTTCCATGTATTTTTCCATGTCCCGGGGTTTCCGCATTGGAATATATGGCGCTGGCTCTGTTCAACTCCAATTCAACAAATGCTTTGTCTTCCCGGGGATCATAGCAGCTTATGGCAGTATTACCAAATCCCCAGGGTCGTATATAACGTTCTTCCATTTTCCAGGATCCCGGCATATTATCTGTGCCCCAGTGATCACCTCCACAAAACCATATTTTCCCGTTAGGAGTTTCAGCGATTTTGTTCCAGTTGGTATTCTGTGTTGTTTCTCCTTTCCAGTGTAATCCATCTGCCAGGTACATCGGTAAACGTACATTTTGAATTGTATGGACATCGATGGCCTGCCCTTTTGAAAAACAAGAAATGAAACAGAATCCTGCCAAAACAATTGTTTTGATTTTTATCACTTTTACAGCACTCTTGGGCTTCATCTGAGTCTGATTATTAATTTTTTAGGGTACAAGATGAATTAGACTGCAGGTAAATCCGACAGCAAGGATCATTCGATCACTTCGAACTCACCTTCCAGACGGATGTCTTCGGAGGAGCTTCCCACCATCACTTCAAATGTGCCGGGCTCAACCACAAAATTCATATCCCGGTCGAACATCGAATAGTCATCGGGTGAAAGGATAAACGTTACATTTTTTGTTTCACCCGGTTCGAGGGTAATTCGTTCGTATCCTCTAAGCTCTTTTATTGGTCGTGATGTACTGGCTATCACATCATGCATATAGAGTTGTGCCACTTCATCGCCTTTGCGGCTTCCTGAATTTGTGACATCAGCAGATATTTCTACCTGGCCTCCTTCACGTATACGGGAAGGATTGATTTGAAGATTGCTGTATTCGAATGAGGTATAGCTTAATCCATATCCAAACTCATACAGAGGAGTTGCCGGCATATCGATATATTTTCTGCCTGTCCGGGTAACAGGTGCATTGTAATAAACGGGTAACTGTCCTGAATGGCGGGGGAAGGTTACGGGAAGTTTCCCTCCGGGATTGTAATCGCCAAAGATCACTTCAGCAATGGCATTGCCTCCCTGTTCACCACACATCCATCCTTCTATGATACCCGGTATATTTTCAGAAGCCCACCGGACAGATAAGGCGCGTCCGTTAATCAACACCAGAACGACTGGTGTTCCGGTGGAGTGAATTGCTTTCAGCAGCTCCTCCTGCATGCCGGTAAGATCAAGGTTTGCCACATCACGTCCCTCGCCATTGGTTCCATAACCATCTTCACCAAGCACAACGACAGCCATATCAGCCTTTTTTGCAGCAGCTTTGGCTTTTTCAATCTCATTCACTTTTGTTCCGATAATATCACAACCCTGCACGTAGGTTACTTTGGTTTCTGAACCTACTTTGTTTTGAATTCCTTTTAATACAGTCACGATCTCCTGAGGAATATGATGCGGAAAATAATCGCCCAGCTGGTTTATCGGTGCATCGGCATTTGGACCGATGACAGCAATGTTTTTGATGTCTTTTCGCAAGGGAAGGATGTTTTTTTCGTTCTTGAGGAGAACAATACTTTGCCTTGCCGTTTCCAGTGCCAGCTCCTTGTGTTCATCTGAATGAACTATATTCACTGCCCTTTGGACATCTACGTATGGATTTTCAAAAAGACCGAGTTGAAACTTGAGACGCAACAACCGCCTGACAGCGCGATCGACCAGATCAACAGATAATTTTCCTTCATTGACGTTCTTGATCAGGTCACCCATATAGGCGTCTTCGATGGAAATTCCCACATCTACGCCGGCTTTCATGGCCAAAATTCCTGCTTCTTTTTGATTTTCTGCATGGCGTTCGGTTACGATGGTACTCAGTCCCCCTCCTTCGCTGACTACAATACCTTCAAAATTCAGTTCTTCTCTAAGGATGTCAGTGAGTATTTTTTCTGAGCTGTGAACTGCCACTCCTTCGATTGCCGGATAGGTGGCCATAACACCAAGGGCTCCGTGTTTTTTTATACCTGCAACCCAGGGAGGCAGAAATACTTCCCGTAGTTCCCGTTCTGATATTTTCATGGCTCCCCGTTCGAGCCCGCTATGGGGCAGGCTCTGGCCTGGATAATGGCACAGGAAGGCAACCAGATTGTCGCGTGCAGCTATGTTGTATCCCTGCATCGCCTGCACAATATTTTCTGCTATTTTAGAGCACATGTAAGGATCTTCACTGTATCCTTCTTCATTTCTGCCCAACCGTGGATCGCGGTTTGGCTCAATGACCAGGGTACATAATCCATGGATCCCGATCGACTTCCCTTCTTTTGCCGCAACAGCATAAATATTTCTAACCAGGCTTTTATTCCAGGTGGCACCAATGGCCAATCCTTCCGGGAAAACCGTTCCACCGGGACACATCAACCCGTGCGTTCCCTCTTCAATCTGAAACAGGGGAATGCCCAGCCGTGTTTTCTCCATAGCAATTTTTTGAAGTTCATTCATCACCATTGCCTGTCGCTCAGTCCCTTCATAAATCAACCGGTCGGAAAGAGTGAAGAATCCTCCACCAGGGCCAAACACATCATTATGTGTCCCTTCAGCCCATTTCCGGCAACCATCCAGTTGTTTTCCACGAATAGCAGGATCTTCAGCATCCATACTCCATAAAGGAGGGGTGTCGCTGCCCAGTCCCCAGCCCAGCTGGGTGTCATAAGCACAGGGAATATTTAACTGGCCTACTTTTTCTTTTAATGTCATACGGGATAGCAGGTCATCTACCCGTTGATCTATTGTTAAAAGAGGATTTTTGTATGGAGGAACCTGTGCCGAAGGTGTTTCATTACGTTTTTGTAATACATAGGAGGCAATGTTATGGACATGATCTATCCATATTTCGTTGGCAGGGTCTGTCGCATACCTGCAGAGGGCATCCAGGGTGGACAAAAGAGAAGTTTGATTTCCACCGTCGTTCATTTCGTGCCCGGCAAAAATCAACCATTTTCCGCTACTTTTCGCTGATTCAATAAGCTTTAGTACCTCTTCAAATGATTTTCCGTCCAGCTCAATACCGGTTAGCTGAGCCATGTCACAAACCGCAGGGTCATTGGGCCCTTCATCCAGCCAACCCCGGCCCGATTCAAAAAGGGAGGCAACCAGGGGGACATAACTTTTAGTATTTAAACCTTCGCCGACAAAGGTTTGTCCGCAAGGATAAGCAAAGGATACAGCTTCTATACCTAAGGAGTCTTGAATGATATTTCCGGCAGTTTCCAACTCATCCTTCATCCGGTCTAATGTGTAATTCTCCAACTCACGCCCGGTAGTCCAGGTGAAATTGCCCGTACAAGGATGCACTACAGAATGGTTGCCCACTTCATGCCCGTTGGCTACTGCCTGACGCCATTTGTCCAACCGCTGAAATAACCTGTCAGGAGAAACATAAAAGGTTCCCTTTACTCCATACTTATCAAAAAGAGGTATCCCCTTATCTACCTGTGTCAGGCGGGCATCGTCGAAGGTGAGGCTTAACCCCATCTTTTTCCCTTCAGGCCATTCGAAGGCAGCCTGCCTTAATACCGCATTGGATTCATAGGATTGCGCAACGGCAGAAACATAGAAAAAACAAAAAAACAGCACCACTACGGCTCTTGTA
>Ga0172382_10005965_pt1 | contig 17946 bp, 16 predicted proteins | sample Leawel138RmetaG_FD_122245 | JGI IMG/M metagenome (GOLD analysis project Ga0172382, IMG submission 122245) | Leachate microbial communities from a municipal landfill in Southern Ontario, Canada - Leachate well 138R metaG | ecosystem: Engineered > Solid waste > Landfill > Unclassified | place...
GGGTTAAAGTCGCCGAGGGAGGGCCAGATGCCTGATATCGACACCATAAAAACCGAAGCAAAACGCTTGCTCCAGGAGGGAGTAGTCGAGGTGGTGGTTGCCTTCAAAGCCGGCGACACCCCCTTGCACCCCCAACCCGCATTTTTCAGCAGCCCTGATGAGATTGACCAGCTGGTCTTTAGCGGACTCTGCCAGAACAACCTGGCAACCTTCCTGACCCGTTTGCCAAAAGAGAAAAAGGTTGCAATGGTTGTGCGCGGTTGCGAAAATCGTTCCGTCAACGCTTTAATTATCGAAAAACAGAAATCAAGGGATAATCTCTATCTGATCGGTGTTCCTTGTGAAGGCATCATCGATTGGCGTAAGATTGTAGAACATGTTGGCGAAACGGTACTTGCAGTCGAGGAAAATACCCATCTGGTCACAGTCGAGACGCCCAACGGGCGCTTCGCTCTCGAAAGAGCTATCCTGTTACATGACAGCTGTTCGCGCTGTGCCCACCCCAACCCGATGAGCGCCGACATTCGGATCGGCGAAGCCCGACCTGAGGGCGACCCCAGCCTGGCCCGCACAACCGTGGAAGAATTCGAAGCTCTTTCATCCCAGGAAAGGTACGCCTGGTTTCAAAAAGAAGCCGAACGCTGCATACGCTGTTACGCCTGCCGGGAAGCCTGCCCAATGTGTTTTTGCGAAGAGTGCTTTGTGGATCATATCGAACCCCGTTGGACCGAAAGCGGCGCGACCCCAGCCGGTATGCAAGGCTGGCACATCGTCCGCGCTTTTCATCAGACTGGCCGCTGCACCAGCTGCGGTGCCTGTGAACGCGCTTGCCCGATGGACATTAAAATGACCTATCTGACAGAGAAATTGAACCATGATATGAAAAAGAAATACAATTTCGAAGCGGGATTGGATGTTCAAACCCAGCCGCCTTTTGCGACAGTCACGCTGGATGACAAAAACCGGTTTGTTGTCTCATGAGAGAGCCAGCCATGAACCTTATTCTCGAAAAACAAGCCTTGCCTGAATTGCTCCAATCCTGGCGTGAGAGTTTTGACGTCTTTTTACCTCAAAAACTAGAACGGTTTTCACATTTCATGCCGCTTCAGGATGATACGGCCGTGTTGGTAAACGAGCCGCATAACACCCGAATCCCCCCAAAAGCGCTTTTTCTGCCCATGACAGAGACCCTGGTGAAATTCACGCGCGTCGGCGGCTATAAAGACGCAGAAAATGAAGTTCAGCCGCGGGTAGTCTTCGCCATCCGCCCCTGCGACGCGCAGGCGGTGCAACTGTTGGATACATCGTTCCTGGAGGAAGATTACAGTGACCCCCTCTGGAGAGAAAAACGCGAAAAGACGGTCACAGTGGGTCTTGGTTGTCACGAACCCTGCCTGACTGGTTTTTGCACCACAGTGGGTGGCGGACCTTTCAACAAAGCCGGGCTGGATGTGCTCCTGACAGATATCGGCGGTAGTTATCTGGTCGAAGTCTTGACCGATAAGGGCACCTGGTTATTCACCACGCTGCAACCTGCTGATGACAGCGCGATCGAGACGGCCCACAAAATCCAGCAGGAAGCCTTCGACCGGATGGAGGTTGCTTTCAAAACCGAGCACCTCAAAGAAAAACTGGAACAGAACTTCGACAGTGCGTATTGGGATTCTGTTTCGCAGAGCTGCCTGGGCTGTGGCGTTTGCACTTTCCTCTGCCCCACCTGTTTCTGTTTTGATATCGTCGACGAAACCCAGCGCCGAGAACGTGTGCGCAACTGGGATTCATGCATGTTTCGAACTTATTCTCTTGAGGCCTCTGGGCATAACCCCAGACCATCGCGGGTGGAACGCACCCGTCAACGCCTGAGTCACAAGTTTGTCTACTGGATTGACCAGGTCAATCAAATTGGGTGCACCGGCTGTGGTCGTTGCGTGCGCTATTGCCCGGTCGGGCTGGACATCCGCGCCATGCTTCGCCAGGCGCAAACTCTTCCCTTTGAGGTGAGCCATGCAGCATAATGGACATAGCCCATACACCCCCATCCCCATGCACGTATTGAGGGCTTATTACGAGTCAACGGACCGTTCACTTAAAACACTTGAATTGAGTTTCGACCGAGCCGCTGATTGCCAGGCCTTTTTCGAAACCTTCAACCCTGGTCAGTTTTGCCTGCTATCAGTGGCAGGCAAAGGTGAATCCGCATTGGGCATTGCCAACGCCGCCTGGGAAGGCGATTTCGTACGTTTCACCATTCAAAAAATGGGAAGCGTTACCACTGCTCTGCACGCTCTGAAGGCTGGTGACGCCATTGGCATACGCGGACCATTGGGCAACGGCTTTCCTCTCGAGGATTGGAAAGGCAAAAATTTGGTCATCATCGGCGGCGGTTGTGCCTTTTCCACGCTCTACGCGCTGACAAAACACGTTCACCACCAGGACTATCGTGATGATTACGGTAAACTGACCCTGCTCTATGGTACGCGCACATCCGGTTTGTGCATGTACAAACATGATATCGCCGCCTGGCACGAAGACGAAGACATGGAGATCCATCAGGCGATTGATGTTCCCGAAGATAACTGGCTGCACCACGTTGGTTATGTGCCGGATGTGGTCCGTCAAGTCGCGCCCTCACCAGCCAACACAGTGGCTGTGGTTTGTGGACCTCCCATCATGACCAAATTCACCCTGCCGGCTTTGGTAGAGCTGGGTTTTTCGCCAGAAAATATCTTCACCTCCCTGGAAAAAAGAATGAAATGCGGTATCGGCAAGTGTGGACGCTGCAATCTTGGACCAAAATATATCTGCAAGGACGGGCCGGTCTTTTCGTTGGCTGAACTCAACGCTCTCCCGGCGGACCTTTAGGAGCATTATGAGTCGTGGAACGCCAAAAAAGACCCGAAACGAACACCTGATGACCATCAACCGGGATATGCTCACCCGGAATTACTGGATGAAATGGGACCTGGATAAATGTGTGGGCTGCCAGATCGGTCCCATCGTCTGCCCGAAAGAAGCCCTGACCCATGTGATGGCTGTTCTGGAAGACGGTCATATCCTGCAAAAAGCGTCAGTTGATGTGGATGAAACCAAATGTGTCCATTGTGGCATCTGTGTGGAAGCCTGCCCGACTCACGCGATCGAGCTAACCGTTAACGACAAACCCGAAATCCCCGTGATAGAATATGGCGCTTTTCCGGAATTCGATGCCAAAACCATCTTTCGTAAAGAGAAGTTCGATTTTTCACTGAAGGATTTCATCATCGAGAACTGCCCAACCAACGTTATCAGTTATGATCCGAAACGCGACACAATGCGGGTCGATTTCGAAAATTGTATCCATTGCCGCCAGTGCGAAGTAGCCAGCAAGGGCGCCTTCGAAGTCCGCCAGCCCTGGGTTGGTTCGGTGGTTTTGCGTCGGGAGCAATGCCTGCCGGGCTGCTTTGCCTGCGCCGACATTTGTCCAACACGCGCTTTGCACGTCAATGAGCAAGGTGAGCTGGTGTTGGCAGATTACTACTGCATCAAATGCGGTGCCTGTATGCAGGTGTGCCCGGTCAAACCGGAATACGAAGAGGAAGTCTTCACCTTCGAATCACATGGAATGGCACTGAGCAGAACCAGGCAGAAATTGCTCAACAGCGGCACATTACCCATTGTGGTGGAACGCTGGCGCATCAACCACAGTGAAGTCTCCAGCGCTGCCTGGATCGAAGCTCTGCGCAAGCTCTCGGACGACAAAGCCAAATCAGTCGAGATCGACCGCAAACGCGCACTCAGACGGGCTGACCTGATTGAAGCTCTAAAAGGGGACATCCTGTCAAAATCCCGGCTGAAAAGCGACATTGAGCGCTGAGCAGCCCTCCGATTCACGAGATTAATGCCATGAGTTCAACCATATTTATGTTTATCCCTTTTTTAAAACAATTAATGACAGATGTCGATTCGGGGCCGATTAAACAAGCCGAAGAAATTTTAAAGGCCAATAAGATCCCGTATCGGATTAAGACCTCCTCCTGGAGGGGGGCTATTGGCCGATATTATGATTCCAGAACGTATTCGCAGATTACCATGCCGCTTTACATTGACGCCCAAAAACCGGGGCTGTCTTATGTCATCTATGTTTGGAAAAGGGATTATGAAAAGGCAAAAGGGCTGATCGGCAGCCTGCGGCGTGATTTGCTGTAAATCAGCCTTACTTCAAAATGGACCCGAAACCATGCCGCGCGGTGAAGTCAAAAGACCAACCGGTTTCGCGGCTGTATTCCGGGTTGCGCTCAAATCGATTGAAAATCATGACCCGCGCTTTCGACCGGAGCCTGCCAAAATCGCTCATGCTGGGTGTAGAAGGGATTAAATTGCGGAAGGTGCCGCTATTGATATAATACCTTTCTTCCCCGTGCTCAACATTGAGCAGCTCGACCAGTGCATTGTGTGTGTGACCACTGACAACACATCTGACCGTCGAGTTTTCTTTTTTCAGACATTGTTCTCGCATGATTAAGTCCAAATTAGTATTGATCTTTGATTTCTTAAATGCGGGGTTCAGCACGGCTTTCATCACCCAAAAAGGCAGGCCTTTCCGCCAAAGCCGGGTGCGTAAAACAGACCGCAGGGTAAAAGCAGAGGCCCCTTTGATGTGCCCAAGGTTAATCAGGTTGGCTCCAATATCTGGACTGATCGCCAAATTATCCAACAATTTGAGCATGATCGGCTCAATCAATTTCCAAACCTCAGATTTGGTCATACCGGGCGTGGTGAAAAGGAAGTTGACCAATGCATTGGAAGGGCGGACGTTATCAAAATCGATCAGGCGCTTATAAATTCGCGATAAGTCTTCCTTCGCAATAATCGCCGCGTCGCCATAGTGCTCTCTAAACAACAATGGCAGCTCAGCCACGATTTCACTGGTTACGATATCCCCTAATACCGGTTTGTCATAAGCTTCTTTTTGGATAATCGTTGGGATTTCCGGCAAGAGCCGTAAGTCCAGACTGAAATTTTGTCGGTCATATTCATGACCATGACGCACCAGCACCAGCGGGTCGCCATTGTCATAGTAGAGAAATTGATTATCAAAAACCGTGCCATTAGTTGTCAGTCCGAGCAGTTCCTGGATGCGCGTTCGCACCGCCGGGCTGGCATTGGCGAGCCGATCGTGGTTGCCCGGAACAAAATGAACGCGAACAGGTTTCTGGTAGAAAGCATCCAGATTGCGAAAGACATTCAGGGTTTCGTTGACACGTTCGTCCCGATTTATCGCTTCGATAACCTTCAGGACGTGTGCCTCCGCCTGGCTGCCTGGTGTGACCTCGTCATTATGCAGATAGGGCTTGAGAAGCGCCTTATGCCAGAGAGCCGAACGGGTTATCTCGAAAACATCTCCCGCCAACACAAGATCAATTGATTCAATAGAACTATCACGCAGAAACTCGGAGATTTCCTTGAAATAAGAGGTGTAAACCTCAGGTGGGAGATTGTGGTTATACCTGCGGCCATTCAGATTGTTGGATCTGGAATCAGCCAGGTGCAGGTCTGACATTACGATGAGCATGCGGTCCTCATAATCATGGTGCTTTTATATCATAAAATGGATCCGCCGCGCTTTCCGGTACAGATTAATGGGAAGGCAGGACAAAGGCGCCATTCTCGCGCGAACCAATCAACAAGAGATCACCTTTGGCGCCAAGGTAGCAGATGGTCTGGTAAGCCCAGTTCTCGAGGGGAATTTCCTGCCAGGTATCGCCGCAGGTAGAACTGCGCATGGCAAACCCCTGCCCTGCTATGGCCAAATCACAACTGGTCGACGCGGTCAGCGAGAGCACCTCCCGCCCACCCGCACCGATTAATACCCATTCTTGGCGTTTATCATCAAAACGATGGAGACCCGAGCTGGTGGCGGCAAGCATGCCGTTCTCAGTAAAGAGTAGTCGATTGACATTTAACCCCTGGACACCGTTTTGTAACAGCGTCCAGTTTTCACCTGAAAGTCTGTATGGCTCGCACAGACCGGTTCGACCACAGGCAATCGCAAAAATCTCTTGAGTGGATGGGGCCAAAGCAATTTCAATGACGTCGTTTTCGGCAAAACTAAGCTGCTCCCATGTATCACCTACGCGCATAAACAAACCGTCACCAACCGTACCCACATATATTCCGTTGGCAATGATGTTCAGATGATAGGGGACAACCTCCTGTAATCTTTCTGGGTTAGAAGTCGAAATTGTCTTCTTTTGATCCAAATGATCCGCAAGCGCTTCCTCCGGGAGACCAACTTTTTGAGCCAGGGGCCCAAGACCAGTGGGTTCATCAAACTTCGTTCTCAGGGGCAAATCAGTTTTCGACCACCGTTCCCCATCCAAAAGATACAGACCTGTTTCGGTAAGAATGTGCAACCCTTCAGTGGAGATGGCCAGATCGATTACGTCTTTATCCTCCACACTGTTGGTTAATTCAACCCATTCCAGGCCAGTTGAGTCAACAGAATAGACCCCCTTGCCATAAACAGCGACATAAAATTTCGCGTTGTCATCATCTTTTGCCATAGCAGTGACCGCGTTCAAGCGCAAATCACCCATGATATTCTTCCACCCCCCACCGTCGGCATTGACGCGGAAGACCCCATTCGACTCGGTAGCCGCAAACCAGCGCTGAGGAGAACCGTCAGTCACCACAAAGTCATACAGACGCTGCCCCGCCAGACCTCGTGAAGTCCAGCTTTGAGCGAAATTATCTGAGGAATACAATCCGTTCCCATAGGTACAGGCAAAAACACGCTTTTGGGTCCCGCCAAAAGGATCCGTAACCAGCCTGAAAACCTTCACATTACTGGGAAGCCCAGTGGCACTGCTTGCCCAACTGGTACCAGCGCTCCAGGTCCTGTAAACGCCTGCGCCGTGCCATACTGCGCCATAAACCAAGCCTGGGTATGCGGCATCGATAGCAAAACTGCGGGCGGAGTAATCGCTGACACCCTTGTTTATTGGAACAAAAGATTGTCCCGCGTTGGTGCTTTTGTAGAAGCCGTGCTCGTGTGCAGTCAAATAAAGTTCGTTAGAGTTGCCCGGGTTGACATCGATATCATAAAAATAATCAGGGCTGGAGAACGAATTGCCATCAACGATCAACATCCAGGAAAGGCCGCCGTCAGAGGTTTTATATAGAAAACCTCTGAGACCGGGATTGACCCTGGTGGCAGCATAGATCACGTTGCCATTGTTGGGGTCAACCTCGATGTCGTAAACGATGTGACCGCCCAGAATGCCACCGTTCGAGGCTGTCCAGCTCTCTCCTCCATTCAGAGACTTGAATATACCGCCCCCATAAGTGCCAGCATAGACGATGGCTGAGTTGGTTGGGTGTGTTGCCAACGATTGAATTTTGAGGTTCCCCAAACCGGCGTTCTTGCGGTACCAGGTTTCTCCCTGGTCGTAAGACTTGTATACACCGCTGACATAACTGCCAGCATAAATGCGGTTGGGTTGGTTCAGGTCTACCGCCAGTGCGGTAAAGGTGCCTCCCACCGGTCCAACCGGGATTAATGGGATGACAGGATTATCTTTAGCTATCAGCGGCAGGTATTGCTTTCGGCCACCAATTGGAAAACCTTTGGCATCAGAATTTAGTAACGATCCGGCAACTAACACAGTAAGCAAAATGCTGCTGATCCATCGGCTGGGGTTTCTGTTTTTTTGCGTCATGTTGTACACTGACCCGTCTGATTACAACAATCGTGCCAGAATGCGTTTACATTAAAATCTCCCGCAGCGCGTCCAAACAGGCCTGAATTGCCAGGTCATCGACATCATTGTGCGTGACCAACCGGATTTCGCCATTACCACTGCCGCTGATCAGAACTCGTCGTTCTTTCATTTCGCAAACTAACCTGCGTTTATCAATGCCAATGGAAGGGTCGAGCTTGAAAAAGACCATGTTGGTGTTGGGGGAACCCTTGGTCAGTACAACTCCAGGAATCTCTGCTAATCCTTCAGCCAGGCTGCGCGCCCTGAGATGATCTTGCTCCAGACGGTCAATCATACTATCGAGAGCCACGATGCCAGCCGCGGCAAGTACGCCTGCCTGGCGCATGCCTCCGCCCAGCAATTTTCGGATTCTGCGTGAGCGCTTGATGAACAGTTTGCTGCCGCACAAAACTGAGCCCACCGGAGCGCATAACCCCTTGCTGAGGCAAAATGTGACACTGTCAGCGGGTTCGGACAGTTCAGCGGCCGGAACTTTTAGCTCTACCGCGGCATTGAAGATGCGCGCTCCGTCGACATGGTAATAGAGGCCCAGTTCGGTTGTTGTGGCACCTACGCTGCGCATATAGTCTGTGCTGAGTGCCTTCCCGCCGCAGGCATTTTGAGTATTTTCAACAATTACCATCTTCGAGATTGGTTCGTGGTAGTCACGTGGATTACGCATAGCTGCCTTGATATCCTCAAGTGCCAGACTGCCGTCTTGCTGGTTGGGAATGGTATGGATAACAACCCCTCCCAAGGCAGATACGCCGCCAGCCTCGTGCAAAAAGGTGTGCCCCATGCTTCCCATGATAGCCTCATCGCCACGGTCACAGGCGGCCAGGGTTGCCACCAGGTTTCCCATCGTGCCTGAGCTGACCAGCAAACCGGCTTCCTTGCCAAGTATGGCGGCCGACTTCTCCTCCAGTTCGATGACGGTGGGGTCTTCTCCATAAACGTCATCGCCCACTTGGGCAGACGCCATGGCGGCGCGCATTTCATCTGTCGGATGCGTGACGGTATCGGAACGAAAATCGAAATAGTTATGCATTTGCTATCTCCAGACTGTCTAATACAGATTGTAAGTCGGCAGGCAGGGGGGCTGTAAACACGGTTTCCTCTCCCGCCCCTGGCAGGCGGATTGAAAGCCTGCCCGCGTGTAAGAAAAATCGGTCCAAATCAATGCTTTTTTTGCGTCGTCCGTAGATCTGATCGCCGGTAACAGGGCAGCCCAGAAAAGCCAGGTGAACACGAATCTGGTGAGTGCGTCCGGTCAGGGGCTTTACTTCCAGCAGGGTATGGTCACGATAATCCGTGATGGTAAAAAATTCGGTCTCAGCTTTTCTGCCTTTGTCGCCATAGGTCACTGCCATGCGCTGACGAAGTTTTTCGTCTCTGCCGATGCGGGTTTCGATGCGGCCTGTGGGCGTGGGTGGTCTGCCATCCACCAATGCCAGGTAGGTTTTCCTGGCTTTTTTATTCTTAAATTGACGCACCAGCCAGGTGTAGGCTTCATGGTTTCTCGCAACAATCAACACGCCCGAGGTGTCTTTGTCCAGGCGGTGGACGATGCCTGGACGATCAGGCTCACCTGCCCTGGCAATTTCTGGCCAGTGGAAAAGCAGGGCATTCACCAGCGTATCCTGCTGATTCCCAGCCCCCGGGTGGATCACCAGCCCGCTGGGCTTATTGATAACGACTACATCCGTGTCCTCATAGATAACATCCAAATGGATGTCCTGCTGCTCAAGCGCTGTATCTGCCTCTGCTTTGACAGACAGAACAATCTTATCGCCAGATTCCAGCTTGTAAGAAGACTTGCTCAGTACGCCCCCGTTTACAGTGACTTGACCGGCTGAAATCATGGTCTGAATGGTTGCCCGTGATAGCTCTGGGATCCGCTCTGCCAGGAATTTGTCCGCGCGTAGTGGGCTCAACTCGTCAAAAACGATCTCGATCCGTTCAGTTTTCATCTGCTCCGCCCGAATTATGCATGATGTCACCTTGATGGGCTTCTTTTTGCTTGTGCTCTTGAAGTAGCAATCCCAACAACATCAGCGCCACCCCGACAGTAACGCTGGAATCAGCAACATTGAAGACCGGGAACCGCCCCACCGCGATAAAGTCTGTCACGAAACCGAGTTGAACACGGTCGATCATGTTGCCCAGAGCGCCTCCCAGTATCAAACCAAGGCTGAGCCGATAGAGCAGCGGTTCGTTCACCGCCCTGTGGTAGTACCAGATCACAGCACCAGCGATAATTACCGCGAGGATCAGCAGGGGGATGTTGGCGTTTTGAAACATACCAAAGGCTGCTCCGGTATTTTGCCAGTACGTGAAACGAAAGAAAGGTGCCAGAAAGGGAATCGGGTAGGTTTCTTGCCCTAAGGTCAGATTCTGACGGATGAGCCCTTTGCTCCACTGATCCAGGACGATAACCAGCAGCGCGATAGCAATCAGCAGCAGGTAATGGCGAAAGATTCTCTTGCCCGAAATCATCCCACCGCCTTTTCTATTTTCAAAACCAGGTCTTCTCCATCGAAACTATCTCTGAAATACCCGTCAGCGTCGAGTTCTTCTTCAGTCAACTCAAGCGCCAGTGTTTCATTGGAAATATATTCGGCGTTGTTTCGAATGGCTTGCGACAATTCAGGTGATGCCTGGTAGCGCACAAATATCCGGTCGGCAATATCCAACCCGGATGTTTTGCGCAAATCCTGAACCCGGCGGACGAACTCCCTGGCCAGTCCTTCATGCAGCAATTTGGGTGTCAGGGTTGTGATCAGAGCAGCCATGTATGCGCCCTCTGTTGCCACCTGATAACCTTCCTTTGAGGAGGTATGCACTTCAACCTCATCAGGCCTGATTTCATAGTATTTTCCGTCCACATTAACCACCAGGTTCAGGCCTTCCAGCAGTTTCAAGGCGCTCTCCTGAGCAGGCAGATCCAATATCGCCTGGCGTATCTTTGGGCTGAGTGCGCGGTATTTTTGACCCAACTGTTTGGGTAAAGGATTGAGACTGTACGTGACCGCCTCTTCATCGCCACCCAACAGGCGTACTCGCTTCACATTTAATTCATCTTCCAGGATGTCCTTAAAGCGCTCGATGACCTCACCTTCCTCTGCCTTACCTACCGCAAAGGCGGCTTCCGCCAGTGGTTGCCTTACCTTCATATTCGATTTGTTTCGGGCTGAATGCCCCAGCGAGGCTAACTTCATCACCAGGTTCATATCCCGGTTAAGTCCTTCATCGATCAGGCGTTTGTCAACTTTAGGCCAATCGGCCAGATGCACGGAAATTGGAGCATTTTGATCAACTGAGGTGACCAGATTGCGGTAGATCGTCTCGGCCATAAATGGCATGGTGGGCGCAATCAGTTTGCTGACAGTCACAAGCGCCTTATAAAGCGTCTCGTAGGCTGCCCCTTTATCTGCGTCCGATTCGCTCTTCCAGAATCGCCTTCTTGAGCGGCGCAGATACCAGTTGGACAGTTGATCCACAAAGACCTCAATCGGTCGGGTCGCGCCCACGACATCAAAACTCTCGTAAGCAGCGGTTACGTCTCGAACCAGGGTTTCCAATGAAGACAGCAGCCAATCATCCAGTTTAGAAAACTGGGGGATGATGGCTGAGTCAGGTGTCCATTCATCCAGGTTGGCATAGGTCACAAAGAAGGAATAGGTGTTCCAGAGCGTGAGCATGAAACTGCGCACCACTTCGCTGACAAGTTCTTTGCTAAAGCGGCGTTCGTTTCCCGGCGGACTGGAGGTATACATGTACCAGCGCATGGGGTCGGCGCCAAACTCATTGATCACTTCCCAGGGGTCAATCACATTCCCACGCGATTTTGACATCTTCTGCCCGTTTTCGTCCAGAATCAGCCCCAGACAGATCACATTTTTATAAGCCTTGCTGTCCATCACCAGGCTGCTGATGGCGTGCAGGGAGTAAAACCACCCACGGGTCTGATCGACCGCCTCACAGATAAAATCAGCAGGAAATTGAGATTTGAACTCTTCCAGGTTTTCAAAGGGATAATGCCATTGCGCGTAAGGCATGGCACCCGAATCAAACCAGACATCGATGAGTTCGGTCACGCGCTTCATCTGCCCATGCCCGCAGTTGGGGCAAGGGAAGCGAACTTCATCGACATAGGGGCGGTGTAATTCAAGGTCGCTCAGGTCTTTTCCGGCCAGGTCGCTCAGTTCTTGTCTGGAACCAGCACAAACCTGGTGGTGACAATCTGGGCATTCCCAGACCGGCAGAGGTGTGCCCCAATATCGGTTGCGCCCAAGGGCCCAGTCGATATTGTTTTCCAGCCAATTGCCAAAACGACCGTTCTTGATGTGCTCTGGAACCCAGTTGATTTCCTGGTTGAGCTCAACCATTCTGTCTTTAATCGCGCTGGTCTTGATAAACCAGGTTGGTCTGGCCATATAAAGTAAGGGGGTAGAACACCGCCAGCAGAACGGATAGGTATGCGTCATCGTGCCAGCATTAAAAAGCAAACCACGATCATGCAGATCCTGGATGACGCCAGGGTCTGCGTCTTTGACGAAAACACCGGCCCAATTATGCACCTGCCTGACGAAGCGGCCTTCTTCGTCTATCGTCATGAGCAGAGGCAGGTCATACTGCCTGGCTACTTCCATGTCTTCCATACCGAAGGCGGGCGCAATGTGCACAAGACCTGTGCCATCGTCAGTCGTGACGTAGTCAGCGTTGACGATAAAGTGTGCTGGTTTTTCAGTTGGGAAAAAGGTAAATAGAGGCGCATATTTCTTGCCTCGTAACGACTTTCCTTTCATCGTCTTCAAAACCCGGAAAGATCGGTCGCCAAACACTTTTTCTACCAGGTCTTTGGCCAAAATCAGTTTTTCTTCGCCCATCCCGTCAGCGGTAACCAGGGCATATTCGACCTCGGGATGAGCAGCCACTGCCACGTTACCCGGCAGCGTCCAGGGGGTTGTAGTCCACACCAGCAGGCTGGTATCTTCTTCATCCACCAGGGGAAACCGAACGTAAATGCTCGGATCTTCCGTCTCTTCATAGCCCAGCGCTACCTCGTGGTCTGAGAGCGGTGTGCCGCAGCGCGGGCAATAGGGAACAACTTTATGCCCCTGATAGAGCAGGTCTTTATCCCAGATGGACTTCAAAAGCCACCAAACCGACTCGATGTAGTCATTGGCATAAGTCACATAGGCGCGCTCTTTATCCACCCAATAGGCGATGCGATCGGTCATCTCCTCCCAGTCCTGAATGCGCGAGAATGCCGATTCGCGGCAGAGTTGGTTAAATTCAGCGATGCCGTATTCTTCAATTTGGCTTTTGCGGGTGAAACCAAGCTGCTTTTCAACCTCGATTTCAACTGGCAGACCATGAGTATCCCAGCCGCCACGGCGATCGACAAAATAGCCCTGCATGGTTTTATAGCGCGGGAACATATCTTTGAAAGCGCGGGCCAGAACATGGTGTACACCGGGCTTACCGTTGGCAGTCGGGGGACCTTCAAAAATTACAAAAGGAGGGCGATCGCTGCGGTCTTCAGAAGAGCGCTTGAAAATGTCACGTGTTTTCCAGAAACGCAACTGGACTTCCTCTTCCCAGGGGATATCTAACTTTGATGAAACTGGTTTAAACATACAACCTCCAATAGTCATGTCAAATAAAAAAAGCCCATCCCTGACAGGGACGAGCCAAAATCTGCTCGCGGTACCACCCCGCTTCCCAACCTTAGTCGGACGCTCGGTGCCCCGCAATCGGGGGGCAGGCGGCTCGCCTACTGCCCAAGGGCGTGTTCAGCGCGCGGCTCAGGAAGGATTTTCGTTCACCTGTTTCCACCCGGCTTTCACCATCCCGGGTTCGCTACTGGACAGCATTGAACTACTCGTTTCCGTCACAGCCTAAGTTGAAATTTTATCATAAATATGGCGGGGGAGATTTATTTGTAGCTGACTGCCAGGGCTGTCTTAGATCAGTTTAAAGTCAGCCTTGTGGCTAAGTTATTTGGTTCAGTCAGGCCTTATGCGCGAACCGCGTGCGATGCGATCCTAAGAGCACGCCTGTGCCGGATAAAAAAACGAACCCTTTCGGGATTCGTAGTGGGTGCCTGAAGGGGGTCGAACCCTCAACATCTTCATCCACAGTGAAGTACTCTGCCATTGAGCTACAGGCACCGCGATAGGCAAGTATTCTATCATAAGGCTATTTCGACTGCAAGCAAAAATGCCTAAAAGTTAATCGAGCTCAGTTGATCCCTCGGGATGGAACGCTGTTCAAAGGTACGCAGGTCTTTGACCGCAACGGTCCCATTAGCCAGCTCATCCGGACCCAGGACCAAGGCCTTTTTGACACCCAACCGGTCAGCAAGTTTAAACTGCTTAGCAAGCTTATCCGGTTCCGCCAGGATGACGTTAAAACCTTCTTCTCTCAATACTGTGGTCAGGCGCACAGACTCGATCAACATGTCTGCATTAAACACTGTCACAAACACAGTGCCAGGATAATTTAAATCAACAGGCAGCAAACCATAAGCCTCCAACACCAGCATGACCACCACATCACCCATGGCAAAGCCAACACCCGGCAGGGGTTGCCCGCCCACATCGGCGACCAGGTTGGCGTAGTGTCCCCCTCCCAAAATTGCTCTGAAATTACCCTTCACTTCGTGAGCTTCGAAAACAACACCAGTATAATAATCCAGCCCCCGAATGATCCTGGGCTCGTAGCGTACGTATTCCGCAATACCCAAGGCCTCTACATAGCTGAAAAGTTGGCTGAGTTCTTCTGATTCCTGCCACAACTGAGTGTTATCCAGCAGCCTTCTGGTCGCTTCAATCTGACCCCGCTCCAAACCCAGATCTTCCAGGTTTTTTTCCCAGACATTTTCAGGTTGCTTGTCGATGCGATCGATCATTTTGAGCAATTCTGGTTTAATTTCGGCACTGATACCGTTCTCGGTCAATTTGCGATCCATTAATCGGCGATCATTGACCAAAATCTGAACCATGTTGCTTTGCAGCCCCACCAACTTCAAGAAATTAGCAGCAACTGCCAGCAATTCCGCATCCGCCTGAACCGCGTCGCTCCCTATCAGATCGATATTCCATTGGTAAAATTCGCGGGTACGACCTTTTTGAGGACGTTCATAACGCCAAAATGGACCAAAAGACCACCAGCGCAGAGGAAGGACAAGCTGATTTTGTTTTTCAGCGACCATGCGGGCAAGCGTTGGGGTTAACTCCGGACGCAGAGTGATGGCATCACCGCCGCGGTCTTCAAATACAAAGGCCTGTTCTTTGACCAGTTCTTCGCCCGATTTGGCTGCATAGAGATCAATCCTCTCCAGGCAAGGCCCCTCATACTGCTGATAACCAAAACTCTCCGAAGCCTGGCGCAGCTTCTCCACCAGCCATTGGCGCCTTCCCATTTCATCGGGGTAAAAATCCCTTGTTCCTTTGACACTTCTGATGATGTCCTTCATAATTTCGACCTTTTCTTGTGAAGATAAATCAGTATAACATGTGTCCGTTTATAAGATAAAATAGTAACAGGCAGCATTCTCAAGGAGGTGTAAATGAACATAAAGACAATTCTTAAAGTTTCAGAAGGCGAATTGCTTACAACAGGTGTCAACTTAGAAACTGAAGTCAGGGGAGCCTTTGCGGGAGATCTGATGAGTGATGTTTTAGCGTCAATTCAACCTGAGGCCGTGCTTCTTACGGGATTGTGCAACCCGCAGGTGGTCCGAACCGCGCTCATTGCCGATGTCAGAGCGATCGTTTTTGTTCGCGGCAAAATTCCTGCCAATGAAACCATAGCCCTTGCCCTGGAAGAAAGCTTGCCGATCATCTCCTCACCCCTGGGCTTATATAAGCTGAGCGGTCAACTGATGTTGGCAGGACTCCCTAGCCTCGAAAAAACGATGAATCATTCATTTGACGAAGAATAATCCAGTTCAAACTACGAGGAATTATGCCCTCAGTACTTCCAATTATTTCAGACACTCAAGCTGAAAATATCACCAAAACCGAAGAGCTCGCCTACGAATTACCAATCGAGGAGGTGATGACAGAAAACGTGGTCTGTCTATCTCCCGATACCATTATTCGCGAGGCGCTGGATATTTTCCGAAAGGTTCGTATCTCCGGCGCTCCGGTTACCGATCAGGGCAAGCTGGTGGGAATTTTGTCTATCGAAGACCTGATCCGATCCCTGCGCGAAGGTCGTATAGACCTGAAAGTGTCAGACTATATGACCAAAGACATTTGTGTCATCAGGACACACGACCCGGTCATAGAAGCGCTTAAGGTATTTGCCAAACATGGTGTTGGCAGGCTTCCCGTCCTCAACAGGCAGGGCGACTTGGCTGGCATCCTGACCAAGGGAGATATCACCAACGGTCTGTTAAAGGCCCTTCAGCAGGAATATCACGCCGAAGAAATCATCCGTTACCGCGCCTCTCATCTTTTTGAGGACATTCAATCCGAACGAACCAGTCTGATTTTGCGTTATAACATTAAAAAAGGCGATTTTACCCATGGAGGCTCTGCTTCGGGCGACATCAAACGCGCGCTGCTGAGGCTGGGCGCCACCCCCCAACTCGCTCGTCGCTGCGGCATCGCTGTATACGAAGCCGAAATGAACCTGATTATTCATTCCGATAATGGCGGAACCCTGCGGGTCGAGATCGAACCGCAAGAAATTACCATGGCTGCCTATGACGATGGCCCTGGCATCGAAGATGTTGATGCAGCCCTCAAACCTGGTTACTCAACTGCCACAGAAGAGATTCGGGAAATGGGCTTTGGTGCTGGTATGGGTCTGGTCAATATCAAGCGCTGTGTAAATGAAATGAAGCTGTTTTCGTCAAAGGAAGCCGGCACACAACTCTATATGGTTATGTATCTTCAGGACGAAGATAAAACTAACAAGCAAATTAGCAGGAAAGACTGATGAACCTACAGGAAGTAATCGATTCCCTCCAACTCAAAATCCTCACTGAGAAAAAGGATTTTTCGACCATCAAGGTCAGCACCGGTTACACTTCTGACTTGCTCAGTTGTGTTATGACCGGGGCTGAAGACCAGTGCATCTGGATTACCCTGATGGCACATAGCAATATCATCGCTGTTGCCTCACTTTTGGATGTCGCTGCAATAATCATCACCGAGAATGCCCAGCCAGATGAAACCACAATCGCCCGGGCAAACCAGCAGTCCATTATTTTATTGTCAACCCCCATCCCCACATTCAATGTTGTTGGTCAACTTTGGGACCTGGGTATTCGGGGCACATAATCAAACGAGACCGCTTTGAACACTTATCGGGCTGAGCTGCACGTTCATACAGTCCTTTCCCCTTGCGCTGGGATCGAAATGATCCCCCCCTTGATCGTTAATAAAGCGCTGGAGGTCGGCATCCAGATTATTGCCATCACTGACCATAACGCCAGTGCCAATGTGGAAGCGGTCATGCAGGCCGCTAAAGGGACTGCTCTGACCGTCATCCCAGGCATGGAACTGCAGACTAACGAAGAAATTCACAGCCTCTGTTTATTTGAGACCCTGGACCAGCTGGGTCAATTGCAACAGATCGTCGACCAAACCCTTCCAAATATTCCCAATAATATTGAATATCTGGGTGAGCAATTCGTAGTGGACAAGGAGGGCGAGTTCATCCGACGGGAAGATCGTCTTTTGATCAATTCCACTTCCTTATCCATTTATGACGCCTGCAAATTGGTTACCGATCTTGAGGGTCTTCTGATCCCGGCTCATGTCAACCGTGAAGCCTATGGTTTGATTTCGCACCTGGGGACTGTTCCTCAGGATTTACCTGTGAAAGCGCTGGAAATCTCCGGGCATATCACTCCCGAAAAAGCTCGCCAACGCTTCCCCATACTAACCAATTACCATCTCATCCAAAGCGGCGATGTTCACTTTATCGATGATTTTCTGGGTTCAAATCATTTTCTTCTCGATTATCCCAACTTTAATGAAATTAAGTTGGCCTTAAGCGAGTGTGGCAACCGCCTCCACGAAATCACTTCTGTCTGATTTTTTCCTTTTTTTTCCGTGTTCGCACGTGTCAAGTCAAATGATAATGTTACCGAACGGTCTCCATTGGTTCAAATGATAATGTTACCGAAGGTTCTTTAACATTCAATTTTGTCTTATAAAAATTGACCTTTTCCAATCGACCCAAA
>Ga0172382_10005966_pt1 | contig 17944 bp, 11 predicted proteins | sample Leawel138RmetaG_FD_122245 | JGI IMG/M metagenome (GOLD analysis project Ga0172382, IMG submission 122245) | Leachate microbial communities from a municipal landfill in Southern Ontario, Canada - Leachate well 138R metaG | ecosystem: Engineered > Solid waste > Landfill > Unclassified | place...
ATGTTTAACCAGGGTTGTTTTTCCTGCTCCGGATGGTGCTGAAAATATAATCAGTTTCCCCCTCATTTACAGTACATTTAACAGTTGCTCCTTTATTCTTTCCAGGTGGTCTTTCATTTGAACCACAATCCGTTGAATATCGCTGTCATATGCTTTTGACCCCAGTGTGTTTATTTCTCTTCCCATTTCCTGAGAAATAAAGGTAAGTTTTTTCCCATTGGATTCCTTACTTTTCAGCGTTTCAAGAAAATAGCTGCAATGGTTTTCAAGTCGTACTTTTTCTTCATTCATATCCATCTTGTCGAGGTAGTAAACCAGTTCCTGTTCAAACCGGTTTTTATCGACCAATCCGTTCATTTCCAGCTTCCCCAGGTTTTCTGTCAGCCGGTTTTTTACGATTTCAATTCTTTTCATCTCGGAAGGGGTGATTTGCCCCAGCAGAATCATAATGTTCCTGATATTGGAAGTGATGTCTGCTTCCAGTGCTTTTCCTTCCTGGATCCTGAAAGAATCGATCTCTTGGATTGCGCTGATCAGGTGTTCTTCAATTACCTTCCACTCTTCCTCATCAAGTGTCTCGTATTCGGTTTTTATCACATCGGGGAGCCGGAGTAGGGCGAGCAGGGTTGACTGGTCAGTTACGAGCCCTAGTTTCGTGTTGATATTTTTCATGTGTTCGAAATATCCCTGAAGAATCGATTCATTTATTTTGCTGGACGATTCTTCTCCCAGGTTTTCAACATAGATTGCCAGGTCAATTTTACCCCGGATTATCTTGTCGGACAGTTCTTTTCTGATCTCGATTTCTTTTTCACGGTAACCCTGTGGAATTCGCACATTGATATCGATCTGTTTACTGTTCAGTGCTTTTAATTCCAGTATAATTTTTTTGTTGTTGATTACAAATTCGGCTTTACCGAATCCTGTCATTGATTTTATCATAGATGAAAATTTTTACGAATTTAAGTTTTTATCTGAAATACAGGTTAATCTATCAGGATTCAAAAAAAACTATTTTCCGGCAGTTTGAATTTTGCTTATCAACAGGAGTCTGTTCTAAGTAATGATCCCGGAACCGATCAGTTCATCGTTCAGGTACCATGCGGCAAACTGTCCGGAAGTGATTCCCCGTTGTTCTTTTTCAAAAAGTATGTAGGTTCCATCCTCTGTCATGTGCAACAATCCTTTTTCGGTGGGTTGCCGGTACCGGATCCGGATTTGGTATTCCTTTTTTTCTCCGGGGACCATTTTCATGTCGGGTCGAATCCAGTGCAGGTCATTTTTTGACATGAACAGGCCGGGTCTGAAAAGCCCGGGGTGTTCTTTTCCTTCTCCCACATAAACGATATTTCGATGCACATCGGTTCCAATTACAAACAGTGGATCTTTATGTCCGCCAAGGTTCAGTCCTTTTCGCTGGCCAATAGTATAGAAGTGTGCGCCGGGGTGTTCTCCGATAATTTTACCGTTCCAGGGCTTAAACGGGAAAGAGAAACAGGTTTTATGGTAGTTCTCTTCTGCAGGTGTCAGCTGTTTCTTTTTTGTCATAAAAGAGGCAGGGATTTCAATGATGTTCCCGGTTTTCGGTTGCAATTGTTGTTGCAGAAAAGCCGGAAGATGAACTTTCCCCACAAAGCAAATCCCCTGGGAATCTTTTCGCTCAGCCGTGGGCAGATTTTGCTCGCGGGCAATTTGACGAACCTGTGGTTTTGTGAGATGTCCAATGGGAAAAAGGGCTTGCGATAACTGTTCCTGGTTGAGCTGACAGAGAAAGTAACTCTGGTCTTTGTTTTTATCCTTCCCGGCAAGTAACCGATAGATGGTTTCCCCGTGAAGAGTGGTTTCCTCCTTCCGGCAATAATGCCCGGTGGCCACATATGCTGCGCCGAATTTATTCACTTCCTCCAAAAAAGTATCAAATTTTATTTCCCGGTTACAGAGAATATCCGGATTGGGTGTTCTTCCGGCCTTATACTCAGCAAACATGTAGTCGACGACACGTTTTTTATAGGATTTACTCAAATCAACAATATGAAATGGAATATCCAGTTTTTTGGCCACCATGCGGGCAATCATGGCGTCTTCTTCCCATGAACATGCACTGGTTATTGCCCCGGTGCGTTCATGCCAGTTGACCATAAACAATGCCACCAGATCATGACCCTGCTGCTTCAACAGATAGGCAGCCACACTGGAATCTACTCCACCTGAAAGTCCGATAACAACCCTGCTCATAGTTTGCAAAAGTAGGAACTATTTTGAATTTTTTCATACTTTTACCCATTTGAACAGGTTAATCTAAGCAGAATAAATATGTCAGTACATTTCAGAATATATGACGTCCGGTTGTTATATTGTTTATTTTTTTGTGCCCTGATTTTTCAATCTAAAGCAGCAGCTCCGGCAGATCCTCCTTTTCAAAAATATGTTGTAGATCCCTGGGTGAATGAAACGATGAACCGTCTGACACTCGACGAGAAAATTGCCCAGTTAATGATGGTTGCGGTTTATCCGGGAAAGGGTGAAATCGTAAAAGATGAGCTCGTTGACATGGCGAAAAAGTGGAAGCCGGGCGGAATACTAATGATGCAGAGCACTCCCGGGAAAGCGCTGGAGTGGGTGAATGAGCTGCAGGAGAATAGTGCTACCCCTCTCCTGGTGGCAATTGATGGAGAATGGGGCCTGTCCATGCGACTTGACAGCACCATGAGATACCCTTATGCACAGGCTGTTGGCGCAATACGCGACTCTGCTTTCATCTATCAAATGGGGAGGGACTTTGGCTGGCAGATGAAAATGTTGGGAATTCATATGAATTTTGCCCCGGTTGCCGATATCAATACCAACCCTCAAAATCCGGTAATTAATTTCAGGTCTTTTGGTGAAGATAAATTCGAAGTTTCAAAAAAAGCGGCATGGATTGCCAGGGGAATGCAGGATGCGGGTGTGGTTCCTGTTGCAAAACATTTTCCGGGGCATGGCGATACCGAAACCGATTCCCACCTGGAGTTACCGCTGATAAAACACGATAAGAAAAGAATAGATGCTGTGGAAAGTTTTCCTTTCCGCTATCTGGCTGAAAAGGGGATTCCGGGAATGATGACCGCTCATTTGAATGTGCCTGCACTTGATCCGTCAGGCACACCTTCATCTCTCTCCAAACGAATAATAACCGGTTACCTGAGGGATGAAATTGGGTACAATGGCCTGGTCATTACCGATGCCATAAATATGAAGGGCATCCAAACAGGCAGGGGCAATATCGAAGTGGAAGCGTTAATTGCAGGGAATGATATGGTACTGTTCGTGCCGGGTATGGAAAATGCTGTTTCCTCTGTAAAGGCGGCAGTGGCAAGTGGAGCAATAACACGTGAAGAAATTGAATTCAAATGCCGGAAAGTGCTGGCTGTAAAAAGATGGGCAGGACTACACCAGTATCAGCCTGCCTCCGGAGAAAACCTGACCGCCCGGCTAAACTCCCCCTATTTTGAAGTAACTAAACGGAAATTGATCCAAAATTCGCTTACCGTACTGGTGAATGACCGGACACTGCCTGTTCAGCATGTTGAAGAATTGAAAGTGGCATCGGTGATGATCGGCTCAAATGAGATGACCCCATTTCAAAAGATGCTTGGAAAGTACACACAGGTTGATCATTTTTTTCTTCCAAAGGATGCCACCGAGCGCCAGGTCGCTGCTTTGCGGTCAAAACTGGACAATTATAACCTGGTTATTGCCGGAATACAGGGGATAAATATTTATCCGGCCAACAAATATGGTACTACCGAAAGGCTACGGGGAGCCCTGGCCGACTTTATCCGGGATAACCGCGTAATAGCTGTGTTTTTTGGAAATGCGTATGCATTGAAACATTTTGAAAATATCCACCATGCCAAAGGATTGATCCTGGCCTATCAAAATCATCCGTTAACCCAGGAGATTGCAGCTCAGCTGGTATTTGGCGCTTATGATGCCGGCGGGATTCTTCCGGTTACTCTGGATAACCGGTTTCGTGCGGGCGACGGGATTATCCTGAAGAAAAACAGTACCCTGGCCTATGGTTTGCCTGAAGAAGTGGGGATCAGTTCATGGCGACTTAACCGTGCGATCGATTCACTGGCCGTATTGGGAATCGACAAACAAGCTTATCCGGGATGCCAGGTTCTGATCGCAAAAGATGGAATTGTTATTCTGCACAAAAGCTATGGGTACCATACTTACAATAAAGAACAGGAGGTTACTCTTGATGATATTTATGACTGGGCATCACTGACCAAGGTAACCGGACCATTACCTGCTATCATGAAACTCGTGGATGAAAAAAAGATGAATCTTGACGCCCCATTTTGTACCTACTGGCCCGATTTTAAAGGTATACCACAGGGTCGGTTCTCCCTTCGCCATAACCTGGCCCACCAGGCAACCTGGCCTGCATGGATCCCATTTTGGCGCTTGGGACTTGATGAGAACGGGGAACTGGACCGCGAAGTCTTTGCCCATCAACCCTCTGATCAGTTCTCTGTCAGGGTGTCTGGAAACCTCTACCTGAAGAATAATTTTAAAGACGTTATTTTTGAAACCATAAAAACAGCAAAACCACTCCCCCGGCAACGATATGTATACTCCGACCTCAGCTTTTATATCTATCCCGACATTATTTCGCGTTTAACGGGAACACCCTACGAGGAGTTTCTTTCATCCCAATTTTTTAAACCACTGGGTGCAGGTTCCGTTATGTATAACCCTTATCTCAGTCATCCCCTGGAACAGATTATTCCAACAGAAACCGACGATTTTTTCCGGCAGGAAAAATTGAGAGGGTTCGTTCACGATGAGGGAGCAGCTATGATGGGAGGAGTATCAGGGCATGCAGGCCTGTTCGGTTCAGCAAACGATCTGGCAAAAATTTTTCAAATGTACCTGCAGAAAGGTTTTTTTGGCGGGATACAGTATATTTCTGAAGAAACAATGGATGAATTTACACGAATTCAGTTTCCTCAAAACCAAAACCGAAGAGGACTCGGCTTTGATAAGCCACTGATCAATAATCACCTGAAAAGACTTAAAGATGCATACCCGGCAACCAGTGCCGGTAAAAATAGTTTCGGACACACCGGATATACCGGAACAATGGCATGGGCTGATCCGGATAACGGAGTACTTTTTGTTTTCTTGTCGAACCGGGTGCACCCTACCCGCGAAAATCCAATGATCACCGAACTAAATATCAGAACAGCCATGCATCAGGCTATTTATGATAGCTGCATAACAGCCGATCTATGCTACTGAAGTACACGGGTTAAAAAAAGTTAATTGTTTCAAAATTTTTTATTTTATTGACAAGTACATGAGGGTTTTTGTGTTTCATTTTTAATGGGTTATGAAGAATAACATTTTAACCCAAATATCGTAAAAGAAGTTTGGCAGCAAGAGAAAAAATATCCTGATGCTTTTGAGTTTTTTAATTGATTATTAATTTTAATTTTACAGTTTCAGACGAATATTAAATTTTTGTTTAACAATATAAAAAATGAATTATGGAATCAAGAATAACTTTTAATGAGCTGCGAAAAATTAAAGACAGCCTGCCTGACGGTTCTATTAAAAAATTAGCGCAAGAATTTCAGCTGAGTGAAGAAACCGTCAGGAATTATTTTGGAGGCGCTAATTATACCAACGGAGCAGTTGTGGGAATACACATGGAGCCGGGGCCAAATGGAGGCATTGTGCTTCTCGATGATACCGCTATCCTCGAACGTGCAAAAAAAATTATTCAGGAAGATTCTGTCGAACAATAGATTAATATAAATTTTGAATTACGAATTATTTCTATGGAAACGAGCATGACAGTTTATGACACAAGCGATCAGGAAAAATTAATGCGAGTTCCATCGAAATACGCTTATGTATTCGATCTCACCCCTTAAAAAAATAACTAACAGATGAAGCATCATTTTAGGAAGAAGTATATTTTGCTATTTATTGCAGCAGCTGGTTTTATCCAGTTTTCCTGTCAACAGGAACCCGCATGGCAACCATTATTCAATGGTGAAAACCTGAACAATTGGGATAAATATATTGGGAAACCGCTTACTGGATTCGAAGATGTGGCTGAGGCTGCTACTGTCGACAAGGTTTTTTCCATAGTGGAGGAAAACGGGGAGAAACTGATTCGCATCAGCGGCGAGGTAAACGGTTCACTTGCTACCCGCGATACATTTGCCAATTACCACCTTCAACTGGTTTTTAAATGGGGTCAGGAAGTGTATTCCAGTCGGAACAGCGGACTCCTATACCACAGCTTTGGAGAATTTGGAGAAGCCCTGGGTACCTGGATGGTAAATATTGAATGCCAACTCATGCATGACCGTCTGGGAGATACTTACCTGATGAATAATACCTATTGTGAATCTACAGTTCAGGAGTCGGGAGGGGAGTTTACTTTTAACAAAACAGGAGAATTGAAGAAGTTTAGTAAGGAACATCTTGGTCAATCGGTAAAAAAGGGTGTAAATGCTGAAAGCCCCTTGGGCGAATGGAACACAGTCGATCTCTACTGTTTGGGTCGAACCGCTGTCCACGTTGTGAATGGGCAAACCGTTATGGTCAATCATCAAACGGGAACCGTTGAAAACGGAGCTGTCAACCCGCTGGCCAGTGGAAAAATTCAATTGCAGTCGGAAGGTGGAGAACTATTCATCAAAACCATTCAAATTAAACCCATTCAGGAGATCCCTGCTGAAGTTCTGCAATAGATAACGGTTTTTTATATAGCAGGTCCTGCTGTTTCCCTGCATTTTAATGAAAAGGGAAATAGCTGGTACCTGTGTGTAAATGACAAGTTCCTGAGATATTATTTTTTCAAAAAATCTTCAGGCGTTGGAGGGGATTGATTTTTGTCAACAAAATCAAATACCATCAATCCTGCCTTTTTTATCAGGAAGTACGCCACCGATAGCGAAATGATAAGAATACCCAGGCCGATAATCTTCTCCCCGGGAAGTTCCTCTATTTCTAACACAACTATTTTCCGGGCAAGGGCTATGATGGCTACAAGGATAACCACTTCCACATGAACCTGGTTCTGTCTCAGGTATACTTTTATGGTGTCAAGTAACTCAATCCCAATGAGAACAAGCAAGAAAACACCGAACAGTTCCATCAGATCATCCAGGTCCAACAGCAGGAATTCAGACTGAATAATATTCTTAACTAAGAAATATCCTAATTCAACAGTGGCAAGAATCAGAATCATTGCCATCATCATGATCAAGATATAAATAATGCCTCTTTCAATGAATTTTAATGTATTTTTCATAATGTATTGATAATTAGTGATTATGACAAGATAGTTTTAGTGATTTAAATATTTATTCTCTCATGGTCCGATTGACTTAACAGGTTATTCATGATAAAATTTGATTACGTACAGTTTAAATTGAGCATACAATATTAGTAAAATCGTTTTTTTACCCTGCTCATTTAACTAAATTTGTACCGGAATCTATTTTAACTTATTACTAAATAAATGAAGTCATGGCATTTGTAACAAAGATAATTGGGAAAATTCTTGGGAATAAATCGGATCGTGACATCAGGGAGGTGTCTCCCCTGCTTGAGCAGATCAAGGGGGAATGGCAACGAATCACTTCATTTTCCAACGATGCATTGCGGGAAGAAACAGACAAGTTGCGCGGGATAATCAAAACCAGGATTCAACAGGAAGAAGAACAGGTACGGCTATTAAGTGAGAAAGCTGAGGATGTTGAGATACAGGAGAGTGAAAAGATCTATGAAGAGATCGATAAACTGGAAGAGGCGATTGACCTAAAAATTGAAGAAGTTTTAAATGAAATTTTGCCTGTCGCTTTTGCTATTGTCAAAGAGACTGCGCGCAGGTTTTATGAAAATGAAATAGTTGAGGTTACAGCCCGCGAATATGATAAAGATCTGGCATCCACCCGTTCATCGATTACCATTAAAAATGATAAGGCTTATTGGAACAATCACTGGGTAGCCGGAGGCAATGAAATTACATGGGATATGGTTCATTACGATGTACAGCTCATCGGTGGAATTGTTCTTCATCAGGGGAAAATAGCTGAAATGGCTACTGGTGAGGGGAAAACCCTGGTTGCTACACTGCCTGTTTTCTTAAATGCTCTTGCAGGAAGAGGAGTTCATCTGGTAACCGTTAACGATTACTTGTCGAAACGTGATGCCGAATGGATGGGCCCAATATTTGAGTTTCACGGACTATCAGTTGATTGCATCGATAAACATCAACCCAATTCTGAAGCACGCAGAAAAGCCTACCTTGCCGATATTACCTATGGCACCAATAATGAGTTTGGCTTCGATTACCTGCGGGACAATATGTCGATCAACCCGGAAGACCTGGTGCAACGTAAACACCATTATGCCATTGTGGATGAGGTAGACTCCGTGCTGATCGATGATGCCCGGACACCTCTGATTATCTCAGGACCGGTTCCAAAAGGAGAAAATCAACTGTTCGAAGAGTTAAAGGGGTACGTGGAGAAGATCTATAAAGCACAACACGACCTGGTAAACCGATATTTTATCGATGCAAAAAAACTGCTTACCAAAGAGGGAGTTACCGACGATGAGAAGAAAGAGGGCGGTTTGTTGTTACTGAGGGCACACAAAGGATTACCCAAAAATAAGTCGTTGATCAAATTTTTGAGCGAGGAGGGTATGAGGAACCTCATGACCAAAACCGAAAATTTCTATATGCAGGAGAACAATAAGAATATGCATATCGTTACCGATCCGCTCTACTTTATTATAGAAGAAAAGCAAAACTCTGTTGAACTGACCGACAAAGGGATTGATCTGATATCTGAAGGTGTCGCTGATTCCGATTTTTTTATCCTGCCTGATATGGGTGTTGAGATGGCCGAGCTGGAAAATGCAGTGTTGCCGCACGAAGAATTGCTGGAAAAAAAGGACATATTATTACAGGACTATGCTGTAAAATCAGAACGGGTGCACACCATAAACCAGTTGCTGAAAGCATACACCATGTTCGAAAAGGATATCGAGTACGTGGTCATCGACAATAAAGTGAAGATTGTTGATGAACAAACCGGACGTATCATGGAGGGAAGAAGGTATTCCGATGGCCTGCACCAGGCTATAGAAGCTAAAGAACGGGTAAAAGTAGAAGCTGCCACCCAAACCTTTGCTACCATTACCCTGCAGAACTACTTCCGGATGTACCATAAACTGGCAGGTATGACCGGTACTGCAGAAACTGAAGCAGGTGAGTTCTGGGATATCTATAAGTTGGAAGTTGTTGTAATTCCCACCAATAAACCTATTGTCCGCGACGACAGGGAAGACCTGGTATATAAAACCAAACGGGAGAAATACAATGCTGTTATTGACGAAATTGTTGAACTCAATAAGTTAGGCCGACCTGCTCTGGTGGGAACAACTTCGGTTGAGATTTCTGAGTTGCTCAGCCGGATGCTTAAGATCAGGGGAATTAAGCACAACGTATTAAATGCGAAGTTACACGCCCGGGAAGCAGATATCGTTGCTGAAGCCGGCCGGGCAGGAACAGTTACCATAGCCACCAACATGGCTGGCCGGGGAACCGACATCAAACTGGCACCAGAGGTGAAAAAAGCCGGAGGTTTGGCCATTATCGGTACCGAACGCCACGACTCCCGCCGGGTTGACAGACAGTTGCGTGGCCGGGCAGGAAGACAAGGTGACCCCGGTTCATCACAGTTTTATGTCTCTCTCGAAGATGACCTGATGCGCCTCTTTGGCTCTGACAGGATTTCCGGTGTGATGGACCGCCTCGGCCTGAAAGAGGGAGAAGTAATCCAACATTCCATGATCTCTAAGTCTATTGAAAGAGCTCAGAGGAAAGTGGAGGAAAATAACTTCGGAATACGAAAGCGACTGCTTGAATACGACGATGTGATGAACTCTCAACGGGAGGTAATCTATAAAAAACGAAGACATGCCCTGTTCGGAGAACGACTGGATGCCGATCTGCTGAATATGATGTTCGATACAGTGGAGGAACTGGTGAATGAATATCATGGTTCTGACCAGTTCGAAGATTTTAATATGGAACTCCTCAGGTTGCTGTCAATCGAATCACCAGTCTTCCAGGAAGAGTTTAAACAGCTTTCTGTCAGTGAAATAACCGACCGAATTTTCAAAAAAATGATTGAAGGCTACAACCGAAAAGTGGAAACCATATCTAAACAGGCATTCCCTGTGATTAAAAATGTATACGAAACAAAATCTCAGGTCTATAAAAATATAGTTGTCCCCATCTCCGATGGAAAACGGGTATTCCAAATAATTTGTAACCTCGAGAAAGCATACAATAATAAAGGTAAAGAACTGGCAAAGTCATACCAGAAACAAATCGTCTTACATACAATTGACGAAGCCTGGAAGGAGCAGCTACGCGAGATGGACGATCTGAAACAGTCGGTACAGAATGCTACCTACGAACAAAAAGATCCCCTGCTTATTTATAAGTTTGAATCATTTAACCTGTTTAAACTGATGTTGAGCAAAGTGAATAAGGATGTGGTAAGTACCCTGATGAAAGGACATATTCCTATTCAAAGCCCCGACCAGGTGCGTCAGGCAGAAGAGCGTAAACGTACCGATATGAGCAGGTACAAAACTCAAAAGTCTGATCTGCCCGGGGTGGAGAATCCCATGCAGGGGGCTCAAACCCAAACCGGCGAAAGGGCAAGACCTCAACCGGTAAGAGTGGAAAAAAGAGTGGGCAGGAATGATCCGTGCCCCTGTGGAAGTGGAAAGAAATATAAACATTGCCACGGCAAAGGCATGTAAATGATAGATTATGATATACCTGTTAAATTTTATTCACTGGAATGCAAATCCTGAAATTTTCAACATTGGATGGTTTGCTGTTCGCTGGTACGGACTGCTGTTTGCAACCGGATTTCTGATTGGATACTCTATCGGAGAGAAGATGCTTAAGTCGGAGAATGTTCCACAAAAATGGATCGATTCCCTGTTTTTTTACATCATTATTGCTACCATACTGGGGGCTCGCCTGGGGCACGTTTTCTTTTATGGCTGGGATTATTATTCGCAACATCCCGGAGAGATTTTTGCTGTATGGCATGGGGGATTGGCCAGTCATGGTGGAGCTATTGGAATAATCATTGCCCTGCTGATCTACTCAAAACTGATCACGAAACGGAATGTGCTGTGGACCATCGATCGTATTGTGGTGCCAACCGCCCTGGTAGGAGCATTTATTCGTCTGGGAAACCTGATGAACTCCGAGATCTACGGTATCGAAACCAGTCTCCCCTGGGGATTCATTTTTGAACGCAACGGAGAAACAGTGCCGAAACACCCAACCCAAATTTATGAAGCCCTGGCTTACCTTATCTCTTTTGGCGTGCTGATCTTCCTCTACCGGCGTACCCGGGCAAAAAACAAAGAAGGACTGCTTACCGGTTTGTTCTTTATCTTTATTTTTACTGCCAGGTTCCTGATTGAATTTATCAAGGAAGACCAGGAAACTTTTGAAGCAACTATGGCCCTGAACATGGGACAATGGCTGAGTATCCCGTTTATTCTGGCCGGATTGATTTTGGTTCTGCGGGCACTGAAATTGCCGGGAAAAGTTTATAAGAATAGAGGGAATTAACGTGTTCTGATGAACAATTTTCCTGGGAATTGCCAGCATCCTGCTGATAACCGGAATAAATATTTTTAAGCAGATTTCTAAACAGAAATTTGGTTCCAATTCATTATCTTTGCAACGGAAATGGTTAAAAAAATGGGAATCCGGTGTAATTCCGGAGCTGTACCCGCAGCTGTAACCCTTTCATGTTGATGGCATTCTAAGTCACTGTCCTTGAGTGAATGGGATGGGAAGGCCGCCATCAATGGGGGAAGCCAGAAGACCTGCCATTTTCAGAATGCTTTCGGGAATAAAAGTGACGGTTTCAATACCCTGCTTTTTATTTCCCCATGTTCAATTAAACTGAGGGGAATGAAAAAATTTAAGATTTCATTATTTTTACTGGTGCTCGTCCTGCATGGCTTTTCTCAGTCAACAGCAATCCGGCTCATTGAGTACAAGCCTGCTCCTGGTCAGCATATCAATATGGAAAGTAGCGGGACACCAGCAGCTGCTCAACAAATGACAGAGAGCTTCAACAAACTGGTTTCATTAGGGAGTTTTGGCGGATATGTAGTGTTGGGTTTTCGTGATGCATGTATAAATCACCCCGATAATCCTTATGGCATTGATTTTACTGTTTTTGGGAATGCCTTTCCCGGGTCATCTGAGCCTGGAGTGATTTGGGTGATGCAGGATGAAAACCAAAATGGAAAACCCGATGACACCTGGTACGAAATTGCCGGCAGTAGCCACTTTCACTCCAAAACAAGAAGCGGTTACGAGTTAACCTATTTCCGGCAGGAGAGTCGTGATGTGTATTGGGAGGATCATACCGGAAATTCAGGATGGATCATGGCCAATGATTATAATTTACAAGAGTATTATCCCTCCTCAACTGTTTTCCCGGACTATCCCCATGATTCCGTAACTTTTAACGGAACCCTGCTGGCACCGGCAATCGATTTTTCCAATGCCCTGGAAATAAGAGTTGCCCCTTTGGCATTTGGTTATGCCGATAACAAGCCGCGTAAACAGGGAGTTGAGCTATATCAGCCCGACAATCCCTACACCGGGGAGGTAGAAGGTGCTGGTGGCGATCCTGTGGATATCTCCTGGGCTATTGACCCAACAGGGAATTATGTGAACCTGGATTCCATCCATTTCATCAAAATTGTTTCCGGAAATCTGAACGGTGCCGGATGGTTGGGCGAAATCTCCACCGATGTGGCATGGGTAGAGCCTGTCAGGCCAAATCCAGAAATTACCGGAACGGAAAATATGTTGGTGGTGTATCCTTATACTTCACGACTACTGGCCGGAGATTCAACCTATCTTGAGGCTTGCTGTTTTGAAAAAGGCCGTAAGGTGATGACACCAGTTTTATTTTCTTCCCAAAATGAGCAGGTGGTTCAGGTTGATCCCAATGGAAGGATCCGGTCAGTTAAAAAAGGAAATACAAGTATTCTAATTTCTGCTGGCAGTGAAACACAATCAGTCCCGGTTTGGGTGGTTGTGCCTGACTCCATCCGGTTCACAGGGGATATTTCATCGGTGTATCCGGGCGATTCTGTTGAACTTACCGCTCAGGTATACGACGACGAGCTATTCCCGCTCGATCTTCCCGTACAGTTCCATTCTTCCAACCCTGATGTTGGAGTGATCATCCACAAGGATGGCCAATTATTGTTTGAAGCTGGTCAATCCGGAGAAACAATTCTTACCATCTCGGTGGAAGGATTTTCGATTCAGAAAAGCATTTTAGTGAAAGTCCATGCCCCCGGGGAGAGGATCAGGATATTTTTTACCCTGAAAAACGACGAGAAAAACCTGCTTCCTTTCCAATGGATAGAAGTGGGTGCAGGCGACTTGAACGCCTTTGTTCAAAACAGACATCACGATTATTCCCTCCTGGAAAAGCCATCATTATTCCATGCACTGGCAGCCGGGTTACAACAAGCGAACGTTCCCTTCCGGTTTCGGGATGATGAGGCCTCTGGCGGGAAACTTTACCTCTATTCCGTTGAAGATGACGGCCTGTTTTTTTATGGATGGGGTGGCCGGACAGATCCTGTTGCCTTCGCCAGAGCCTGGATTGCCCGGGTAAACAATCAATCGTTTGTAAATGATTTTAACCGGATAGATATTGCTGATGGGGACACCCTTGCTCTATACCACGTTTCAAATATTACCAACTCCTGGAACTATTCTCAACTGATTTCCCATACTCCTTTCCCGGCAACAGGTGGTGAGTTGGAAGTAGAAATGGAACAAACTGTCTGTACATATGCTGACGGAGTAATTTTTGAGTCCGGATTTATTCCGGTTGCTCAGGCAGAGGTCTTATCTGGTGCCGGAAGCTATTTCACAGGATCCGATGGATTGGCAGTTTTTATTCTCAATAGTGATCTTCCTCTTGTCATCTCATCCGGTAATAATGCAGTGATGATTGTTTATGCTTCACCGACTGGTAGCTCCCCGGTGGTTACTGACAGGTTCAGGGTATATCCTAATCCGGTTGAAAACGAGCTGATCCTGGCAGGAGGGTTTCCCTTTGAACCCGGAATTTTTCAGAAGGAATTGCCTGTCATGGCTCCATTGTCAGCAAACTCATTCCCCAATCAATCCTCCAACACTTCCACCCCCTTTGTGCGGGTTATTACCCCTGACGGCCGGTTGATTCTTGAACAGCAAATTACTACCTGGCCATTCAAAATTGATTTCTCTGGTATTCCTGCCGGGATATTCACCCTGGTTGTTTCTCTTCAAGACCGGGTAGAAGTTCACAAAATCATGAAACAAGCAAGATGAATCAATGAATCAATTTCGAATGATAAAAAGAATTACGAATTACAATTAAACGGTTGGTTGAGATAAATATTAAAAAAAATGATCATTAGAATGAGATAAAAAATGAGGCGACTGAATGGATGGGCATGGGCTGTTTTTGTGTTGATAACCCTTACTACATCGGGGCAGGGTATTTCCGATACGGTCCGGATCAGTGAGGTGCTGATACTGGCAAAGAAAAAGGTTGAGGAGGCAGGGCTTAAAGTTACCCGGCCGGACTCCATGCAGATGGTCTCTTCGCTTACAACCGATCTGGGAGAATTAATCTCGGATTATTTGCCCGTTTTTATCAAATCGTATGGCCGGGGTTCTGAGGCTACCGCCAGTTTTCGGGGAACTGCCTCGTCGCATACCCAGGTGTTGTGGAATGGCATGAACCTGAATTCTCCCATGCGGGGGATGGCCGATTTGTCTCTTCTACCGGTATTTTTTGTTGATGATGTTTATCTGCTCCATGGGGGAAGCTCTCTGACCCAGGGATCCGGAGCCCTGGGAGGAAGCATCCACCTGGAAAACAAGCCAGACTGGAACACTGCCTTCCAGGTGGGGGGATTGCTTGAGACCAGCTCTTTTCATTCACGCAAATTATTTATCAAAGGGCAATACGGAGACAGAAAATTTCAGACATCTACCCGTATTTTTTTTGACGCGTCAAAAAATGATTTCCCATTTTTTAATTCAGGTGTGCTGCCTGCAAAAATGGATACCCTGAAAAATGCAGGATATCATAAATATGGTATACTCCAGGAGTTTTACTTCAGACCAAAAATCAACCAGGTTTCAGGGGTCCGGTTATGGTACCAGCATAGTGATCGAAATCTCCCGCAACTGATGTCATACCAGGGTAGTCAACGTGATGAACACCGGAACGACTCACAGTTCCGAGGACAATTCGACTGGAAAAAATATTCCGATGGGTTGAACTACCATTTCTTTACGGGAGTAAATGCTGTCAGACTGAATTACTACCGGGCAACTCCTGCATTTCAATTTGTTAACGAAGATTCACACAGTAGGGAAACCAGTCTGGTAAACCATCTGCGCATAAAAAAACAATTCAACACGAAGATGCAGGGAACTGCCGGCTTTGATATGAACTATCATGCTGTGGAATTGAAAAACAGGCAGTTGGGTGTTGGTTATAAAAACAACCGACTGGAAACCAGCTTGTTATTGAATCTCCATTATAAGCCTTTTAAACGGCTGGCTGCTTTTGTTTTGTTGCGATCGGAGCATTACGACAGAAAGGTAGCGCCCTTTATTCCCTCGTTAGGTGTTGAATGGCAAATTGTAAAGACCTGGCCTTTTCTGCTGAGTGCTAATGCCGCCCGGAATTATCACAAGCCTGCATTGAATGATTTGTACTGGCTCCCTGGCGGGAATCCGGACCTTCTGCCGGAAGATGGCTACCATATGGATATTTCCCTGTCAGGAAATCATACGTCCGGAAATGTAACCCTTCAGCATGAACTGACGGGATTTTATGCCCGGGTGAAAAACTGGATTATTTGGCAGCCTGCAGCTTCAGGAGCCTATTACTGGGAAGCCAATAACCTGAAGGATGTTCTCTCACGCGGCGTTGAATATCAGTACTCCGCAGCAGTGAATGTGCAAAAAGTCCAGGTCAGAACCGGAGGAAATTACGCATTCACAAGTACTGCAAACATCCATGCCGTTCGCCCGGCAGATGAATCCCGCGGAAAGCAATTGATCTATATTCCAAAACATAAAGGCGGAATCTATTTTAGTGGATACTGGAAACAATTTACTCTGAAATACGACTTCAATGGTATCGGAAAGCGTTATACCAAGTCGAGTAACCAGGAGTCGACGTTTGAGCAGGTGTTGAATCCATATTTCATCAGTAAAATTTCTTTTGGAAAACAAACCAACTGGAATGATGTCATCTTCCTGATGAAATTTACGGTAGATAATCTGTTGGATCAACCCTATCAAAGCATTTTGTGGCGCCCCATGCCGGGACGTTTTTATACGCTGTCTTTAGCAATAAATTTTCGGGAATAATGCAATATTTTTATCTAACAGTCCTATTGTTGATGCTGGTCTGGTCATGTACTGATGAACCGGTAGAAACTGTATTCCAAGACCTGGATACCCGGCAGGGTATTTTTATTGCCTGTGAAGGAAATTTCATGTATGGCAACGGGTCTGTTTCATTCTATCACACAGAAAGGAAGAAGGTGACCAACCAGGTTTTCTATGCCAGGAATAATGCTCCCCTTGGCGATGTTGTACAGTCGCTTGCCCGGAGAAATGATCTGTTGTATATGGTGGTGAACAATTCAGGGAAGGTGGTGATTGCCGATATCCGCACCGTGGAATTTGCCGGAGTAATCACAGGGCTGACTTCTCCCCGCTATATTCATTTCGTTTCTGATGGAAAAGCCTATATTTCCGATCTGTATGCAGACCATTTGACCATTTTTAATCCATTAACCCTTCAAATAACCGGAAGCGTTGACCTGGAAGGACATACTTCAGAACAAATGGTACAGGTAGGTAAATATGTATATGTTTCTCATTGGGTAAATGGTGAGGATATACTGGTTATTGACTCTGATGCTGATAAACTGGCAGGAAAAATACATGTTCCGGCGCAACCCCGTGATTTGGTTGTGGATAAAATGGATAAAATATGGGTGCTTTGTGGAGGAACTTACAGAAATTTTTCGGTTGATGATGAACACTCCATGTTGGTTCGTATTGATCCTGTAACCCAGACTGTAGAGCAAATTTACCGGTTTGAAGAGAATAGTTATGCTTCGAACCTGAAGCTGAGTTCCACCGGCGATACCCTTTATTTCCTGAATAACGGAGTGAATAAAATGTCGATCGATAGTCGTCATCTCCCCGCGTCAGCTTTTCTTCCGTCCGGGCAAAAACTATTTTACCACCTGGCTGTCCATCCTGAAAACAATGAAATATATGTTTCTGATGCCATAGATTATACCCAGGATGCCATTGTTTACCGCTTTTCAAAGGAGGGCATCCCCATGGATTCGTTTAAAACGGGAATAAATCCATCTGATCTATTATTCCCGGAATAAAATTAATTAGATAAAAATCATTAAACAGGCCTTATTTATTCCTCGGTTTTTCATAAATTGTTGTAATGAATTTAAAGGCGAATGCAATATTTATCAATTTATTGCTGCATGATCTGGTGCGGTTTTTTTATCAGCAGAAACTATGGGTTGGTTCCTGTTGGCCTGAACTCCGATCGTTCATTCCAGGTGATGATAAAAGTTGATAACCAGAAGTTTTTGAAAGCTTAAGCTGGATGTTTTATGCTTTTCTGAAGACAGACTGAACGTTGCTGTCTCCGGGTGGATTTTCAGGAATTTTTCCTGATTTAGGATAGGATTCAATGTGAACATCTGCCCACTCTTCGAGGTAGTAAATATCCTGATC
>Ga0172382_10005967_pt1 | contig 17943 bp, 15 predicted proteins | sample Leawel138RmetaG_FD_122245 | JGI IMG/M metagenome (GOLD analysis project Ga0172382, IMG submission 122245) | Leachate microbial communities from a municipal landfill in Southern Ontario, Canada - Leachate well 138R metaG | ecosystem: Engineered > Solid waste > Landfill > Unclassified | place...
CCGAGCGCGGAATAGGCCTCCGTCTGCCCGCGCGGCACGCCCATGATGCCGGCGCGCACGATCTCGGCGATGAAGGCGGCGGTGTAGAAGGACAGCGCCAGATAGAGCGACAGGAACTCCGGCTTGACGTTGGTGCCGCCGGTCAGGTTGAAGGTGCCCTTCTGCGGATATTCGACCGACACCGGCATGCCGGCGAGCAGATAGGCCAGAAGCGGCAGGCCGACGATGAGCGCGGCGCTCGTCCAGAACACCGGGAAGCGCTGGCCCGTCGCCATCTGGCGCGCCCGCGCGCGCCGCGCCACGAACCACGACAGCGCGATCGCCGCGACGAAGCCGGCGAGGATCAGCCCCGATCCCGGCTCCCAGACCAGCTTGGGAAAGTAGAAGCCGCGATTGTTGAGAAACGAGCCGAGCGGCAGCGACAGGCTGTCGCGCACGCTGGGCAGGACGGCGAGCACGCCCTGGTACCAGAACAGGATGACCAGCAGCGGCGGGATGTTGCGGAACACCTCGACATAGACCGTCGCCAGCTTGCGGATCAGCCAGTTGTTGGACAGGCGCGCGATGCCGACGAGGAAGCCGATGATCGTGGCCGTGACGATGCCGGCCGCGGCCACCACCAGCGTGTTGAGCAGGCCGACCACGAAGGCCCGTCCGAAGGACGAGTCGGAGGTGTAGTCGATCAGCCGGTCGGAGATGTCGAAACCCGCTCGGCCGCGCAGGAAGGCGAAGCCGGTCGAGATGTTGGATCGGCGCAGGTTGTCGATCGTGTTGTCGACGATCCACCACACGCCGAGCGCGAGCGCCGCGACGAGCAGGACCTGGAAGAAGACGGCACGCGCCTTCGGATTGTAGATCAGCGGGACGCGCGCGGACTCGTCCCTGATGGCGTGTTCTGACACATGGTTCCCCTTGACCTGGTGTGTCCTGGGCCGGCGGGGTGGTTTTTGTGTTTCCCGTCGCCGGTGGCGGCGGCCGGGGAGGGTGGATCCTCCCCGGCCGCCTTTTCGATCGTCGCGTTCCGCCTAGCGGATCGGCATGCCGTATTGCAGGCCGCCCTTGGTCCACAGCGCGTTGACGCCGCGGGCGATCTTGAGCGGGCTGCCCGAGCCGACATTGCGCTCGAAGATCTCGCCGTAATTGCCGGTCGCCTTGATGATCTTGACCACCCAGTCGTTGTCGAGGCCGAGATCGGTGCCGATCTTGGTTTCGGCCTCGGTGCCGAGCAGGCGGCGGATGTCGGGGCTGGCGCTTTCCTTCATCTCGTCGACATTGGCCTGGGTGATGCCCGCCTCCTCGGCGTTCAGCAGCGCGAAATAGACCCATTTGACGATGTCGAACCACTGGTCGTCACCCTGGCGCACCGAGGGGCCCAGCGGCTCCTTGGAGATGATCTCCGGCAGCACGACGTGATCGTCGGGCGAGGACATCTGCAGGCGCACGGCATAGAGGCCGGACTGGTCGGTGGTGTAGGCGTCGCAGCGGCCGGCGTCGTAGGCGGCGTTGGCCTCCTCGAACTTCTCGAAGACGACCGGGTTGTACTCCATGTTGTTGGCGCTGAAATAGTCGGCGAGGTTCAGCTCCGTCGTCGTGCCGGCCTGCACGCACACGGAAGCGCCGGAGAGCTGGAGCGCGGAGTTGACGCCCGGAAGCTGCTTCGCGTTGATCATGAAGCCCTGGCCGTCATAATAGGTGACGCCGGCGAAGTTGAAGCCGAGCGCCGTGTCGCGGTTGATGGTCCAGGTCGTGTTGCGCGACAGCACGTCGACCTCGCCCGACTGCAGCGCGGTGAAGCGGTCCTTGGCGCTCAGCGCCGTGAAGTTGACCTTGTCGCCGTCGCCGAAGATGGCGGCCGCGACGGCGCGGCAGAAGTCGACGTCGAGGCCGGTCCATTCGCCCTTGTCGTTGGGCGCGGAGAAGCCTGCCAGCGAGGTGTTGACGCCGCATTTGAGGTGGCCCCTGGCCTTGACGTCGTCGAGCGTAGCGGCGGAGGCCGCCGAGGCGGCGAGCGCCAGCGCGGCCGAGCCGAGAATTCCGGTGACGAACTTTTTCATACCCACTACCCTTTTCTGTTTTTCGGGGGCGCTGCCCCTGTTGCGCGGGACCGCGTCCCGAATCGTTCCCCGTGGAAGCGGCATGGTATCCGGCTCGTTCCTGCGGCCTGGTCGACGCCCGACATTGCGGGCGAGACGCTCCACCTCCCACTCACGAATTGTATCGAAAGCGAAATCGCGGCCCCGGTCAAGTGCGAATGGCGGACGCCCCGGCCGGGGAAAACCATTGCCCTCGCGCGACTTGCGCGTCATCCATGGCGGTTGCGGGTTGCGCGGGCGATGGCTATTGCTCGCAGGCGCGAAAACGGAAAGGCAGGCCATGGCCAACGAAACCTTCACCGGCAAGGGTGTCAACACGCGCCTTGCCCATCTCGGCAACGATCCACGCGGCTTCCACGGTTTCATCCATCCGCCGGTGGTCCATGCCTCGACCGTGCTGTTTCCCGACGCCGCGACCATGGCCGGGCGCGCCCAGAAATACACCTACGGCACCCATGGCACGCCGACCACCGACGCGCTGACCGCGGCGCTCGACGCGCTCGAAGGATCGGCGGGAACCGTCCTCACCCCGTCCGGCCTCGCCGCGGTCACGGTGCCGCTGCTCGCCTTCCTCTCCGCCGGCGACCACGTGCTGATCACTGATTCCGTCTATCATCCGACCCGGCGCTTCGCCGACACGGTGCTTGCGCGCATGGGCGTCGAGATCACCTATTACGACCCGCTCGTCGGCGCCGGCATCGCCGGGCTGATGAAACCGAACACGAAGGTCGTGTTCACGGAATCGCCCGCCTCCAACACCTTCGAGGTGCAGGACGTGCCCGCCATCGCCCGCGAGGCTCGCGCTCGCGACGCCGTGGTGATGATGGACAACACCTGGGCGACGCCGCTTCTGTTCCGGCCGCTCGACCATGGGGTCGATATCTCGATCCACGCCCTGACCAAATATCCGGCCGGCCATTCGGACGTGCTGCTCGGCTCGGTCTCGGCCAATGAACGCTCATGGGGCCGGCTTCACGCCGCCAGCGAGGCGCTCGGCAACTGCGCCGCGCCCGACGATTCCTATCAGGCGCTGCGCGGGTTGCGCACCATGGGCGTGCGGCTGGCGCGCCATGGCGAGGCCGCGCTCGATATCGCGCGCTGGCTAGAAGGGCAGCCGGGCGTGGCGCGCGTGCTGCACCCGGCGCTGGAGAGCTTTCCCGGCCATGCGCTGTGGAAGCGCGATTTCTCCGGCTCCAGCGGCATCTTTTCCATCGTGCTCGCCGGCGGCGGCAGGCAAGAGGCCCATGCCTTCCTCGACGCGCTGTCGATCTTCGGCCTCGGCTATTCCTGGGGCGGCTATGAAAGCCTCGCCGTCCACGTCAATCTCGACGGCCGCACGGTCGGCGCGGGGTCGTGGGAGGGACCGATCCTGCGCCTCCAGATCGGGCTCGAGGATGTCGCCGACCTGAAGGCCGACATCGCCGCCGGGTTGGCCGCGGCCGCCATGACGCGATCGTGACCAACTGCCGCGCGGCGATAAGGCGGTGAAAATGCCGATCCGTCGTCGCGCCGCGTTGAAAGCGGTCGCGCGCGTCCCTATAACGCGATGAACACGGCAATGCGCGGCGGCCGATACAGCCGCGAGTGGCAATCCAGACCGAGAGGATCTTCATGCCCTGGAGCAATCAAAGTGGCGGCGGCGGGCCCTGGGGCGGCGGCGGCGGAAACGGTGGCGGCCCGTGGGGTCAGGGGCCGCGCGGTCCCGGCGGTCCCGGCAACACGCCGCCGGACCTCGAGGACATCATCCGGCGGGGCCAGGATAGGCTGAAGAACGCGCTGCCCGGCGGCGGCGGCGCCAACCCGGTGGTGTTCGGCCTGATCGCGCTCGGTCTCGTCGTGCTGTGGCTGTTCCAGGCGATCTACACCGTCCAGCCGGACGAGCTGGCGGTCGAGCTGCGCTTCGGCAAGCCCAAGGACCAGGTTTCCGAGCCGGGCCTGCACTTCCACTGGTGGCCGGTCGAGACGGTCGAGCACGCGACGGTGGCCGAGCGGCTGATCAATGTCGGCGAGGCGCGGGGCGGCGGCGCTTCCACCGGGCTGATGCTGTCGGGCGACCAGAACATCGTCGACGTCCGCTTCTCCGTCGCCTATCAGGTCGACGATCCGCGGGCCTATCTCTTCAACGTCTCCGACCCGGACGCGACGCTCAGGCAGGTGGCCGAGAGCGCCATGCGCGAGGTCGTCGGCCGCCGCCCGGCGCAGGACGTCTTCCGCGACGACCGCCAGGGCATCGCCGACAATGTGCGCCAGATCATCCAGTCCACGATCGACGGCTACGGCGCCGGGCTCGGCATCACCGCGATCTCGATCGAGGACGCCGCCCCGCCGCGCGAGGTGGCCGACGCCTTCGAGGAGGTGCAGCGCGCCGAGCAGGACGAGGATCGCTTCGTCGAGGAATCCAACCAGTACTCCAACCAGCAGCTCGGCCGCGCCCGCGGCGAGGCGGCGCAGATCCGCGAGGACGCCGCCGCCTACAAGAACCGCGTGGTGCAGGAGGCGGAAGGCGAGGCGCAACGCTTCGTCTCCGTCTATGACGAATACGCCAAGGCCCCGGATGTGACGCGCAAGCGCCTGTTCCTGGAGACCATGGAGAACGTGCTGAAAAGCTCGAACAAGGTGATCGTCGAGCAGGGCAGCGGGCAGGGCGTGATCCCCTATCTGCCGTTGCCCGAATTGCGCGCGAACCAGCCGGCCGCACAGGGAGGCAACTGACATGGCGAACCGTCTTCCCTTCATCGTGGCGGCCGGCCTGGTCGTCCTCTTCCTCGTCTGGTCGGCCATCTTCGTCGTCAACGAGCGCGAGCAGGCCATCGTTCTGCGCTTCGGCGAGATCGTCGACGTCAAGTCCGAGCCCGGCGTCTACTTCAAGCTGCCGCTGCCCTTCATCGAAGCCGACAACGTGCAGATGATCGAGGATCGCGTGCTGCGCTTCGACCTCGACGACATCCGCGTCCAGGTTTCGGGCGGCCGCTTCTACGAGGTCGATGCCTTCATCGCCTATCGCATCTCGGACCCACGCCGGTTCCGCCTCGCCGTCTCCGGCTCGGTGCCGCTGGCCGAGCAGCGCCTGCGCACCCGCCTCGACGCGGCGCTGCGCCGGGTCTACGGCTTGCGCGGCTTCGAGGCGGCGCTGTCGGAGGAGCGCAGCTCGATGATGCGCGAGGTCGCCGAGCAGCTTCGCCCCGACGCGACCTCGCTGGGCTTGCAGATCGTCGATGTCCGTATCCGCCGCACCGACCTGACGGCCGAGGTCTCGCAGCAGACCTATGAGCGCATGCGCGCCGAGCGTCTGGCCGAGGCCGAGCGCCTGCGCGCCCGTGGCCGCGAGGCCGCCCAGCGCATCCGCGCCCGCGCCGACCGCGAGGTGGTCGAGATCGTCGCCGACGCCCGCCGCGAATCGGAGATCCTGCGAGGCGAGGGCGAGGCCGAGCGCAACGCGGTCTTCGCCGACGCCTTCAGCCGCGATCCCGAGTTCTTCGAGTTCTATCGCTCGATGGCGGCCTACACCGCCGCGCTCGAAGGAACGGGAACGACGATGCTGCTGTCGCCGGATTCGGACTTCTTCCGCTTCTTCGGCAATCCGCAGGGTCGTGCGGGCGAGGCGCCGACGCTGCCCGCGCCGCCGGCCGCTCCGGCTGCGCCGTCCGGCGCGGCGCAGCAATAGCGTGGACGACTTCCTCGTCGCCATCGGCCTCGTGCTGGTCATCGAGGGCGTGCTCTACGGCGGCGTTCCCAACCTCGCGCGGCGGCTCGCCGCCGAGGTGCTGTCGACGCCGGAGCAGACCCTGCGCACGGCCGGGTTGGTCGCCGCCGCCATCGGCGTCGGCATCGTCTGGCTCGTGCGGACCTGAGGCCGACCGGATTTTAGGACCGGATTTCAGGGCCCCCGCCGCAAACGCGCCTCAATCCCGGAAAGGATGGGGCGTCACCACGGTTTTCCAGTTCCACCTCAGGTTCACCCGGAGACGACGTCCATGGCTTCGACATTCCTGTCCTCCATAACCGGCCTGTCCTCCGCAACCGGCCGGGCGCTGACCGGCGCGGCCGCGCTCGGCCTTCTGGCGCTGATGCCGACCGGCGGCGCGCTGGCCCAGCAGGCGCCGGCGCCCGCGCCCGCCATCCCCTCGAACGGCCCGGCCTCGGTGGCCGATCTCGCCGAGGGGCTGCTCGACGCCGTCGTCAACGTCTCGACCTCGCAGACGGTCGGCACGCGCGGCCAGCGCGGCGGCCCGCGCGTGGCGCCGCCGCGCCCCAACCTGCCCGAAGGCTCACCCTTCCAGGAGTTCTTCGACGAGTTCTTCAACGAACGCGGCGAGGGCGAGGGCGGCCGCCGGGTGCAGTCGCTCGGTTCCGGCTTCGTCATCGACGCAGGCCAAGGCATCATCGTCACCAACAACCACGTCATCGCCGACGCCGACGAGATCGAGGTCAATTTCGCCGATGGCGGCAAGCTGAAGGCCGAGCTGGTCGGCACCGACCCCAAGACCGACATCGCCGTGCTGAAGGTCGATCCGTCCGTGCGCAAGCTGACCGAGGTGGGGTTCGGCGATTCCTCGACGATCCGCATCGGCGACTGGGTGATGGCGATCGGCAATCCGTTCGGGCTGGGCGGCTCGGTCTCTATCGGCATCGTCTCGGCGCGCGGCCGCGACATCAATTCCGGCCCCTATGACGATTTCATCCAGACCGACGCCGCCATCAACCGCGGCAATTCCGGCGGCCCGCTGTTCGACATGCACGGCAAGGTGATCGGCATCAACACCGCCATCATCTCGCCTTCCGGCGGTTCCATCGGCATCGGCTTCTCCATCCCCTCGCAGCTTGCCGTCTCCGTCATCGAGCAGCTGCGCGAGTTCGGCGAGACGCGGCGCGGCTGGCTCGGCGTGCGCATCCAGCCGGTCACCGACGACATCGCCGAAAGCCTGGGCATGGAATCCGCGCGCGGCGCGCTCGTCGCCGGCGTCATCAAGGGCGGGCCGGTGGACGACGGCACCATCCAGCCGGGCGACGTCATCATCCGCTTCGACGGCAAGGAGGTGCGCGCCATGCGCGACCTGCCGCGCGTCGTCGCCGAGAGCCCGGTCGGCAAGGCCGTCGACGTCATCCTCATCCGCAAGGGCGAGGAGCAGACCGTCAAGGTCACGCTCGGCCGGCTGGAAGACGGCGAGCGCGTCGCCGGCGACGACACCGCGCCGGCGACCGACGAAGCGCCCGTCGCCACCGCCGCCGTGCTCGGCATGACCATCGCCGAGCTGGACGACGAGACGCGGGAACAGTTCGGCATCGGCGCGGAAGTCTCCGGCGTCGTCGTCACCGAGGTGGCCGACGGTTCCGCCGCCGGCGAGCGCGGCATTTCGGCCGGCGACGTCATCACCGAGCTCGCGCAGGAATCGGTCTCCACCCCGCAGGAGGTGGTCGACCGCATCGCGGCGCTGAAGTCGCAGGGCCGCCGCAACGCGCTGCTGATGCTGGCCTCGAAGACCGGCGAGCTGCGCTTCGTGACGATCCGGATGGATTGACCCGGTCGCGGTCGGGACGGGAAGGGCGGCGGCTTCAGGCCGCCGCTTTTCGTTTGCGCCACGCGTCGCGGCCGAGCGTGTAGAAGACGTGGCGCTTCAGCGCCGGGTGCGTCTCGGGCACCTTCGGGTGGTCGAAATCCCCTCCCGGCTCATGGCGCATGCCGAGGCGGCGCATGACGGCGACGGAGGCGTGGTTGTCGCGCACGGCGAAGGAGACGATCTCTTCGAGGCCGAGCGTCTCGAAGCCGAAGCGCAGCCATGCCTCGCTGGCTTCCGTGACATAGCCCTTGCCCCAGAACTCCGGCGCGAGCCGCCAGCCGATCTCGACCGCGCCCGCCGGGCGGGGCGGGATCGGCCCGGCCGGATGAAGCCCGGTAAAGCCGATGCACTTGCCGCTCTCCTTCGCCTCCAGCGCGGAAAAGCCGTAGCCGCGTTCCTCGTTGCCGGCGCGCAGGCTGTCGAGGAAGGCGTCGGCCTCGGCGCGCGTGCGGCGGAACGGGAAGAAGTGCATCACGCGCGCGTCGGAGTTGATGCGGAAGAAGAGGTCACGGTCGCGATCCTCCCAGTTGCGCAGGACAAGGCGCGGCGTTTCCAGCCGGATCAAGCGGCGAACTCGTCGCGGCGATAGCCCTGGAGATAGAGCAGCGCCGTCAGGTCGCCATGGTCGATGCGGATCTTCGCCCGCTCGGCGACCGCCGGCTTGGCATGGAGCGCGACGCCGGTGCCGGCGATGTCGAGCATGTCGAGGTCGTTGGCGCCGTCTCCGACCGCTATCGCGTCGGCCGGGCCGATGCCGAGCCGGGCGGAAATCTCGCGCAGCGCCTGCGCCTTTGCCTCGCGGCCGAGGATCGGGTCGGCGACCTCGCCGGTCAGCTTGCCCTCGAGCTCCAGCAGCGTGTTGGAGCGGTGCTCGCGAAAGCCGAGCTTTTCCGCGATCGGGCCGGTGAAGGCGCGGAACCCGCCCGAGACCAGCGCCGTCCACGCGCCGGCCGCATTCATCGTCGCGACCAGCTCGCGCCCGCCGGCGGCGAGCGTCAGGCGGTTGTCGATGATGCGCCCGATCACCCCCGCATCCAGCCCTTTCAGCAGCGCGACGCGCTCGCGCAGGGCCGGCTCGAAGGCGATCTCGCCATTCATCGAGCGGGCGGTGATCGCCGCGACGTGCTCCTTGACACCGACCTCGTCGGCCAGCTCGTCGATGCATTCCTGGTCGATCATGGTCGAATCCATGTCGGCGAGCAGCAGCTTCTTGCGCCGCGTCGCGGCCTCCTGCACGGCGACATCGACCGGCGCATGGCCGAGCGCGGCGCGCAGCGCGGCGAGCGCGGAATCGGCTTGCGCCGAGCCGGGCAGGGGAAGATCGGCGGCGATGCCTTCCGCCAGCCAGTCGATGCCGCTTGCGCCGACGGCCCGCGCCGCCCTATCAGCAAGGTCGGGCCGGAGTTCCGGCCGGGTAGGATTGGCGATCAGCGTGGCGACGAGCGGCATGGAAACATCCGGGAAGACGGGCGGGGAGCCGTTGAGGAACGCGACCCTGATAGCCGGGCCGACCGCCAGCGGCAAGTCGGCGCTGGCGATGACGCTCGCGCGCGAAACAGGCGGCGTGATCGTCAACGCCGATTCGATGCAGGTCTATTCCGGCCTGCGCGTGCTGACCGCGCGGCCCGGCGTGAAGGACGAGGCCGAAATCCCGCATCTGCTCTTCGGTCATGTCGATCCGGCAGCGAGCTACTCCACCGGCCGTTACATGCGCGACGTTTCCGCGCTGGTCGCCGGCGACGCGTTCGCGGGAAGAAAGGCGATTTTCGTCGGCGGAACGGGGCTTTACTTCCGCGCCTTGATTCAGGGTCTCTCGGAAATCCCGGAAGTGCCTGACCGGATTCGCCAGAAATGGCGCGCCGCCGCGAAGGATGAGGGTGCGGCCACCCTGCATCGCCTGCTCGCCGAACGCGATCCCGCGGCGGCCGCCGCCATCCACGAGGCGGATGCGCAGCGCATCGTGCGCGCGCTGGAGGTGGTGGAGGCGTCGGGCAAGCCGATCTCGCACTGGCAAAAGGCCGCCGGCCGGCCCGTGGTCGAGGCGTCGAGCGCGCGGCTTCTCGTCATCGAGCCGGACCGGGAGGAACTGGCGGAACGGATCTCGCGCCGCTTCGACGCTATGCTGGGCGAGGGCGCGCTGGCGGAGGCGCGGGCAATCGGCGCGCGCGGCCTCGATCCGGCCCTGCCGGCGATGAAGGCGATCGGCCTGCGCGAGCTGCTCGCCGCCGACCGCGATGAGATATCGTTCGATGAAGCGGTCGAGCGGGCGAAGGCGGCGACCCGGCAATATGCCAAGCGGCAGATGACGTGGTTCCGCACCCAGCTCGGCCCCGAATGGCGGCGCATCGCCATGGGCGAGGCCGTCACCCCCGGCTGATTACTCGTAGAGCCGGCGCAGGCCGTCGTCGTCGCGAAAGCGGCGGCGGAAGCGGTCCTCCGGCTGCGGCGCGCGCTTTTCCGGCGGCAGCGAGGACGCAGCCCCCGCCTGGACGAACGGATCGACCGGCAGGCCGAGGCCCGTGGCGGCGAGGCCGCTGCCTGCCGGGCCGCGCAGGTTGGCGACCAGCGCGTGGATGTCGATGTCGTCGCCGGTGGCGGCGGTTTCGCCGTCGGGCCGGCGGCGCGAGCCCGGCAGCAGCGCCGGGGCCAGATATTCGAACTTCATGCGCATCGTCGTCGCCACGCCCTCGCCGAAGGCGATGGCCTCGCGCTGGCCCATCGACGACAGGAAGGACAGCGACGAGGCCGACGAATCGGCGATGGCCGAGCGGATGATGTCCTGGTCGGCCTCGTTGGCCAGCCGCATGGCGAAGATGGTCGAGCATTGCGACAGAACGGTGGGGTCCAGCTCGCCCGGCCGCTGGGTGACGACGCCGAGATAGCATCCGTATTTGCGGCCCTCCTTGGCGATGCGCGACAGCGCATGGCGGGTGGGAGCGAAGCCGAGCTTCGGGTCGGCGGGCATGTAGCGATGCGCTTCCTCGCACAGCACCAGCAGCTTCAGCTTGCCGTGGCTGTTGACGGTCAGGTCGAAGGCGAGCCGGGCCAGCACCGAACAGACCGAGTTGATCACCTCCGACGGCAGCACCGAAAGGTCGAGGCAGGTGATGGGCTTGCCTTCATGCGGCACGCGGAAGATGCGGCCGATGGTCTCGTGAAGGTTGTCGTCGACCAGCCGCGAGGCGAACATGAATCGATAGGCCGGGTCGTTCATCGCCGCGTCGATGCGGATGCGCAGCGCGCGATAGGCCGGGCGGTCGTTCTTGCTGTCGAGCAGCCCCATGCGCTCGTCGATCAGCTTCAGCACGTCGGCCATGCGGTAGGGCACGGGCGTGTCGGCGGTGATGCCGGCCGCTTCCGCCGAGCGGCGCATCACCGAGGCGCCGGCCGGGTTGCGGTGGCTCTGCCGGGCCATCGGGATCAGGTCGCGCAGGAGGTCGAATTCCTCTGCGACCGGCTCGCGGCCGCGATAGAGCACCTCGACCAGCTCCTCCAGCCGGAACAGCCAGAACGGCAGCTCGAGCGTCTGGGTGTTGATGCGCACCGAGCGGTCGGGAAAGGCGGCGGAGAATTCGTTGTGCGGATCGAGGATCAGCACGCGCAGGTCCGGCCGCGCCTCGATCGTCTTGCGCACCAGGAGCGACACGGCGGTGGACTTGCCGACGCCGGTGGTGCCGACGACGGCGAAATGGCGGTTCAGCGTGTCGTCGATGGCGATGCGCGCATCGAGCGCCTCGTCCTGGGCGAGGTGGCCGATGGTCAGGCCGCGCCGGCCGGCAAGGTCGTAGACCGCTTCGAGATCGCGGGCGCGGATGCGGTGGCTGATGGCGCCGATATGGGGATAGGTGGTGATGCCGCGGTCGAAGACCGGCGACCCGCCCTCGACGTCGCGGACCTCGCCGACCAGCTCGACATGGACGTTGATCGGGTTGGCCCCCTCCGGCTCCCACCCTTGCATCGCCGTTTCGATGCGGTAGACGAGGCCGACGGTGCGGATGGAGCCGAGATTGATCGAGATCATCCGCCCGACCGTCCACTGGCCGAGCACCTGGGCCTGCTGGTCGCAGGCGAAGGCGGCAAGCGTCGCGTGCGCGCCGTCGCAATGGATGACGTGGCCGAGCACGCGGGAATCCGACTGCTTCCCGTTGCGGCGTTCCTGGCTCGTGGCCTCGCCCGGCTCGGCGTGTTCGACGAACATGCTTTGGCTCTCATCCCCCGACTCGATCGTGCGACCATAGCGGCCGAGGGTTAAATCGCCGTGTGGCGGAATGGTTGAGGGCGGGTAAAGCGGCCGCGGGCGGCCGGCTCGTTTTTGCGTTGACAGACGAAGGCAAGGGCCATTACTGTCCGCGACCATGAACAGGACCATTCTCATCGTAGGACAGCGCATGGGCAAGGCGGCGTAGCCGCCGGGCGGCAGTCACCCATGCGCGACGGACAGGCTCCCCCAGGGGGCCTTTTTTATTGCCTTCGACAGCGATACACGAAAGCGGAACGCGCGAGCACAGGACGGGAAGAGACCAATGAGCAACGCAGCCAACGAAGCCGGCAGGCGCGAGATGACCGGCGCGGAGATCGTGATCCAGGCGCTGAGGGACAACGGCGTCGAGCACATCTTCGGCTATCCCGGCGGGGCGGTCCTTCCCATCTATGACGAGCTGTTCCAGCAGGACGACATCACCCACGTCCTCGTCCGCCACGAGCAGGGCGCCGGCCACGCGGCCGAGGGCTACGCCCGCTCGACCGGCAAGGCGGGCGTCATGCTCGTCACCTCCGGGCCCGGCGCGACCAACGCGGTGACGCCGTTGCAGGACGCGCTGATGGATTCGATCCCGCTGGTCTGCATCTCCGGCCAGGTGCCGACCTCGCTGATCGGCTCCGACGCCTTCCAGGAATGCGACACGGTCGGCATCACCCGGCCCTGCACCAAGCACAACTGGCTGGTCAAGGACGTCAACGACCTCGCCCGCACCATCCATGAGGCGTTCCACGTCGCCACCACCGGCCGTCCCGGTCCGGTCGTGGTCGATATCCCCAAGGACGTCCAGTTCGCGCGCGGCACCTACACGCCGCGCCAGCAGGCGCCGCGCACCTCCTACGCCCCGACCGTGCAGGGCGACATGGAGGCGATCCGCCAGGCGGTGGCGCTGATGACCGGCGCGAAACGGCCGATCATCTATTCGGGCGGCGGCGTCATCAATTCCGGGCCGGAGGCCAGCCACCTGCTGCGCGAGCTGGCCGAGCTGACCGGCTTTCCCGTCACCTCGACCCTGATGGGGCTGGGCGCGTACCCGGCTTCCGGCAAGCAATGGGTCGGCATGCTCGGCATGCACGGCACCTACGAGGCCAACATGGCCATGCACGATTGCGACGTGATGGTGTGCCTCGGCGCGCGCTTCGACGACCGCATCACCGGCCGCCTCGACGCGTTCTCGCCCAATTCCAAGAAGATCCACGTCGATATCGACCCGTCCTCGCTCAACAAGAACGTGCATGTCGACATCGCCATCCGCGGCGATGTCGGGCGCGTGCTGGAGGACATGGTCAGGCTGTGGCGCGCCACCGCCAAGGCCGAGAAGGGCGCGCTGAAGCCGTGGTGGGAGACGATCGACCGCTGGCGCGGCCGCGACTCGCTTGCCTACCGCAACAATGACGACGTGATCATGCCGCAATATGCGATCCAGCGGCTCTATGAGCTCACGAAGGACCGCGACACCTATATCACCACCGAGGTCGGCCAGCACCAGATGTGGGCGGCCCAGCATTACGGCTTCGACAAGCCGAACCGCTGGATGACCTCCGGCGGGCTGGGCACCATGGGTTACGGCCTGCCGGCCGCGCTCGGCGTGCAGATCGCCCATCCGGACGCGCTCGTCGTCGACATCGCCGGCGACGCCTCGGTGCAGATGACCATGCAGGAGATGGCGACGGCGGTGCAGTACGAGGCGCCGATCAAGATCTTCATCCTGAACAACCAGTATATGGGCATGGTGCGCCAGTGGCAGCAGCTGCTGCACGGCAACCGGCTGTCGCATTCCTACACCGAGGCGATGCCCGACTTCGTGCTGATGGCGCGAGCCTTCGGCGCCCACGGCATACGCTGCGAGAAGCCGGGCGAACTCGACGACGCCATCCGCGAGATGATCGACGTGAAGAAGCCGGTGCTGTTCGACTGCCGTGTCGCCAACCTCGCCAACTGCTTCCCGATGATCCCGTCGGGCAAGGCGCACAACGAGATGCTGCTGCCGGACGAGGCCACCGACGAGGCTGTCGCCACCGCCATCGACGCCAAGGGCAGGGAGCTGGTCTGACGCCTTCGCGCTCCAGACCCCCGACCGGGACCATCAGGAAGAGACAAAACCATGAACGCCCAGCTCCAGCCCACCGGCTCCGCCTATTTCATCGCCCGCGACACCGCCGCCGCCGAGAAGCACACGCTTTCCGTGCTGGTCGACAACGAGCCGGGCGTCCTTGCCCGCGTCATCGGCCTGTTCTCGGGCCGCGGCTACAACATCGACAGCCTGACCGTGTCGGAGACCGAGCACGAGGCGCATCTGTCGCGCATCACCATCGTCACGCGCGCGACGCCGCACGTGCTGGAGCAGATCCGGCATCAGCTCGAGCGCATCGTGCCGGTCCACCGCGTCAACGACCTGACGGTCATCGCGCGCCAGATGGGGCAGGAGCGGGCGCTGGAGCGGGAGCTCGCGCTGGTCAAGGTGCGCGGCGAGGGCAACGAGCGCGTCGAGGCGCTCCGGCTCGCCGACGCCTTCCACGCCAAGGTCTCCGACGCCACGACCGAGCACTTCATCTTCGAGATCACCGGCAAGACCGCCAAGATCGACCAGTTCATCGCCATCATGCAGCCGCTCGGCCTGGTCGAGGTCTGCCGCACCGGCGTCGCCGCGCTCAATCGCGGCCCGCAGGGCATGGAAGCCTGACGGCTTCCGCCGCGTTTTTGCGATGACGCCCGACATCTTCGCGGCGCTGACGGCGTTCGCCTTCGTCACCTCGATCACGCCGGGGCCGAACAATTCTATGCTGATGGCATCGGGAGTGAATTTCGGCTTCCGCCGCACCATCCCGCATATGCTGGGCATCGGCATCGGCTTCCTGTCGCTGCTGCTCGGCGTCGGCTTCGGGCTGGGGGCTGCGCTGGCCGCCTTTCCGGCGCTGCACACGGCGCTAAAAGTCGGTGGCGGCCTCTATCTCCTCTATCTTTCATGGCGCATCGCCATGGCGCGCTCGACGGGCGAGGCCAGGGCCGGCACGGCCGGGCCGCGCCCGATGAGCCTTGTCGAGGCGGCCGCCTTCCAGTGGGTCAACCCCAAGGCGTGGGTGATGGCCGTCACCGCCATGGCGCTCTACACGAATCCGCAGGCGCCGTTCCTGTCGGTGGTGCTGGTCGCGGTCGCTTTCGCCATCGTCAACGTGCCGTGCGTCTCCGTCTGGGCCGGCTTCGGCGTCGCGCTGCGCGGCTTTCTCGCCGATCCGGTGCGGCTGAAGTGGTTCAACATCGCCATGGGGCTGTTGCTGGTGGCGAGCCTGTGGCCGATGTTGCGCTGATCGACGGAACCGGCCGGACCTGATAATCTGCCGCGATGCTCGAAAGGGTCACGCCCGCCAGACTGCTCGCGGTGGCATGCGCGCTGCTGGTGCCGCTGTTCGTGCTCGGCTGGCTGACGCGCGAGGACCCGGCCGAGAAGCCCTGGCTCCAGATCCTCGGCGGCGGCTTCATCTTCAACTATCGCATCGCCGAGGTCTATTACGGCTTCACTGCCGCCGTGGCGCGGCCGCTGCCGACCGGCTCGATCGTCGAGGCTACGTTCGAGGACCCCGCCGGCGGGCCGCCGCTCGTCGTGCGCCAGCGGGTCGGCGGCGCCGAGATGAGCCGCCTGTCGCTGCGCTCGCCGCCGGTGCGCGGCGTCGAGGCGGGCAGGGACTACAAGGTCGCCATCCGCGTGTTCGAACGCGACGGGACGCATCTCCTGTGGTCGGACGAACTGGCTTTCAAAAGCGACCTTTCCGACAAGGTGGTGCCCGACCAGCCGCTGACGATCGGCCCCGGCTACGCCCGCAACCCCGCCGCCGGCCACTGAACGGACAGTTGAATCGACATCTCAGCGCCTTGATTCAATGTCTCGTCCTTTTTCGTCAAATATCTGAAAACATAGGTAATTCTGTCGCATCACCTCCCGGTTGTCGACCGCTGATCCCGCCCCTCATCCGGCTGCCGCCACCTTCTCCCCGTGAACGGGGAGAAGAACGCCGGCCGGACGCCCTTCCAGCTCTTTTGCGACTATCGCGATTGGCGAAAGCGGAGATGACGGTTCCCTTCTCCCCGTTCACGGGGAGAAGGTGCCCGAAGGGCGGATGAGGGGCGGCGCGGCGTCGATCCGGCTTGACGCTCCGCGATAGAAACCATCCGTCACAAACCCCTTGCGCGAAAATGACCGCCGCGATATGTCGAACCGTAACGTACGGTACGGCGCGGGGAAGCATGGATTCTCCGACCGGAGGCGGCTGCGATGAAGGCGCGGCGGGTCGCTGAATGCGACGGTCGCCAGGACGCGATGACGAAGGCGAGGCAGCGGTGAAGGCAGGGCAGGCGGCGGGATCGGGAGCATCGGCGGGCACGGCCCGCTCGGGCGCTCTTTCGCTGCGCGACCCGCGCGTCGGGGCCGGCGAGGAGCCGGATGCCGGCTCGGTCAGCCCGCGCCAGGGCGAGGTGCTCGATGCCGTGCTCGCCCTTCTGGTCGAGGGGCGCGAGGCGCTGACCATGACCGCCGTGGCGCGCCGCGCCCGCTGCTCCAAGGAAACGCTCTACAAATGGTTCGGCGACCGCGACGGCCTGTTGACCGCCACCGTGCGGTGGCAGGCATCGCGCGTCCGCGCCGGCAGCTTCGACCGGGCGCGCCTCGACGCGGCCGGTCTGCGCGACAGCCTCGAGCGTTTCGCCGCCGACTGGCTGTCCGTCATCTCCTCGCGCACCTCGGTCGCGTTGAACCGCGTCGCCGTCGCCCATGCCGGCTCGCGCCGCAGCAATCTCGGCGAGATCGTGCTCGCCAATGGCCGCTTCGCCATCGGCGAACGGCTGAAGCCGTTGCTGGAAGCCGGCTGCGAGGTCGGTCTGCTACGCTTCGACGACACCGAGGCCGCCTTCCGCACTTTCTTCGGGCTGGTCGGGCGCGACGTGCAGATCAGGCTGCTGCTCGGCGACCGGCTGGAGATGACCGAGGCGCGCATCGCGCGCGAGGCCGCGGAAGCGACGCGGCAGTTCTTCGCCCTCTACGGGGCAAGCCAGACGCCGGCGCCCGCCGGCTGAGTTCACAACCCCAAGGGAAGATCAAGGGAAGGAAATGCCAATGCGTGTCTATTACGATCGCGACGCCGATCTCAATCTCATCAAGGGCAAGAAGGTCGCCATCATCGGCTACGGTTCGCAGGGGCGGGCGCATGCGCTCAACCTGAAGGATTCGGGCGCCAAGGACATCGCCATCGGCTTGAAGTCCGGCTCGGCCACGGCCAAGAAGGTCGAGGCCGACGGCCTCAAGGTCATGAGCGTGGCCGAAGCCGCCAAGTGGGCCGACCTGATGATGATGGCCACCCCCGACGAGCTTCAGGCCGACATCTACAACAACGAGATCGCCCCCAACATCCGCGACGGCGCCGCGATCGCCTTCGCCCACGGCCTCAACGTCCATTTCGGCCTGATCGAGCCGAAGTCCACCATCGACGTTCTCATGGTCGCGCCGAAGGGTCCGGGCCACACCGTGCGCAGCGAATACCAGCGCGGCGGCGGCGTGCCTTGCTTGGTCGCCGTCCATCACGACGCCTCCGGCAACGCGCTCGACCTCGGCCTGTCCTACGCCTGCGGCGTCGGCGGCGGCCGCTCGGGCATCATCGAGACCACCTTCAAGGAAGAGTGCGAGACCGATCTGTTCGGCGAGCAGGTCGTGCTGTGCGGCGGCCTGGTCGAACTGATCCGCGCCGGCTTCGAGACGCTGGTGGAAGCCGGCTACGCGCCGGAGATGGCCTATTTCGAGTGCCTGCACGAGGTGAAGCTGATCGTCGACCTGATCTATGAGGGCGGCATCGCCAACATGAACTACTCGATCTCCAACACCGCCGAGTGGGGCGAGTACGTCTCCGGCCCGCGCATCATCACGGCCGAGACCAAGGCCGAGATGAAGCGCGTGCTCGACGACATCCAGACCGGCAAGTTCACCTCGGAATGGATGCAGGAGTACCGTTCCGGCATGGCCCGCTTCAAGGGCATCCGCCGCCGCAAC
>Ga0172382_10005969_pt1 | contig 17942 bp, 14 predicted proteins | sample Leawel138RmetaG_FD_122245 | JGI IMG/M metagenome (GOLD analysis project Ga0172382, IMG submission 122245) | Leachate microbial communities from a municipal landfill in Southern Ontario, Canada - Leachate well 138R metaG | ecosystem: Engineered > Solid waste > Landfill > Unclassified | place...
GGGCCCGGCTGAAGGACTACCGCCGCGTCGCGACACGCTACGACAAGCTCGCCAACAACTTCCTCGCCGGCGTGCTCATCGCAGCCATCGTCAGCTACTGGGCCAAATGAGTCCGGACCCTAGTGGAAGATGACGGTGCGGCGGCCGTTGAGCAGTACCCGGTGCTCGGCGTGCCACTTGACCGCCCGGGCCAGCACCAGCGCCTCAAGGTCGCGCCCGACGGCGATGTAGTCGGCCACCGAGTGGCTGTGCGAGACCCGCTCCACCGCCTGCTCGATGATCGGGCCCTCGTCCAGGTCCTCGGTGACGTAGTGGGCGGTCGCCCCGATCAGCTTCACGCCGCGAGCGTGGGCGGCGTGGTAGGGCCTGGCCCCCACGAAGCTCGGCAGGAAGGAGTGGTGGATGTTGATGATCCGCCCGGCCTGCCGCGCGCACATCTGCGGCGACAGGATCTGCATGTAGCGGGCGAGCACGATCAGCTCGACGCCAAGGTCGGCGACCAGCGCCTCCAGCGCCGCCTCCTGCTGCGGCTTGGTCTGCGGGGTGACGGGCAGGTGGTGGAAGGGCAGGCCCGCCTGCTCGACCAGGTCGCGGAAGTCGGCGTGGTTGGAGACCACGGCCTTCACCTCGATCGGCAGGGCGCCGATCCGCCAGCGGAACAGCAGGTCGTTCAGGCAGTGGCCGAACCTGGAGACCATGATCAGCGTGGGCGTCTTGCGCGAGGCGTCCCAGAAGCGGGCGTCCATGCCGTGCCGGGCGGCGATCGGCGCGAAGGCGGCCTCCAGCTCGGGCAGGGTCCGGCCGGACAGGGATTCGAAGCCGGTGCGCAGAAAGAAGCGGCCGTTGTCGTGATCGCCGTACTGGGCGCTCTCGACGATGTTGCAGCCGTTTTCGACCAGAAAGGAGGCGACATCGGCGACGATGCCGATCCGGTCCGGGCAGGACAGGGTCAGGAGCAGCGGCGCAGTCGGCCGTTCCGGCGACAGAGGCGGGGTGATGTCCGTTGGCATGGCGCCGCTGCTAGCACGGCCCGGCGAGGCCGAGATAGCGCCCCGCGCGCTTCGGCGTGCCCTTACCCGACGTAGTTGGACTTTTTACACATCCGCGTTAGAGCCTGCCGCGTGCAGCCAGGGGAGCCGCCGGCCCGATGAGAGAGTTGTGCTCACCCGCACTCCCGGCCTACGACGCGCTCGACCCGATCCATGTGGAGCCGCTGGCCGCGCGCCTCGCCGGCGCCTGCGGGCGCGGCCCGCCGCACCGCCGCCGCGACCTGCAGCAGCTGACCTGGATATCCCGAGGCGAGGGGACCTGCGAGTTCGACGGTCGCGTCCATGTCGTGAAGGGGCCGGTCCTGGCGGTCGCCCCGCCGGGCGTCGTTCCCCTGTTCGAACTGTCGCCGGGGGCGGAGGGGCTGGTGGTGCTGGCGCTGGGCGAGGCGCTGGCGGGGCTGGTCCCGCCGGAGGATATGGCGGCGCTCGCCCGCCCTCTGGTGATCGTTCCGTCCGAGGGCGCGGCCGGGCAACTGGCCGCCGCCTTTGGTTTCCTGCACGGCGAGGCTGCGCGATGCGGGGCAGGCCGCCGCTCGGGGCTGCTGGCCGGCTACCTGCGCATCGTCTCGCTGATCGCCCGCGCGGCCGAGACGGCGATCGAGGCGCCGGGCGGCGGCGACGCCGCGCTCGTCGGCCGCTTCCAGGCCCGCATCGAGGAGCGGTTCACGGCGCACGACCCGCTTGAAGACTACGCTGCGGCGCTGGGCGTGGGACTGCCCAGGTTGTCGCGCGCCTGCCGGCGGGTGACCGGCAAGGCGCCCCTGGCGCTGGTTCACGACCGTTTGATGCTGGAGGCCCGTCGCGGACTCATCTTCGGTGTTATGAGCGTCTCGAAGCTGTCGGATAGTCTTGGATTTTCGGACGCCGCCTACTTCTCGCGCTTCTTCCAGAAGCGCATGGGCGTGGCGCCCTCCGCCTACCGCGGAGGTCGACACGGCGGATGAGGATTTGCGGCGCGCGTTTCACCGGCGCAATGCCGCGCCATTGATCGGTTACCGAGCGGGAATAGGTTCGAAACCAATCTCCCGCGATTTTCTTGGGGGAGGCCTCATCATTTCAGGGGCCTGGAGTCGCTGTTGTTAAGACGTCATTTCTTCCTTGTCGGCGCGATCGCCGTGCTCGCCGTGATGATCCTCGCGGCCGGCCTCAAGCTCGTCGCGGGGAAGGGCGGCGATCAGCCGGGCCCAGGCGGACCCGGGGGCGGCCCTGGTGGTCCCGGCGCCGCCGCCGTGGTGGCGGTGGTCCAGCCGCAGGCGCATGAGTTCGTCGACGCGCTGGAGGTGATCGGCGTGGCCAAGGGGCGCCAGTCGGTGACCCTGACCGCGGCGGCGACCCAACTCGTGGAAAAGGTCCACTTCTCCGACGGCCAGCAGGTGCCGAAGGGCGCGGTGCTGGTGGAACTGAAGGCGGCCGAGCAGGGCGCCGCGGTGGCCCAGGCCGAGGCCCGGCTGCTGGAGGCCCGTCGCGCCTACGAGCGCTGGCGCCAGCTTGGAGAGAAGGGCTTCGCTTCCCAGGCCGCGATCGAACAGTACGAGGCCGCCTACCGCACCGCCCAGGCCGACCTTGCCGCCGCTCGCGCCCGTGAGGAGGATCGGGTGATCCGAGCGCCCTTCGCCGGCGTCGTGGGCCTGACCGACATCGCCCCCGGCGCGCTGGTCAACCCGGGCGCTCCCATCGTCACGCTGGACGATCTGTCCGCCGTGCGTGTCGATTTCGACATCCCCGAGCGTTACCTGGGAAACCTGCGCGAGGGCCAGACCATCTTCGCCACCGCCGACGCCTTTCCCGGCGAGACCATCAATGGGACCATCCAGCGCCTGGACACCCGGGTCGACCCGCGCACGCGCGCCATCACCGCCCGCGCCGAGTTCCCCAACACCGGCGGCCGGCTGAAGCCCGGCATGATGCTGCGCGTCGGCATCGCCCGCGGCAGCCGCACGGGTCTTGCCGTTCCCGAGGCGGCGGTGTCCGTGCAGGGTAACTCGACCTTCGTCTTCGTGGTCGCCCAGCAGAACGGCCGCACCGTGGCCGAGCAGCGGCCGATCGTGGCGGGCGTGCGCCAGAACGGCTTCGTGGAGATCCGTGACGGCGTGACCGCGAACGAGCGCATCGTCGGCGACGGCCTGAACCGCATCCAGCCCGGTCAGCCCGTGCGGATCGCCGGCGCCGCCCAGACCCCGGCGAAAGGTCCGCCGGCATGATGATCTCCGACCTTTCCGTCCGGCGGCCGGTGTTCGCCGCGGTGGCGGCGATCATTCTGTGCGTGATCGGGCTCGCCTGCTTCCTGAGCCTGTCGGTGCGCGAGCTGCCGAGCGTCGACCCGCCGGTGGTGTCGATCTCCACCGACTACCGCGGCGCCTCGGCGGAGGTCATCGAGGAGCGGATCACCGAGGTCATCGAGCGGCAGGTCTCCGGCATCCAGGGGATCGACCGGGTCAACTCGAGCTCGCGCGACGGCCGCAGCCAGATCAACATCTCGTTCAAGCTCGACCGCAACCTGGACGACGCCGCCAACGACGTCCGCGACGCGGTCAGCCGGGTGACGGCGGCGCTGCCCGAACAGGCCGACCCGCCGCAGATCCGCAAGGCCGACGCCGACGCGGGCGCCATCATCTTCCTGTCGTTCAACTCGAAGACCATGAACCGGCTCGAGCTGACCGACTACGCCGAGCGCTACCTGGTCGAGCGGATCTCGACCATTCCGGGCGTGGCCCAGGTGTTCGTCGGCGGCGCCCAGCGCTACGCCATGCGGGTCTGGCTCGACCCGGCCGCCATGGCCGCCCGCGGCATCACCGTCGACGAGGTCGAGGCGGCTCTCACCCAGAACAACCTGGAGCTGCCGGCCGGCTCTCTGGAGGCGCCGGCCAAGGACTTCACCATCCGGGTGAACCGCGGCTACGCGACCCCCGAGCAGTTCGCCCAGCTGCCGATCACCTCGGCGGCCTCGCGGGCCGCGGCCGACGGCGCATCCTCCAGCGAATACGTCGTCCGGCTGGGCGACATCGCCCGTGTCGAAGAGGGGCCGGACGAGCACCGCCGCTCGTTCCGCTCCAACGGCCGCGAGCAGGTCGGTATCGGCATCACCCGCCAGAGCCAGGCCAACGACCTGGCGATCAGCCACGGGATGCGCGAGCTGCTGCCGGAGATCAACCGCGCGCTGCCGGAGGGCACCCAGCTGGAGATCGCGGTGGACTTCACCGTGTTCACCGAGGAGGCCATCGAGGAGGTCTGGTTCACCATGGGCCTGTGCCTGGCCGTGGTGGCGCTGGTGAACTTCATCTTCCTGGGCACCTGGCGGGCGGCCCTTATCCCGTCGATCGTTGCGCCGATCTGCATCCTCTCGTCGTTCATCGTGATGGCCCCGCTGGGCTTCTCGCTGAACCTGCTGACCCTGCTGGCGCTGGTGCTGTCCATCGGCCTCGTCGTCGACGACGCCATCGTGGTGGTCGAGAACATCCAGCGCCGGATCGACGAGGGAGAGCCGCCGGTGGTGGCCGCCCAGCGCGGCGCCCGGCAGGTGTTCTTCGCGGTGGTGGCGACCACCATCGTGCTCATCTCGGTCTTTGCGCCGCTGATGTTCATGCCCGGCTACATCGGCCGGCTGTTCGTCGAGCTCGCGGTGGCGATCTCCGCGGCGGTGGCCTTCTCGGCGCTGCTGGCTCTGAGCCTGTCGCCGATGCTGGCGTCCAAGCTGCTGCGGCCGGCGCAGGGGCAGGGGCCGCTGGCCCGCTTCGTCGACAACGCCATGCACCGGCTGCGCACCTCCTACCACGCCTCGCTGGAGGCCATTCTGGGCCGCGGGCAGGCGAGCTTCGCCGCGGCGGGGCTGGTGTTGTTCCTGGGGCTCGGGGCCTACGCCATCTTCTCCAGCCTGCCGCGGGAGCTGGTGCCCGAGGAGGACCGCCAGCGCGTCGAGCTCAACATCTCCGCTCCCGAAGGGGCCGGCTACGACTACACCATGGCCGGTGCGCGGCAGGTGGAGGCGATCCTCCAGAAGTACCGCGACCAGGGGGTCATCGAGCGTTACATCCTGGGCGTGCCGCGCTTCAACGGCGCCCAGTTCAACGGCGGCTTCGGCAACGCGGCGCTGTATGAAGACTCCAAGATGACCTCCAACGACCTCGCGGCTCAGCTCAACCGCGAGTTCGCCGAGATCACCTCCCTCCGGGCGATCGCCAGCGTGCGTGGCGGCCTGCAGCGCGGGCCGGGCGGCGGTGGCGGCGACAGCGTGGAGGTGATCGCGCTGGGGAACGAGTATCCGGCCATCGCCGCCTGGCTGCAGCCTCTGCTGGCGGCGGCCGAGGCCAACCCCGGCATGGCGCGGGCCCGGCTCGACTACGAGCCGACCTCGCCGCGCGTCATCGTCGAGATCGACCGCGAGAAGGCCGCCGCGCTCGGCGTCTCCGCCCAGGCGGTGGGCCGGGCGCTGGAGACCAACTTCGGTTCTCGCCGGGTGACCACCTACATCCGCGACGGCCAGGAGTACGACGTCGTCGTGCAGACCGAGCGGAGCGAGCGGCAGACCGAGCAGGACATCGGCAATCTCTACGTCCGCGCCCGATCCGGCGAACTGGTGCCGCTGTCCTCGGTGGTGACCACCTCGGTCCGCGGCGACACGCCCGACCGCGACCGGGTCGACCGGGTGCGCTCGGTCAGCCTCTTCGTTCAGCTCAACCCGGGCTATTCGATGGGTGAGGCGATCGAGTTCTTCGAGAAGGAGATCGAGAAGCAGCCGGCCGGGGTGACCGTAAAATGGGGCGGCGGGGCGCGCGACTACCTTGAGGCCGGCAGCTCGGTGGGCCTGGCTTTCGGCATGGCTCTGCTGCTCGTCTTCCTGGTGCTGGCGGCCCAGTTCGAGAGCTGGATCCACCCGGGCGTGATCATGCTGACGGTGCCGGTGGCGGCGGTCGGGGGACTGTTCGGCCTGCTGATCGCCGGCTCCTCGATCAACACCTACAGCCAGATCGGCCTGATCATCCTGGTCGGCATCGCCGCCAAGAACGGCATCCTGATCGTCGAGTTCGCGAACCAGCTACGAGACGAGGGCCTGTCGATCCGCGAGGCGGTGATCGAGTCGGCCACCCTGCGCCTGCGCCCGATCATCATGACCTCGATCGCCTCGGCGGCCGGCGCGGTGCCGCTGATCGTCTGGGGCGGGGCCGGCGGCGAAGCCCGGCGCACCATCGGGGTGGTGATCTTCTCGGGGGCGATCTTCGCGACCCTGCTCACCCTGTTCATCGTGCCGGTGTTCTACAACCTGCTGGCCAGGTTCACCCACTCGCCGATGCACACGGCCCGTCGCATCGAGGCGTTCGAACAGGGCGAAGAAGCGCGCGTCGCCAACGCCGCGGAGTAACGAAGAGCGCCTTCCCCTGCGAAGGGGAAGGCGAGTTCGTCATGGGCTGTCATGCGGACGAGGGCTGGGGGGTCGCTTCGCCCGCGGGGGAAGGGACGCCACACGCCGGTGTCCCTGCCGCCGTACGACCGGTGGCATAACAATGATCTCTCAGCCGCCCGCGCGCGTCAAGGTTGCAAACCCGCAGCGGTTGTGCCCATTCCGGGCGCCCGCTACTCCGCCGTCGTGGCGGTCTCCACCATCAGGTAGGCGATGACGTCCCGCCGGTCGTTCGGATCCTTCAGGCCGACGAAGGTCATCTTGTTGCCGGGCAGGAACTCCTGCGGCTTGGTCAGCCACTCGTTCAGCGGTTCGGGTCCCCAGGTGATGTCCGAGGCCTTCAGCACGTCGGAGTAGTTGTAGCCCTCGACCGCGGCGGCATTGCGCCCGAACACGCCGTGCAGGTTCGGCCCGGTCATGTTGGGTCCGCCGGCCTCGATGGTGTGGCAGGAGCGGCAGAGGCCGAACTTGCGCCGGCCGTTCTCGTAGTCGGCCTCGTTGTAAGGCGCGGGGAGGGCTGCGAGCGCCGTCTTGATCGCCTCGGCGTCCTTGGGAGGCGTGGGCGCGGAGGCCGGAGCCGAAGCGCCGGACGACGGCGCCGAACCACTGTCGCCGCCCTGGCTGCAGGCGGTCAGCGCCGCGCAGGCGGCGGCCAGGAACAGCGGACGAAGCTTCATTTGGACCCCCTTGGAAACCGTAAAACACCCCGTGGCGCCGACTGCAGGACTCGAACCCGCGACCTTCGCTTTACAAGAGCGCTGCTCTACCAACTGAGCTAAGCCGGCGTGCTTGGGCACACCTTTTGGCCGTGGCTGGCGCCGAGCGCAAGGGATGGGAGGAGACGGGCGATGAGGTTCGACGAGTATCGGCGACTCGACGCCTTGGGGCTGGCGGAGCTGGTGGCGAGGCGGGAGGTGTCCGCCGAGGAGCTGATGGGCCTCGCCGTCGCCCGGCTGGAAGAGGCCAATCCGAAGATCAATGCGGTCACCCAGCAGTTCGCCCCGCGCGGCGGCGGGGATGGACCGTTCGCCGGCGTGCCCTTCCTGCTGAAGGACCTGGGCGCGCAGCTCGCCGGCACGCCGACGACCGGCGGCTCGGCGCTGTTCAAGGACGCGGTGGCGACGCAGGACAGCGCCCTCGTGCGGGCGTACCTGGACGCGGGCCTGTCCATCTTCGGAAAGACCAACACGCCCGAGTTCGGGCTGACGCCGGTGACCGAGCCCAGACTGTTCGGTCCTAGCCGCAACCCCTGGCGCCTTGAGCACACGCCCGGCGGCTCGTCCGGCGGGGCCTCGGCTGCTGTCTCGGCCGGCATTGTGCCGGCGGCGCACGCCAGCGACGGCGGCGGCTCGATCCGCGTGCCGGCCCACGCCTGCGGCCTGTTCGGCATGAAGCCGTCGCGCGGCCGGGTCTCGTTCGCCCCGCTCGGCGAGGGCTGGGGCGGGGCCTCGATGCAGCACGCGCTGACCCGCTCGGTGCGCGATTCGGCTGCCCTGCTGGACGTCGTCTGCCGCCCGCAGACGGGCGATCCCTATTTCCTCGCCCCGCCCGAGCGGCCGTTCCTGGAGGAGGTGCGGCGCGAGCCGGGCCGGCTGCGGATCGCCTTCACTACGCAGGCCATCGCCGCGCCCGGGCTGGACCCCGAGGTCGAGGCGGCGGTGCGCGATGCGGCGCAGCTCTGCGCCTCGCTGGGCCACGACGTGGAGGAGGCGGCCATCCCCGGCGACCTGCAGGCGCTGGCCAGGGCCGCCGGTCAGGTGATCGCGGCCAACACCGCGGCCATGCTGGATGCGGAAGCCGAACGGCGCGGCCGGCCCATCGAGGCCGACGAGCTCGAGCCGGGCACCTTCGCCATGTACCGCAGCGTCGACATCAGCGGCCCGGCCTACGTCCGCGCGATCCAGACCGTTCACGCGGTGACGCGGCAGGTGTCGGCGCTGTTCGAGACGTACGACGTGCTGCTGCTGGCCACGGCCGGCATGCCGGCGCCGCCGATCGGCTGGCTGATGGCGGAGCCCGGCGCCTTCCGCGACAGGCTGTTCGCCTTCATGTGCAACACCCAGCTGTTCAACAACACCGGCCAGCCGGCGATGAGCGTGCCCCTGGCCTGGAACCGCGAGGGCCTGCCGATCGGCATCCAGTTCGTCGCGCCGATGGGCGAGGAGGCGCGGCTGTTCCGCCTGGCCGGCCAGCTCGAGCAGGCGAGGCCCTGGTTCGACCGCGTCCCGCCGCTCTAGCGGGACGCGCGCCGCACGCCCCGGGTCTGGATCAGGTAGGCGGCGATCACGCCGGTGGCCACCAGTCCGATCAGCAGCGTCGAGATGGCGTTGATCTCGGGCGTCACGCCCAGCCGCACGGCGCTGTAGATGCGCATCGGCAGGGTCGTGGCTCCCGGGCCCGAGGTGAAGCTGGCGATCACCAGGTCGTCCAGCGAGAGGGTGAAGGCCAGCATCCAGGCCGCCGCGACTGCCGGTGCGATGTTCGGCAGGGTGACCAGCAGGAAGGCGCGCCAGGGCGGGCAGCCGAGGTCCTGCGCCGCTTCCTCCAGGCTGCGGTCGAAGCTGGCGAGGCGGGCCTGCACCACAACTGTGACGTAGCAGAGGGTCAGCGTCGTGTGGGCGGCCGAGACCGTCCAGAAGCCGCGCGGCGCTCCGACTGCCACGAACAGCAGCAGCAGCGACAGGCCCAAGATCACCTCGGGCGTCACAAGCGGGGCGTAGACCGCGCCGGAGAAGATCGTCCTGCCCGGGAAGCGACCGCCGCGCGTCAGGGCCACCGCCGCCAGCGTGCCCAGCAGGGTGGCGACGGTGGCGGAGAGGGCGGCGATGCGCACGGTCATCCACACCGAGGCCAGCAGCTGTTCGTTGTGCATCAGCTCGCCGTACCATCGCAGCGAGAAGCCGCCCCAGACGGTGACCAGCCGGCTATCGTTGAACGAGTAGACCACCAGCAGCACGATGGGCGCGTAGAGGAAGGTCAGCCCAAGCCCCAGCGAGACCAGGTTGAACAGGCTCGGCCCGCGTCTCACCGTCCGCCCTCCAGGAGGCGCTGCTGCTGGCGCTGGAAGAGGGTGAGCGGGACGATGAGGGTGACGATCAGCGCCACCGCCACGGCCGAGGCGGTGGGCCAGTCGCGGTTGGCGAAGAACTCGGTCCAGATCACCTTGCCGAGCATCAGCGTCTGCGAGCCGCCGAGCAGGTCGGGAACCACGAACTCGCCGACCATCGGGATGAAGCAGAGCAGGGCGCCGGCCGCCACGCCCGGCAGCGACATCGGGAAGGTCACCCGCCAGAAGGCCTGCACGGGCGTGCAGCCGAGGTCGGCGGCGGCCTCCAGGAGCTCGGCGGGCTGCCGCTCCAGCACGGCATAGAGCGGCAGCACCATGAAGGGCAGATAGGCGTAGACCAGCCCGATGTGGACCGCCGCCTCGGTGTTCAGCAGGTTCAGGGGGGCCAACCCGACGGCCCCCAGCGCCGCGTTCAGCAGGCCGGCAGGCTTGAGGATGGCGATCCAGGCGTAGATGCGGATCAGGAAGCTGGTCCAGAACGGCAGGATCACCGCCAGCACCAGCGCGCGGCGGGCCGCCGGCGGGCAGCGGACCATGGCGTAGGCGATCGGATAGCCGATCAGCAGCAGGATCCCTGTCGAGATGGCGGCGATCCGCATCGAGGACAGGTAGGCCGCCAGGTAGAGCCGGTCGCCGCCCAGCCGCCCGTAGGTCTCGAAGTCCAGCGCCGCCAGGAACTCGCGCACCCCATCGACGCCCGCCGACAGGTCCAGCTGTGGCGCGTAGGGCGGCACCGCCAGAGCGATGTCCGACAGCGACAGCCGCAACACCAGCAGGAAGGGGAAGAGGAAGAACAGCCCGAGCCACAGGAACGGCGCGATCGCCGCCGCCCGCGACCGGTCCCTGTGCTGCGCGCTCACCGCGTCAGCACCACGGCCGCGTCGGGCGCGAAGGTGAGCCAGACGGGATCATCCCAGCCGACCGGCCGCTCCACCAGTCGGGCGCTGTTGGCGCGGGCGGCGCGGACGGTACGCCCGCTTTCCAGACCCACGACATAAGTCGTCCAGTCGCCGAGGTAGCCGATGTCCAGCACCTTGCCGGCCAGCCGGTTCGGTCCCTCGGGCGGCGGGTCCAGGTGCATCACCATCTTCTCGGGCCGCACGGCCAGGTAGAGGCCGCCGTCGAGCACGACACCCTCGTCGGTGCTCGCCAGGTAGCCGCCGGGGCTGTCGGGGCCCGCGAAGCGCGTCTCGCCCTCTTCAGCGGAGACGGCCGCGGCCTCGAACAGGTTCACGTCGCCGATGAAGTCGGCCACGTAGCGGCTGACCGGCGCCTCGTAGATCTCCGTGGGCCGGCCGACCTGGACGATCTCGCCGGCCTGCATGACCGCGATCCGGTCGGCGAGCACCATCGCCTCGTCCTGGTCGTGGGTGACGATCATGAAGGTCATGCCCAGCCGCTGCTGGATGGCCATCAATTCGAACTGCGTCTCCTCGCGCAGCTTGCGGTCGAGGGCGGCGAGCGGCTCGTCGAGCAGCAGGACCTGGGGCCGGGGGGCCAACGCGCGGGCCAGCGCCACCCGCTGCCGCTGGCCGCCGGAGAGCTGGTCGGGCCGGCGCCGCTCCATACCCTCCAGCCGCACCAGCGCCACCATCTCGGCCACCCGGTCGGCGATCTCGCCCTTGGGCAGTTTCTGCTGCTTCAGGCCGAAGGCCACGTTCTGCTCCACGGTCAGGTGCGGGAACAGGGCGTAGGACTGGAACATCAGGTGCACCGGCCGGCGGTGCGGCGGGTCGTCCGACAGGTCGTTGTCGCCCAGCCAGACGCGTCCCTCGTCGGGCGTCTCGAAGCCGGCGAGCAGACGCATCAGGGTGGTCTTGCCGCAGCCCGAAGGGCCGAGCAGGGCGAAGAACTCCCGCTCGTAGATGGCCAGGTCCACCGCGTTCACCGCGGTGACGGAGCCGAACCGCTTGGTGACCTTCTCGAAGCGCACCAGCGGCTCGGCCGCCGGATCCTCCCACGGGGCGAAGCTGGAGCGGATGGCCCCGATGTTGAGCCGGCCGTCCGTCACTGCCCCGTCAGCACCCGGGTCCATTGCCGGTTGACCTCGCGCAGCAGCTCCGGGTCCTTGGCGGTGGTCACGAACAGGCGCTGGAACACCTCGGGGGTCGGGTAGATGTTCGGGTTGTCGCGCACCTCGGCGTCGACCAGCGGCGTCGCGGCGGCGTTGACGTTGGCGTACTGGGTGTAGTTGGTCGCCTTGGCGATCACCTCGGGCTTCAGCATGAAGTTCAGGAAGGCGTAGGCCGCATCCGGGTTCGGCGCGCCCATGGGCATGACGAACACGTCGAACCAGACCTGGCTGCCCTCCTTGGGGATCACGTAGTCGATCTTGACCTTGCCGCCGGCCTCCTCGGCCCGGGCGGCGGCCTGCAGGACGTCGCCCGAGTAGCCGATGGCCAGGCAGATGTCCCCGTTGGCCAGCGCGTTGACGTATTCAGAGGAGTGGAACTTGCGCACGTAGGGGCGGGCCCGCAGCAGGGCGTCGGTGGCCGCCTGGTAGTCGGCGACCTGCTTCGAATTCGGGTCCTTGCCCAGCCAGTTCAGGGCCAGGGCGTACATGTCCTCGGAGGCGTCGAGGTAGTAGACGCCGCAGTCCTGCAGCTTGGCGAGGTTGGCCGGGTCGAAGGCGAAGGCCCAGGAATCGATCTTCACGCCCGGCAGCCGCTTGGCGACTTCCTCGGAATTGTAGCCGATGCCGATGGTGCCCCACATGTAGGGCAGGGCGTAGGCGGAGCCCGGATCGAACGGCTCGAGGTGGCGCATCACGTCGGGCCACAGCTTGTCGAGGCCGGTGAGCTTGCTCTTGTCCAGCGGTTCGATCGCCTTGGCCGCGATGTAGCGCGGCAGGTTGGAGTTGGACGGCGCGACGAGGTCGTAGCCGACGTCGCCCTGCAGCACCTTGGTCTCCAGCACCTCGTTGGAATCAAAGGTGTCGTAGACCACCTTGATGCCGGTCTCGCGGGTGAACTGGTCCAGCAGCTCGGGATCGATGTAGTCGGTCCAGTTGTAGATGCGCAGCGTGCCGCCGCTCTCACCCGAACCGCCGCCGCTGCAGGCGGCCAGCGCCAGCGCGGCTGCCGCCGCCGCCAGACCCAGACCGATACGCGCGCCCCATCGCATGCCGCTCTCTCCTCTTAATGCGGCGCAGGTTATAGGGCCGGAACGCGCGGGGTTCAGCCCGATTCTTGCCTTCCCGCGCGGGGGAGGTAGGAGTCTCCAAGGGGTTCGCAGCTACGGTTTGGGGGCCTATATAGCGCGCCTTCCGCATCCGCCCTTTTCGAAAGGCTCCGAGCGAGCGATGTCCCGCGTCCTGATCACCTCGGCTCTGCCCTACATCAACGGCATCAAGCAGCTGGGGAACCTGGCCGGGTCGATGCTGCCCGCCGACGTCTATGCACGGTTCCAGCGGGCGCGGGGGCGGGAGACGCTGTTCGTATGCGCCACCGACGAGCACGGCACGCCGGCCGAGCTGGCCGCCGCCGCCGCCGGCCAGGACGTTCGCGACTACTGCGACGAGCAACACCGGCTGCAGCACGACGTCTGCCGCCGCTTCGGCCTGTCCTTCGACCACTTCGGCCGCTCGTCCTCGCCGCAGAACCACCGGCTGACCCAGCGCTTCGCCAAGACCTTGTGGGAGGCCGGCTTCATCGAGGAGCGGGTGACCAAGCAGGTCTATTCGCTGGCCGACAAGCGCTTCCTGCCGGACCGCTACGTGGTCGGCACCTGCCCGCACTGCGGCTACGAGGCCGCGCGCGGCGACCAGTGCGAGAACTGCACCCGGGTGCTCGACCCCGCCGACCTGGTCCGCCCGCGCTCGGCGGTGTCGGGCTCGGAGGAGATCGAGATCCGCGACTCCAAGCACCTGTTCCTTCGCCAGTCGCTGTTCTCCGAGAAGCTGCGCGGCTGGATCGAGACCAAGAAGGGGGCGTGGCCCAACCTCGTCACCTCCATCGCCTTCAAGTGGCTGGACGAGGGGCTGCAGGATCGCGGCATCACCCGCGACCTGACCTGGGGCGTGCCGGTCAACGCCTGGGACTGGGGCCCCAACCCGCAGGGCCAGCTGCCGGACATCGAGGGCCTGGCCGGCAAGGTGTTCTATGTCTGGTTCGACGCGCCCATCGAATACATCGGCGCGACCTGGGAGTGGGCCGACGCCAAGGCCGCCGAGGAAGGCCGCGGGGCCGCCGAGGATATCGAATGGGAGCGCTGGTGGCGGCTGCCGCACGCCGCCGACGTGACCTATGTGGAGTTCATGGGGAAGGACAACGTGCCGTTCCACACGGTCGGCTTCCCCTGCACCCTGATCGGCCTGAACGAGACCCTGGGCTCGGACGGAAAGTGGACCCAGGCGTCCAACACGCCCTGGAAGCTGGTCGACATGCTCAAGGGCTTCAACTGGCTGAACTGGTACGGCGGCAAGTTCTCCACCTCGCAGCGCCGCGGGGTGTTCATGGATCACGCGCTGGAGCTGCTGCCGGCGGACTACTGGCGCTGGTGGCTGACCGCCAACGCGCCGGAGAGCTCGGACGCCAACTTCACCTGGGAGCAGTTCCAGGCGCAGGTGAACGCCGACCTGGCCGACGTGCTGGGCAACTTCGTCAACCGCATCCTGAAATTCTGCGAGACCCGCTTCGAGGGCGCGGTCCCCGAAGGCGGCGAGCCGGGCGAGCTGGAGCAGCGGCTCCATGCGGACGTCACCGAGAAGCTCGCCGAACTCACCGCCCACATGGAGGCGGCCGAGATGCGCAAGGCGGCCCAGGCGGTGCGCCAGCTGTGGGTGCTGGGCAACCAGTACCTGACCGAGGCCGCGCCCTGGACCGCGATCAAGACCGATCGCGATCGGGCCGCGGTGGTGGTGCGCACGGGCCTGAACCTGGTCGCCCTGTTCGCCAAGGTCAGCGAGCCGTTCATCCCGTTTGCGGCCGAGAAGATCGCCCTGGCGGTCGGCGAGGACTATCCGGGCCGCTGGCCGGAAAGCGAGGGCGCTGCCCTGCTGCAGATCCTCGAGCCCGGCCGCAAGGTCGCCGTCCCCGAGGTGCTGTTCCGCAAGGTCGAGGACGGCCAGATCGCCGAGTGGAGCGAGCGCTTCGGCGGCGCCGAGACCGCGGCCGCGCAGTAGGTTCATCAACCGGTGACAGGTAGCCTGCGGCGCAAACCAGTCACCGACCTGCTCCGGTGACTGGTTGGGCGAAGCCCTGCCTGTCAACTCGCGCTTCGCCTCAGTGCGCTCGGTGCAGCGCCTCTTCCTCGGGCCCGATGTCCAGCGCGTCGGGCATGATGGCGTTGTACGCGGGGGTCTGATTGAGGTCGACGACCGCGGTCCGGTGGCCTTCCCACATCATGTGCAAGGCGACGTAGAGCACGATCGCCAGGCCGACGTAGCCGATCCACCGGTAGCGGTGCAGCAGGCGGGCGATCCAGGTGGCGGCGACGCCCATCAGGGCGATCGACAGCAACAGGCCGAAGACCAGGATGACCGGATGCTCGCGGGCCGCGCCGGCCACCGCCAGCACGTTGTCCAGGCTCATCGAGACGTCGGCGATGAGGATCTGGAGGAAGGCGTCCTTGAAGGTCTTGGCCGGCTTGATCTTGGGCTCTGTGGCGGGGTCGGAGTCGAGCACCGCCTCGGCGGCCTCCTCCTCGGCCGCGGCCTGATGGCGCAGCTCCTTCCACATCTTCCAGCAGACCCAGAGCAGCAACACGCCGCCGGCGAACAGCAGGCCGATGATTCCCAGGAGCTGGGTGGTGATCAGCGCGAAGCTGATCCGCAGCGCCACTGCGGCGACGAGGCCGTAGAAGATCGCCTTGCGCCGCTGTTCCTGGGGAAGGCCGCCCGCGGCCAGGCCCACCGCGACGGCGTTGTCGCCGGCGAGGACCAGGTCGATCATCAACACTTGCAGGAGGGCGGAGAGGGCGCCGGGGGAGAAGAGTTCTTCGACCATCGGTCGGGGTTAATGGGGCGCCGGGCGAGGCTCTGCAACAAACTTACGTCGCATGGCGAACCGTTTCGTAGAGCGCTACGGCCGCCGCCGCAGAGACGTTCAGGCTCTCGAACCCCCCCGGCATGGGGATGCGGGCCAGAGTGTCGCAGTGCTCGGCGACCAGGCGGCGCACGCCTTCGCCCTCCGAGCCCAGCACCAGCACCACCGGCTCGCCGCTCAACACCTCGGCAAGGGTCCGCTCGGCCTGGCCGGCCAATCCGACCGACCGCCAGCCGGCCTCGCCGAGCTGCTCGAGGGCCCGGGAGAGGTTGACCGCCCGGGCGATCGGCACGGCGTCCACGGCCCCGGCGGCCGCTTTGGCCAGCGCTCCGCTCAGCCGCGGAGCGTGCCGCTCCTGGAGAATCACCCCGGCGGCCCCGAACGCCGCGGCCGAGCGCAGGATGGCGCCGACGTTCTGCGGGTCGGTGACCTGATCGAGCATCAACAGGACCGCGCCCGGCCTGGCGACGAAGCCGGCGAGGTCGACCTCGGGCAGGGGGCCGGGACGCAGGGCGATTCCCTGGTGGACCGCGCCCTGCGGCAGCGCGCGGGCGACGACCTGGGCGTCGACCACTTCCAGCCCCCCGATTCGCCCGAATCGCGCCTCCAGCTGTCGGGCCCGCTCAGGCGTGGCCAGCAGGCGCACCGGCGCGCCCCGGCGGGGATTGGCCAGCGCCGCCTCTACGGCGTGCCAGCCCCAGATCCACTCGTCGGCCGCTGTGGACGCCTTCGGACGGAAGCCGGTCTTGCGCCCAAATTCGCGGCCCTTCCGGCCGTCGTTGCGTTCCCCAGGACGTGACACTATAAGGCGCTCTCCAAATTGGGGCCCCGACGTGATCGGCCCCCGTAAGTCAGTCCGGTCAATAGCACCGGCCGCGGGCGAGCGGAGGGCAATTGCGAGGCGTCCCGACGAGGGCTCCGAGCGCGTTGGGGGAATGTCCCGAGCGGCAAAGGGGGCGGACTGTAAATCCGCTGGCGTACGCCTTCGTAGGTTCGAGTCCTACTTCCCCCACCACGCGCTTCGGCCACGAACAAGGAGGCAAGCGGCGAGCCCGCGCACCGGCGGGTATAGCACAATGGTAGTGCAGCAGCCTTCCAAGCTGAGGATGCGGGTTCGATTCCCGCTACCCGCTCCAGCTTTCTTCAGGTTCAACCTCAAGCAACGCCCGCAGGACCCTTAAATGGCCAAGGAAAAGTTCGAACGCACCAAGCCGCACTGCAACATCGGCACCATTGGTCACGTTGACCATGGCAAGACGACGCTGACGGCGGCGATCACGATGACGCTGGCCAAGACGGGCGGTGCGACGGCGCAGAAGTACGAAGACATCGACGCGGCTCCGGAGGAGAAGGCGCGCGGGATCACGATCAACACGGCGCACGTGGAGTATGAGACGGAGAACCGTCACTACGCGCACGTGGACTGTCCTGGGCACGCCGACTACGTGAAGAACATGATCACGGGCGCGGCGCAGATGGACGGCGCGATCCTGGTGGTTTCGGCTGCGGACGGTCCGATGCCGCAGACCCGCGAGCACATCCTGCTGGCCCGTCAGGTGGGGGTGCCGGCGCTGGTGGTGTTCATGAACAAGGTCGACATGGTCGACGACCCCGAGCTGCTTGATCTGGTGGAGATGGAAGTTCGCGAGCTTCTGTCGAGCTACCAGTTCCCGGGCGACGACATTCCGATCGTCAAGGGCTCGGCGCTGGCGGCGGTGGAAGGCCGCGATCCGGAGATCGGCGAGCAGCGGATCCTGGAGCTGATGAAGGCGGTGGACGAGTACATTCCGCAGCCTGAGCGTCCGATCGACCAGCCGTTCCTGATGCCGGTGGAAGACGTGTTCTCGATCTCGGGCCGCGGCACGGTGGTGACCGGGCGGATCGAGAAGGGGATCGTCAAGGTCGGCGACGAAGTGGAGATCGTCGGCATTCGTCCGGTTCAGAAGACGACCTGCACGGGCGTCGAGATGTTCCGCAAGCTGCTGGACCAGGGTCAGGCGGGCGACAACGTGGGCGTGCTGCTGCGCGGCACCAAGCGCGAGGACGTGGAGCGCGGCCAGGTGCTGTGCAAGCCGGGCTCGATCACCCCGCACACCAAGTTCCTGGCGGAGGCCTACATCCTGACCAAGGAAGAAGGCGGCCGTCACACGCCGTTCTTCACCAACTACCGTCCGCAGTTCTACTTCCGGACGACGGACGTGACGGGGATCATCCGCCTGAAGGAAGGCGTTGAGATGATCATGCCGGGCGACAACGCCGAGCTGACGGTGGAGCTGATCACCCCGATCGCCATGGACCAGGGTCTGCGCTTCGCGATCCGCGAGGGCGGCCGCACGGTCGGCGCGGGCGTCGTCTCGAAGATCATCGAGTAGCGACAAGCTGCGGCTGAAAGGCCAAGGGCCGCCGGGGACCTCCCCGGCGGCCCTTTTGCTTGCGGCCGTCTCACC
>Ga0172382_10005972_pt1 | contig 17936 bp, 16 predicted proteins | sample Leawel138RmetaG_FD_122245 | JGI IMG/M metagenome (GOLD analysis project Ga0172382, IMG submission 122245) | Leachate microbial communities from a municipal landfill in Southern Ontario, Canada - Leachate well 138R metaG | ecosystem: Engineered > Solid waste > Landfill > Unclassified | place...
GCCCGCCCGGCGGATGAGGAAACCATCAGCCGCATCGAATACGAGCGGCAGGTGATGGCGGCCGAGGCGGCGATCCAGAAGCCGGACGAGAAAGCCAAGGGCGCAAGCGTGAAGGACGAAAAGTCCAGATAGGCTCCCTCATTCTCAGGCCGGCGCGGCCGGGGGGCTTCCCGCATCCGCTGGCCCACCCCCGCTTTCCGCCGGATTGCCGCTCTGCCCGATGCTGGACCATTCGACGTTGCGGGTGGCATACATCACCCCGGCGAGCGCCACGAACAGCAGGATCGATCCGATCAGCAGCGACCAGGCCTCAAGGCTCAGCAGCACGTAAAGCAATGCGTAGAGGCCGAGCAGCAACGCGCCGATGAAGCGCGCCCTGCGCCAGCTTTTCAGCACCGCCGCGCTATAGGCGGTGAGCAGGCCGATAATCGCGGCGCTGGCGACGAGATAGGCCGCCGTGAAGCCGATCACCTCGGCAAAGGCGAGCAGCAGCACGAAGAACAGCACCAGCCCCGCGCCGGTCATCAGATATTCCGCCGCGGCCACGCGGGCGCCGCCCACGATGTCGAACAGCAGGAAGGCGAGGAAGGTGAAGCCAATGAACAGGAACCCGTATTTCACCGCCCGGTCGACCTTGCTGTAGAGATTGACCGGCTCGATCAGCCCGACCGTGACGGCGCGGGCCGGGCCGCCGATCACTTCCACCGCGCCGCCGGATGCGGGATTGCTGGCGGAAGAGGCCATGGCCACTTCCTGCGCCATCACGGGCGCATAGCCGCCGCTGCCATCGTCGATCATCGGCGGGCCGGGATCTTCCGTCGCGACCGGAGCCTGGCCGAGCGCCAGCTTGTCTACCGTGAAGCCGGCCTTGAAGCCCTCGCCCCCCACCGAGCGCGTCTCCGGCAGGAATGCGCCGCTGAAGCTGGGATTGGGCCAGCTGGAGGAAACATCCCAGCGAGTCTGCCCGCCGCGCGGCACGAGGCTGAGCGAGCCGCTGCCCCGCAGGCCGAAGGCGTAATCGACAGAGAGCACACCCTCGCCGTTCCACGGCAGGAAGGCGAAGAATCCCTGCCCGCTGGTCGCGCCCGGCCCCTTGCCCGGTTGCACTGGCAGGCTCTGCCCATTGGCCTTGAGCGTGCCGCCCTTGGTCAGCCCGCGCGCGTCGGACGCGCCCATGCGCAATTCCGCGCGGTCCCACAGCAATCGCTCGCGGGTCACACCGAAGCGCGGCAGGTCCGCCGGCAGCTCGAACTTCGCGGCGCCGCTGACCTGTGCTTCATAGAGCACGCTGCGATAGATCGACTTGCGCCGCTCCTCCGGCCTGACGCTGGTCTGCGCCCGGTTCTCGACAGGGGAGATATAGAGCAGGCGCTCTACCTCCACGGTCCGGGTAGTAACCTTGCCGTTCACTTCCTCGTTCTGGGTTTCAGTCGTCCTGAACGGTACGACCACGATCGGCCCCGCGATCACCTGCGGCCCGCCCCATCCGGCGGTGATGCTCTGCTGGGCGGTCTGCGACTGGCCCTGCCGGTCCCACACCAGCGCATAAACGAAGACCAGGGGGATAATCAGCGCGGCGCCGACCAGAACCGCGAACAGGAGCTTGATCCCCGGACTACGTTCCCGCACCATGCCGCATCCCCTTCATTGCCAGCGCCACTGCCTGACGCCTTATTCGTGTATAATGGATGAACCGCCTTTGCCGATCATGCTCACCCTGCTAGCGAAGCGCGATGCGCCTTACCGACTGCCATAATATCGAGGATTTTCGCAGGCTTGCCAAGGCTCGCCTGCCGTGGCCGGTGTTCGACTATATCGATGGCGCCGCGGATGACGAGCTGACCCGCCAGCGCAACACCGCCGCCTACGGCCATGCCGACCTCGTGCCCAACGTGCTGGCCGGGGTGCAGGACATCGACATGTCCTGCACCATCATGGGCCTCAGGAGCGCCCTGCCGCTGGTCCTTTCCCCCACGGCATTGCAGCGGGTGTTCCACTGGCAGGGCGAACGGGCCGTGGCCAGGGCGGCCGAGAAATTCGGGCTGTGGTGCGGAATTTCGAGCCTGGCGACCGTCAGTATCGAAGAAATCGGCGCGATGATTTCCACGCCGAAGATGTTCCAGCTCTATGTCCACAAGGACAAGGGGCTGAACACATCCATGATCGAACGCTGCAAGGAAGCGAAGTTCGATTGCATCGCTCTCACGGTCGACACCATCGTCGGCGGCAAGCGCGAACGCTGCCTGCGCAGCGGCTTCTCCAGCCCGCCGCGCTTCACCGCTTCCTCGCTGCTGTCCTATGCGATCAAGCCGCGCTGGGCGCTGGACTATGTGTTCCGCGAGAAATTCCGCCTGCCCAATCTCGACACCCATGTCAGCCAAGGGACCGACGAGGCGATGTCGATCCAGGGCTATTTCTCGACCATGCTCGACCAATCCATGAATTGGGATACGGCAGCACAGATCAGGCAGGATTGGGGCGGCACATTCTGCCTCAAGGGCGTGATGAGCGCGGGCGATGCCCGCCGCGCCGTGGAAATCGGCGCGGACGCGATCATGATTTCCAATCACGGCGGCCGCCAGCTCGACGGCAGCCGCACGCCGTTCGACCAGCTCACCGAGATCGTGGACGCCGTGGGCGGGGAGATCGAGATCATCTGCGACGGCGGAGTGCGACGCGGCACCCATGTGATGAAGGCGCTGGCGGCGGGAGCCACGGCGGCCTCGGGCGGGCGGCTCTATCTCTATGCGCTGGCCGCGGCGGGCCAGGCCGGGGTGGAGCGCGCCATCACCATCCTGCGCGAGGAAATCGAACGCGACATGAAGCTAATGGGCGTAACCGGCGTCGATCAGCTTGGCCGGGATATGCTGCGCTGGCGATGACCCGCATATTGCTGCCATGATCGGCCCATGACACGCCGATTCGCTTTTCTCGCCGCCCCTCTTTTCCTCCTTTCCGCCGCCGTGGTGGCGCAGGATCAGCCCGCTGCTTCGCCGGAACCGGTCCCCTCCGCGCCGCAAACCGTCGATGTGGTGATCCAGACCGAGCTGGGAAACATCAGGCTCGCGCTGGAAAGCGAACGCGCGCCGGTCACCACCGCCAATTTCCTGCGCTACACCGATCAGAAGCGCTTCGACGGAACGGTGTTCTACCGGGCAATGCGGCTTGCCTGGGGCGACCAGCCCAACGGCTTGATCCAGGGCGGCACGCAGATGAACCCCAAGCGCATTCTCAAGCCGATCGCGCATGAGGCCACCAGCCAGACCGGGGTGCTGCACAAGGCCGGAGCCATCTCTATGGCCCGCTATGATCCGGGTTCGGCGACGGGGGATTTTTCGATCCTGCTGTCGGACATGCCCGGCCTCGACGCCGACCCGGCTTCGGCCAACCCGGATCTCGCCGCCGGCTTCGCCGCCTTCGGCCATGTGGTGGAAGGCATGGATGTGGTTCAGGCGATCTGGAACGCGCCGGTCGATCCGGAGAAAGGCGAAGGGGCGCTGAAAGGGCAGATGATCCAGCAGCCGGTGAAGATCATCAGCGTGCGCCGGGCACCCGAACCGTAGGGCGCCCGGGCCGGCCGCACTCGCCTATTTCTTGCGCGCGACGCACTTGCCCCCGTCCGGCCCGACATCGCCGTTGCAGGTGCGTTCCTCAATCATCGGCTCATTCAGGTCGTTCAGGCGATTGAGCCCGTCGGCCCCGCGCACGAGTTCGAACCCGTCATAGAGCTTGCCGGACGCGGTGTAGGTCCGGAAGGTCAGCCGCTCGCCGGCCACATCGACGATCTGATACAGCTCGGTCGCTTCGGCAACCTTGTCCGGCTGGCTGCGCGCACGGTCGTTCAGGCCATACATTTTCGAGCCGGTGACGGACACGAGATAGACCGGCCCCTGCACCGCGCCCGTCGCATGTTGCACCTTGCTCGCCACGCGCCCGTCTGCCGAGGTCAGGCGGCTGTAGCAATGGTCATGCCCCTGCAGCACCAGATCAACCTTGCGCTTGTCGAACACCGGCTTCCACGCGGCCTTTATCTCCGCCGTGTCGTTCGGCCGCGCGCAAGTGAATACGGGCTGATGGAACAGCACAACATTCCACTTCGCCTTGCTGGAGGCCAGGGTCTGATCCAGCCAGCGGGTCTGGGCATCCATCGTCCCCAGATCGATCGCCGAGGTGCCGTCCAGCACGATGAAGCGAACCCCCTGGTAGTCGACGAAATAGGTGGTTGATTTCGCCGCCGCGACGCCATTGACAGGAAGCGCGAACTGCAACGGCCAGTATGGGCCCAGCTTGCGGCTTTCCTTGCCATTCGGCAGCGCTACGTCGACATATTCGTGATTGCCGGTGGCGGGGACCTGCGGGACGATGGCGTAGTTATAAGCCCCGGCCTGGTTCCATTCGCCCCATTCATCGTCATGGTCCAGATCGTCGCGCTGCGCGGTCAGGTCGCCCGCATGAAGCACCAGTTCGATCCCGCCATTGGCATGGAATGCCTGGCGGATCACCCGCGATGCATAGGTCAGAATGCCGTTCTGAATATCACCCAGATAAAGGAAGCGGAACGGGCGAGGTTCGGCCGCAGCCGTACGGAATTGCAGCCATTCGCTCCAGCCCGCGCTCCCTTTCAGCCGATAGGCGTAGGCCGTATCCGGCTGCAGGCCTGCAAAGCGTATCTGATGATAGAGCGCAGGCCCGTTCGCGCTATCCTTCGCGGCCGACGTCCCGGTTATCAGCGTCGCCTTTTCCTCCAGCGTCGGGCCGTCCACCGCAATGGCGATCTGCGCCTCGCTGCTCTGCTGCGCGACATCGGTGCGATAGGCCACCGCCATTTCGCGCGTCGGATCGGCGCCGGGGGTCAGCACGACGCGATCCGGCAGGTTGCGAGCGGCATAGGGCGTGCCGGCCGACCGCGGGATCGAAACTTCCTGCGCCTCCTGCGCATGGGCGGCGGGGCCGGTGCCGAGCGCCGCCAGCGCGAGACAACCGCCGATAAGGATGTTCCTCGAAAGAAAAGACATGCCCTCTCCCTGGTCATGGATGCGTGATTGCCTGAATCTCCCAATTCCCCTGAAAGGTCATTGTTACAATTATATGGAAGCGGGTGGAAATAACCCTGGCCCGCAGGAAAGCATCGACGCGCGCGGCTCCGGAGAGAAGGCGGACCGCCCCCTGGCACAGGTTCGGCAATGCCCCCGCCCACGCAAGCGCGTTTGACCGAGCGCCGGATCGCACTTAATCAATCCGGCAGGCTGATGGAGAGGCATTCGCCCTCTTGAAACAGGAAAGAGGAGCAGGCGTGGATCTCGAATTGAAGGGCAAGGTGGCGGTCGTGAGTGGTGGCACTCGCGGGATCGGCAGGGCGATCGCTGAATGTTTCGCCGATGAAGGCGCGCATGTCGCGATATGCGCCCGCAACCAAGCCGACATCGATGCGACAGTGGCCGCGCTCGAGGCGAAAGGCGTCAGGGCATGGGGGCAATCGGTGGACATCTCCGACGGCCCGGCCATCGACGGCTTCGTGGCCGGGGCGGCGCAGGCCCTCGGCGGGATCGACGTGCTGGTTTCCAATGCCAGCGCACTGCCCCGGACCGATGACGAGGATGCCTGGCGCAGCATGTTCGAGATCGACATGCTGGGCGCCTTGCGCCTATTCAATGCCGCCCAGCCCTGTCTCGAAAAGGCGGCCGCGCATTCAGGCGATGCCGCCTTCACCATCATCTCGTCGATGGTGGCCGCCGAGCCATACAAGCCCAGCCCCTACAGCGCGATAAAGGCAGGCCTGATAAACTATGCGAAGGGCGTGGCGCGGGTCCACGCCGGCAAGAAGATCCGCTGCAATGTGCTGTCGCCGGGCAATGTCTATTTCAAGGGCGGGGTATGGCAAACCATACAGCAGGATATGCCGGACTATTTCGACAGCATGATAAAGGCCAATCCGACCGGGCGGATGGGAACGCCCGAGGAAATCGCCTCTGCCGTGGTCTTCCTCAGCAGCCCGCGATCTTCCTTCACTACCGGCGCCAATCTCGTCGTCGATGGCTGCCTGACCCAGCGCGCAAGTTTCTGATCCGGCAAGAACGCGCGATCGGGCGGCATCCCCGCCCTGCCGGCACGATAAGGGATCAACGGAAAAGGCCGGAGCTTGCGCCCCGGCCTTTCCGCATATCCAGAATGAAGAAGCGCCTCAGTAAACGCGCTTCTTCGGCTTGATATATTCAACGTCGTCGGTGAGCGTATATTCGTGGACCGGACGGTAATCGATCCGGATCGCACCGCCCTTGCCGCCCCAGCCTTCGAACCATGCGGCGGTATGCTTCATCCATTCGGCATCGTTACGGTCGGGGAAATCCTCATGCGCATGGGCGCCACGGCTTTCCTTGCGATTATGGGCGCCGTGCAGCGTGACGGAAGCCTGCGAGATCAGATTGTCCAGCTCCAGAGTCTCGATCAGGTCGCTGTTCCAGATCAGCGAGCGATCGCTGACACGAACGTCCTGCATCCGCTCGTAGGTCTTGGCCAGCTTCACCTTGCCCTCGGCCATCAGTTCGTCGGTGCGGAACACGGCGGCATGCTGGCTCATCGCCCGCTGCATCTCGAGGCGAACCTCGGCGGTCGGCGAACCGCCATTGGCATGACGGAAGTAATCGAGGCGGGTCAGGGCCAGATCGGCGCTGTCCTTCGGCAGCTCGTCATGCTTGTCGTCAGGCTTCACCAGCTCCTTGAGCCGATGGCCGGTGGCGCGCCCGAACACCACGAGGTCGATCAGCGAGTTGGAGCCGAGGCGATTGGCGCCATGGACCGAGACGCAGGCCGCTTCGCCCACGGCGAACAGGCCCGGCACCACGGTTTCGGGGTCGCCATCCGCGCCGATCGTCACGACTTCGCCGTGATAATTGGTCGGGATGCCGCCCATGTTGTAGTGAACGGTCGGCACGACCGGCAAAGGCTGACGGGCCAGGTCGACACCGGCAAAGATCTTGCCGCTCTCGGTGATGCCCGGCAGACGCTCGGCCAGAACCTTCGGATCGATATGATCGAGGTGCAGGAAGATGTGATCCTTGTTGGGGCCGACCCCGCGGCCCTCACGGATTTCCAGCGCCATGGAACGCGAAACCACGTCGCGGCTGGCCAGATCCTTCGCGGACGGGGCATAACGCTCCATGAAGCGCTCGCCTTCGGAATTGGTCAGATAGCCGCCTTCCCCGCGCGCGCCTTCGGTAATCAGCACACCCGCGCCGTAGATGCCGGTCGGGTGGAACTGCACGAATTCCATGTCCTGCAGCGGCAGGCCCGCGCGCAGCACCATGCCGCCGCCGTCGCCGGTGCAGGTATGGGCGGAAGTGGCGGTGAAGTAGCAGCGGCCATAGCCGCCGGTGGCCAGCACCACCGCATGGGCGCGGAAGCGGTGGATCGATCCGTCATCGAGGCACAGCGCGATCACGCCGACGCATTTGCCATTGTCCATGATCAGGTCGATGGCGAAATATTCGATGAAGAAGTCGGCGTCGTATTTCAGGCTCTGCTGATACAACGCGTGCAGCATGGCGTGGCCGGTGCGGTCCGCCGCGGCGCAGGTGCGCTGCACCGGCGGGCCTTCACCCATGTTCTGCATGTGGCCGCCGAACGGGCGCTGGTAGATCGTGCCGTCCTGGTTGCGGCTGAACGGCACGCCGGCATGTTCCAACTCGTAAACCGCGGCGGGCGCTTCGCGCACCATATATTCGATCGCGTCCTGGTCGCCCAGCCAGTCCGACCCCTTCACGGTGTCGAACATGTGCCAGGTCCAGTGGTCGGGCGTGTTGTTGCACAGCGAGGCAGCGATGCCGCCCTGCGCGGCCACGGTGTGGCTGCGGGTGGGAAAGACCTTGGTGATGCAGGCCGTCCTGAGGCCGGCCTCGGCGCTGCCCATGGTGGCGCGCAGGCCGGAGCCGCCCGCGCCGACGACCACGGTATCATAGGTATGGTCGATGATCTTGTATGCGGACTGGGTGGAAGTGGTGGCCATCTCAGGCGCCTCCCAGCGCAAGGCGGGCAATGCAGAACAGGCCGAAGGTGGCCCCGGCGAAAGCGGCAAGGTTGAGCGCGGCGATGGCGGCGAACTTGTTGCCATGATCGTGGACATAATCCTCGATCACGACCTGCAGGCCCAGCCGGGCGTGCCAGAAGGTGCTGACGATCAGCAGCGCCATGGCCGTGGCCGGGACCGGCGCGGAAATATATTCGCTTACCGTGCCGTAGCTGAGATCCGGCAGCAGCAGGATCGAAACGATCAGCCAGGCCATGAGCAGCAGATTGCCGATGGCGGTGAAGCGCTGCAGCAGCCAGTGATGCGCGCCGCTATGCGCGGAGCCGAGGCCCCGCACGCGTCCGATGGAAGTTCCGTTACCCATGTTCTTGGCCTCAGCGAAGCAGGATCACCGCCCAGAAGGCGATGGTCAGAATGATGGCGATCAATGGCGACAGCACCGACCACAGCTTGTTGCGGGTCAGTTCGTAGCCCGCGCCGATATCCAGCACGAAGTGACGCAGCCCCGACATCAGGTGGGTGAAGAAGGCCCAGCTCAGGCCCACCAGCACGATGTAGCCGATGGGCGAGGTCATCAGGTCGGAGAATGTCGTGTAATATTCGGGGCCGGCGGCGAGCGCCCCCAGCCACCAGAGCAGCACGAACAGGCCGACAATGGCCATCCCGTCACCCGTGACACGGTGAAGGATGGACACCAGCATGGCGGGGCCCCAACGCCAGATTTGCAGATGCGGTGACAGCGGACGGTTTGCCATGCGGGCCTTCCTGTTGCGTATGCATGATGCGGTCTTGCGCCGCGACGATGTGCGGATTGCGATCCCCCATAATGAAAAGACGGGCCAAGGCAAGCCGTGCAATGGCAGTTTCCGTCATCGCAAAGCGGCGCTAGGGAATGGCCGCATGACTCAATCATGGAAGATTACCGCCCTCGCATCGCGCCAGGCCGTGCAGGATGCGCTGCTCGCGCATGAGGAAGCACCGGACTGGGATCACGCCATCGTGCTGTCCGGATGCGAGGTCGCCAAGGACCGGCCCGAGGAATGGCTGCTGGAAGCATGGCTGCCCCGGCGGCCCACCAGGGCGGACAAATCGGCGTTCCTGGCGCTTTTCGCGGGGGAGCCGCCCGCAATCGCATCGGAAAGACTACCCGATCAGGATTGGGTGACATTGAGCCAGCAGAACGCGCAGCCGATCGTGGCGGGGCGTTTCCATATCCATACGCCCGAGCACCCGGCAATGGAGGAGGCTGGCGTCGTCGATTTCACCATACCCGCCGGCCAGGCTTTCGGCACGGGCCATCATGAAACCACCGCCGGCTGCCTCGCCATGCTCGATGCGATGAAGGCCGGCGGCGTCTCGGTCCGCAATATCGCGGATATCGGCACCGGAACCGGATTGCTCGCCTTCGCCGCGCGGGCGCTGTGGCCCCATGCGCTCGTCACCACGAGCGATGTCGATCCGGTCTGCGTCGACGTGGTGGAAAGCAATGCGGCGGCGAATGACGTGCCGATGGGCGCCGGGCCGGGACAACTGACCATGCTGGTGGCCGACGGCATGGCCCATCCCCTGCTTCAGGCGCGCGCGCCCTACGATCTGCTGATCGCCAATATCCTCGCCGGCCCGCTGGTGGAACTGGCGCCGGATTTCGGCAAAGCCGTTCTGCCCGGCGGCTCCCTTCTGCTATCCGGATTGCTGGGAACACAGGAAGATGCCGTGCTGCGGGCCTGCCGCCTTGCCGGGTTCCGCTCCACGGCCCGGATGCGCAAGGGCGACTGGTCCATCTTGTGGCTGCGCAAGCGGACGCTGGCCCGCCCGGCGCGGCGCAGCGTTCGGCCGCGATGGCTCCCCGGCTCCTGAAGGCCCTGCGCCTCGCGCTGGCGGGCATCGCCATCGCCATCGCCGCATTCCTGCTGACGGCGTGGGCCGGTTCCGCGATTCCGCGCAACGCGGAGTGGCGGGAGCCGGGCCAGGGCGTGACGATCATGGTGGAAACCAACGGAATCCACACCGCCCTCGTCATGCCGCTGGTGACGCCCATAAAGGATTGGCGCATGGATTTTCCGGCCCGCGACCTCACCGATCCAGCCCGGCCCTATACGCATGTCTCCGTAAGCTGGGGCGAACGCGAGGTTTTCCTCGAAACCCCGACATGGGCCGATCTTTCGCCGATCACCGTACTGCGCATCCTATTCTCGGGCGGGGACGGCATCCTCCATGTCGCGCATTATGTGCGCCCCGCGCCAGCCGACGACATTCGCCCGCTGCGGATCAGCGAGGCGCAGTACAGGCGCCTTGTCGGCCGGATCGAGGCCAGCGTTCCCCCCGCGCCGCGCCGATCCTATCCCGGCTATGACAGCCATGACGTGTTCTACGAGACAACGGGCCGCTACACTTTCACCAACACCTGCAACCAGTGGACCAGCGATACGCTGGCCGAGGCGGGAATTCGCACCGGATGGTGGACGCCCTTCGCCGGCGGCGTGATGAAATGGGTTCCGAAAGCATAGGCCGACCGGCCCACCCCGCCGTCAAGCCGATGCCAGCACGTCCCTGAGCAGGGCCAGCGCCGCCAGCGCGAAGGCATGCATATTGGCGATGCGATCGTCATGGCCCGTGGCAATCGTTGCCGAGCGTTCGACGCCCGGCCCGACCACAGCGATTGCGCTCCTGCCGGATTCGACGCCGAATGGATGCTTGCCCGGCCCCGTCGAGCCGGACTCGGCCAGCCCCCAATCGCTGCCGAGACGGTCGCGGATCGCTCGGGCCTGCAACACGGCATAGGCTTCGGTGACGGAGCGCATTCCGGCAAGTTCGCTGCGGGAAAGGCCGAGCAGCGCATCGCGCCCCTTAAACGAATAGATCACGCCACCCCCAACGTAAAAGGACGTCGCGCCCGGCATGGCGACCAGTGCCGCCGAAACCAGGCCGCCGGTCGCGCCATCCGCCACGGCCACAGTCTGCCCCCGCTCTTTCAGCAGCGCGCCCACGTCCGCGCCCAGATGGGCCAATTCCGCAAACATCGCCTTACCCCGCCGCCTTGACGATCTCCGCCCAGCCAGCCTCGTCGATCACCTCGATCCCAAGTTCAGCGGCCTTCTTGAGCTTGGAACCCGCCCCCGGCCCGGCAACCACAAGGTCGGTCTTCGGGGAGACGGAACCGGCCGCCTTGGCGCCCAGGGCCTCCGCCTGCGCCTTCGCTTCGTCGCGGCTCATCGTCTCCAGCTTGCCGGTGAACACCACGGTCTTGCCGGCCACGGCGCTGTCTCTTGTTTCAACGATATAGGGCGGCGGGGACACTTCGGACAGGAGATCATCCCAGACCTGCTTGTTGTGATCCTCGTGGAAGAAATCGCCCAGCGCCTCCACCACCACCGGGCCGACGCCATCTATGGAAATCAGTTCGGCGGCGGCTTCCGCATCCCCGGCATGGGCCTGCTCCGCCAGTTCGCGCAATCGCGGCAGGGTGGTGCAGCGCTTCATCAGGTCGCGGGCCGTCACCGCGCCGACATGGCGGATACCCAGCCCGAACAGCAGCCGCGCGGCATCGGGTCGGCGCTTGGCCTCGATTGCTTTCAACAAATTGTCCACAGACTTGTCCTGCCATCCATCCAGCGCCAGAATGGCGTCGCGGCGCTGGTGCAGGCGGAAAATATCGACCGGGCTTTCCAGCCAGCCGCGCGCGAAGAAATCCGCGATGGTCTTCTCGCCCAGCCCTTCGATGTCGAGCGCGGTGCGACTGACGAAATGGCGCAGCCGCTCGGTCCGCTGCGCCGGGCAGATCAGCCCGCCGGTGCAGCGGACGTCCACCTCGCCCTCCTCCGCCACGGCCTCGCTGTCGCATTCGGGGCAGTAATCGGGAAACGGGAAAGCCGGGCGATCCTCGGCCCGCGTCAGATTCTCCACCACTTGCGGAATCACGTCGCCCGCGCGCTGGACGACCACCCGGTCGCCGGGGCGCACACCGAGCCGCGCGATCTCGTCGCGATTGTGGAGCGTGACATTGGTGACGGTGACGCCGCCCACCAGCACCGGGGCCAGCCTTCCGACCGGGGTCAGCTTGCCGGTGCGGCCGACCTGGATGTCGATGCTTTCGAGCGTGGTCTCGGCCTGCTCCGCCGGGAATTTGCGCGCAAGGCCCCAGCGTGGAGCCTTGGCCACGAAGCCCAGCCGCTGCTGCCAGTCCAGCCGGTCCACCTTGTAGACGACCCCGTCGATCTCATAGGGCAGGCTCGCGCGCCCCTCGCCGATCCGGCGATAGGCCGCCAGCATCTCGTCGAGCGAACGGCACAGGGCCAGGTCGGGCGAGATCGGCAGGCCCCAGGCCGCGATCTGCTGCATCACCTCGAACTGGGTGGCCCCCGGCACCGCGCTGGCCGCGCCCCAGCCATGCGCCCAGAACCGCAGGGGCCGCCTTGCCGTGACCGAGGCATCCTTCTGGCGGAGCGATCCGGCGGCGGCATTGCGCGGATTGGCGAAGATCTTGCCCCCGGCTTCCTCCTGCGCGCGGTTGAGCGCAAGGAAATCGGCCTTGGACATATAGACCTCGCCGCGAATCTCGAACAAATCCGGCGCCTTGCCGGAAAGCTGCTGCGGAATGTCGGCGATATGGGCGACATTGGCGGTCACATTCTCCCCCACCTGCCCGTCGCCACGCGTCGCCGCCAGCACCAGCCTGCCATCTTCGTAACGGAGCGAACAGGACAGGCCATCGATCTTGTCCTCGGCCGTCATCGCCACCGGCTCGTCTTCCGGCAAGGCGAGGAAGCGCCGTACGCGGCCCACGAAATCCGCCACTTCCTCATCCGTGAAGGCATTGTCGAGGCTCATCATGCGAACCTCGTGCGTCACCTTCGACAGCGGCGAGGCCGCCACCTCGTGCCCCACCTGCCGGGATGGGCTGTCCGGCCGGATCAGATGCGGGAACGCCGCCTCCAGCTCCGCATTGCGGCGGACCAGGGCATCGAACTCCGCGTCCGAAATCTCCGGGTCGTCCTCTGCGTGATAGAGCCGGTTATGTTTAGCGATCTGCCTCGCCAGCCGCATCAGCTCATTGGCGGCATCGGCTTCGGTCATACGGTCCACTTATACACCTTCCAGCAGCCGATCCGCCTGCGCCCGCGCTTCGGCGGTGATTTCCGCGCCGGACAGCATCCGGGCGATCTCCTCCTGACGACCACCCGCATCCAGCAGCATGACCGAGGTGCGCGTCACGGTGCCTTCGGACGATTTAGCGATCATGTAATGGGTGGCGCCACGCGCGGCGACCTGCGGGCTGTGGGTGACCACCAGCAGTTGCCCCCCTTCCGCCAGCCGCGCCAGCCGTTCCCCGATCGCGCTGGCGACCGCGCCGCCCACGCCCCGGTCGATCTCGTCGAAGATCACCGTCGCCGCCCCGCCCTGTTCAGCCAGCGCGACCTTGAGCGCGAGGATGAAGCGCGACAGTTCGCCGCCCGATGCGATCTTCGTCAGCGGCGCGAAACCGGCGCCGGGATTGGTGGCGATGAGAAATTCCACGCTGTCCATGCCATGCGCGCCCCAGCGCTCCTCCGGCAGCGCGGTGACGGCGGTGCGGAAGCGTGCAGCATCCAGCTTGAGCGGCGCAAGCTCCCCGGCAACCGCCTTGTCCAGCCGGGCGGCAGCGGCGGTTCGCGCCTCGTGCAAGGCTTGCGCCCGCGCCCGATAGCTCTCCTGCGCGGCGCGTTCGGCCTGCTCCAGCGCTCCGATTTCCACCTCGCCGCACTCTATGGCATCCAGCGCGGCGCGCATCCGGTGCATCGCTTCGGGCAGGTCGTCAACCTGACAATCATGCTTGCGGGCCAGCGCGCGCAATTCGAACAGCCGCGCCTCGATCCGGTCCAGCTCGGCCGGATCATGGGTCAGCGCCTCCGCCGCCCGTGCCAGCCGGTCCTCCGCCTCGCCCGCCTCGATCACCGCGCGATCCAGCGCCTCCAGCGCTTCGCCCAGCAGGGGATGCTCCCCCGCGATCCGGTCCAGCCGCCGCGCCGCGCCGCGCAGGCTGGCGAGCGCCGAGTCCGAACCGTCCCAGAGATGGCGCAGGGCATCCAGATCGCCCGCCAGCTTCTCGCCCTTCTGCATATCGGCGCGCGCGCCGGCGAGTTGCTCCTCCTCGCCCTCCACCGGCTGGATGGCGGTCAACTCAGCCAGATGGGCCAGCAGCAAATCCTGATCGGCCCTGGCCCGTTCGATCGCGGATCTTGCCTCCTCGAGCCGGGCGCGCGCTTCCCGCCAACGATCCCAGGCCGCCGCAACGCCATCCACGTCCCCGTCAGCATAGCGATCCAGCAAGGCACGATGGCCGCGCGGATTGACGAGGCCGCGATCGTCATGCTGGCCATGCAGCTCCACCAGCGCGGGCGCGATCTCGCGCAGCAGGGCCACGCCCACCGGCTGGTCGTTGATGAAGGCTTTCGATCCGCCATCGGATTTGAGCCGCCGCCGGACGATCAGCGGCTCGCCCGGCTCGATCTCCACCTCCGCTTCCGCGAGCGCATTGCGCAAACCTTCCGGCAGTTCGGCGAAATCGAAGGCGGCGGTGACGCTGGCCTGCTCCTCCCCCGCGCGCATCAGCCCCGCATCGGCCCGATTGCCAAGCACGAGGCCCAGCGCGTCGAGCAGGATGGACTTGCCCGCGCCGGTTTCGCCCGTGAGCACGCCCAGCCCCGGCTGAAAGGCAAGGTCCAGCGACTCTATCAGCACGATATTTCGGATGGAAAGTTGGCTCAGCATCGCAATGGCCGGGCTTTTACCCCATGCTTGGCGGCGCGTCACCGGGGCAGCGCGGAATTACGAACAATTCAGCTTGTAACGGTTTTCAAATCGCCTGCCCCGGGCTAGGCCATTGTCATTCGGAAAGAACCACGCAATCGGGAGAATTGACCATGGCAAGCCAGCTGATCCGGAATCTGACCAAGGCCTGGGCGGGCGACGAGCAAATGCTGCTCGACCAGTATGTCGAGGATTGCACCTTCACCGACAAGGCGTTCGACATCGTCCACCATGGCCACAAGGGCCTGCGCGAGGTTTTCGCCTTCAGCTTCGGCATGATGCCCGATTTCCGCGTCGAATACGGCAACGAGGTGCTGGGCGAACACGCAGGCTCGGTGGAGTGGACATTCACCGGCAGTTTCCAGGGCGAATATGACGGCGTGAAGCACAACGGCACGCCGGTGCGGATCGAAGGGGTGTCCTTCATGACCTTCCGCGACGGCAAGATCGCGACCAACACGGACTACTGGAACGTGAAGCACATCGAGCAGCAACTGGCCGCCGTCACGGCCTGATCCCGCCCGGCACGGCATGGCTTCCGCGAGCCATGCCGCTCATCCTCAGCCCAGCAGTTCGGCCGCCTTCGCCAGACGATGGCCGTGATCGCTCTCTTCCTTGCCGTTCTGCAGGAACAGCGCCTTGGCCTGCTCATCATCGAAGCTGGCCGCAACGCCCGCGTACAGGCTCTCGCCCGCGAATTCGGCATCGGCCAGTTTCTGCAACGCCTCGCGAGTGAGCGGCATTTCCGGCAGCGGCGTATAGATCGGATTGTCCTCGATCGCGGGGATCGGGAACCGCTTCCCGGTCAGGATCTCGATAGCCTTGCCGACGCGCCGGGCATGCAGCAGTTCCTCCTTGCCGTTTTCCAGCAGCAGGTCCTGCACCGCGGCGTTGTCGGTCCCGGCCGCCAGATTGGCATAGAGTTCCATTCCCAGCGCTTCGGTCAGGGCGAGTATCTTCAAATCATCGATGGTCACGTTCGGCCCCATGGAACCTACATATTCGAAGGCTTCCTGGGTCGTCTTCGGCGCATTCGCCGGCAGGTCGATGGTCAATGCTTCTCTCCCACTTCGCATGGTTCGGGGTAATGCCGCCCGGCCGGATTTCAGCCCCGGAATGCGCACCGCCGCAGCGGGGGATGATCCACTCATCCCCGATCCCGGTCAAGCGCCGCGAATCCGCCAATCGGCGAGGATCGCCTCCCGGTCCGCATCCACTGGCGGAGTCGGCCGGACCAGTTCGCCCGGTGTTTCGGATAGCCGGGGCGCCGGGGCGGGATGCAGCCTGCCCGCGAATTCCTCGAAAGTGCCGCGCGCGCGCAGATGCGGGTCGTCCCACGCCTCGGCGATGGAAAGAACCGCGCTGAAGCAGATTTCCCTGCCCTCGGCGCGGGCCAGCCACTCATCGCGAGTGCGCGAGGCGAAACGCTCCGCGAACAGGGCGCGCAGGCCCGGCCAGTTCGCCCGGTCGGCCCGGTCCGGCAGCGCTTGCGGATCGAGTTCGAGCAGCTCCAGCAGCCCGGCATAGAATTGCGGCTCCATCGCCCCCACTGCGATATACAGCCCATCCTTGGCCACATAGACGCCATAATCCGGGCTGCCGCCGTCGACGCTGTTGTCATGGCGCCGCCCGCTCCACATGCCGCCCTGGGTCATCGCCTGGAACGCGGACATCATGTGGCAGACGCCGTCCACCATCGCCACGTCGATCACCTGGCCCTTGCCGGTGTTGCGCGCATGATGCAGCGCCATCAGCACGCCGGAGACGAGATACATCGCGCCGCCGCCGATGTCGGCAACCAGATTGAGCGCGGGGGTCGGCGGCCGGTCGGGATAGCCGGTGGCATGGAGCGCGCCGGTGATCGCCGCATAATTGATGTCGTGCCCCACCGCATCGGCAAGCGGGCCGCTCTGCCCCCAGCCGGTCATGCGCGCGAACACCAGCCGGGGGTTCGCCCCGAGCAGGACATCCGGCCCCAGGCCCAGCCGCTCCATCACGCCGGGCCGGTATCCCTCGATCACTATATCCGCTTCCGTCGCCAGGCGGCGGGCGGTTTCCGGCCCTTCTTCCGACTTGAGATCGAGCGCGATGGACCGCTTGTTGCGATTGTAGAAGTCGAATTCCGGCGGCGCGGTCATCGGCCGGTCCGGCCCCGGCCGGTCCACCCGCACCACATCGGCGCCGAAGTCCGCCAGATAGCCGCCCGCGAACGGCGCCGGCCCAATTCCCCCGAATTCCAGCACTTTCACATCTTGAAGCGGCCCGGCCATTTCACCCTTTCCAAAAGATTGGTCCCACTGGCCGTAACAGCCGCAAGTCCCTATAGCGAACGGAAATCGCTTAGAAACAGGAGAGGTCCCGAATGCGGGGAACCGGCATTCTAGCTCAGGCCATCGCGAAGAATCCGAACGGCGTGGCGACCATCTGCGGCGATCGCCAGCGGCTGTGGAAGGAAGTGGGCCAGCGCGTTCCCCGCGCGGCGTCCGGCCTGCGCGGGCTGGAAATCCGCGACGGCGCGACCGTGGCGGTGCTGGCGATGAATTCGGACCGCTATCTCGAACTGTTCTTCGCCGTGCCCTGGGCCGGCGGCGTCCTCGCGCCGCTCAACATCCGCTGGTCTGAGAAGGAAAACGCCTTTGCCCTGAACGACTGCGAGGCAGCGGTTCTGTGCGTGGACGATGCCTTTCTCGATCAGGTTCCCGCATTGCTGCGGGATGCGCCCCGGCTGAAGGCGCTGGTCTATCTGGGCGACGGCGAGACGCCGGAAGGCATGACGTCATACGAAGATCTCATCGAGGACCATGCGCCGATCGAGGATACGGGCCGCGCCGATGAGGATCTCTACGCCATATTCTACACCGGGGGCACCACCGGAATGCCCAAGGGCGTGGCCATGTCGCACCGGGCGCTGGGCTACGGCTCCATTTCCTATCTCTCGCTGCTGCCCTCGGTGGAGGAGCTGAGCTTCCTCTACATTGGCGGCTTCTTCCATTTCTCCGGCGCAAGCGCGGTGTTCTACATCACCATGACCGGCGGGAAGCATGTCGTGCTGCCGAAGTTCGATCCGCTGCCGGTGATGCAGGCGATCAGCACCCATCGGGTGACCAACATGGTGATGGTGCCCACC
>Ga0172382_10005974_pt1 | contig 17932 bp, 19 predicted proteins | sample Leawel138RmetaG_FD_122245 | JGI IMG/M metagenome (GOLD analysis project Ga0172382, IMG submission 122245) | Leachate microbial communities from a municipal landfill in Southern Ontario, Canada - Leachate well 138R metaG | ecosystem: Engineered > Solid waste > Landfill > Unclassified | place...
ATCGGACTTGATAATATGGACCGCCGCATTTTGTTTACACTGGTCAACCATTTTGAGGGCGGACCGGTGGGCTTGCAGAATCTGGCCGTAGCCATCAGCGAAGATGCGGATACCATCGAAGAGGTCTACGAACCCTTCCTGATCCAGGAAGGGTTTCTTCAGCGCACGGCAAGAGGACGTGTGGCGCTGGACCGCACCTACCGGCACCTTAACCTAAAAAAACGCAAACCCAACTCACAGGAGAGCTTGTTCCATGACGAAATTTGAGATCTTCAATACACAGCCCAAGGCTTATCGCCTCTCCGATTTTGATTTCGAACTTCCCAGAGAACGTATAGCACAGTATCCCAGCGATAAACGCGGGGAAGACCGTCTGATGGTAGTGGACCGTTCCAAAAATACCTTTAACCACCATCGCTTTGCTGAACTCCCGGATTTTTTGAAAAACGGGGACTGTATGGTCTACAATAATACCAAAGTGTTTCCCGCCCGGCTCTTTGCTTTCAAGGATAAAAGCGATTCCGAAGTAGAGGTCTTTCTGCTCCGCGAACTGGAAGAACAGATCTGGGAAGTGCTGGTAAAACCCGCCCGTAAGGTACGCATCGGAAATAAATTGCGATTCAGTGACAAGATCTACGCGGACGTTATCGATAACACTATTTCCGGCGGCCGTGTAATCCGGCATAATTGCCCCAAAAGTGTCTTTATGAAATACGTCATGAGCAATGGTAAATCGCCGCTGCCGCCTTATATTAAACGCGAAAGCGAACCCATTGACAAAGAGCGCTATCAAACCGTATTTGCCAAAGAACTGGGAGCGGTCGCCGCACCTACCGCCGGTTTGCACTTTACCGAATCTCTGTTTGAGACCATCGCCGGAAAGGGGGTCAAACTCGCTCCGCTGACCCTGCATATCGGTCTTGGAACCTTCCGCTCTGTACAGGTCGAAGACCTTCGCCGGCATCAGATGGATTCGGAATATTTCAAAATTCCAAAGAAGACCGCAGCGACCATCAATACCACCAAACAGCACGGCAGCCGTATTATTGCCGTAGGGACTTCCACTGTACGTTCCCTGGAGTCTTCGCTGGTCTCGGGAAGCGATGTCAATCCCAAAAATACCTGGACCGATAAGTTCATTTATCCCCCCTACGAATTTCAGGTCGTAGACGCGCTGATCACTAATTTTCATCAGCCTTGTTCAACGCTGATCATGATGGTATCCGCCTTTGCCGGTCATGATCTGATCATGAAAGCCTACGCCGAAGCCATTAAGGAAAAATACAACTTTTATTCCTACGGCGATGCGATGCTGATCATTTGATCGTGAGTCGTGAATCGTGAAGTGTTTGTGTTAAGGCAGCGTAGATCGGCTTGGAAATATATTTAAGTCGAGGGGATTGATTCAATGCATTCCCGGAAGCCTTGATTCGCCGCTTTCAGCCGGTTTATTACTGAATGGTTACGCCTGCTTCCTTCTCTCCACGCTGCGCTATTGGCGCAAACATCCCGTTGCTTAATCCCGTGAAAAAGAGTATAATATGATCATGCAAACTGTAATACGAACATTATCGGTCATTATTCCTGCAGGCGGTTCCGGCCGCCGCATGCAACATGCGCTTCCCAAACTGCTGATTCCTTTGGATGGTGTCCCGCTTATTGAATACACGATACGGCGTTTTTTTTCTGTCCCCCTGCAAGAGATGATCATTCCGGTTTCCGATGCCCTGCGCGAACCGCTGACCCGCATCTGTGCGGATCTGCGCGCCCCCTTTCCTATTCGCCTGACCGGCGGCGGAGCGGAACGGCAGGATTCGGTCTGGAATGCACTCCAAATCCTGGACCCGGAAACGGAGACGGTCGCTGTCCACGATGCGGCACGTCCCTTCTTTGATCCTGATCTGCTAAAAAAAGCGCAGCCGCTGCTGGAAGAATTTTCCGCCGTGATAGCAGCGATTCCCGCCACCTATACCATGAAAGAAGCCGATGGCAACGTGATCCTTCGTACGGTTCCCCGGGAAAAGCTGTGGCAGATCAATACGCCGCAGATATTTTTACGCACAGCCCTGATACGGGCTTTTGAGACCGCGATGCGGGACGGTTTTTACGGGACTGACGAGGCCATGCTGCTGGAGCGCATCGGCCTGACCCTGGCGCTGATCCCGGACACTCCGCGGAATATCAAGATCACGACGGCGGTGGATCTGCTGGTGGCGGATGCAATGTTAAAAAACAAAGAGGAATAAAATATGTACCGGATCGGACAGGGATATGACGTACACCGGCTGGTCGCAGGGCGACGTTTGCTGCTTGGCGGCGTGGAGATCCCCAACGACAAAGGCTGTTTGGGGCACAGTGATGCGGATGTGCTGCTGCATGCCCTGATGGACGCACTTCTGGGTGCGGCGGCCATGGGGGATATCGGCCGTCATTTTCCCGATACGGATCCCGCTTATAAGGATGCCGACAGCCTCTATCTGCTCCGGCAGGTGGCCGGACTGCTGTCGGAAGCTCGTTTCGGCATATTGAATGTTGACAGCACGCTAATTCTTCAAGAGCCAAAAGTCGCGCCCTACATTGAAACCATGCGCAAAAATATTGCCGAAGCCCTGCATATCAATGCGGATTGGGTTTCCGTCAAAGCGACCACCGAAGAGGGGATGGGCTTTACCGGAAAAGGCGAGGGTATCGCGGCATCTGCGATAGTACTGCTTTCCCGGACCGCATAATGGAACTGTTTCGTAATCTCCTGCATTTTTTCACCGAACTGCATCCCGCCTGGTATCTCTTGCTGGTCTTTCTGGCCTATTATGCCGAAAATCTTTTTCCGCCCCTCCCGGGAGATACCATGCTGGTACTGGCCGCTTACGTCTTTGGCCTGCATCACGAAAGACTGATGTTCCTCTGGCTCTATATTTCCAGCGTTGCCGGTGCCGTTGCAGGGTTTATGCTGATGTACGGAGTGGGGCGGCACTTCGGACGGGATTTCCTGATCGAAAAGAATTACAAATATGCGTCCCGGCGCTTTTTTGAACAGGTCGAGGGTGCCTTTCAACGTCATGGCTGGGGCGTGCTGCTTTGGAACCGGCTCTTTTTCGGTCTGCGCCCCGTGATCGGGCTTTTTGCGGGTATATCAAGGATGCGCAGTACCAGGACCCTCGCTCTGCTCAGCCTCTCTGCACTGATTTTTAATGCCCTTTTCATCCTTCTGGGTTTTCTGATGGGAGAAAACTGGCCGCTCATTGAATCCATTCTGCGCAAATATACGCTTATTACCATTCTGGCAGCGCTGCTGTTGATCGCCTTGTTCATCTTGCGCCTGATCAAACGGCGAAATAAATCCTAGTCGGGGACATTGCTGCAAATATCCTGTGGAAAATTCTGCTTTCCGCTTTAAATTAAGGCGTGATCGTGATTTTTCGGCAGGAAGGAGACCCAATGAGCGTTGTTACCCGATTTGCACCCAGTCCAACCGGCTTTGTCCACGTCGGCAGTCACCGGACCGCACTGTATAATTATTTGTTCGCCCGTCAGCAGGGTGGAAAATTTATTTTGCGGATCGAAGATACCGACCGCAAACGCTACGTCAAAGGCACAGTGGAAAATCTGCTTTTTTCCCTGCAGCGACTGGGGATCAGCTACGACGCCGGACCGGGTAAGGAGGATGACAAAGGTCCCTATTTCCAGAGCCGGCGCATCGATATTTACCGCAAGGCAGTGGAACAGCTCCTGCAGCAGGGGCATGCTTACCGCTGTTTCTGCACCGCGCAGCGGCTGGAAGAATTACGCAAGAGCCAAACCGCGCAAAAACTGCCGCCGGCCTATGACGGATTATGCAGGGAACTCACACTGGAAGAATCCGAACAACGCGCGCAAAATACCCCTTTTGTAATTCGCCTGAAAGTCCCGAAAGAAGGAACTTGCGCCTTTCACGATCTGGTGCGCGGCAATGTGCAGATCGCCTGGTCACAGATCGACGATCAGGTCCTGATGAAATCGGACGGATTTCCGACCTATCATCTTGCCAATGTGGTGGACGATCATTTCATGGAAGTAACGCATATCATCCGCGGTGAGGAATGGCTGCCTTCCGTGCCCAAACATTTGCATTTGTACCATTGCTTTGGCTGGGATGCCCCGAAAATGGCACATCTTCCGCTGTTGCTGAATCCGGATCGTTCAAAACTGTCCAAGCGCCAGGGCGATGTGGCCATTGAGGATTACCTGAAAAAAGGTTATGTCCCGGAAGCGCTCAATAACTTTCTTGCACTGATGGGCTGGAATCCCGGTGAAAAGAACGAGATCTATTCGATGGAGGAGCTTATCGCGGCCTTTGATATTAACAAGATCGTAAAAGCCGGAGCGGTGTTCGATCTGCAAAAGCTCAACTGGATGAACGGTCAGTACATCCGCAATATGGATACCGCGCGCTATCTGAAGGAAGCGAAGACCTGGCTGCACCCGGAACGGCAGAGGGACTCCCGGATCGAAACCGCCCTTCTGGCGCTGAAGACAGCCCTGAACACCTTTACCGAAATACCCGAAAAACTGGGGATATTTACCGGAACGCCGCCAGAAGCTAACGAAGAAGCGCAAAATATCCTGAATGAAGCGTCCGCACAGCAGGTCTTTTCGGAATTTCTTCGTGAAATGGATGCGATGACGGAACTCCGGGAAGCGGATTTTAAAGCGATCATGAAAAGAGTTCAGGAGCGCAGCGGGGTAAAAGGCAAAGAGCTCTGGATGCCCCTGCGTGTCGCCCTGACGGGTGCAATGCACGGTCCGGAACTGGGTTATATTGCCGAATACCTTGGAAAGGCAGAAGCCGTCCGGCGTATTACCGCTCATTTAAAGAAATGAAGGAAACGATCCTTACACTGCAGGCGCATGCCAAGATCAATCTGGGTTTGCGCATTCTGGGCCGCCGTCCGCAGGATGGCTACCATCTTCTGGAAACCATTTTTCAGGAATTGGATTTCGGTGACGAGATCCGCATCCGGGAAAAGCGGCAAAGGGGAAATCTGCAAGAACGTTTCCGGCTCTTTTGCAATCATCCGGACCTGCCCTCCGATGAGAATAATCTGATCTTCAAAGCGCTGAGATGCATGGAGCCTTTTCTGCCGGAAGAACTTGCTGCGGATATTACACTGATAAAAAGGATCCCCATGGGTGCGGGACTGGGAGGCGGTTCTTCCGATGCGGCGGCCATGCTGAAATACCTGAATCGATATGCCGGACTGCCGGAAGTCCGCTTGCATTCCCTGGCCTTGCAGCTGGGAGCGGATGTACCCTTTTTTCTGCGGGGCGGAACCGCCTATGCGGAGGGCGTCGGCGATATCCTGCGGGACCTGGAAATCCCGAAAGACTGGTATGCCGTCCTGGTATTCCCGGGCTTTCCCATTCCTACTCCGGAGGCGTACGCTGCGTTAAGAATTTCCTTGACTGACAAGGTAAAAAGGGCTATAATACCCAGCCAATTGGAAAAAGGATTTTCCTGGAAGATATTTGAAAACACGTTTGATGCAGCAATCATACCATCATATCCGCAGATCGGCAAGATCAGGGAAGACCTGTACCAGCAGGGCGCCCTTTATGCCGGTTTGTCGGGCTCCGGCTCGACTGTGTTTGGGATTTGCGAATCGTGCGACATTGCAGAAAAAGCTTCTGCGGCCTTTGATCACGCGCTGATCGCCAGGCCGCTGTAACCAAAATTCGGGGGTCGTTCAATGGCAGGACAGTTGGTTTTGGTCCAACCGATCGGGGTTCGAGTCCCTGCCCCTGAGCACGATAACAAAAGCCTGAACCGTCTTGTTCAGGCTTTTTTTATTTGGAGAAAGGGATAGCGATGAAGAATAACGAACTCAAGGTGTTCTCCGGGTCATCAAATCCGGAACTGACGAAAAAGATCTGTGAAGCACTCGGTATCGAGCAGGGCTTGCTGACCTCCAAAAAGTTTTCGGATGGCGAAATTTGGGTACGCTTTGACGAAAATATCCGTGGTCAGGATGTGTTCGTGGTGCAGTCCACCGGTCAGCCTTCGGACAATATGATCGAACTGCTCATCATTCTGGACGCGGCAAAACGTTCTTCCGCAGGCCGTATCACCGTTGTGCTTCCCTATTACGGGTATGCGCGTCAGGACCGCAAGGACCAGCCGAGAGTACCGATCTCGGCACGGCTCTTTATGGATATGATCGTCAAGGCGGGGGCCAACCGTATTATTTCCATGGACCTGCACTCCATGCAGATACAGGGCTTTGTGGATATCCCCTTTGACCACCTGTTCTCGCGCCCGGCCTTTATGAAGCACTTCCGGGCAAAGGGGCTCTTTGACGACCCGGAACTGCTGATCGTCGCACCGGATATGGGTTCGGTGGCACGCTCGCGCAGTATTGCCATGTACATGCAGAAGGGACTTGCGATCATTGACAAGCGCCGGGTAGCCCACAACAAGGCAAAGGCTATGAATATTATCGGCGACGTAAAAGGGAAAAAGTGCATGATCATTGACGACATGGTCGACACGGCAGGAACCATCGTAGCGGCGGCGGAGCATCTCAAGGAAGAAGGCGCCAAGGAAGTGCAGTGCGCCTTTACGCATGCCGTGCTTTCCGGTCCGGCCATTGAACGTCTGCGGGATTCGCAGGTATCGGTGATCTATACGACCGATACCATTGCACTCCCGAAAGAGAAGATCCTGCCGAATATGGAGATTATCAGTGTTGCGAACATCCTGGCTTCCTCCATTCAGCGCTCGCACATGAACGCCTCGATCTCAGACCTCTTTTATGAGTTTAACATAGAAAGCTGAAATTTAACGAAAACGATTAGGAGATAGAACACAATGACAGAACAGTTACTACAAGCGGAAGTCCGTGAAGGACACGGAAAAGAAGCCAGCAAAAAGCTTCGCAGACAAGGCATTGTTCCGGCGGTATTCTACCAGAAGGACAAATCCCGATCCCTGCAGGTAGCGGAATTGGAATTCCGGAAAGTGCTGAAAAGCGGGAAACAGGTAATTGAGCTGAAATTCGACGGCAAGAAACACAAAGCGCTGATCAAGGATATTCAATATCACCCGGTGAGCGAACATATTTTGCATATCGATTTTCAGGGCGTCAGCATGAGCGAGGTCGTTCATGTGACCGTACCGCTAAACTTTATTGGCACACCTCCGGGTATCAAGGCCGGCGGACTTTTCGATGTCAACATGCACGAGATCGAAGTCAAGTGTAAGGCTTCGGATATTCCCCAGCATCTGGATGTGGATGTCAGCAGCATGGAGATCGGCCACACTCTGCATGTGAACGATCTGAAATTTGAAGGACTGGAGATCATGAGCCATAATGAGCTTTTGATCGCCAGCATCACTGTCGCCAAAGATCTGGCAGAACCGGTCGTCGCACCCGAAACCGAAGGTGAGGAAGGCGAAGAGGCCGAAGCTGAAGAAGGCGAAGAAGAAAGTAAAAAGGACGGAGAATAAAACCGTGAAGACCGTAGTGGGTTTGGGCAATCCGGGAAGCCGCTATCGCCATACACGTCACAATGTGGGCTTTATGCTGCTGGATCTGCTTGCCGAACGCCACGGACTGCGTTTCCGGGCAGGAAAGGGCGAGTACATGATCGCCGTTTCCGAAGAACTGGACACGGCTTTTATTAAACCGCTGACCTATATGAACGAAAGCGGACTTGCAGTACGGGATGCAGTCCGGCGTTATGCCGTTCAAAGCCCCGACCTGCTGGTCGCGCACGACGAATTGGACCTGGAACTGGGCCGTTTCAAGTTCAAAGCCGGCGGTTCCTCCGGGACCCACAAGGGGATCCGTTCCATCATTTATCATCTGGATACGGATGCCTTTCCCCGCCTGAAGGTCGGTATTGACGTGGCGGGACGCCGTGAAAGCAATGAAGCGGTGGATTATGTTCTGAGCAAATTTTCACGGGAAGAAAAGGAGCTCCTGAACGAGACCCTGCGCCTGTCTGCAGAAGCGGTGGACTGCTTTCTGAAAGAAGGCCTTGAAAAAACCATGAACATGTATCATCAACGGCAATAAACATGTGTCGTATTGAAAGGAGAATACATTGAGATATTACGAAATGCTTTTCATTGTTCATCCCAACTATGAACAGGATCAGTTGGATGCGATCGTCAACGCGGTCAAAAAAGAGATCACTGCCAAGAACGGCAAGATCCTGAAAGTCGATAACTGGGGCAAACGCAAGCTGGCCTACCTGATCAACAAACAGCGTTACGGTTCCTACGTGCTGATGTACTTCGAAGCCGAGCCTGCAACCATCAAGGATCTGTATGAATGGATGGAAATCCAGTCGCAAATTCTGCATCAGCTTGTCATTCGCCTGGAGAACGAACCCGACCTTTCGGCGGAAAGTGAAAATCCCGATGCCGCTTATGTCCGGTCCGATCAGACCAATGATGAAAAGAAGCATGATAGCGGTGAAGGAAAAAAGGACTATAATTCCGATGATGAGGAAGAAGAGTCCGAAGAAAACGAAGTAGAAGCATAGGAGACGGCCATGGCCTTTACATCACGAAAAAAGATCTGCAAGTATTGTGAAAACAAAAAGATCAAGATTGATTACAAAGATTACAAAAACCTGAAACGATCCATTACGGAACAGGGCAAAATCATTCCCCGCCGGGTCACCGGAACCTGTGCAAAGCATCAGCGCGAGTTGGTCACCGCGATCAAGCGCGCCAGGAATATTGCTTTGCTCCCGTATTCTTACGATGTGATCCAAAACTGAGAGGAGTGACAGCATGAAGATCATTTTAACCAAAGATGTTGAAAAGCTCGGGAAAGCCGGCGATATTGTAAAAGTCAAGGATGGTTATGCCCGCAATTACCTTATTCCCCGGGCACTGGGAGTTGCGGCCACCGCGGCCACGCTGAAGCTGGCGGAACAGCTGAAAGCGCAGGAAAACAAAAAGGCAAAGAAGGCCGAAGTGCAGGCACAGTCACTGGCTAAGAAACTCAAGGACATTTCCGTGACCGCCACCATGAAGGCCGGCGAAGAGGATAAGCTTTTCGGTGCCGTGACCGCGCAGATCATTACGGACCTCCTTGCCGAAAAAGGCATAGAGATCAACAAGCATGACATTCTGCTCGACGAGCCCATCAAAGAGCTGGGTGTATATGACGTTCCCATAAAGGCGGGCGCCGGTGTCAAAGCCGAGATCAAGGTTTGGGTGGTTAAAGAATAAGAACCCGAATTTTCGCAGGAATGAACAGGGGCGGATCAGGATCCGCCTTTGTTTTTTTGTATGAAATATTTTGAGGATTTGAGTCAAATAATTACAATCAATTTGACTCAAATCGCCAAACCGTTTTCCGCTTTTGCCTGCGATTATAGAACATAATTGCTTTTAATCCCTGAAAGGATTGTTTAAATTTCACTTTGTCAATAAAGGAGGATTATTCAGCATGCCGGCATATATCGTCATCGGAGCCCAATGGGGGGATGAGGGAAAAGGAAAGATCGTGGATGTCCTTGCCGAGAAAATGGATCTGGTCTTGCGTTTTCAGGGAGGAGCGAACGCCGGTCATACCGTTTTACACGGCAACACCAAATACGTGACCCATCTGGTGCCCAGCGGCGTCATCTCCGGCTGCGCTCTGAATATCATCGGCAACGGCTGTGTGGTCTGCCCCTTTACCTTGCTGGAAGAAATGCAGATCCTGGAAAAACAAGGAGTCTGTATAACCCCTGCGAATTTCGTTATTTCAGAGGCGGCCCACATGGTACTTCCCGTTCATAAATATCTGGATAAACGTCTGAACGAAAGGATCGGCACGACGGTCCGGGGTATCGGTCCCGCTTATACTGATAAGATTTCACGCAGCGGTATACGCTGGGAAACGGTCGTCAAAGGCACCTTTGAAGCGGCCTATCACGAACATCTTGACTATGTGGAGAAGGTCTTTGCCGTGGTCGACAAAGACGAGATGGATCGTTTGCGTGCTTCCCTCCCGCAGTTGCTTGAAACACTTGAAAAACTGCAACCCTTTGTGCAGGATGCCCGGCCGCAGCTGGCGGAGGCGATCCGCGAAAACAAAAAAATCCTTTTTGAAGGTGCACAGGGGACTTTTCTGGATATCGATCACGGGACCTATCCTTTTGTAACTTCCTCAAGCACCAGTATCGGCGGTGCCTTCACCGGCAGCGGCGTGTTCCTTGATTTTGATAAGCGCATCGGGATCGTCAAATCCTATACTACCCGCGTGGGTGAAGGTCCTTTTCCGACGGAACTCTTAGACGCAAACGGAGAAAAGCTGCGGAAAAACGGCAATGAATACGGTGCGACCACCGGACGCCCGCGGCGCTGCGGATGGCTGGATTTGGCCCTTCTGAAGCGTTCCTGCCTCATCAACGGCTTTAATTACCTGGTCTTTTCCAAGATCAGCTGTCTTTCGGGACTGGGAACACTGAAAGTGGCTATCGACTATGACGCCGCCGGAAAACCGGTCTATACGGAACTGCCGGGCTGGGATGAGGATATCGAAGGCTGCAGGGATTTTAATGCCCTGCCCGAAAATTGCCGGAATTATATCAAATTTGTCGAAGATTTCCTGCAGGTCCCTATCGGCCTCGTTTCTACAGGCCCGGACCGCGAACATGTGATTCTGAGAAAAACCTTATTTACATCGTGAGTCGTGATTCGTAAGTCATAAGTCGTGAGTCGTGAGTATTCCTTTTTTACAGATAAGCGGTAAGTGACTGTGAAGGCCATGCGCGTATTCATACCCGGGAAAGGAACAGTTTTGTTGTTCATGCATTTATGCATTTGTCCCTCTGCGGATGTTTTTATTGTTAAAGATCAGATTTCAGCTTAAATTAACTTTTTAATACTATTTACGGAGGACAAGATGGAAAATAAGATAAGCGGCGATCAGTTATTCATGGGACTGGTGTTCAGTTTAACACAATCCGCTTTTATCGCACTGGGAAAATTGCCGGATCCGGTTTCCGGAAAGATCGAACGCAGCCTGGAACAGGCCTCGCAAACGATTGATCTGTTAGCCGCACTGATGGAAAAGACCAAGGGGAATCTGAAAGAGGAAGAAGAATCCTTCTTAAGCCATACCATCAGCGAACTGCGCTTGAATTATGTCGACGAGGTTAACAAGGCAAAAAAGACCCCTGCTGAAGCAAAGAAAACTGAAGAAAAAGAAAAAGAAAGCAACAAAGAAAAACAACACGGTCCTTCCGATAAAGAGAAAAAAGCCGAGGCCGAATCGAAAGAAAACAAACCTTCTTAATAAAAGTTAAGTGCTTACCCAAGCATAAAGGATTATCATGTTCATCGAAAAGATCAAACAGGCAAATAAGCTGAAACTCGGCTTTGGTATCGCCACACTGTTCGCTTCATTCATCGTATATCTGCTGACCATTGCTCCCACGGTATCTTTCTGGGATTGCGGTGAGTTTATCGCATGTTCCTATACGCTGGCTGTTCCGCATCCACCCGGAGCGCCGATGTTCCTGCTCATCGGACGGATCTTCAGCATGATCCCCTTCAGCAGCGATATCGCTTTCCGTACCAATATGCTCTCGGTCCTGAGCTCTGCAGTAAGCATACTCTTTTTATATTACAGTATCGCCCTGCTGATCCGGCGTTTCCGTGGAGATATCAGCGGCCGCCGGGAAGAATTTTTTATGTATTTTTCTTCCTTTCTGGGTGCCCTGGCCTTTGCCTTCTCGGACTCTCAGTGGTTCAATGCGGTGGAGACGGAAGTCTACGGTATGAGCACCCTTCTGACGGCAGTCACCGCCTGGCTCATTCTGAAATGGGATGCCGAGGACATCCGGGGCCGGCATGCGGAAAAGTACCTGCTTTTCCTCTTTTATGTCATCGGTATCGGCGTGGGTATCCACCTGCTGAACATTCTGGTCATTCCCTTTGTCGCTCTCATTATCTACTTCCGCTACAGTTCCTTTCATTTCAAAGGATTTTTAGGCATTACCGCTTTGGCCGGATTGGTATATCTGGTCATTCACAAAGGCATTATTGACGGTGCCCCCAAAATTGCCAGGCTCATTAATATCAATCCGGCGGCTGTCTCCTTTCCGCTGACCCTCTTGCTGATGCTGGGCTTCTTTTTAGGACTCTTTTTCCTCTTTAGCAGGATCTTCCGTGCAAGACCCATGGCGCTTAAGTGGAGCCGGATGCTGTGTATCGGCATGATACTGGTGACGGTTGGCTATTCCAGTTACGAGATGATCTTTATCCGTTCGCTCAAGGATCCGCGTATCGACGAAAACGATCCCGAGACCGTCGCGGCAGCTGTCTCGTATCTGCAGCGCGAACAGTACGGACAACATTCCTGGAGCCGCGAGGAAGCTATGAAACAAAACCGCTCGCCGGTTTCCTACCGCGGTCCGATGGATTTTTTCTGGCGTTACCAGTTCAAACAGATGTATACCCGTTACTTTAACTGGCAATATATCGGACGTGCGGAAGGGGGCGGCGTTGGATGGAGCGGCGCCGGCGTGGATATCAAGCAATTATGGGCACTGCCCTTCCTGATCGGTATGCTGGGTGCATTTTTCCACTTCAGCAAGGACTGGAAACGCGCCTTCCCGGTTTTGGTGCTCTTTATCATGACAGGTCTGGCTATTGTACTCTACGTCAATAACCCCGATCCCCAGCCGCGCGAGCGCGACTATTCCTATGTGGGGAGTTTTTATACCTTCGCATTCTGGATCGGGCTGGGAGCCATGGCAATCCTGGATGCGGTCAACCGCTGGATCAAAAAGAAAAAACTGCGGGAATCCGTCATCGTACTGGTATCCGTTCTGCTGCTGCTGGCTTTGCCGGTCAATATGCTGCAGGCCAACTATAACAGCCACGACCGCTGGGGTCACTACGTCGCTTCCGATTATGCCTACAATCTTTTGAATTCCTGCGAAGAGAACGCTATTCTGTTCACGAACGGCGACAACGATACCTTTCCGCTCTGGTATATGCAGGAAGTGGAAAAATTCCGGATGGACGTCAAGGTTGTCAATCTCAGCCTGCTCAATACACCCTGGTATATTAAACAACTCAAAAATATTGAACCCAAGATCCCCCTGCGCTGGAGCGATCAGCAGATCGATATGATCCGCCCGGTGGTCTGGAAGGCACAGGACGTCAAGATCGCGGGAATTTCATTCCATGTCGAACCGACTTACGGCGGACAATTCCTGCGGGTCCAGGATCTGATGATCATGGAACTTATCCAGGTCCTGAACTGGCAACGCCCCATCTACTTTGCGACCACGGTTTCCGGCGACTCCCGGCTGAACCTCGACGAATATCTTTCTATGGAAGGCCAGGTCCTTCGCCTCTATCCCCACAAGGTAGATCCGATCGACAAAGAAATGATCGCGAAGAATTTCCTGAGCAATTACCGCTTCCGCAATCTGAACAATCCCCGGGTCTATTTTGATCCCAATACTCAGCGCCTGATGCAGAATTACCGCACCGCCGCGCTGCAGTCATCCCTGGAATACCTCAACAGCGGCGATACCACCATGGCCCTGAAACTGCTGGAAGCGCTTGATGAAAAGATACCCGAAAGTGTCATTCCGCAGTACCATCCCGAACTAAGCCTGCAGACCGGACGTCTGTATTTCCAACTGGGAGATACGGCGGAATACCGGCGGCGCATTGATGCGGTACTGGGAAAAAGCGGACTGGAGGAGCGTACGATGATGATCATTGCCCAGGAGTTGGTATACAGCCTGGAAGATTACGATCGCGCTGAAAAGATCCTCCTTCCAATGTATCAACGGGATCCCCAAAATAACTGGGTGACCGGTATTCTGGTCCGCGTCTACCGGGAACGCGGAGAATATGATAAAGCGCTGAATATCCTGGACGGCTGGCTTCGTATTGCTCCCAACGATTATCAGGCGCAGGCACTGAAAACCCAGATCGAAGCATTGGCGAATGAATGATCTATAAATGCCGCGATAATCCACGTATCCGCGTTAAAGAAAAAGTAGCCATTGTACTGCTGAGCTACAACAGCCGGGTTTATCTGGAACAATTTTTACCTTTTGTTCTTCAGACCCGCTATCCCGATTTCCGGCTCATTGTCGTGGATAACGCTTCCACGGATGATACGGCAGCATTTCTGACGGAGCACTATCCGCAGATCGATGTGATCCAAATCGATGTAAACCGGGGCTTTACCAACGGCTTCGTAAAATCTCTGCCCTGTATCGAGGCGGAATATTACGCCCTTCTGACCTCCGATGTGGAACTGCCGCCGGATTGGCTGGATCCCCTGGTAAAAGCAATGGACGCGGATCCGTGGCTGGGCGCCTGTCAGCCCAAGATCAAGGCCTACCGGGAACGGGACGCCTTTGAATATGCCGGTGCTGCGGGCGGATATCTGGATATCTTCAGTTATCCCTTTTGCCGGGGACGTATCTTTGATCATGTGGAAAAAGATAAGGGGCAATATGACCGGTCCGCAGAGATCTTTTGGGCCAGCGGTGCCGTTTTTCTGCTCCGGGCAGAACTCTATCACCGGGTCGGCGGCTTCGACAACGATTTTTTTGCGCATATGGAGGAGATCGACCTCTGCTGGCGTATCCGGCGTGCGGGTTACGGCATCCGCGTCATACCGGATTCCGTGGTCTATCATGTCGGCGGTAGTGTGATCCTCTACGGCAGCCCGGAAAAGGTCTATTATAATTACCGGAACAATCTTATCATGATGACCAAAAACCTTCCCGACGCTTCGCTGATCTGGATCCTCCCTCTGCGCCTTTTACTGGACCTTGTATCGGGTCTCTATACCCTGCTGAAAGGGCATTCAGGCGATTGTGCGGCCATGCTCCGGGCTCACCGGGATTACTGGTGCCATTGGCGAAAATGGCTCAATAAACGCTATTTTGAAGAATCCGAGATCCCCTGGCACAGGATGCCCGGCGTCTACAGGAAAAGCGTCGTCTGGCAGTTCTTTGTGAGAGGAATTAAAACCTTTTCGGAATTACCCGCGATCGGCAGAGCGGGAGAACAGGAGTCAACACCATGAAAGTCGTGATCTTTGCCGGCGGAAAAGGCAGCCGCATTTCCGAGGAATCCCAGCTTCGGCCCAAACCCATGATCGAGATCGGAGGCAAACCCATTCTTTGGCATATCATGAAACGCTACGCGGCTTACGGTCATAACGATTTTGTGATCTGTCTCGGCTATAAGGGTGAAATGATCAAGGAATACTTCTTGAACTATTATTCCTACAACTCCGATCTGACCGTTGACCTGCGGGATAACAAACTCAAGGTACGTGAAAGCAGTTGCGAGGAATTCCGCGTTTCACTGATTGATACCGGGCTGGAAACGATGACGGCGGGACGTTTGAAGCGCATACAAAAATATGTCGGTGAAGAAAGCTTTATGCTGACCTACGGAGACGGTGTTGCGGATATCGATATCAACCGGCTGATTGATTTTCATAAGAAGAAGAAATGCCTGGCAACCATGACCGGTGTTCAGCCGCAGAGCCGTTTTGGTATCCTGGATATTGATGAAAACGATATGGTACAGACCTTTCAGGAAAAACCGAAAAATGAGAATGTCTGGATCAACGGTGGCTTTTTTGTCCTGGAACCCGGCATCTTTGGTCACCTTCACGCCGATGCCGATCAGGTGATGTGGGAGCGCCAGCCTCTGGAAGATATTTGCCGCGCCCGGCAACTGAGCGTCTACCGGCATTACGGTTTCTGGAAATGCATGGATACGCTGCGCGATAAAATTGAATTGAACGAGCTTTGGGAAAGGGATCCCCAATGGAAAAACTGGGAATCATGAAAGAACTGCGGGATTTTTACGCAGGCAAGCGCGTATTCCTGACCGGGCATACCGGTTTCAAAGGTTCCTGGCTGCTCTTGCTGTTGCGGGAACTCGGTGCGGAAATCAGCGGATTTTCCCTTGCTCCGCTGCATAAAAACGATCTCTACCTCCTTGCCGGCGGCGATGCGCTCTGCGATTCCCGAATTGCCGATATCCGCGACCGCGAAGCTGTGGAAACAGCTATTGCCGCCGCCCGCCCCGATCTGATCTTTCACCTGGCAGCGCAGCCCCTGGTGCGGGAATCTTACCGCTGTCCGCTGGAGACCTTTGATACCAATGTTATCGGGAGCGTGCATGTTCTTGATGCCATGCGTCAACTGCCGGGAGCCTGTACTGCGCTAATGATCACGACCGACAAAGTATACGAGAACAGGGAATGGGGTTTTCCTTATAAAGAAAATGACCGTCTCGGCGGTTTCGATCCCTATAGTTCCAGCAAGGCCGCTGCGGAGATCTGTATCGCCTCCTATCAAAAAGCTTTTTTTGCGCCCGAAAAATTTAAAGAACACCGCAAGTCCCTCGCCGTTGCCCGCGGCGGTAATGTCATCGGCGGGGGAGACCGCGCGGAAGACCGCATTATTCCGGACCTGATCCGTTCCATCGAAGCAAACCGGGAACTCCGGATCCGCAACCCCCGGGCCATCCGCCCCTGGCAGCATGTACTGGAACTGCTTTACGGATACTGTCTGCTGGGCATGCGCCTGAATAAAGATCCGCTGCTTCAGGGAGCTTATAATTTCGGTCCCCGTGACGGAGATGAAATGACAGTCGAAGAACTGGTCATGACAGCCATCCGCATCTACGGGAAAGGCCATTATGCACACCGTCCGGACACCGAAGAACTCCACGAAGCCGGTATTTTGCGCCTGAATATCGAAAAGGCGCAAAATACTCTGAACTGGTACCCGCGCTGGTCCTCCACCGAAGCTGTGGAAAAGACCATTTCCTGGTACCGGGACATTGCCGGAGGAGCAGATCCGCGCGCGTACTGCCAGCGCCAGATCCGCGAATATTTTGAGGAGGAAGGATCATGAAGATCCTGAAAAAAATATTCGATGCGGCGCTGTACCTGAAAATCCCGCGTTTCGAGGATCTGCGGGGTTCCTTCACCAAATTTTACGGACAGAAAATCTTCCGTAATTTGGGGATTGACACGGAGCTTCGTGAAGTCTATTATTCCGTATCTGCCCGCAATGTGATCCGCGGCATGCACTTTCAGGAACCACCTGCCCAGCACGGCAAACTGGTGACGGTAGCCTGCGGTTCGGTACGCGACGTGATCCTTGATCTGCGAAAAAATAGTCCGACTTACGGAAAAACAGCGGATATTCTGCTCTCCGGGAAAAAGGCGGAGGCCTTTTACATCCCGCCGGGTTTTGCCCACGGTTTCCTGAGTCTGGAGGACAACACCCTGATGCAGTACCTGGTCAGCAGTGAACACTGCCCGGAACACGACAAGGGCATACGCTGGGATTCTATTCCCTTTGACTGGGGGGTCGCTAAACCGCTGCTCTCGGAACGCGACCTGCATCTTCCGCCGTTTCGGGAATTCGAAAGTCCGTTTTAAAATCTAATATCCATGTAGTATTATGCGTGTATTTATCATTGGAGCATCGGGGCTGGTCGGCAACAACTGTATGCAGTATCTGCGCAAGAACGCGCAATGCGAAGTGGTAGGCTCCACTATTCCTTTGCCACCATTGATACGGAATACTTCAATGTGTTCAATCCGGAAGCCGCGACCTTTGATCTTGACGCCTTCCGCCCGGAAGTGATCGTTCATACCGGTGCCCTGACCCACGTGGATTACTGCGAGACCCATCCCGAGGAAAGCTATCACAATACCGTGGAATCCACCGCAGCAGTGCTGGACCTTGCCCGAAAGTACGGAGCCCTGCTCGTCTATATCTCGTCGGATTATGTCTTTGATGGACGAAACGGTCCTTATGCCGAAGAGGACCCCGTCAACCCGCTCAGTGTTTACGGCCGGCATAAGCTGCAGGCCGAAGATCTGATCCGGGCAGCCGCGCCGGCGCACCTGATCCTGCGGGTCACGAATGTTTA
>Ga0172382_10005975_pt1 | contig 17930 bp, 38 predicted proteins | sample Leawel138RmetaG_FD_122245 | JGI IMG/M metagenome (GOLD analysis project Ga0172382, IMG submission 122245) | Leachate microbial communities from a municipal landfill in Southern Ontario, Canada - Leachate well 138R metaG | ecosystem: Engineered > Solid waste > Landfill > Unclassified | place...
CTGCCCACTGTGGCGACGCTGGCGGATTACCTGGCCATTTGCCCTCACCGGATGCGGCTGCACAACTGGAGACGCTGTCCTGTTCCCTGTCGCTATGAATGCGGCGCCCGGGGGTGGCTGCAGGCGATGATGAAAGCCATGCGTAATGCCAGTCTGGTCACATTTTGCCCCGGAGCAGCGGACGTCTTCGCCGCGCAGGGCATCGAGGTCAACACAATACCCCTGGCGCTCAATCTCGATGACTGGCCGTTTGATCCGCGCGGGTCGTATCCTGCGGGAGCTGCCTGCGCATATGATCGCTACTGGTGGAAGGGTATCCAGACTGCCCGCGACGTCTGCAGAGATCTTGGCATCAGTCTGCGAGCCGCCGCCGGTCTTGATCGCCCGGAGCTCTCCAGATGGTATCAGTCCCTGCAGGTATTTCTGGCTCCATCCGTATTCGATGAAACCTTCGGGCTGATGATGGCGGAGGCCATGGCCTGCGGCGCAGTGATCCTTGCCTATGATAATGCCGGCGCCCGGTCCCTGATCAGAGACGGAGAAACCGGTTATCTGGTGCCGATCGGCGACGCAGCAGCTTTGAAAGAGCGTTTGCAGCATATCCTGACAGCCCATGAAGAACGCTGCGACGTTCAGCTGGCTGCTCGTCAACACATCGTAGACAACCACAATCTACCGCTGATGGTAAAACGCTGGAGAGACTTCTATCGGAGTATGGCAAGGTGAGCAAACGACTGAAGTTGTTGATTTCCCTGACCCTCGGCCTGCTGGCGGCTTACTGCCTGATGTGGATACTGATGGCCTCGGTAACGCTGGCGCATGGCTGCGAATTCATTGTCGAGGATCCTGCCAGAGAGCTGATCATCGAGGCTGTGATTTCAGCCGGGGGAATTGCCCTGGCCACCGTTACCGCTTTACAGATCCGTAAGGAGTACTTCTATGGAAGGCCTGACGACGTGTCACAAGCGCAAGAGAAAGATAAAGGGGAAGATGGTGTATTGCGGGGGTTGGGTCTGGCATCCAGAGTGTTACCCTCAACCACGGAAGCCAAGGATTCCCAAAAGGCGAAAGAGGTAAGTGTTGACCGTGCAGAGCCGATGTGCGAATATTAGCATACTACTCAGAGGTGAAACAGTTTGCGAGAAAACATACTTCTCATCAGATACACGACTGGCAAACCGGACCAGGCAATCGTTCTTACCGGAGAGTTCAGGCAAGAAGGAAAACGCTGGCTTGCCGAGTGCGTAGAGACAGGGACCGCGACATACGCTGCAACAATGGCCCAGGCGCGCGCGGAGCTTTCCGATGCAATTACTCTACAGTTTGATGAAATCGAAAAGTTGGGTTTTGTCGAGCAGTATCTGCAAGACCATAGAATAAGGCCGCAGAATATTGCTCCGACATCGCAAAGGAAGTCTGGTCGACGTCCGACTTGGGCTATTCCTCAGGAAGCCAGTAAGACGCTTACTCCGGCATAGGAGTGGTTATCATTACCGGGAAAGAGCTAATTGAACTTCTGGTATTAGACGGATGGAATACCGGTGGGCATCGGACCCACGGTGTTTTTCTTTTCAAGCAATTCCCCAATGAACCATACCCCCGGACTACTGTCATTCCAGATAAGAGAGACGATTTACCTGCGGGTACGCTAGGCGCAATTCTAGGAGTGAAGCAGACAAGGCTGGGAGCCTCCGGGCTGCAGCGTTTGATCAAAAAGCGTAGGCGAAAGTCTTAAAGCGTATCGTATTTATACCCACTTCGCATTTAATGCCTCTTCTGATTCCATCGCCCTGATGTAGATTTCAAGGGTACTAAGGTTTTCCCAACCTCCGACCAACTGGATTGATTTAGTGGGTATCCCCGCCCGTATTTGCCGCATGGCCCAGGTGCGACGAAAGATGTGCGCCTTGTCTTTCATGTGCCCGTACCCTGCCCGCTCCATCAATTTATGAACAGTGCTTTTGACCCCTACATAGGTCATAGGGGTTGGAGTACGCAATCCGGATAGCCACAGCTCAGGCAATTTATCGTTTCGGTATTCGAGATATCTCCAGAGAGCCTTTTTGGCATTTGGCATGAACGGTACCCAACGCTCCCTGGCGCCTTTGCCAAATATCTTGATCCTGCCTCGGTCCCATTCCATGTCAGGCAGACGGATATTCGCGCATTCCTCCAACCTCATGCCGGAAGTCCATAGCACTTGAATCATTGCCCAGTTTCTGGCACCCAGAAACCGATTTGCGGGACAGATCTTCAGAATATTCTCCATTGCGTTATCCGGCAGAAAAGGCTTTGCCACGCGGTGCGGTATTTTCGGCGGATGCATATTCTTGACGGGATTAGAGGCTATGAGCTCTTCTTCCTTGCACCAGTTGAAGAACGCACGAAGAGACGAAAACATGCTGAGAACAGAGTCAGGAGCTTGTCCTTTCTTCTGCAAATGCAGAAGGAACAGCTCGATCTCTTGCCTCTTGATGCTATTCAGGTCCGTCGTCAGGCCTGCGCCCTCGAGGAACTTATAGAAGCCCGTCAAGCGCCAATGGTATGCTGCCAGAGTGTTTTTCGAGCACTGCTCGACTTCATGTGCCAGGATATATCCTTTTGCTGCTCGTTGGTAAGCATGGTGTCGGGATGTATCTGATGCTCCTCCAAGTATGTTGTCGATATTCATTCATTGCGGGCCGCGAACCCTCAATTTGTATCTGTGGAGCGGGAGAAGGGATTCGAACCATCGACGTCATGCTTGGGAAATCTGCAGAAGACAAGCAAGCAACTGGACTCTTAGATACGAGAGGCGGCCTACCCCCCTTCCGAGTTACTCAATTTGCAATCAAGAGCCGGCATTTCCAGTTGTACGATTCCGTCGTACACCTGTTCTGAACCTTACATCTTTCCCATTTTCCAGATTACCCGGCCCACGATGTTGCAGGCTGTTACCTTGATATCCTCGTAGTGGCTGTTTGCAGCCTTCAGGCGCACAATATCGCCTTCTATGTATATGTGCCGGGCAAAGAACTCGGGTCCGATACGGACGACATACAATTTGCCGATCTGCAGGTCGCTGTGGGGGTCAATAACCAGCATGTCTCCGTCTTGAATGCCGTCATCCTTGAGGGAGTCGCCTGATACCACCAGAACGAAAGAATCAGCGTGCTTTGCCTTGATATGCCTATCGCGTTTGCTCAGAACGGATTGCTCGGATGTTCCCATGTCTTTTGTCCTTTCGCTATTTCGTATAGTCCCTACATTATGACGTAACAATGTCTTGACAGGAAGGAACGTTTAGTGTACGCTACCAGACACTTAGCTGTCTCGGAGGTAACACTTAGATGACTGGTTCAGCGACGGTTAGTGTCCAACTACTTGAGGCCCGACAGGGGAAGCCACTGCGAGACATACTCGTTGCTCTGTATCGGGAGCACGGGAGCATCAGCAAAGTTGCCGAGGCTCTGGGTGTCACGCGACAGACGTTGTGGCTGTGGATGAAGCTCATCGACATGACGGCGCACGATTTGCGGAAAGAAGCGTCCCCGGAATGACGGACGGCCTGGTTTATTTTGAAGAAAGAGGGTTAATCCAATGAACAAGAAGGCCATTTTCAGCCCGGAGCAACGTCAAGCGATCATGGAGATAGTCCAGGAAGAACGCACGCGACAAGGTGGAAATCCTACATGGCAGTCGGTTCAGATCTGCTCCAATTATCTGGAAGAAGAGTCAAAGAAGAACGCCGAACAACGAGCCAGAATAGACATGGAAATAAAAGAGATACAACGGGTTGTGAAAGAAGGGCGGCATCTTGAGTCGATTCAGACAATCATGAAGAGATTCTCGAAAGACAACGACGTGCCTTACGAAAAGGTCGAAGCAATAATGCTTTCATGGGTCAAGCAGCAGTATTTCAGCTTAACAGGGCATGAGGCTGACTGAGGAGGCTTATGTGCGCAGCTTCAATTCCCTGATGGCTTTCTCTACCGCTGCCAGTCTTTCGTGTGTTTCGGTAAGCTCAATAGCGAGTCGGCAGTTTTGCGTGGCGCTCATACACATAATAACGGCGATAACAGCATTGGTGGTATTAGCCCCTGTTGTCGCCGCTTTTCCGAATGCAGTATGCATTTCCTGCCATGCGCTTTGTTGTAATTTCCAGTCGGCTTTCTTGGCAGACAACTGGCGCTGGAGATCGTCCATAGCGTCTTGCAGGTCTTTGGCGGGCGTGTCGAAGCCCGCGGATTTCTTGCTAGTCATATCGTCCTCCCTTTCAAGCGCGGTGTCCTCTTGCGCTGTCAACGTGGGGACACCGCGCTCATTTTACAGCAGCGCGGTGAGTAAATGAATAAGGCCGAAGCGGGTCGCCTGGGCGGTATTACCACGCTGACACGTTACGGACGTCAACACTTCGTAGCCGCTGGCCGGCGTGGGGGCAGGCCATCACGTGAGAAATGGCTCAAGCGCGCTGAGGAAGACAGTCGCAAGGCAAAGGCAGAGGTAGCACGAGCACCTTGTTCAAACAGGGAGAGGAGAAAGGGCCGCGAACCCTCCCAGCCTGTGGATGCTGCCCGATGCCGGAAGGAGCAATGACATGAACACCGAAGATGTGTCGAGAAAGAAGCGCGAATATTACAGAATCACAATGTCAGGGTGGGATGTGCTCCTTTATATCCTGGCTGAGGGAACGGAAGCTTTCATGTCCAAGAAGTGTTTACCCGTGACTTTTGGGAAAGAAGCCGCGAAGGCTATGGGAAAACCGATAAGCGACTGTGAGTACGACCCGGAAGGCATTATGAGGCTGGCCGGGCACGTGATAGTGGAGCTGGGGAGATCGGGACAGTCGTTGAGTAAGCAGAGGCGCGCCCTGCGCCTGGCGCTTGCCTGGCTGAACAAAGGGCCATCGGCAATACGCGATACCAGAGAGCTAAAGACACTCTGAAACCGTAGAAGGAGAGAACAATGGCTAACCGCTGTCCGGACTGCAACAAGTTTGTTTCGCTCGAAATGGAAGATCCTGATGTCCAGGAATGCGATATCGAACCCTCTGAGGATGGAAAGGCCGGCATTATGCGGCTAACCGTACAACTGACGAAGTCCTGTGCCGAATGTGGCTGTGTAATGACAGGTAAGACCCTGGAGGTGGAGATAGACGTGGATTTGACAGGATTTGAAGCGCCATAGGAGGAGTAGAACATGATCGAATGGGGCTCAGTCAAACAAGACGCAGATATACAGGTGTTGATCGCGCAACGGGCCGTTGATGTAGCAAAGCTGTTGTGTATCAAGTATGAGTTCCTCGACGCTCTAATGGACATTCGAGCGTGTCATAACAACGGGTGCCCGCTGCAGCTTGTGGCCTTGCATGAGGCTGATGACCTTAATTTCGCCCACGATGTGCTGGGAATTCGGGCCAATCTCGACCGCAAAACCGGCAGGCTGACAGGCGGCTTTTTGCCCAGATATGCAACTAAGGTGATGTTATGAGAACAGGGCTTATACTGGCTTCCAAAAAGCAGGGGGGCCACATGCCGACTTGGGTCAAACAACAGGACATATGTATTGTGAACTCAGAAAGCAATGAGGAAATAGGGCGGTTTCAAATTTCGATTCGGCCCTGCGGAGTCAGGAAGATCTGGCCGTTTAAGGCATTTCCCTTTGTAACTGGCCATCAGCCTCGTTTTCGTGTCAATGTGATAAAGCTGACTTCTTCCAGGAGGGATTTCGCAGTGTACCTTAGCCGGAAATACATTCCCAAAGACGAGGCGCACCTGGTTCTTATGGATGATATAAAGATCGAAGGGGACAGGTATAAAGCGAAGTTTTGTGATGGCGTTCTCACGACATCAGGGCAATATAAATACATCCTTTCGGTTCAGTCTTCGGTTCACAACAAGGACCTGGAAATACTTTCGTTCGATGCTATTTCACAGGAACATGTCTTCGTTGATGTGTTCTTGCCGATCGGTCTGTCGGTCATAGTATCACTGATCGTTTCTCTTCTTGTTTCGTTCCTGCTGTCCTGCTGATGAGATGAAAGCTCAAGGAGAATGTTAAGACAGGAGGCCCCTTTGACATGAGCGCGGCGCTGGGCCGGATCGTCAGCTCCGGGATCACAATATCCTGCCCGGCATGTGGCGGCGAGGCGAGGCTTACTGATTGGACACCCCCCTGGAATGAATACATGCGCGAGTACTGCTGCGCCCTGCAGCACGTGACATATCTCCGGCAACCCACAGCTAATAATCGGGCGGAGGCCCAGCTTGAAGGCGTGTGACTATGGAAGACGACGTTCTGCGCGTGCAGAATCCAGAATCTGAAATACCCGGGCTATATATGAGCCATTATGAGCAGCTCGTAACGGGCAGCGCCATTTCCCCGGAAATTGTTCGCGAGCGTGGCTATCGTACTGTTTTCGGAAAGTCCACGCTGAAGGATCTGGGATTTGCGCGGCAGCAGCAGCGGTTTCCCGGGCTGCTCATCCCGATCTACCCGCCGGGCATGGATAAGCCCGGGCTGCATCAGTACAAGCCGGATAATCCCAGAGAGCAAAAAGACGGCAAGAAGATTAAGTACGAAACACCCGCAGACGCAGGACTGCGCATAGACTGTCCGCCGCGTTGCCAGGAGGCACTGAGGGATCCGTTGATTCCTCTGTGGATAACGGAGGGTGTCAAAAAGGCGGACAGCCTGGCCAGCAGGGGATTATGTGCAATAGCTCTGATGGGCGTGTGGGGCTGGCGCGGTACTAACGACCTGGGCGGCAAGATGGTGCTGGCGGATATGGGTAACATCGCCTGGAACGGGCGACAGGTTTACCTGGTCTTCGACTCAGACATCATAACCAAAACAGCAGTGGAGCAGGCTCTGAAGGGGTTGGCCATGGAAGCGGAGCGGCGGGGCGCTCCGTCTGTGTTCATAGTTCCCCTCGAGGGAGGGCCGAATGGTGAATAAGGTCGGGGTTGACGACTACTTTGCCGCGGGTGGGACCGTTCAGCAGTTGCTCATCAGGGCCGTGCCCTGGAAGAGCGGTGTCAAACAGATTACGGAAGAGCGCAGCGACAAGCTGCCATACCAGTCCAAAGACGGCCACCTGGTACATACGCGCAGGACACCGCAAGGCACAACGGAAACAGTCCTGTGTAACTTCGATGCCAGGATCCTTGAAGAAAGAATAAAGGACAACGGCTTAGAGGTTAGTAACACGTTATTGCTGAAAGGGTTCCTGGAAGACAAGACCGAGCTCGATGAGATCGAGGTCGATAAGGGGAAATTCGAAGGCATGTCCTGGGTCGGCCGCTGGCCCCATGCCATCCACTATGCCGGGCAGTCCACGAAGGACCATATCAGGGTTGCCATTCACATGTTGTCAGGCAAGTATCCCGTGCGCAAGGTATTCACGCATACAGGCTGGCGCGAGGTACAGGGGAAACGTTGCTTTTTAACCGCTTCCGGAGGTCTCGGGCTCGAGGGGGTGCAAGTGGACCTGAAAGACCCCAGCTTCAGCAATTACAAATTACCCCTTGCGCCCGAAAATGTCCCGGCGGCGATGGAAGCCTCGCTTCGTTTTCTGGACGCTTCTGATCACTCTGTGACCATGCCGCTATGGGGCGCCGTCCACCTGGCCCCGCTGTGCGAAGAGCTCAAGCCCACATTCCTGATCTGGCTGGAAGGGTTTTCGGGCAGCTTCAAATCGACGATTGCCGCGCTGGCATTATCCCACTTTGGAGACTTTCCGGGAAGCGTTGCCCTACCCCTTAACTGGAGGTCTACCGTCAACGACATCGAACGAGGCCTGGCTATTCTCAAGGACGTGCCCGTGGTGATTGATGATCTCCATCCGGGAGTGGACCCCAAGGAGACGCATCGCCTGGCCGCGGCTGCCGCTGGCATAGTCAGGCTGATAGGTGACTACCAGGCGCGCGGACGCCTGAAATCTGACGCGACCAGGGGCTTGATATATCGCCCGAGATGCCTTCCGATAGTGACCGGGGAGGAGCTGCTGACGGGCTATAGCACTAGCGGCAGGGTCTTCTCGGTGCACATCGAGAAGCGCATGACGGACCTGGGTGTACTGTCCCAGCGGCAGGCCGAAGCCCACATGTATCCACACGAGATGGCGGGTTATCTACTGTGGCTGCGCGATCGCTGGGGGCAGGTATCTGAGCTTCGCAAGCAATGGGTGGCGCTTCGTGCCCGGGCCGGGCAGGAGAATGGCGGACACTCCCGTTTCCCGGAGCAGATTGCATGGCTGCAGCTCGGCTTCGAGGCAGGCACAGGGTTTGCCGAGAGCCTGGGAGTGCTGACCGCGGCAAAGCGTAAGCAGCTCAACGCCGAGGCCTTCGAAATGCTGCAGTCCACCAGCAGGAAACAGGCTGCAGATACTAACGCCGAGCGCCCTGGTCTGCTCTTCCTGGACGTGCTCAAGCAACTGATATTCCAGGAAAGGGTCACTCTGGCCAATAAAGACGCTTTAGTAGCGTCGCCTCCTAATCCGCATGCTCCATTGATCGGCTGGAGGGACAATGAGTACTGCTATCTACATCCTCAGGCATCCTACAGCCAGGTCTGCGAGGCAACCAAGCGGACCGGGGGTAGCTTCATTCCGCAGCTGCGTTCGGTACTGGACGATCTGAAACGTATGGGAGTGACTGAAAGTCCTGCATCGAGGACGACGTCAGTTTTGTGGATTATGGGGCGGAATCGCTCGGTTCTAAAGCTCGCCATCGCCGCGCTTGGGCTGGACTTTGAGGAGAACCGTAGTGCGTGACACAACCGGTAGTCAACTAAAAGAGTCTGTTTTCTCCAGTTCAGTCAGTTCACAGTTCATTATAGATACAGCTCAGATAGTGAACGCTCGCCGAACGCTCGCCGAACGCTCGCCGAACTGGGGAATTTTATTGAGTTCGGAGAATTCTTGTATCTGAGTCGTATCTGTAGTGAACGCTCCGAACTGCCGAACTGAAAAAAACATAGGGTCTAAGTTTATTTCAGGATGTTGATTTTTGTTAGACATAACACATGGAGGTGAGCATGTTTGAGGTAACTACCCTGCAGGAGCCGCCGACCACACGCCGGCAGCAGAATCTTCTGGACCGCGTGAAAAAGGGCCATATCTACATGTGGGGCCTGGAGATCGGCGGCACACAATGGCTAAAGGCGCGTGATCAGTTGCTGTGGCTGGAGGAGTGTCTGCACGATGCCGAGTTCTTCTCCTGCCTGTATCCGGGAGGACTTCCGGAGCAGATGCTGGAGCAGGGCGGGTTCTGCATCATCTGCCCGGTGCGAAATGGGGAGTGGTCCAGGGACAAATGCCCGGCCGCGGGGAAAGGAGGCCGCCGACATGAGATGTAGCAGATGCGGAGGAAACATCCTTGAGCTGGACGGAGATCGGAAGTGCCTGCAGTGCAGCCGCCCGGCAGACGCACTTGAATCTGAAAAGGAGGCAAACATGGGTCAGACATTGGACAAGACAGAGATTGACAGGATTGTCGAAGAGCGGAAGCAAAGGATCAGAGATATCCTGCTGCAGAATATCAAGAAGGGTCAGGAGCACGCGGCCTTTCGGAAGAAGCATGAGGCGGAAATACTGGCGGACTCGGCGACGATGACCAAGGCTGCCCTGTGCGATAAATGGGGCATACCAAGGGGGAGCATCACCGGATTCCTGAAACGTGCCAGGAAACGACAGGGACAGGTCCCCGCTGAGGACCTGGTACAGCCACAGGATAAATCACCTGAAGACAAGGATCCTGCGCCGGCATCGCCCCGGTCGAAGCCGGAAACAGCCAGTACGGCGGCTACCTGGCCTATGCTGCTGAAGTTCTCCGGTCTGGCCATGATCGGGATGGGGACGGTACTGGAGATGAACGACAAGCTATCCAACGTGCATACACCAGAGGAGGCGCTGCATGTCTTCACAGGCAAAATGGCGGCTAAGTGATTTACCCGTCCTCAGGTCCGGGGACGGCTTCATCTCCAGGGGCTCCAGCAGGGTTAGCCGGCTGATCCGCTGGTGGTTCTCCGGCTGGGTGTTTGTGCGGTCGTTGAGCGTGCAGCACGGAATGTATTTCGACTGCTTCGGCAACCACATGGGCTGGATTGACCTGCCGGTCATGGACGATGAAGGCGACTACCTGGGAGTCACCATACTGGAGTCCGGGGCTCGAGGCCAGAATCCGGCAGAGCTGTGGGAGTCGCACCATGGCCAGGACATCATCATTGTGCGACCGATATTCAGCGATCTGGCGGCGCGGAAGGCGTTGATGCGGGCTGCGGCCTGCGGCTACCGGCGCTACGACTGGCTGCTGCCCTGGGCACTGGTGAGGAAATACGGGCTGGTGCGGGTGGCCGGGCTTGTGGTGAAGCGTTTGAACGGACAGCGCGTAGCCACTCCGCACGTGCGCGATAACCGTGATGTCTGCGTGGAGTACTACCAGGAGCCCTGGGAAGATGAAAGGCTTCCTCTTTGTAATCCTGATTTACTGCTTGTGCCGGACCCGAGCGGCAGCGTGCTGTGGGACGTGATTTTCGACAGCAGAAAACTGAGCAAGGAGGGCGCCTGATGGATTATGCCGAGCTGGCCACAGAATGTGGCGATTGCCAGCATCGGGACCGGTCCAGAACGCCACGATACTCGATGCTTCCCTGCAAGTTAGCGGGAATAGAGGTAACAAAGAACAAATGCTTAAGGCATCCGTATGGGAGGAATAGCCATGCCCGGAATAATAATCAAGTCAAAGCGGCGTCGGCTGCCTGAGGTACAGCACTACGGAGCGCCGCATCGCTGGGTTCTGGATGATGATTCTCGTATTGAGGTCATAGACGGAAAGAAGATCAAGGTATGGCGGGCGGTCTGCAAGAACCTGGGCTGCACGGCCACCAGGTTCTATCCTGTCTATCCATACGACCTGCTCAAGTTTAATATCAAGCTTGAGCCATGCGAGGCCTGCCGGGGAGTCCAGAGTCAATCCGGATGTTCCCGGCACGGCCCGGATGGATTACATTAACTGATAGGAGCCACTTTCTCCCATCCCGAACACGGAGCTGGCGGATGCGGTGTTAACAGTGACAACGTCGTCGTCCCAGTCATCATCAAATCTGACCGATGAGAGGTTGGAGGCATTGCCCAACAGCGTTCCCCTGGCTATGACGCGCAGCACGTCGAAGGTGCTGACGACCATGGGCTGTGTGATCTCGATGGGAACGACAAAATCATATAAGGTGAGCGAGTCATCATCGTTGACTATGATTCCCAGCTCCGAGGCCTTTCTGGACACGATGGGCCAGATTCCCAGCTCGCGGTGTCGCGCCTTGCCGAAGGCGATGCATATGTATGGATCGAAGGCCGGCCCCCGGTGAGTGAAGCTCCCGTAGCAGTACAGCTTTTGTCCTGGAACAGCGTTTATCATGTCTGAATACTCCTGATCTGGAAGTTAATACTGTATGACTGATACCACGTTATCGTCCCAGTCATCATCAAATCTGACCGATGAGAGGTTGGAGGCGTCTTTCAGCACCTCTTCCCGTGAGACTATGCGTAGCACGTCGAAGGTCTTGCCCATCATGTCTGTTGACAGACCGAGATAGCCCTGTATTCTGACCTGGTACTCTGTCTCTGCAGCGTCATCATTTACGAGGCAGCCCAGCCAGGAGGCGCGAAAGGCGACGCTGGGCCAGCGCCCCAGCTCCTGGTGTCTATTGCGGGCGAAAAACAGGCAGATCCATGGATCAAAGGCTGGACCTTTGTGAGTGAATTTAACCGTGGTGACCAGCGTTTGTCCGACATAGCCCTGTAGCGGCATGTTACGCCCCCTCCATATCGTAGCTGCCGCTGCTGCTCATACCGAACGACTGCGCTGCTGCGCCGCCGCCGTCATCATCGGACCCACCGCCATCCGCGCCGTCGTTGTGCTGTGTCAGGACGTACCAGCCCAGGAGAGCCGCCGCAGCCACTACCAGCAGTATGATGACTATGGTAAGGGGCTTCATTTCGGTTTCACCAGGCTATGCAGCGGAGTGGGAAACCAGCCCATGCTTTTGGGTGTGGCTGTCTGCGGCGCAGGCGCTGCGTGCAAGGTTTCCTGTCTGACGGTGTTATAGTTCGTGCTGCCTGCGGCCTCGGCGCGGATCTGCGCCAGGCTTCTTGTGGGCAGCCTGGCGCCCGCCGCTATTTTTTCAACTATTGTGGGGTCAAGCTGATTGCTCATAATGTTGCCTCCTGTCAATGTTGGACATGTTCCAGATTATCCAGCCTGCGGTTTACCTCTTTGTGCCTTTCGGTGCAGACTCGGCCTGTCCCTTCCACTGCCTGTGTCAGTCGGGCGATAGCGACTGAGAGCCGCGATATCTCGCGGAAGAAAAAGGCCACGACCGTGACTGCAGCGGTGGCCGCCACTCCCAGCAGTACCATCGCCACCTGGCTCATGCGGCGCCTCCGGGGGGCTGAGTCCCGGATTTCCTGAAGTAAAACGTGATAATGAACGTTATCCAGCCGCCGATGGCCGCATAGCCCATCTTGCTCACGTCGATGAGCCCCGCGCCGTCCAGGATAATCATCCCGAACGACAGGCCAAGCGTAGGCAGTCCAACGATCAGTCGCTGCATGTCGCGAGTCATGGCTGTTCCTCGGCAGGCTTGGTGACGAAGCGGGTCATCGCCCAGGAAATCAGCGCGAATATGACCATGGCAGCTACGGACGACCATACAACCGTCCAATTCATCCTGGCGGCCATCAGAGAACCTCTTTAATCGCAGTTTCAGATGCCGGCTGGTTGGTGATGGCGGCCATAGCCGGAGAGATCGAGGCGAGGGCGTCGGCGAAAGCGGTATCCTTCGTCTCGCCCGGGGTTATTTCTGCCTCCAGCAGTGCGTTGACCTCCCTGGCCACTACGGCCGGATCGGGGAGCACCCAGGCGCCGTCTTTATCCTGCACCATGCCGAAGGTGTAGGACCGTGTCGTGCCGTCGGCGAACTCCACGCGGACGCGGCGCTCGGTGGCCGTCTGTGTTGCGGCTATGCTCTGTATGTTCATAACAGTCCCTCTTACAAAAGAAGTAGTGCTGTAACGCCATAATTCCATGTTCCGGCTGCTGAATGCTCGACGTGGAAACGGAATGTGCGCGGTATTACCAGAGTGTTTCCCCCATTGAATGGTGTTACAGTCAGCGCGGTGGGATAGTGACAATAGGCATATAATCCTGTTGCTGTGCGTGGTGTGGATTCGGCATAGGCCAGGATATATGTACCGCTGCCGGGATCTTTGAAGTAGAGCTTGGGTGTCAGTGTTTCACCTCCGCCGGGCGCAGCAGTGACATTCACCCACCAGTAGAGGCCGCGTGCATTGTAATTCGTGAAATCTGCGCTATTTGTGGAGGATGTCCGGGCAGCGGCAGCAAGGGCGGTAAATGAATAGTTGTTGTGTAACTGGTCGTAAGATGAACCGTTATACAACATTGGCCAAGAAGCTGTTTCAAGGGGGTACGGGTCAACGCTAACACCATTCGCCGGCTGCTTGACCGGGATAGGCGCGGTTGTATTTACACCTGACTTTCCGTGCAGCAGAGCTGCAACGGCAAGTTGTATGGCGTTGACACCTCCGGTCGTGCCAGTAAGAGCGGAAATCCTGTCCCAGGTACCACTGCTGTTGAGGCCATACAGTCTGGACAATACCTTGAGAATGTTGGTGGCAGTCTCAACATCCACCGCGTCAACATTATCGGCTGCTTTTTTGAGGTCTGAAAGGACCTTCAGGTCCGCGGCGACGTCCCTGGCTGTTTGTGATGTTCCGCCGACGGCGACCAGGTCGGCGTCGCGATTACGATGTATTACTGGCATAGCTTTTACCTCATACCCACTGGATGATTTCCAGATGCTTCCCGGCGCTGGGGCAGGAGAAATACAGCATCTGCTCCGCGTCCAGGTCCAGGTTATCTTCCGACCAGCAGGCGCCGGCGTCGAAGGTGAACACGTCTTTGCTGCTGGTGTTTGTTACGATGTCCGCCTCCGTCGCTCCGTAGAACGCGGATCCGTCCCTGGTCTGTATGGTGAACTTCTTACAGCCCCTGGGTAGCTGGTGCCTGTACTGAGTAGCAGCGTCAGGCATCGGCAGGCCCAGGATGGTCAGCGTTCGTGCCGGTCTGCGCCGCGGGGAAGTCATCAATACCTTTATCAGTCTGTCGAGGCGCTCAATCAGCTCTTTCATATGTTCTCCTTGTGGTCCTGCAGTACCTCTTCGTCCGCCTTGTAGAGATTGCGCACCACCAGCACATAACGGAAAGGCACGCCACGTTTTGTCAGGGTTATTTTCTGCGAGCCATCAGACATGGTTTCGACAGACATATCATTGAAGGCTCCGGTGGCCAGAGCCTGACGAGCCGTCAGTTCATCGCTCATAGCTGATATCCCCAGGCACACGCTGTGCCGTTTTGCTGATGGTTGGCTCTCAGCAGCAGATATAGTTTCATGGTATGTCCTGCAGGTATTAACACTGGTCGGGGCAACGGCAAAGCACAGCCACCGTTGCCGCCACAGCCGGCCTTGATAATCATGTCATCCCAAAGATATACGCCTACTATCTGAGGCAGGTCTGCGTGGGTAGTGAGAGACGCTTCTGCCTGTGCTGAGACACCACAGATATACAGGCTTTTGCCGGCAGGAACAGTGTAACTGGTGATTGCATTGGTGAATGTGCCCGTAGTGATAGCGGTGAAAGTGACATCCATGCCGTGTTGTGTTGCCCAGTCTGGTGTCAGCGCTAGCCCCAGATTCTGCGCCTTGATATTGATGTCCACATCGGCATCCTGGGCGGCGATGTTCATATCAATGGCCGCCTGCTGTGCGATGATATTGACCCTCTGCACCCAGTCCTGATCGATATCGAACTGCAGGCACCTGCTGAGCGCGAGCTGCAGCGTGCCGCTGCCGGCGGAGTTGGTGATGTAGAATGACTGAAATGGCTGCCGTATTCGTCGCGTCTTACTGAGGTCGAATCTGTAGCCTCCGGGAGTGAACTGGAGATATACGGAGGAAGCGCAGATATCGGGGTTAAGCACCAGCATGGCGGCGCCGGACTCCCGGATCTCCTCGGCGTTGCGTGCCTGGCTGAGGTCCAGCTCCATCACCTTGGCGAAGGGCACGTCGGCGCCGGACAGTGCAGCAGCCAGCTTGCCATAGTCCAACGGCGCGATACGGCCGTCAGGCTTCATGACATAGCCCAGTACTCCTCCGAGCAAGAATGCTGACAGTGGGTCCACGATACCCCCTATATCTTGAGACGTTCATTTCCGCGAAAATACATATAGGCTACCAGTCCGGCGACGGCGATGATGACCAGGATGACAATGATAAAGCCGATGCTGACCGCGGCCGGAGAGGTTTTGTACAGTTTCCAGGCGACAATCAGCATGACCAGCACAATGCTCACAGCGATGGCGGCAGCGATGATGGCCAGCGGCGCGATTGACTTCTTGAAGTCAATCCGCACCTGTTTTCCCCTGGTGGTGACCTTATGCCCCGATACGCCCATATCGCTGATCGCGGTGGCCAGGCCCTGGGCGACATCGGCGGCTATCCCGGTCCTCATGTCAAGGACCATGTAGCCCCTGTCACCCTCCGCGTAGGCGTTTTCATGCTGACCCAGGTTACGCAGGGCGGACATGCCGCCCTGCGCTACTAGAGTAGCCATGGAGTAACCTCCCGAGACTAAATCAGGGCCCGGCGGATGCGGCTGATCGCCAGGTCGAAGTAGCTGTTTGCGGTCGTCGGCGCCGTGGCGGCGGAGACCATCAGCACTATCCACTGGCGCTCCAGCACGGGAACCGGCTCGGCCACATTAAGCCTGGCGATTTTGTTACGGTCCTGGAACTCCTTGATCTTGGCGTAGACCGCGGGGCCGAAAACGGTCCTCTTGTCCTGCTCTGCGGAATCCCGCACTTCGATCTTCACCAGCGCCGTGGCGGAGGTCTCTGTCCCCGCCTTGTCCAGGTATGCGGAGATGAAATGTCCCGGCTGTATGGTGTGACCGATGCCCACTGGTACCTGGTACTTGTACATGTCGGACCAGGCGGAATCCGTTGCATTCGACTTGGTGATGTTGCTGTCCTGATCGGTCAGGTCAAAAGGTTCCTCTAGTACCTTGCCTGGCATTATGATGCCCTCCTTAAGTGATATACCCCTTGTTCTTCATGAAGGCATGGATGGGATCCTGGTAGTCTTCTGTGTCCTCGTTGGAGATGCTTGTGTCTGAATGAGCCTCAGTTGCAGGCCGGAGAAATATCAATTCAGCCAGCATCACTCCGATGATGACCAGGGCCAGAAATTCCCATCCTGTCTTCATATGTCCCTCGCTCGCCTAGCTTGCGCTCGAGCCGCCCATTTTCGGGAGCACCCACTTGTAGGCGACCACTACGCCTGCGACTACCACCGCCAGTGTGATGGCTATGCCCATCCAGTCTTTCCCGTTCATGATGCACGCTCCTTTCTTTTTGTAATCCCTGTGAGGCAGATGTGTCAACAGAATAGGTAAGTCTATGCAGTGCAGACAAGATACAAGAGGAATAATCGGTAGCTGGCAGTATAACAACATCACAAAAGACCATAGTGACCAGGTAAATAGTGTTAACACCAGAAAATTAGTCCAAATGTGCTAATAATGCCTTGACAACTCGAACAGGACAGTTCCTAAGAATACGGCTGTAACCGGACAGAGGAGGCGTCCATGGAAGAAGAACAAACAATCGAAACCGGTCGCGCAGAGCAAAAACAGCCAGATGACCAACTTGCCCCAACAGACTTCGAGGGCAGCGGCTCTCGTGAATTACTGCAGGGAGGGCGCTACTGGACTGTGCCGCAGCTGGCGGCAAAGGCCAACATGGCGCGCAGCTGGATCGCCGCACTCTGCAAGGAGGGCCGGATAAAGGCCGTCAAGCCTTCGAGCGGGCGCGGACGCTGGCGGATATCCCCCGAAGAGGCGCGGCGCTTTCTGGAGCAGGGAGTGCCGGCATTGCCTCGCGATCCCACTCCCAGGGCAGACAAGATAGTGCGTATACCTGTCCCGGCAGAGCATGTGCACAAGGTGGCGCCTCAAGCGCAGCCGACGCCGGAGCAGCAGCAAAAGGAGGGCACACGACTATGGCCGTTCAGTCTGATCATCAGGTAGGAGAAAATGAATCCGGGGTGAACCTCGAGCGCCCGGCCAGGTCCGCTGGCATTCGTTTGGAAGAGGTGCACGGGGACGTGCCTCCTCCCGGCGACCCGCCAGCGTCCGCAGCAACTGCGGATGGACCTGACTTCGAGCCGCCTGACAGCGGTGGTGGCCCTTCGCGCGACACGGACAAGGCGGTCAGGCATTCGGCGGACAGTGGCAAGGTGCCACTGCATCCGGCTGCAGTCCGTTTTCCGCTGCGCGTGGTGGGCAATATGGCGGCGGAATTCACCGGCTTCGAAGGTTTTCGATGGCAGGAAGACGAGCTGGAGGAGCTGGCCGCGCTGTGGGCCTCTACGCCTATACAGATGTCCCCCACGGCGCAGGCAATGATTGCCACGGTGGCTGCACTGGGCGCCAAGGGCACAGCATTCGCGGCCTGGCGCCGCATGCAGTCGCAGGCGGTGAAAAAGGAGGTCTCGGAACACGTATGAGCGGAGACATGTACAGCAACCCCTTCGTAATCAAGCTGGCAGAGCTGTATGAGCGGCACAGCGACAAGATGAAAGTACCTGGCGTTATGGGCATACTGCTGAAAGCCGTTAAGCCGGAGATACCCGGGTTCTTGTGTGCCATGGACCAGAATGAGCAGATGCGCGGCGCGGTGGAGAAATTCATCGTCGAGCTTGCCGCCGTAGTGGAGCAGAAATGATCAACTGGCGATCCACTGATCGTATTGCCCTGGCCGGCATACCGGGAACCGGAAAGACCACGATGGCCAGATACCTGGCCAACATGCTGCGTC